>JAEEGL012804464.1_pt1 | contig 32883 bp, 25 predicted proteins | sample 9134231 | NCBI WGS metagenome assembly JAEEGL01 (sample SAMN16246548, study PRJNA631951) | gut metagenome | biome: gut microbiome; feature: rumen; material: fiber-attached | host: Bos | place: Iran: Karaj | collected 2018-10
GTGGCGGCAAACCACAGACTATTTACTTCTTCACCAAGACTGCGAAGAATGCTAAGGGTACCCCATGCGACCTCCCAGCAGATCGCGAAGTCAACGAAAACCCACGCAACGGTTTCTTGACTGTTTCCCGCAAAAAATAATAGCTATTGAGCATTAGATAAACCACACCAATTTATTGGTGTGGTTTTTTGTCCAATTATTGCGATTATGCTAAAATATAATCATGAGCGTAAATAACGCACCGGGAGAGGTGAACAAAGATAAATTTTTTGATTCCCCAAATATCTCTTCGGCAGAAGACGAAAACGAAGAGCCAGAAGTAGATAAAGAAGCTGAGGAACGCAAAAAGAGAGAAACCGTTGAAATAGACGGTGTGCCTATTGAGGGCAAAGAAATTAAATATAAAGCAGAAGACATCAAGAAGAAGGGCAAGATGAACTACTTCGTTGATGTCGAAGGCGCTGAAAACCGCGCCAAGAATGAGGCCAAGAAGGCGGAAGAAGAAAAGGCAGCCGCCGAGAAAAAAGCGGCCGAAGAAAAGAAATCTGCTGAACGTAAAGTGAAGGAAGCGGAAGCTGCCGCCAACCGTGAAGTTGTCGAAGAAAAGAAGCATCTCGAAGAGGTGAATGCTTATATTAAACGACAGCGAAAACAGAAAGCTCATGATGATAAGAAAGAAAAAGCCCGCGATAGCAGGTTTAGAAAACTTTTCTGGACAGGGAAACGTAAGCTCATAATCCCTGCAGCATTAATTGCTATTATACTCATTGGTGTAAGCGTATACTTTATCGCTATTCTCCCGTACCAAAGATGGCAACAAGAACAACAGTCCTTGGCTGAAGATAAGGCTGAATTCGAAGAGCATGAGGAAAGGACTAAGGACATGCTTTACTATCAGTCGAAAAAGTTGTTGGAAAAAAGTGAAGACCTTACGAATGCTCTAGATAACTATGATTATGTAACCGTAGAGTTAATATATCAGTACTATATTGACAAAGCGGAAAACGTTTCAGACAAAGCGCTATTGTATCTGGATGAAGCTACGCGCATCTGGAAAACAAACCCAGACGATGAAAAGGATCGTATCTATCAATTACTAGATACGGCATATAGCTTAGATCCAGACAGTTTAGACGTCGCACAGACTCTTATCAGTATATATAACTATTATCAAGATTATGAAAAATCCACCGAAGTGAATAATCATCTAGAAATGGTAACAGGCGGACAGATTGATAATACTGAGAGTGATGATGAAGGAAGGACGGATGGATAGTATGAGAAAAACTAGTATTTTTATGGTGGCCTTGCTGTTTCTTCTGACTATTCTTGGCACAATAGCGTTAAGAGATTCTTTCTCTTACGCATATGCCGCGAAGATGCCGTCAGCCAGGATTAATTCTTGTAAGCATCCAATTAATAAAAAATATTACGAAAACGGAACGGCATATAACGTCTTTATGACCGTATATTCTCCATACGGCGTCATAAATAATTTTTATGAACTTGGTGGTGAGTCTACTACTACCGCGAAGGGTGTTAACTGGGCATGTAATCACTACAGTGGCAATGAATTCATTGGTGCTGGTATTATCTTTGTAGTTAAAGATGTTACGATTGGTGGTCCGGTTCAAACTACTGCCGGAAGCAGCTATTATTACAATACGTATCGTTTCAATATGGATATTGATGCTTCGTCCGGAAGTACGACTACTGCAACCGTTGGTGGTTTAGTCCACATGGACAGAGAAGGCACCTGGGGTAACTATGCCATCCATATTGGTTTCTGTAGAACTTATGATGCCTGTAAACCAGGTAGTGGCACCGGTTACTCGTCAGTTAACCAAGCCGCGGCTAAAGGAGGCGCGGATGGCATTATTCAGCGTTCTGGTAGCGATGACATTAAAGTTACCCGTCTCGTAAATAACAAGACAAGGACTCAGGCTAGCTTCGGCCTCTGGTCTGAGCCGTGGATTGGTTATGGTAGCTGGCCGACGATTACCATTAACAACGATACGCTTAAAGCGGCGGTAGATGCTGGTTCCGTAGAATGGGACCCTATTAGCAGTGGTTCGCGTACTGGTACTGTAACCCTATATATTCAGCGTTGTTGGTCGAACAACGGTTCATCCATGAGTAGTAGTGATACGTGCGAGGCTGGCAAAGTCTACCTAATCACTAAACTTAAACCAAAAGGTAATCCTTGGGAAGCAAAATTTGATGGTAAGATTACGACATCCATCTCTTCTGACGCAACAGCAGTAACCCAGTCTGACGGCTCAGTTGTTTACTTCACGGATTCTAAAAATCCATATGTTAATTTTACGGGCTCGCATAGACGCAAGGATAGCAATAATCCACCTTCTAAAGCCAAGGGTTCCTGGTCTTCATCAACAACCGGCAACAGTGGCACACCAAACTTAAGCGGCAACTCCTCTTGGGCCGCTGTTGATACATATAAAGGTACAGCTACATTAAAAAATCCTGGCAATTCTCAGACAGTTTGCTATAGTTTCAGCTATTATCAGTCTCGAAAATCCAACGCAGATGGTACCGACTCTTCGCTTCAAAGTAAGAAAGATCTCAAGACTTGTATAAAATTCCAGCGTTATAATTATACGCATACCTTTAGCGGCTCGGTTTCTGGCTCAGCAACCGTTAATGGCACTACTATGACTATGGGTGCCACTAATAAGGTTGACTTCGATAAGGCTACAGTTAAGTTCACCGGTAATCTCTGTCGCACTGATACTATTAGACCAGATAGCTTCAATAGCAACTGGAAAGCATTCCAAAAAGCCGCCAGTAGCGTTGATGGAAATTCGACCGCTTGGAAATCGGGCACTGATGCACTAAAGAAAAAGAATGTTAGTGGTGCCTGTAAAGATGTTTATACGGATGATCGCGGCACCGTCAACCTCGGTTTCGGCGATAACTATTTCTATAATACGCTCGGATATAGCGCTAAAATTACCGATGCTGGCGGGAAGAGCGATTGGACTGAAAAATCATCATGGGTAAATATCTATCGCTACTCTTGGTATGATGTTGAAGGTAAAGTTGAGGTTGAATCTAATGCTACAAACAGAAGCGGCACCTACTGGATTGATGCCAATACTGCCAATATTCAGTTTAAGCACTACTTAAAACGCAATACTACAGTCGCGGTTCAAACGAAGTATAAGACAACTAAGGATCCAAACCCAGGCACTGATTTCGTTACTAAAGATGCATACACGCCACTTTCGACGATGAACGTAAATAATGCTTGGTATAACCAATACAATAGCCCAAGTAATGGTCGTAAGGCAGTTAACGTTGCTAAAGACTCTGGTACGACATACTGCCAAACGTTGTCTTATTACGCGAAAGTACGTGAGGATTCAGGTGATCATAAATCAGCGACAAACACCTCCGGCTGTATTAGTTTGAAACGCTATAAGACTACATTCTCTGGCAACACGAAAGTCTATGTCAACGGTAACTCCACCGACAACCGTGATGGCGACACAATTATCGTTTCGACGGCGGATAAGTATCCAGTCAAAGTTCCTGTAGCATTCACTCATACTGTTACTCGTAGCGGCAGCGATCCAGATGGTTCTCCAACCAAGAAAGCGTCGAGCATCGCTACAAATATCTTTGACGGCACTGATACGAAGGGATATCGTACAAATGATCCACATGGCACAGCTCGCACCGTCGCTTCGACTATTGGTCTAAATGCCAACGAAAGCGACAGTTATTCCGATACATTTACCGTAAATGTATACCCAGAGCAAGAGATTCAATTATGTCAGCAGATGACTTACGTTAATGAGGTTCAGGGTACTGAATCTACTAAGAGCACCACTGGCAATAAAGCCTGTATCAAGATTAAGATGGGCAAAGATACTTGTTTCGAGCAAGAGTTTAGTATTAAAGATGCTAAAAACTATATGCGCGTCCAAATCCGCAAGAAGAATAGTTCCGAAACTAAAGTTATTTCGTCCGGCATTAAATATCAAGGTGCCACCTCGATCGAAACTTGGGCAAAGCCTGGTGATCAGATTCGCTTTGACTATGACGCTTGTGCGGGCGGTGAACTAGCACGCCAATATGCCTTCTCCAATACCACTACCTCTTATGATGCGTCCGCACAAGGAAGCAAGGTTAACGAATCTCTCGCCAATGAAAGCAGGACCGGATACTTATTCGGCGATTCCCTCAGCAGTAGCCCATATACTGCCACAACGAAGAATCTTGGTTCGTCTAATGCTACAGTTGGTAAGGGCCCATTCAGTGAAGTTTACAAGACTAGCACTACATCTCCACATGGCACCAGCAGTATCTACTCTTGCGACGCATTTGGTAATAGCGGAAGAGAGAGTGACCACTACCGTATTCCAAATTACATTAACGGTATTACTGAGGAACGATTTAGTACTGATTGTAAATCCGACGATTATGGTTTCGCGTCTGATTTAGGCGTCACATTTAAACAAGTTACTTCTTGGACCGATATTCAATATTCTGGTGGTAGTGTCGTAAATGGCCACAACGGTGCGGCTGCCTCTATTACTGCTAGCGTTAACGTTCCATATAACTACAAGACAGCTATCGATACTTCTGGAACCGGTGGTTATATCCTCCCAGGCAATAAGCATACTGAGAAAATTAAGCTCAATGTTGAACCTAGGAAAAATACGCCAGTCGGTAGAGATGAATACGCTACAGTAACTAAGCAATCTAAATACAAACTCATCGAGATCACCGTAGGATCAGGTAATAATACTACTGCTGATACATTTAATAATCTCGTAAACGACAATAAATACTTCTACGATACAACCGGGAATATCGATTTCCGTAACCAACGTACCGGTCTTCCAGTCTGCAAGAGCTTTAACTGCTCAATCATAAGGTCTGGCGAAGCCCGCTTCAATCCTGTTGATAATCAACCTGGAGGTCAAACAATCCCTGGTACGGAGTATGAATTGACTATTCCATACAATGCTGAACCTGGTACAAAGATTTGCTATATCGCAGCCATTTGGCCATCCGATAGCCATAACTTGCCTAATGCAGACGATCTTACCGCAGAGCAGAACGCTGCTGGTCTCAGCCCAACAGGTCTTTACTGGCACGTTTCTGGTGCAACTTGCTACACTGTCGCTAAGCGTCCAAGCGTGAACATTCTTGGTGGTGATACTTACGCTCAAGGCTACATCTCTGCTCGTACGCAAAAGTATCCGAAGGATAACGCTGGCTCTAACCCACGCATCTATGGTTCTTGGACTGAGTACTCCGCAATCTCCGGTATGGGTTTGAAGGGCTTCGCTTCTGGCGCATCGCTCTGGGGTGGTTCTAAGCTTGTCGCGGATATCTCAACCGGCAGTAGTGTACAATCATTGAATTGTTCCTTCTCGTCATATACATTTGCAAACTCCAAGTGCTCAAGCAACTCGTTGGGCAAGATGACGGTAGATACGACTACATCTAGCAACCCTGAGACTATCGCCAACCAGATGATTACTCGCTACACCCGTAATGATGGTACTGGCTTAATGAATGTCACCAATAAGGGTGCAGGTCCATTCATAGTTGAGGATGCCGGCGTTTGTGTCTACGATGATGATTCGGGCACCTATATCGAACATTACACTTCGTCACAGTCTACCTTCTCTTGTATTGGCGATACTGGCGCTAAGTATACTCACGTTAACAATACTGGTAACCAGGTTGCTTATATTCCAAACGTCTCTGGCTACTGTATGGGTAAAGGTGATACTTATAACAGCCGTACCTCCATCATCCATTCCGATGGTACGCTTGTCGTCGGTGCCAACATGGCTTATGGCTCTAATACGAAGACGTATAACAATCAGCAAAGAACACCTTCTGGCCTCTGTTGGGAAGATAGCTACAACAGTATCTCTGAGATTCCACAGTCAATTCTCATCGCTAAGAAGATCATCATCAAGGATTACGTCACCTATCTTGATACCTGGCTAATCGCTGATGAAATCATTACCTGTGATCCAGTATCTGGTTGGAATAATGATGTATCAATTGATTCAATCAACACTCAGAACTGTAACCAGCAGCTTACTATTAATGGCCCTGTCATGACTAAGAACCTCAAACTCTATCGTACCTATGGTGGTGGTTTCATTAATGGCGGTAATACTAACATTCTTGCCTCACCAGCCGAGATCTTCACGATGGGCCCAGAAGTCTATCTCTGGTCATACAACCAGGCTCAGCGTTACTCACAAGCAACAACGACTTATGCACGCGAATTAGCTCCAAGGTACTAATCAAAAATGCAAAAACCAACTAAGAAACAGGCCGCGCTCCTGAAATTCATAGATAGCTACACGACAGAGAACGACCATTCTCCGTCATATCGTGAGATTCAGAGCGCCCTGGGTCTTGGTTCAGTTGCTACAGTTGCGCAACATATTGATAATTGCGTTGAAGCGGGATTCCTCAAAAAAGTCCCGAATACTGCTCGCTCGCTCGAAGTTGTTTCTTTTGAAGAGCATAAAGAAACCGCATATCTCATTCGTCATAAAATCGCTGAATTGAATCAGAAGATCGCCGAGGGTGGTGAAGAACTTAGCGATGCCAAATGCCAGGCGATTAAAGACGATATATTGGTTTTGAAATCTGCAGCTAAGATTCTCGATATCGACCTCTAGTTTTACCGACATGGTAAAAAATGTTATTATATACTAAATGAGAAAAGATCCCGGTTTTGCTTATAAGCTTACCTTACTGTTTGGTGACGCATTTGCGATTATCTTTTCTTTTGCTTTTGCGTACTATTTCCGTATCAATATCGACCATCGTGCCTATTATTTCGATTCTCAAATCGGCGATTTCGTGATTGCTAACTTCTTTCTTTTACCGGTCTGGATAATTATTCTTTCTAGTCTCGGTCTTTACTCGAAACGTGTTCTTTCTAGCCGCCCACTTAAAGTTTGGCGTCTATTTCTTGCGTCAGTTGTTGGCGTAATGTCAATTATTACTTACGATTTCTTCGCCTCCGCCGTCTTTAATCGTGGCTCGCTATTTCCAGTACGCATTATTGCGCTGTACGCCATCTTTTTCTGCTTTATCATGCTCATCATGGTACGCCTCATCATTTCTTTGATTTATCACGCAATTCTTCGCCACGAGAAAGGCCTAATTCGTACCGTCATTATTGGTAATAGTGATAACACTACGCAGCTCCTTGAAGGCATCTCGCCAGAAAGTGGTTTTAAAGTAGTTGGCGTTGTAGCAGAGAATACTTATGTTCCTTCTGAATGGCGCAAACATAAATATCCAAATCTCAACATAGCTTTAAAAAATCTTCGCCCAGACGCAATTATTCATACTGATACTAATAATATTGAAGGGAACAATAAGCTCGCAATTGAGCACCATGCTTTGTATTATTATTCTCCAGCTGAGAGCTCTATTATTACTCTAGGCGGTAATGTTGAATTCATCGCGGCTGTACCAATTATTCTTGTTCGCACCACTCCATTGAACGGTGGAGCTAGAATTTATAAACGTATCGCTGACATTATCTTTGGCATCATCTTCTTGATTGTAGCCGCGATTCCTATGCTAATTATTTTCATCATTCAAAAACTCATCTCGCCAAAAGCTCCGGCTATTTATAAGGACAGACGTCTCACTCGCTACAATAATGAATTTTCATTATATAAATTCCGTAGTATGAAGATAGAATATTGCGGTCTAACACCAGAAGAAGCTTTCGCAAAAATCGGCAAACCAGAGCTATCCGTTAAATATCGCGAGCAGGGCGATTACTTGAAAAATGATCCACGTTATACAAAATTTGGCGAGTTCTTGCGCCGCACTTCACTCGACGAACTTCCGCAATTCTTTAACGTAATTAAGGGCGATATTTCGCTCATTGGTCCACGCGCCTTACAGCCACATGAACTCAAAAACTATGGCGATCGTGGTCTCATTCTTTCTGTCAAATCCGGTCTTACTGGCCTTGCGCAGGTTTCTGGGCGTCGCAATATTTCCTTCGCCGAACGCCGCGCCCTCGACATTTATTACGTCCAAAACTGGACTCCTTATCTAGATATACAAATCTTCTTTCGCACAATCGCGTGCGTATTCCATCGCGAAGGCGCTAAATAATTATTTCTTCAAATTGCGTGAGTTTTTGCGGTCCACAATATATAGTGGACGACCTTGTGCTTCCGCGTGAATATGTGAAATATAAAGCGCGGTAATTGCTTGGGAAATTAATACTAAACCAACTAAGAACGAAATGAAGATACTTAGACATGTAGTGCCAGTCCATTTTAACTGCATTGGGTCGCACATAATAAACTCTTCGATGATTACAAATACGCCGAGAATAAATGATGCTATCGTAATCAGAACGCCAATCCAGCCGAAAAGTACTAGCGGGGTAGTACTAAGTGAAACAAAACTATCAATCGCGAGACCAAATAGCTTCTTAAAATCATAACTAGGTTTTCCTGCCAAACGATTTCCGTAGATATAATCAATATATACTTTTTTGAAACCCATCCAGTCCATTAAGCCACGCGTGATACGACCATGCTCAGTTAGCTTATTATATTCGTCTGCAACAGCACGATCAATTAAACGATAATCCGTGCTACCTGGAACTGTGTCTTTTACGCCCATCAGACCAATCATCCAATAGAAAAGTTTTGAGCCCATCTTCGCAACTAGGCCGTGTTTCTCATATTTCCCGCGTACGCCAATCACGATCTCGCCACCTTCTTCCCATTTTTGAATAAACTCATGGATTAGTTTTGGTGGTTGTTGACCATCGGCATCCATTGTTACTATGGCATCACCTTCTGCTTCGCGGATCCCAGCCGTCAAGGCAACTTCTTTTCCGAAATTGCGCGAAAAAGCTAAGACTTTAATGTGCTTGTCCTCATCAGCTAGTTTTTGAATAATATCGAGACTTTTATCCTTACTACCGTCATCGACAAGGATTAACTCGTAATCGTATTCAATCTTTTTTAATTCTGGAAGAAGCAGTGAATTATAGAACTTTAAAAAGCCTTTTTCTTCGTTATAAACTGGAATTACAAAAGATATCTTCATGCTATTAGTATAGCACAATCAAGAGGAGAATATATTGAAAACCCGTAGAAATATGTTCTAATATTAAAACCATAAGCAAAAAGGGCAAAAATAGGGTACAATAGTGGTAATGACATATTCTGACAAAATTAGTGCCGCAATTATTGTTTCCGCTCGTGCGCACGAGGGGCAATATCGCAAGGGCTCGACGAATCCATATGTTGAGCATCCATTTTCTGTCGCCCTAATCACTCAGAAATATATTGACGATGAAGCTGTCTTCATTGCTGCCTTATTACACGATATTCTCGAAGACGTTTCCGAAAAAAAATACTCTCATGACGACATGTTACGCGACTTTGGCGCGGATATTCTGGGCTTAGTCGAGGACGTTACTGAGCCATATATTACTGAACCAACCGAAGAGGCTTGGCTTGAACGCAAGCAGGGCTATATCAATCACCTTGCCGAAGTTAACGACATTCGTCCACTCATTGTTTCGACGGCTGATAAAATTCATAACATGTCCGAGATAATTCGTGAGTACGAAAACGTTGGGACTAAAGTATGGGACTTCTTTAACGTTGATCGTAAGCGCGAAATTTGGTTCTACGAATCCGTGTTAGCCGTTCTTAAAGAAAAAGTCATACCACAAGAAGCAATCGAAGATTACGAAGAAAAACTCAACAAACTAAAGAAGCTTCGCTAGTATGATTACTAATGAAACAATTATTAAGAAACGCCAAAAGGCGATAATTCGTACCAGCTTAGTTGGCGTTTTTGGTAATTTGCTTCTTGCTGCTTTTAAGGCGTTTGTTGGTCTGGTCACAAATTCTATCGCGATTATTCTCGATTCGGTCAATAACTTCAGTGACATGCTTTCTTCTATCGTTACGATAGTCGGTATTCGTTTTGCAAATAAAGCACCAGACCGAAAGCATCCAATGGGACACGGTCGTTATGAATATATCGGAACGGCAATCATTGCAGTCATCATTATGTATATCGGCGTTACGGCAATTATTGAATCCGTCAAAAAAATCATTAACCCTGAACCGGTTTCCTATACCTTCCCATCGCTCATCATCATTACTGTCGCAGTTGCCGTTAAAGTATTTCTCAGTATTTATTTCCGAAAGGCAGGCAAAAAAGTCGATTCCGATTCGCTAAAAGCCTCTGCCACAGATGCATTATTCGACGCCATCATTTCGCTCGCCACGCTTATCTCTGCAATCATCTACGTAACGTGGGGAATCGCTACTGAGGCATATCTAGCTATTTTAATCTCATTAGTCATTTTGCATTCTGGCATTAAAATGCTGCGAAATGTATTTAGTGTTATTCTTGGCGAACGCGTTAGTACAGAATTATCGCAAAATATAAAGAAATCAATTTGCGAAGTTAAAAACGTTCGCGGCGCATTTGATTTAATGATCCATGATTACGGCACAAATATGACGTATTGCTCTGTAAATATTGAGGTTAATGATGATCTTACTGCTCGCGAAATTGATGATATCTCGCGCGAAGTTCGCCGCAAAGTGTTTTATGGTTACCACATATATATTTGTTCAGTCGGTATCTATTCAATCAACACCAAGAACGATCGCGTTAACGAAGTTTATCATCGTGTTAAAGAAATTCTCTCTCATTATGAGCACGTGATTCAAATGCATGGTTTTCATCTCGATGAGCGCAAGAAAGAAATTAGCTTTGACGTTGTAATTAGTTTTGATGCCAAGAATCGACGCGCATACTATATGGCTATTAAGCGTCATCTGCATAAAGCTTATCCAAAATATAAAATCAATCTTGCTCTAGATTCTGACTATAGCGACTAGCACAATTATTGCTGGCACGGCCGAATAACTGTGATGTTAAGAAAGATGCCATGTCTTGCGAGTTGACATCGCTAAGTCAGATCTCAATACGGATGAATTAAAAGAAAGATAGATAGTTAGTTAATGTACGCGTGCCAGCTTCACGAGTATGCGACAGTCTAGAAATTAATGAAAGCATGAGTTCAATGTTTTTACAAAAATGCCCCACATTTAAGAGTGGGGCACTGTAATGATTTGCGTTATATTAGCGAATTCTGCGTAGTTTTGCGAATGCCGCTGCACCAGCTGCCAACAATACGCCACCGATTGCTGAGATGATAACAATACCATCACCAGTCTTAGGGTTCGTAACGACGTCGCCAGTCGTCGTATTGTCATCGCCATCATCGCCAGGGTTCTCAGTTTCCGGATCACCTGCGATCGTGAAGCGAATCTCACTGGACTGCTTTTCGTTTCCAGCCTTATCGGTTATTAACGCATAGGCTACATAATTGCCGGCGGAAAGATTAGAGAAGCTATGTGTATATGGCGTTGCGGCTAAGATTGATATTGAGTTACCAATCATGTCCGTTTCGACTACCCACTTGTCCGCACTCTCTAGCTTATAGTACCAGTCAATTTTAGCTATACCACTTGCAGCGTCATCGGCGGAGATGGACAGCGTAATATTTTTGCCTTCTGGCTCTGCTGCGCTCAATTCTTCCCGAATAACAGGGAAGACGTCATCAATCTTACCGATAGTGAATGTCTCATGGGCAGTTTCACCGCTTTCGTTCTTATACCAGACCGTGAAAGTGCCATTTGCTGAGAATGATATAGCATCAGTTAGTGTTTTAGCTGGAGTTTCAACTGCTGCCCAATCGGATGCGCCCGGTACGGTAGTTGAGCTGCCAGACATTAATGCGCTGTGAGTGATATTAGTTTTTTCGCTTGAAACCGTGATGGTAACTAAGCTGGTCTGGCCCCAAGTATTTGGCACCTGGACGTTGCTAATTGTTACATAGTCAGTTTCTTCTGGCTCTTCTTCAATCTCGAAGTTAATCTCGCCAGTTGAAGCGGAATGATTCACATTATCATAAACGGTTGCAAAGATTACGTATTGACCAGCAGTCAAGCCAGTTATAGTGTAACTCTTCGTAACTTCGGCTGTTGCGCCGTCGCTATAGCTACTAACTTTTGTCGTGTAGCTCTCGTCACTAACGAGCTTATATTTCCATTCAATCTTCGCGATACCACTTCCGCTATCACTGACCGTAACGGACGCCTTTGCGGAAGAAGCAGTCTTGTTTGAAATTGTAATACCTTTAGCTACTGGATTTTCTTTATCGATATTGCTTACCGTAAAGGTCTTATATGCTGATTCCGTGCCATTCTTATACCAAACCGTATAAGTGCCATTTGATGCGACCGTGAAAGAATCCGTAATTGATTTGCCTGGTGTGCTGAGCGCAACCCAACTTGATGCTGCCGGTTCGCTCGTAGAGCTACCATTAATCACGGCACGATGAGTAATGTTCGAAAGGTCGCTACTTACCGTCGCGGTAATCGTGGCATTAGTACTAATCCAACCAGATGGAGTTGTTGGTGCGCTAATAGCGACATGATCTGCCGGCGCTTCAACCGTAAAGCTCGTGGTGTTTGTAGAAACAGAGTTGCCAGCCTTATCAATAATCGTTGCATAGGCAGTATAGCTACCAACGGCGAGGTTAGTGAGCGTATAAATCTTTTCCGTAGTGTTCGTCTCGCCATTATACTCTTCAACCTTCTTCGTATAGCTCGAAGCGCTGCTTAATTTGTAATACCATTCGATTGAACCGATGCCGCTCGCATCGTCGCTGACTGTAACGCTAAGGTTTTGACTGTTGTCGGAAACTTTAGCAGCAGATATTTGCTGATTAATTGTAGGAGCAGTTTTATCAATGCCACTTACAGTAAATACCTTGCTCTTATATTCGCCATTAACATTCTTGAACCAAACCGTATAATTGCCGTTATTTGTGATATCAAAGTTAGCGGAAACCGAGGTGCTAGTAGAACCAACGTTATTCCATGAAGCAGGCATACCCGAGACATTACCATCTTGGAAGGCATACTGAGTAATAGTTGCACCACTAGTAGCCGTTATTGAGACTCTCTTGGTTTTTGCCCAGCCGGAAGGAATATTTACGCTATTGAAAGTAATGTCTGCGTATTTGTTAATTCTGAAGCTGATGCTACCGTAACCGAACTTCTTATCATATCCAGCCGTGCCAAGATCTAACGCATTAGCTTTCAATACCTCCAAAACCTGATTCTTGTTATAGTCAGGGTGTTCGAGTTTTACGTCAGCTATTGCGGCTGCTGCTAACGGACTCGAGAATGAAGTACCAGAGCCGACCTCATAACAATCATCCGACGTTTCACAAGCAACTTTCATTTGTTGGCCAGGAGCAGCAAAGTCCAAGCCAGTGCCATAATTCGAATAAGACGATAAATTATTATTCCTATCGACAGAGTTAATAGCGACTACGTCTGGCGCTGATGCCGGGAAGCTAATTTTATTGGCGCCATCATTACCCGTTGCGGCGACGAAAATAGTGCCACGCTCGGCTGTAAAGTCTGCAAAATACCCATTAAGCGTATCAACAGTTTCCTGATCTGCATCAGAAATATCAAACCCTAAGCTCATGTTTGCTACGTCAGCAAAATTCGATGCGTAGTTTGCGGCGCAGAGCACAGGCAAGAATGGACCAGTACCAGTTGAATCGAATACGCGAATTGGTACAATCTTGACGTTCTTTGGTGTCGATTGTGCGATTAGGCCAGCAGTTGCCGTGCCATGGCCATTCTCGTCGTAATAATCAAAATCATAATTTGAACAGACGCCACCAGAAACATTAACGTAACTCACGGCGCCATCCATTTCGAGGCGATCCTGAGATGAGCTCTCGCTAAATAATTCATGTGTTGGTCTAATACCGGAATCGATAACCGCTATGTAAAATTCTTGCGTACTAGAAGAAAGGTCTTGTGCGTACCTATCCAATTTCATCATATCCACGCCATAATTCTTATTCGACGAATCGGATGGGGTAGTATTATCAATACTCGTTGTATAGTTGAGCGCAATGCCCTTAACTGCTGGTTCTTGTTTTAATAAGATATAGGCAGCCGCAGCATCATGTTCTGAATCGAATAACAACGAATAATATTCGCCATGAATAACACCATAGTTCTGAATCTTATATTTACTATCTTTCAATACATTTTCGTCAGAGGTCTTAACGATTAATATTTTCGTACTAAGTGGTTCGGATAAACTATTAACGGAAACCTTCAAGTTTTCACTCAAAATGCCTGATAGTTCATCGAAATCCTTAGCCATAATCATATCGGCATAAGAATTATTATTTATCGCAATTAGCGACCCCGCCACAAGCCCAGCGGTAGCTAATGTGGCGGAAAAAAGGATAGATTTCTTCCTTCGTTTCATGGTGTGGAGACCTTTATGTTAAATTTTTATTTTGACCTTTATATACTTTAACTTTAAGCACTTTCCTGAAAAAAGTCAATAATATTTGCTATTATAAAAGCAAGAAGAGGAACTATTTATGATGAACGAATCACTACCAAAAAATGAAGAGAATCCAGTAGAAGCGCAAGATCAAAAAGAATCACTCAAGCAACCTTTTGATGGGGAAATAATCGAGCGGCTCAACGATTATTGTGAAAACCTAGAAAACGAACAGCGCCGCGAATTTGCTGACCAGCCAGATATGCTCTCGAAGTTGAACGTTCATTTTCCAACTGTGTGGCACGTCGCAAAGTTAATGGACCCAGAAGACACGACTCTCCATCTTGCCGCGCGCTTCCATGATTATGGCCGCGCTCCGCAATTCAGGAGTAGTGGCCTATTTAACGATGGTAAGCTCGGTTCCGATACTGACCACCACGTTATTGGTGCCAGAGCTTTTGAAGAAGATGCGCCAAGAATCCTCGCTGGTGTTGTTCCAGAGATGGCTTTAACTGAAAGTGAACAATCTGGCGTCTTGCAGGCCGTTCATGCCGCGATTTTGCTTCATGGCATGCGTGGCAAAGCTTTTGCGGAAGAATTTGCTGAGCTAGACGAGAAATTTCCACAAATTGCTGAAATTGTCGATAAGGTATCGGTCATCGACGATATCGCCAACGGTTCGCAGTGTATTAACTACCTCTTCCGCGAGAGGCAAGAGCAGGCTAAGAACGTCTCTAAAGGCGGCTTTATTCCAGACGAAAACGCCGAGAGGCGCGACGTCACTCCGCACGTCATGGAATTATTCCGCGAGGCCACTAGCTTCAACCGCAACGCCGAATGTAAAACCTATCCAGACTATTATCTCTTTGGTGCATTCTTGGCGGCCAGGAACCTCAAGAATCCGAAGACCCGTGCATTAACCATCGAAGCCATGAAAATGCCGATTATGATGGTTTCTCATGGCGAAAAAGATGGTGAAGATGTATTAATCTCCGAGACATTTGACGATACCATGGCGGCATTCAAAGCCTTGTTCGAAAGAGAACTAGAACCACAAGATGCCGAGCAAGCCTATCAGATTTTGGATAATTATTATAAATACGGTACGCCAGACGCACCAGAAGCCACCGAGTAATTATTCTTCAGTTTTGTCTAGCTTCAGTCTATTCGAAGTTATAACCAACACAAAGAACGCTACTATGAAGGCGGACTCATACCATAGTATGCCATTCATCAGATAATCCGCCCTCGATAGATAGCTGGTAATAAAGAAAACTGCGTAACAAGCGATAATGGTTGCCACTAACCGCGTTAGTTTATCTTTTGCAACCAAAATCGTGTATAGCGTAACGAGTGAAATAATCAAGAATAGGGAATGGCTGAAGAATTGATGCGTTGCTGTCATCATCTCGTTATCTGGCGTTTTTGCTGCCACAGACAATCCAATAAAAGCAATCACGAACGCAATCATAAGAAAGCGCCACAAGAAGCTACGGATCTTTGCATGAGTAAGGATATAGTTAAGAATCATTATGGCGATGACGATATTAACAGCGCAGAATAGTAAAACACTCCAGAGCTGTAACCCCACAAATATACTGATTGTCAAACTTGAATTGCCAAAATATCCACCAAATAACCAATAATAACCGATAATAATTAAACAACTGAGACCGAACACTAATAATGCAATCCAAAGAAGTTTATTACTGCGTTTCTTTAAGCTATCCATACTGTTATCATAGCAAAAAAATGCCATAAAATTGCATCAAATAGAAAGACTGCTACAGGGGTAAACTTGACTTTTTATTATGTTTGTGCTATAATTAGAAGATAGTAAGTTGGTGCCATAAGATTACGGAGGCATCAGCCTCCTAAGATTATTAAGGAGGTCTGCTATGAACATTGAAAACAAGAGGATTGAAGACTGCCTCATTAATGGCGAGGGCGCTGTTTCTAGAATTGTTTTAGACCATCTCGCTATTCCTGAGACCGTAAGAGTATTTTTTCTCGATGAGGAAATTATTCCAATAAGATTTGACTTTCTCGGTAACCCAATTTTTTCATATGAGCAAAGCATGCTCCTCACTTTTAAAAGGAGTGAGTTTATACGAAGAAACGGTATCTGCCCCGATGCGCAAGTTCACTATAAGGAAAGATCTTTCGACGTACCAAGGAATGAATTTGATACACTCCAAAGCATCAAAGAATCTTTGCATAGCCTCTCAGCTTTTGAAAATGTAATAAAGAGCAGGAGGATGTTTGCAAAATCTCATAGCGATGCGGAGCTAAAGGAGTTCATTGTCTTTGGGCGACTTAGATTGATGCACGATGGCAAATTATGCTATGTCTACACCGATGATTGTCCACAAATAAAGGAAGACGTCGAAGAGGTTTCTCGCAATTCATGGTATCTACCCTCTGATATTCCCTCTGCGAACGCTGTATGTCCTTGTTGCGGAAAACCATTTACGATTGAGGACGTAAAAAACGGCACCTACGAATTCGTAGACTATATACCATGGCATATAGACTGTTGGCACGAATATCGACGACAGAAAGAGATCCATAAGGTAATCAATTGCCTGATGGATTATGTCTATGAACCCGTCAAGCGTCAGTGTCAGTACGAGCTGCTTCCTAACGGCTACTATAAAGATGCTCCTCATATTCCATGGTTTTTATACCACACTCCTGACGGAGATATTATCGTGGGGTGGAGAAAGCGCGTTATTTCAATCGAATGGCAAGAAAACTTCAAGGCATTCGATTTCGAAAAACTATTTAGTTCTGAAAATGCAACCAAATGGCAAAAAAATGGCAAGCGAGGCATCCACGCCTGTGGAGCAGACAAGGCTGCGGAATATTTGCGGAAGGTGTTAAAAGCCGTAAATCCTTAAAGTTTATAATTTGGCCCTGGTTTATGTTTGTGAACCAGGGCTTTTTCTTGTTTTTATCTAGCCCCTGGAAAGTGATGAAATAAAATAAGAACCCCTTGGGTTCTTCTTATATTTCATGGCTCCCCCGGTCAGACTCGAACTGACAACCTCGAAGTTAACAGCTTCTTGCTCCACCATTGAGCTACAGGGGAATGTGAATCTAGTGTACAAATAATTGTTTAATCTGTCAAGCCAGTATTTTTAAGCACTTGCATTTTTTAACTTATTTGCTATAATAGGAATCACAAAAGGTCAAAAATAAACAAGAGAAAGACATGAAAAAACTCCACACTTGTGCCTTTTTGGCTACAGCAGCAGCATTAGCTTCTGTAACTTTTATTGGCACGTCCAATGCGCAAGCCGCCGCGCAAGTCACATATAAAGATTACAGTACGCTAAATTCGCGCACGCTGAATAACAGCTACTCTTATACAAAAGTATATTGGAAAGAAAATACAACTATCACGGTCATGCAAGCTGCTGGTAAATATCCAGATGCTGATAAGACATATGACCAATTATCGGCTGTCAAAGTAGGTGATCGGTTCACCGTTAGTAGTAGAACCGCAACCCTTAGTTATATTACTGCCGGCGAAACGCTTGATCTTTTAGTGGAGAATAGCACTGCTACCGATTCTAAAGGTAATGATGTCGATGTATTAGTTAGAGTTTCGAACGTAGTGCAGTGGGAGAGCGGCAGCGATGAAGAAACACATATACCGAAATCATACGCATTTCTAATTCTCAAGAAGGATATAAGCGGTTCGACCGCGACTACGCATCCTGATGAAGATTCAACTACCGTAAACGCAATTAATGTCGGCGATCCTATCATATTTTGGCCACACGCAACTCGTAGCGATAGTATTTCTACTATTAAATTCTGCAAGAAGGGTACTTATAATACATCCACGCATGACTGCACGGCTTCCGATAACACCAATCTTAGTGCAGTCTTCTGGGATTTTGATGTGCCGAACTCAAGTTGGGATAGTGCAGCCGGTGAGTATACGAAATATAACGATAAGCCATATTATGGAAACGAAGGTGTTATTCCGCAGTCTGGAAAAGTTAATTTCTACTATGATACGCATAGTCTAGATTCAGGCGTTGAATTACTTATCGCCCAAAATGGTTTCGGCGTTAAAAGTATAAATAATGCTAACTTTAACGGCATCTATTACGCTAACTCAGTTTTCGCCACTGTGGAAAATATGAGCAATGCAACATGGAGTTTCCGCTACACTGGTGTAGGTTGTGGCGTTGGCTACATTATTGGCTCTGCAGTTCCTTACGAAATGCCAAAACCAGTAAAAACCGTAGATAAAGAAAAAGCAAAAAAAGGTGAAACCGTAACATACACTATTAAACAAGAAGTACCTAATAACTACTCCACAGAAGCGGATATCGTAACATGGTCATCGCTATGGTCTAATTATTCATCCATTCCGCGCACCAAACTCTATACTGGATTTACTATATCAGATACTTTTGATTCAAATCTCGCCTTGCCGGCAAAAAGTGCTATCACGATCAAGAACGAATCTGGAAAGAATGTTACTAATGAGTTCAACATCAGCATCTCTGGCAACAAATTATCTATTACCTCGAAAGATACTTCCACTTTAGCTCTTTATGGTCACATCTATACTGTGACTGTCCCGACTACAGTAGTTGAAACTGTTAATACCTCGCCAATCTCAAATCGTGCTCAAACTGTCTATATCCCTACTGACGAAGATCCAATTACGCTAACTTCTGATCCAGTCGATGTGGGTATACGCCATACATTAACCGTAATCTATATCGATGACGAAACAGAAGAAGAGATTGCCGATGGTTATTCTGAGGACTATGATCATGGAGCAAGCTATTATACAAATGAATCTGACGACATTCCGGATAAATATGTTCTAGTTGAGACTCCATATAATGCCGACGGTACAATGAATAGTGATGTAAGGGTTATCTATCGTTATCTTCGCCCACGTACCGTTACTGTTTGCTGGCTTGACGAAGAAACTGGCGAAGAATTAGCCGAATGTACCAAAGAAGAATATGCCGTAGGTGACGAGTACGATACTGACCCACTTGATGAAACTCCAAATCCATATCAACTCGTTGGCGAACCTGATAATGCTGAGGGTATCGTTGAGGATGATGTTATTGTACGCTATTACTACCGTAAGGTTAAAGCGCCAAAGACCGTTGATGACATTACAAAGTCCATTGCTACAATGCTCGGTGCCAGCGCACTAAGCACTGGTCTATTCGTAATCATCCGCCGCCGTCGCTAATAATTGATGGTACTAAAATACGGCTGCTAATAGTAGCCGTATTTTTGACGCTAAGATAGGAAAAAGCTATAATATACAAAAGAAGAAAAGAGGTAATTATGTGTGGAATTGTTGGTTATGTAGGCAAGAGAACAGCACAAGATGTATTAATTAATGGCCTTAAACGCCTTGAATATCGCGGCTATGACTCTTCCGGTATTGCCACGCTTGATGACGACGATAATCCACATCTCGCCCGTTCCGTAGGAAAGATTTCCGATCTTGAGCAGGTTATTGCTGAAAAACCACACACTGGCCACGTCGGTATTGGCCACACCCGCTGGGCTACTCACGGCGGCGTCACCGTCTCTAATGCTCACCCACACAACGTTGGCGACGTTTTCCTCGTGCATAATGGTATTATTGAAAACTATAAAGATCTCAAAGCTAAACTCAGTAATTATGAGTTCAAATCCGACACGGATACTGAGGTTCTAGCTGCTCTTATTGATAGTAACTACAAAGGTGATGTCACCCTCGAAGATGCTGTCGCAAAATCCCTCAAGGATGTGCGCGGTACCTACGGCATTGCGGTCTTTTCACCAAAAGAGCCAGGCACTATCATTACCGCTCGCCTCGGTTCTCCATTAATTATCGGTCTCGGCCAAGACGAGACGATTATTGCTTCCGATGCTTCCGCTTTGCTTGGTTATACTCGTGAAGCTATTTATCTTAATGATGGCGAGATTGCAGTTTGTAACAAAGATGGCGCCGAAGTATTCAACCTCAATCTTAAGCATCTCAATTCTCATCCAGAAGAAATTGAAGGCAACCTCGAACAAATTCAAAAAGGCGGTTACGAGCATTTCCTTCTCAAGGAAATCATGGAGCAGGCCACTTCTTTACCAAATACGCTTTCTGGCCGTATTGATGTCGAAAACGGCAAAATGCACCTCGGTGGCCCGAATCTTACCGAAGAAGAAATGCGTAGCATTCATCACGTTGTGATTGTTGGCTGTGGCACCGCTTACTATGCCGGCTTGCTCGCATCATATTATATGGAACAGCTCATCCCAGATGTTACGACCGAAGTCGTTATCGCCTCTGAGTATCGCTACCGTTCCTTCCATCTGCCAAAAGATTCTGTGGCGTTAATTGTCTCCCAGTCTGGCGAAACAGCTGATACGCTTGCTTGTCTTCGCGAAATCAAGAAACGTGGTGTCAAAACTCTCGGTATCGTCAATGTTGTTGGTTCGACCATTGCTCGCGAGGTAAATGGTGGTACCTACGTTCACGCTGGTCCAGAAATTTCAGTCGCTTCCACTAAGGCCTTCACCGCCCAGGTCGTCACTATGCTCATGTTTGCTGGTATGATTGCCGAATATCACGGCGGCAACCCAGATTTGATTCACAGCTTTACGAAGGAGCTTTCTATCTTACCAGAAGAAATCGAGAAGAATCTTAACGCCCATCATGACGAGGTCAAAGAATTGGCTAAGAAATATGCCAAGTTCGACGATGCCCTCTATCTTGGTCGCGACACGGCCTATCCGATCGCTCTTGAAGGTGCCCTTAAGCTCAAGGAGATATCCTACATTCATGCCGAAGGTTATGCAAGCGGTGAGCTTAAGCATGGTCCAATCGCCCTCATCGATGATCGCTTCTTTGAAGTCTTTAATATTCTCGACAACTGGCTATTTGATAAGTCCATTGGCGGTCTTCATGAAGTTCGCGCCCGTGGTGGTAAGGTCATTGTTCTCACAAATAGTGAAGCCGAAATTGAAGCTGACGATATTATCCGCATCAAATCCGACGTCAAACTTCTCGCACCAATTCTATTGAATACACTCCAGCAGTTGTTTGCCTATTATGTCGCCGTAGAGCGGGGAAATGACGTCGATCAACCGCGCAACTTAGCTAAATCAGTAACCGTAGAGTAATGCCACGTACTAAACATACCAATCCGAAACGCGAAATGCGCAAGAAAGAACGCGCCGCCAGACGTGCTAAACGTGAGGCGGAGCGTAAAAAGCCGAATTATCCGCGCATTTCACTAAAATCGCTTTGGTTTACTTTCCGGATTTATCGGAAAGCCGCGGGTCCGAAACGTTTCTTCTTTTGGGGCTACAGTCTCTACACGGCCGTTATACCGTCCATCACCGCACTCCTCGTTGGTGAAGCTACTAACCAGATTTTGTACGCCGTTAACACGCAAGATTTCATCCCATTCCTGATTATTGCCATCATCGTCCTAATAATTCAGCTCGTAAATACGCTTTTGCGCGAAATTAACTCGGTTTTGTCGGTCACCGTCTGGCAGGAAGTATATATTTATGTTGCCGAGCAGATCGCAAATAAATACATCAAGATCCCACTCGCTACCCGTGAAAGCACCGAATTCGCCGATAAATTTAATCGCGTCAGTGAATTTGGTTCGTCGATTGCCTATGTCTCCACGAACCTCATTAATATGGTCGCCTCCATCATCAGCCTTATCGCCGTGATTGCTTCCACACTCACTATTTCGCCACTCGTTGCCGTCATCGTCATCGTTTCGGCAATTCCATATTCGATCCTTAGTCTTCGCCTTGCTGCCAAGCATCGTCGCAACTGGCGCGAATTCACCAAGGATCGCCGCGTCGCAATGGCGATTGAGCGCAAGATTACTAATTCTAACTCTGCACTCGAAATTGAGCTCAACGGTCTTTCGAAGCAGCTTATCTCTAAGATGGTTAAAGAGCGCCGTCGTACTCAGGAAAAAGATATTGCCGACATCAAGTCATTCTTCTGGCCAAATATCAGCACACATGCGCTCGATGATATTATCTCTGTCGGCATTCTCGTCTTTGTCGCCTTCGAAATTATGATTAAAGACTTCGAAATCGGTGCCTTCTATTCCGTCCGTACGCTTTCACAGCAATTAAACAATAGCGTCAGCTCACTATTCTCGAATCTTACTAGCGCAAGCGAAGATCTCGTCAATGCTACTGACTTTATGGAGTTCATGAACGCCCCGTCCGCTCCAACCGGTGATGTTAAAGTAGGGGGAATTCCAAAGATTGAGTTTCGAAATGTCTCCTTCACTTACCCTCGCTCTAACGTCAAAGCCGTAAATAACATTAGCTTCGTGCTCGAGCCAGGCGAAAGCCTTGCTATCGTTGGCGAAAACGGCGCAGGGAAGACCACGATTATTAAATTACTTATTGGTGCTTATCAGCCAAGTGACGGCTCGATTCTTATTAACGACATTCCACTCGAGCGCATTGATCGTGAATCTTATCTCGCCCAAATCGGCGCACTCTTCCAGGATTTCTCGCGTTATGAATTTGCAACTTTAGGCGAAAACGTTTGGTATGGTGATACTTCGAAGCAATACAATAATGAGGCTATCCGCACCGCTCTACGTTACGCTGGTCTTGATGATTTAGAGAAACAGTATAAGAACGGCCTCAATCAAATCATGGCTAAGGACTTCGATCCAAAGATTGCTACTGATCTATCTGGTGGCCAGTGGCAACGCCTCGGTATCGCCCGCGCCTTCTTCCGCTCGCCAAATATTCTGATTCTCGATGAGCCAACTTCGGCCGTCGACGCTAAGTCTGAGTATGAAATCTTCCAAAACATCATTCAGCAGCAAAAAGGAAAGACTACGCTCATCATTTCGCACCGCTTCTCGACTGTTCGTAAAGCAAAAAGGATAATCGTTTTAGACCGTGGTAAAATAATAGAAGATGGCACCCATGAAGAACTGATTGCCAACAAAGGACTTTATAAGGAAATGTTTGAACTCCAAGCGGAGGGATACAACTAAAAGGGAAGGCATATGCACATCAAATTCAAAAAATTTATCTTTTATGTAACTATCGCATTCGCAGTGCTGATTTTTGCGGGTCTAGTCTTTTTGATTACCTCTCGTAAGGATATTATGGACATCATGTTTGATAGCGTCGTTTTGTTAATCTCTGCTGCATCAGTCGCTATCGCGTTCTTTGCTCAGATGACCGCCGACAAGGAGCATCGTCGCCTCGAAAAAGTCATTAAAAATATTAATGAAATTGACCGTAATATCGAATCTGATGTTAAAACCGACGAGAGTATTCGTCGCAAACTCGACCGCATCCTTTCACTTGAAGAAGAAATATATCATCGCGTTGGTGGGCGCAAAGACGTAAAGAAAGTTGAGCACACCCCTAACGAGATGAGTAAGGAATAAAGTTCATGCAAATTGAGCTGACGGATTTCTACTCCCGCCTCGGCACAATTGCGATTATTTTGGTGCTCGGTTTCTTACTGGGTAAATTTAAGCTGATTTCGCCAAAAACCAACAAGGATCTCGTTAATCTTTTGCTGACGGTTTTCATGCCGGCATCTCTGTTCTTGGCTTTTCCGGCCACATACGACGATGCTACTTCTGGATTATTTAAAGCCGGTCTTATTGCGGGCGTCCTCGTGATGCTTTCGCTGATTATAGTTTCTCGCCTTATCTTCAATAAGAAGCTTTATAAAAAAGAAAAACAGCGTAGCGCTGCCCAATTCGCCCTCGTTTTTAATAACGCCACCTTCCTTGGCTATCCAATTATCGCGAGTACCTTTGGTGAGCAAGGGATTGTCCCATACTGCGGCTTTATCATTGCATTTAATATCGCGCTATTCTCTTATGGCGTCTATCTCTTTAAACATAAAATCGATTTCAAGCTAATCCTCAGCGTTATTACTAATCCAAATATAATCGCCGTGATTCTCGGTGTCGTCATTTTCTTTACGGGCTTCAAGATCCCGGCATTTACCAAGGATGCTGTTCAATTTACTGCCAATGCCACCACGGCATTATCAATCATCTGCGTCGGATATATGCTCAGCAATGCTAAATTCCTTCAGCTCATCAAGAAATGGAAGTTAATGCTCACCGCATTTTCTCAGTTAATTATCGGACCTCTGGTTACATGGGGGCTTCTATCTGTGCTACAATTTCCTCAAGAAGTTATCGTGGTATGTACACTCATCCAGGCGCTCCCAACGGCCACTAGCTTAGGCCTATTTGCGTCCAAATACGGTGGTGACGAAACGGAAGCTTCCGAACTCGTTACAATCTCGACTCTATTATCGATTGCGACAATGCCAGTTATGGTCTCACTATTATTAATTCACTAGAAAGTAGGGAAAAATGCGCAAATTAAAGTTCCTAGAAAAAGTTTTGATGTTTATCTTGACTGTTGTATTTATTACAACATTTTTCTTTTCTACTATTTTTTCTCTTAAGCCACTTGAAGAAGATCCGCGTTTCTTCTTTATTGGGCTTTTAATTTTCGCCATAAACATTGGCGCCTTCTTCTTTACCATCAAAATCCTCCGCAAGCATTACAACCATCGCAATCATAAGGGTATCCGCATCTATTACTACATCATGATGGGTCTGCCACTCTATCCGACTATTGGTTTCCTCGGTTTTTATAACCATTGGCAATACTCAGTCGTCTATTTCTGTCTTATCGGCATGTATGCCTATCTAATCAATAAAGAATTCGGTCGTCTCTCTTTGAAAATCAATAAAGATCACGATGGCGACTTATTTGCTGGCGACCTTCACTCCTTCAACGGCGAAATACAGGTGCGCGGTAAAAACAAGAAGATTAAAGGTAGCATGGAAAGAATTGCTATCGGTGACGTAATTACGATTTCTCGAGATGGCGAACCTGTCATAACCTTAAATGTCATTAAAAACACTAAAAAGTCTTGATTTAATAGCAAAATTATTCTAAACTAACCTTAAGTGGATTGTGGAAAACAAAAATATTAACATTTTTTTGAGGTTATATGTCAAATCGCAAACGATTTGCTCATATGAGCAGTTTCCACAAGTTTCTGGCTTTATTTGCAGTACTAGTAATTTCTGGTACTTTTGTTGCTCTTGCGATTATTTCTCGTGCCGCCGAGCTTGAAGATGGCGTTGAAGTCGAAAAGAACTCCGAATTGACCTATTATTTGCATGTCAAATATGATGGCGTCGACGTCAGAGGTGTCGAATCTAACGATGATGTTACTGCTGAGGTATTCAGTGACACTATTACTGTTACGGATGTTTTACCAAAGGGCCTCACTTTCAAAGGTTTCGTCACTACTGCTGATGGTAAGATTGGCTCCGTCGAGCGCAAGGAAGAAAACCCACAGCCATGCGCCGGTAACGTCGTCGATGATACCCCATCCGATCCATTCGATGTTGGCGTTTGGGATGACGCAAATCACTTCCATTACCATGGTCTCCATTACGATAAAAGTACTCGTCTTGTCACTTTCCAGGTTCGTCGCTTGAAGGCTGGTTGTGTACTTGATGTTGGTATTATTACTCAGACTCCAGCTACCGTTGATGATCCGGATACTCCAGACCCTGAATATCGCCGCGACTTCTATAACACCGCGATTGCCAGAGAAGGTGATATTACTGCTCGTTCTAATACTGTCCACGTTTGGATGGGCTCATTAGTCGAAGTTCAACACGAAGTCTCTTACTCTTATACGGGTACCACTCCAACTGGCGCTCCGGCTGCTCCAGCTGCCGCCAATTACAACGAAGGCGCATCTGTCCTCGTCGAACCAGCTCCGCAGCTAGACGGTTACACATTCAACGGCTGGACCGTTTCGACTCCGAGTGGCCTACAAGTCGCCAACGGCTCCTTCGACATGCCAAACTCAGATGTTGAATTCGTCGGTACTTGGGTTGCAAATCCTGATCCAGATAAATACGATGTTATTTACCATGTCTATGGTAAAAATGGCTATGAAGTAGATTTGCCATCATGGATTAAACTCGATGGTGGTGGCACGGTTGTACCAAAAACTCGTAGCTACGAAGAAGGCGCTACCGTAGTCGTAGACTCTACCGAAGCCGGTAATTACGATGGCTACCAATTTAGCGGCTGGTACATTTGCCCTCAAACTAACCCAGAAGTATATGTTGAATGCGAACCAAATGAACTAGAAGAGGTTGGCCCAGACTTTGTTATGCCAAACCATCCTGTTCATCTTTTGGGAACCTATGAACGCATCAAGTATAAAGTCACCTATCAGTTCGAAGGCTCTGTTATGCCGAACTTGACCGCCGAACAGCTCGCCGCACTCTTGCCACCAATGGCAGAGTACTATCCAGGCGACACCGTAACCACGGCCGCCAAACCTACTGTTGCTGGCTATCGCTTCCTCGGCTGGTATAAGGGTGAAACCTTCAAGATGCCAGAAGAAGATGTGGTCATCTATGGTGAATGGGCTATCGAGAATGGTACTTTCCAGCCAACTATCTCCAAGGAAAATCTAGACCCATCCCACGTCTATGACACTGGCGATACGTCTCAGTTCAAGATAACCGTCTGTAACACTGCTGCATATGCAATTCATGATGTCATTCTCCAAGAACAGCTCGAGTACGCCAAATTCGTAAATGGTGCTACATCTAATCTTGAAAACGTCGAGCTTGAGACTGCGCTTCCAGCCGACTCAATTCTAAAGATTATGAGCATTCCGGCCAATTCTTGTGCTATCGCATACAGTACTTATGTTATTCAAGAAAAAACTTCCGGTACCTACACCAATACCGTCGAGATGATTGGTGCCTTAGCGGACGATTACAACAATCTCGACACGACACATGAATATATTGCCACCGCTGACTACATCGTCAATGGGAACGACCCAGGCGATCCAGATACCGGCGCTGTCGTTAAAAATACCTTTGTATTCATCGGTCTCGTAGTAATAACAGTTATAGGAGGGAGTGTTGTTATATTGAACCGAAAGAGAGCGTAAATAAATTTAAGAAAGGAAATAATTAAAAGAAAGGTCAAAATAAAATGAACAAGAGAACATCAATTTTAGCAGGAGCAGCAGTACTGGCAACGTCACTAGCGCCACTCGCAAGTGTTAGTGCATTCTCGCCAGCTGTCCATCCAGATAGTGGTTCCGTCTATACTATCATTAGGGAAATTTCTGGCGTAAACACTGTTACTACTAACACGTTTACTTACACAATTACCCCAGATTCTAATAACCCAGCTGAGGTTACGGGTCTTCCAACCCCAACAATCGCTTTCACTAACGTTAACCCAGCTGCAACCATTAGCCAATCAACGGATATTGACTTCTCCACTGTAAACTTCACCAAGGTTGGTGATTACTACTTCACCATCACTGAGACTGGTAGCACTAACGCTGCTAACTATCCACTTAGTACTGATTCTTACACTGCCTATGTATCAGTCCGCAACACTACTAACGCTGATGGTTCCTTAAGTGGTAATCACGTAGCTGTTCTTGGTACGCCAAAAGTAACCGGTGGCTCCAAGGTCAACGATTATACTGGTTCTGATAGCGAAGTCATCTTCGACGGTGGCGTCACTCGTACTTACGTAGAAATCGCTAAGACTGTTGCCGGTAATGATGCTGACGAAGATGAATGTTTCGCATTTGACGTCACCTTCACCTATGCGGCTTCTGTTGGCGTAAACTACGCTCTCAGCACTGCTTCAACCTGTACTGGTAACCCATCCTCCGTTTCTGGTAACGGTACCACTACTATCTACCTCAAGCACAACGATACCGCTACTATCGGCGTCAACTCTGCTACTACCCCAGCAACTTATGAAGTTCCTATCGGTTCCACTTGGTCCGTCAAGGAAAATGGTGCTGCTGCCTACAACACCTACTTCGATGGTTCTGACACAATCAGCACCAACAAGACTTCTGCCACCAAGACTACCGTCACTATTGGCGATACCAACTTCAACACGAACAACAAGATTGCCGTGAAGAACAGTAAAGAATCTGCTCCAGAGACTGGCGTTATCTTCTCGATCTTGCCATTCATCATCATCGCTTTGATTGGTATCTTCGGTGCAGCTTATGTTGCTAAGACCAAAAAAGTTACTGAATAATTAAGGATACAAGATGAAGTGTAAAGCATTATCAATCGTAGCCGCTATCGCAGCCACCATTGCCACCACGCTCGCTCCTTTTGCGAACGTCAGTGCCTGGACGGCTAGCTTTACGGGCGCTACAGCGTACTCCTTTAGAAGGGAAATCAACGGCGTAACTGATAATGTTACTAACACGTTCACCTATACGATTACTGCAAAAGATTCAAACCCAGCCACGGTTAGCGGCGCTCCAACTACGACTACAATCGAGTTTGATGGCGTCGCTCCAACCGGCGGCAAGGCTACCGCTAGAGGTACAATTGATTTCTCGAGCGCCGAATTTACTACACTTGGCGAATACGGCTTCACTATCAAAGAAACGGCCTCTTCAAACGCCTCCGCTTATCCTCTCAGCAATGAGACCTTTACGGTTTGGGTTTCAGTACGTAATGTCACGGATAGTGGTGGTGTCCCGACTGGTGAACACGCTGCTACGCTGACTGGCGCAACCGATTCAACCGGCAATAAAGTTCAAGTCGATCCATCAGACGAAAAAATCATCTTTTCTGATGGCGAAGAGCGCACATATATTGAAGTTCATACTTTCGCCAGAGGTAACTCTGCGGATACAAATGAATGTTTCAAAGTCAGCGTTCATTTCGACAACGACGCAGTCAATAGCTATAGAGTTACTACTAACACGACTTGTGCTAACTCCTACGCATTGCTTGCAGCTGATGAGACGCCTATTTCGGGCACTAACATCATTACGCTCTATCTCAGAGATAGCGATACTGCATATATTGGCAAAGACACTGATGGCACATACCAAATCCCGCTTGGAGTACGTTATGTCATCATTCAGGAAGGTGCTGGCGACTATAAGACTTATATCGACAGCTCCGAGACCGATAAAAAAACTTCCGAGGTGAAGATGACCGTAGGTTTCGACGATCCTGAGTACGTCAAACAGAACGTCTCTACGATTGTAAATATTAAGGAAATCACTCCTAAAACTGGCCTCGATCGCTCACTGTTGCCTTATGCCATCATTGCAATGATTGGTGTTACTGGCGCCATTTTAATCGCTAGAAACAAACGTTCAGCTTAAAAACTGATCACTTTCTAACCAAAAACTAAAATCAAACACAAAACATGAAACACCCAGAATTTAAAAAATTATCTCCAAAACGTGAATGGATTCGCTTAGGAATTAAGCTCGCCGTTCTTTTGCTGATATTTTGGATAGTTCTGGGTGTTTTGTTTGGTATTCGCCGCATTGAGGGTGTCGCAATGGATCCAAGAATATCCGATGGCGACCTCACGCTCTTTTTCCGCAACAATAACGGCCTGGAAGCCGGCGACGTAGTATTATTCTCGAAAGACGGCAAACAATACGCCTCGCGTATTATTGGTGTCGAGGATGATGTTATTTCGCTAGACGAAAAAGGCCATCTGCTCGTGAATGGGGAAGAGCTATCCGAAGACCTCGCCTATGATATTGCCCGTGGCGACGAAATTAAAGTTACCTATCCTCAGCGTGTGCCTAAGGATACATATTTTGTGGTTAACGATAATCTGGATTCAAACGGCGATTCGCGCGAGTTTGGAATAATAAATAAATCGGACATTTATGGCAAAGTTATTAGCATCCTCCGGACCAGGGATATATAGAATCAGAATCCTAGACATCCTGCGCGATGTCTTTGAGCGCCTCGTTGATGTGGCCTCGTTCTGCATCTTTGCTTTTATTGCCCTCATTGGTATTTATGCCATCATTGACGCGCACCGTGTAGAAGCGAGCGCGCAACTCGATGAGGAAGTCGCCGAAATCGCCACGACCGTAGAAGAAAAACCAACCGATTCATTCAGTGAATTAACCCAAATCAATCCAGATATTGTCGCCTGGCTCAGGATAAATGATACGGCCATCGATTTTCCAGTTGTTTGGTCGGATAAAGATAACGTCAAGTATCTCACTCGTAACTATCGTGGTGAAAATGCTACTGCCGGCGCTGCTTTCGTCGATTATCGCAACCACGGTGTTGAGAATAACTACACTGTCATCTATGGCCATCGCATGAGTGGTGATCGAATGTTCTCGGCTATCGGCAAATACGCGGATGCAGACTTCTATAATCTCCACAAGGTTGGCGCTTTCTATACTCCGAGCGCCTCTTATGACCTAGAGGTCATCCTCTATGCTCGCCCGAACGTCAGTGAGACGCAAATCTATAACCTCGATTTGTATCGTAATGCCAACTATAACAAAATCAATGAACTACTAGGCTCGGATGTGCTTCGACGTAGCAAAATCGACGTCGCTCCGACCGATAAACTCTTGCTTCTTTCTACTTGTGATAAGGATTCTAACCATTATCGCAATGTAATATTATTGAAAATGACGAAAAGAGAAAACACTAATGAGGAATAAAATGCCAAGACACGCAATAAAGCAAAAGAAAAAAGGTTTTACTCTTATCGAACTAGTTCTCGTGCTTGCTATTGCCGGCCTTATCATGGCTATGGTATTAATCGCTCTACCGGCGCTTCAGAGGGCGCAACGGAATACTCAACGCAAAAACGACTTATCTTTGATGGTTGCTCAAATGGAAAAATGGCGCGCTAATAACTCCGGCGTGAGCGTTTCTGATAACTATTCGGCATGGACCGATAGAGCACCAAATAATTTTTGCGCGTTCTACAACAAATATATACCAGAAGATATGGTCGACCCGACAACCGGTGAGCCGTACAAAATTGCCTTATGGAAGACCGAAAAAGTAATTAACTGCAGGACGGGCCAAGAGTATCAACGCGGTAAAGATTCTACTGCGGTTGGTCAGTCGAACGGTAGTTATTGGGCAAAAATGGAAGTCGGCGATATTCAATATGATGATGTTGCGAGATGCGCCGATGAAACCTTTGATGATACCGTTGGCAAATCAGCTGGTCTTCATGCTTTTGCTATCCGTATGTATATGGAAGGCGGAGCAACGACTTGCATGGATAATGGTATTGCTTCCCAGAAGAAAACTAGCCTCGAGGCGACACCTAGCGATCCAATCGAAGCACTTAGTTTCTATTCAGGATATCGCTTCTTCAGCTATTGACTTTATAGATGAAGTATGATATGATAATAATGATTTGCTTCTATTTTGTCGACTGGAGGTGACAGAGTGGATCTTATTCTTGTTAAGGAGGAAGATCATCCTGGTTTAGATTCTTTTCATGAATATCATTTCGAACTCAAGGACCATGGCGAAACCGTTTGCAAATTGATGGCGATGGAAATCGTTCCAGGAAAAGTGCTAGACTTAACTGTTCTCACGAAAGTGTCGCAGATGGGGAAGGGCTATGCTACCGAAGGGCTCAGACGCCTCATGTGTTGGGCTGCCGGTAAGCGATTCAGCGAAGTTCGCTTAACACCCATTAGTGCGTGCCGAGAAATCGTCAACCATATTGCCGCCAAGCTCTACTTTAGCCAGGAAAAATCAGGGAACTGGAGTAAATCAATCCTCGGGCCGCTTAATCTGTAAGCGGCCCCTTTTTCTAGACTTTCCAGCATATTATGATATAATCTCGTCATAAACCTGGTGGGCGGCTTTGTATCTTATTGAAATCATTTCGGAGGTGATAATAATGCCCGAAAAGGTCGATCTTACACAGTGTCCGCCTATGACTATTGCGGAATGCAAGGTCGAGACTATGGAGCACATCGAAGAGGTGCGCAAAAACCTTCGGTGGTTCTGCGATAAGCTTCAGAGCCGTGGCGTTTGCCATGATCACTCTAAGCTGGAATCTCCTGAGGTCGAATCTTTTGCGGAGCACAACTCTCGGCTCCAGTACCTGCAATATGGTACCGAAGAATATAGTCACGAACTTGCAGAACTGAAACCTGCTTTGGATCACCACTATGCCAAAAATCGCCACCACCCCGAGCACTTCGATCATGGAATCAACGACATGAACCTGGTAGACCTCGTAGAGATGATCTGCGACTGGATGGCCTCTGCCAAGAGAAACAAGAATGGCAATATTCTTAAAACTCTCGAGCATAATGCCGATCGTTTCCATATTGATCACCAGCTGTTGCAGATTCTTCTCAATACCGTCAAGGCTATCGAAGAGTCCGAATGATTCCAAACCCAACCCCGAGGCCGAGCATCACCGCTCGGCCTTTTTCGTGTCATTGACAAATCTAGAGAAGTATGCTATAATAGACTTATCGTCACAAATTGGTGTGATGAGCATTTTGAAAGTCCGATTGGATGCCTTTTTTAGAGAGGGGAACTTTATGAAACTTAACAAGGCAAACACCACCCAAACCAATTTCGCTTTAGCAGAGGGGCA
>JAEEGL014791307.1_pt1 | contig 32880 bp, 28 predicted proteins | sample 9134231 | NCBI WGS metagenome assembly JAEEGL01 (sample SAMN16246548, study PRJNA631951) | gut metagenome | biome: gut microbiome; feature: rumen; material: fiber-attached | host: Bos | place: Iran: Karaj | collected 2018-10
CCACTGGCACATTCTCGACCGTGAAACCTATCTCGCAATTTGGATTGCAATCGGAATTATGCTGTTTTTGTATTTAATCGGAAAACTTAAACTGCCTAACGACAGCGACTTGGAGCATATAAAAGTGCCGAGAATTTTGTTGGCGGTTTTAACGTTGTCTTTTACCGTTTACATGATTCCGGGCATGTTCGGCGCACCGCTGAAAGCACTTGCAGGCTACATTCCGCCAATCACAACACAGGATTTTGTTATGACGTCAAATAGTCAAACAACTTCAACAGAGTCAACGCTTTGCACTACACCGAAATATTCTGACAAATTGGCGTTACCGTTCGGGATAAAAGCGTATTTTGAATACAACGAGGCTTTGGAGTGCGCAAAAAGTCAGAACAAGCCCGTTTTGCTGATTTTTACGGGACACGGCTGTGTTAACTGCCGCAAAATGGAAGAAAACGTTTGGTCGGATTCGGGAGTTCAGAGTATAATGAAAAGAGACTTTATTATATGTGCGCTTTACACTGATGACAGAACGCTCTCCGAAGACGGAAAACACACAATCGGCGAAATAAATTCGGATTTTCAGGAGGCAAAATTCAAAATCAACGCGCAACCGTACTACGTGATTCTAAATCCGCAAACGCCCGACATTCCGATGAAACAACCTATGGCTTATAATCCTGATATTGAAAGTTTTAAGGAGTTTTTGAAGATAAAATAATAAAACAAATGGAACTCAGGCATCTTGCCTACAAATATAAAAAGTTTCGGTGAGTTATATGCACGAAATCGGTCGCGGAGTGGTCAAAAATGATACCTCCGCGACCACTTTCGTGCATTTTAGTTTGGGAAATACACTGTTTTTTCCTAAATTTGCAACGAAAAAAGAACATAAAATTATGAACAAACATGTCTGCCCTTGGTTCGGTAAAGGCGAAAAACGGTTGGCTCAAATAGATATGCTCATCGACCGTGCGGACAAAACAGTCAACATTTGTGAAATGAAATTTTACAACAAGCCTTACGCAATGACCGCCCGCGACGAAGAAGACATTGAGCGCAAAATATCAACTTTCATTGAAACCACCGGCGGAGACAAAAATGTTATTCTAACAATGATAACCGTCAAAGGCATCGAAAAAAACGAACATTCAGGATGCGTACAAAAAGAAATAAGATTGGAAGATTTGTTTGTTAATTAAATAAATCCTTCATATTTAAAAATTTTCATATTATTTTTGTCTGAATGAAACAAAAAAACTATCTTTGCAAACGATTTTAACCCTAAAAAAAGCGGATTAAAGCGGACACTTTTTTATTAACACATTAATTATAAGATAATTAGAGTAATTTTTATGAATGATTATACAATCAGCAGCGACCAACTCGCTGAACTTATAGTAGCAGGAATTAAAGAAAAAAAAGGCGAAAAAATCGTTAAACTCGATTTAAGAAACCTTGATTCTTCGGTGTGTGATTCTTTTATCATCGCTCAGGCCGACAACCCAAGACAAGTACTCGCAATTGCCGACGGCATTGAAGATTACGTGTTTGAACACATCAAACAATGGCCCTATCACCGCGAAGGCAGAGAAAACGCCGAATGGGTACTCCTCGATTATATCGATGTTGTAGTACATGTTTTCCTCGAAGAAAAACGCAGTTTTTACAAACTCGAAAAACTTTGGGCAGACGCTAAACGCACCGATTATCCCGACGAAGATTAATTTTTTTTAAAAGAAAATACATCGTAAAAAAATATAATGAACGAAAATATTTTCAGACCGAAACCGAACAGCAACCCTAACAAAAACAATATCATTTATTGGGTTATCGGTGCGGTGATTTTGTTGATAGGATTAATGCAGTTTGCTGATTTTAAGGGCAATCCGCAGACTATTTATTGGGACGACCTCAAAACAATGATTGCTAACAAAGACGTTTTGAGAATAGTTGTGGTCAACAAAGATAAGGCTCTTATAACATTAAAAGAAGACAGGTATGCCTCAGACAAATACAAATATTTGAGAGCCAATAAAATACCGGCAAAAGGACCGCACTTTATGCACGCAATTTCCTCGCCGGAAAGTTTTCAGGCAAGGCTAATGGAAGCGCAAAAGGATGTCCCTGAGGACAAAAGACTGCTCTTTGACAGCGAAACAAGAATTGATTATTTTACCGAGGTTTTAGGCTGGGTTTTGCCGTTGCTATTGTTGATAGGCGTATGGGCTTTTATGTTCAGACGCATGGGCGGAGCAGGCGGAATTTTCAACGTCGGAAAATCTAAGGCAAAGGTTTTTGACAAAGATGCCAACAAGATGAAAATCAATTTCAGTTATGTCGCCGGCTTAAAAGAGGCAAAACAAGAGGTAACCGAAATCGTTGATTTCTTAAAAAATCCCGACAAATACACAAAACTCGGTGGAAAAATTCCTAAGGGCGCACTCCTTGTAGGCCCTCCGGGTACGGGAAAAACCCTTTTAGCAAAAGCCGTTGCAGGCGAGGCTGACGTGCCGTTTTTCTCAATGTCAGGCTCCGATTTTGTGGAAATGTTTGTCGGCGTGGGTGCGTCAAGGGTTCGCGACCTCTTTAATCAAGCCAAACAAAAAGCACCATGTATCGTCTTTATTGACGAAATCGACGCAATAGGCCGCGCAAGAGGCAAAAACGCAAACTTCTCGTCAAACGACGAAAGAGAAAACACTCTCAACCAACTGCTTACTGAAATGGACGGTTTTGAGACCAACACGGGAATCATTATGATTGCCGCCACCAACAGAGCAGAAATTCTTGACCCCGCGCTAATGCGTGCAGGAAGGTTTGACCGTCAGATTATAATAGATTTGCCGGACTTGAACGAAAGAAGCGAAATTTTCAACGTGCATCTGAAACCGTTGAAAGTAGACCCGAATATGGATTTGAACTTTTTGGCAAAGCAGACTCCCGGTTTTTCGGGTGCTGACATCGCAAACGTCTGCAACGAAGCCGCCCTTATTGCCGCACGTCACAACAAGGAAATCGTTGACAAACAGGATTTCTTGGACGCTATCGACAGAATTATCGGCGGTTTGGAAAAGAAAAGTTCACTGATAACGGCAAACGAAAAAAAGACAATCGCTTATCACGAGGCAGGACACGCAACGGTTTCGTGGCTGTTGGAAAACGCGCACCCGCTTATAAAAGTAACGATTGTGCCCAGAGGAAAGGCTCTTGGGGCGGCATGGTATTTGCCCGAAGAACGGCAGATTACAACCAAAGAGCAAATGCTTGACGAAATGTGTTCTCTCGTAGGCGGAAGGGCAAGCGAGGAAATCAATTTCGGCAAAATTTCGACCGGCGCATTAAACGACCTCGAAAGGGTTACAAAATATGCTTATTCGATGGTTTCGTATTACGGAATGAGCGAAAAGGTTGGAAACGTAAGTTTTTATAGTTCAACCGACGACTACACGTTTCAAAAACCGTACAGCGAAAAAACTGCCGAAACAATTGACTCGGAGGCAAAAGCGTTAATAGATTATTGTTACGAAAGAGCCAAAAATATCTTGGAAGAAAACAAAGAAAAAGTTACTGAATTAGCAGAACTCCTTTTGGAAAGAGAAGTAATTTTTACCGAGGACGTGGAAAGAATTTTCGGCAAAAGAAAATTCGCCTCAAAAGAACTTGAAGAGGCTCTTTACGCAACAAAAATTCAGACTCCACCGCCGCATCAAACGTTACAACCGGCAGAAAACAACGAGACTAAGTCTGAGGAAAACCAACAACAAAAAGAAGTAGAAGAAAAACAAAACGAAACACAACTCGCTGAAAATAAAGATAATTGTTAACTTAAAATATTTTAGAATATGGATTGGGTAAAAATATATTCGTTTGACACACAATATCAAGCGGAACTAACAAAAGGACTTTTGGAACAAAACGAAGTTAAGTCTGTGGTTATCAATGCCAAAGACAGTTTGTTCCTCATCGGCGAATATGAACTCTACGTTCAGCAAGACGATGAAAAAAAGGCTATCGCAATCGTTGACGAATACAAAGGTCTTACAAAAATCGACTCCTTTATTATGAGGGGACCGATTGAAAGACTCAAAGACGTTTTGGAAGACGCTGGCATAAACTCAGTTATCAAAACCTCAAAAAATCCACGTTACGTACTCGACAACTACGAACTTTACGTCAACAACGAAGACACTAAGGCTGCCCTCCCCTATTTAACAGGTGAAAAACTCGAAGGTTGGCAACTGATAAAAACTTGTTTCAGAACACGTCAGGCAAGGTTTAGAGTGGAACTTTTGAACGAAGTACACATTCCATGCATCGTCATCAAAAAACGGGACGTTAATTTTATGAAACAAGAAATCAACATCTACGTTAAAGACGAAGATGCGGAGGCAGCACGTCAGACAGTTCAAAACCTTGACGGCTGGACCAAAATACAAGAACACGATAGTCTCGGCACTGCCGAAATCAACGAAACGCATCTCGGTAAACAAGGAATACGCTGCATAATCGAGAAAAAAGGCGGCAAATATGTTCTCTTTGTTGAAAACGACAACGAAGAAAAAGCAATTGAAATCGTAAAATCGTTAGCCTCTTGGAGACTTCTCGAAACCTATACCGACACCATAGAAGCAGATTATGCTGCGGCATTATTGGAAAATTCGGGTATTCAGGCGGTTACGGTAGCAAGAACAGATTTGAGCCTTATGGTAGACATTGACCTCTACGTAGAAGAGTTCAAATTAGATGAAGCAGCCGAAATACTTAAAAACATCTCTGCAACGGAAAATGAGTAAACTAATGCCGAGAATTATCACTGGCACGGTTTTTATAGTCTTGATAGTTCTCTCCGTAACAATAAGTCCATGGATTTTTGCCGCTCTGTTTGGATTTTTTACGGTTGCGGGTATAAACGAATTTTACAAAATGAGCGGAATGTTGGGCTTTACGCCACAAAAAGTAACAGGTATCGCAATAGGTATTTTGACATTTGCGTTGCTGTTTTCGTTAGCGTGCGGAATATTGCCGACTAAAACGCTTTTCGCTCTGCCGGTCTTGATGCTGTCAATACCGATTATAGAACTTTTCCGTCAAAAACCGACCCCGACTTCAGACTGGGCTCAAACATTGTTTGCACCAATGTATATCGCCCTACCGTTCGGACTTTTGTGCTATATGCTCTTTTTGCCGGAAACACACGAATTTTCGCCGAAAATAATTTTGAGTTTTTTTGCGTTTGTGTGGATTTCTGACACGGGTGCTTTTTGCGTAGGTTCGCTTTTCGGAAAACACAAGTTGATAGAAAAAATTTCACCTAAAAAAACTATCGAAGGTCTTTTGGGCGGAGTGGCTTTTACTCTTTTGAGTTCTATTCCCGTATGCAGTTTGGTTGGCGTTTTCTCTCAGTCGCAATGGCTGATGATAAGTTTGTTAACCGTAATATTCTCAACTCTCGGCGACCTCGTGGAATCAATGATTAAACGAAACACGGGTGTTAAAGATTCAGGAAAAATACTTCCCGGACACGGCGGCATTTTGGACAGGTTCGACAGTACTTTTCTTGCCGTACCGCCGGTTTGGTTGTACATAGTTTCAATAACTTATTAAAAAAGAAAATAAAATGATAAACAAAGAAGGTTATGCAACGATTGCGATAGTGGTGTTGGCGTTGGCGGTTATCAACATTTTGTATATCCGCTATTTCGCTGATTATAAATGGCCGGGATATATTCTGCAAGCCGGAAGTGTTTTCCTGTTGTTTTTGGTTTTGCAGTTTTTCAGAAATCCTGACAGAAAAATCGTTGAAAACGAATATGTTTTCCTCTCTCCCGCCGACGGTGAAATTGTCGCAATAGAAGAGGTTCAGGAAGACGAATATTTCAAGGACAAAAGGCTTCAAGTCTCAATATTTATGTCGGTGTGGAACGTCCACTCAAACCGCTGGCCGGTAACGGGAAAGGTTACGTATTTCAAATATCACGAAGGCAAATACCTTTTGGCGGCTCACCCGAAATCTTCAAGCGAAAACGAACACACTTCGATAACCGTTCAGGACAAAAACGGCGTTGAGGTTATGTTCCGTCAAATCGCGGGCTTTGTGGCACGCAGAATCGTGGCGCACGTAAAAGAGGGCGACTCCACAAAACAGGGTCAGGAGTTCGGCTTTATAAAATTCGGTTCAAGGGTAGACATATTTTTCCCGCTTGACACCAAAGTACGTGTCAAATTAGGGGACAAAGTTTACGGCGGCTTGAACATCATCGCCGATATGCCAAAAAACAATAATTAGAAGATTACAAAATAATATAACAGTAACGGGCGAAAAATTTTTCGCCCGTTTAATTTTTTAAAATTTACCCGAAAGTGTCATTTTTGACCCCTAAAAATTTACCCAAAAGAGTAATTTTTTTTCGATTTTTTTTATATATAAAACCGAAAATTATTTGCGAATAATGTCAAAAAATTATTTCCACTTAAAACCTTTAAAAAAATACATAAACACCGCCCCGAAAACATAATAAGGATAAACCAAAGCCAAAAGAAAAATATCCGAAAATTTTTGCGGGCGGTTGTAATATTTTGAGGGAATTTTTACGGACAAAAAGTCAACAAAAAACTTTGAAAAAAATGCCGCAACCAAAAGCCAAAAATCCGTAATTTCAAAAGCAGACAACACCGTCAAAACTATAATGTCAATATTCGCAAAAAACACCACTGCCGCAAAAAACAGCGTAAAAACCCTTCTGTAACCGCCTGTCTTGCTCACCCATCTCGACCGCTGATTGAAAAGTTCTTTCATTGTTTCAACGCCGAAAGTTTCAACCGCCGAGGCAGGAAGTTTTGAGTAAACGATTTTTTTATTCATTTTTTGAGCCGTCTCCAGCATAAACATATCGTCGCCGGAAGAATAGGCAGCGTTAAGCCCTAAAATGTTATTTTTGAAAAATTCAGTCTTATAACCGATATTTCCGCCGTTAGACATCACCGGCTGCCCCAAAACACACGTCCCGGCAGTTATGGTTATAAACGAAAAACCTTCCGCCTGCCAAAGCCGCTGAAAACATTTTCCAGAATCGGGAGCAGTTATTACCACCGGCGAGAGAAGCATATCCGCATTTTTACTTTTCATAGTTGAGACAAGTGTTTTCAGCCAGTCTTTTTCGGGAAAACAATCCGCATCGGTCAAAAAAACATATTCGCCGTTGCAAAATTCTATGCCGTATTTCAACGCGGATTTTTTGCCCGAAAAAGGATTTTTTTTAAGGACAAGATTTTTTAAGCCGAAATTTAAGGCTTTTTCAAAAGTAGAATCCGAAGAATTGTCGTCAATCAAAACCAAATTAAAATTTTTAAAACTCTGTTTTGCGATACAACATAAAAATTTTTCGATATTTTTTTCTTCGTTTTTTGCGGCTACAAGAACAGAAATTTTTATGTCAAAATCCTTAGTTTCAGAGGTTTTGCAACGAGAGAAAAAAACGCCGCAAACCAAAACAAGCAGAAAATAAACCACTGAAACCGACACAAAAAAAATCATCATTCCAAAAATTTGAATTTACAACTTATAGGATAATGGTCTGACAAGTTTTCGGTATGCGTGCGAAAACGTTTACTCTTCAACTTGTCGGAATGAAGAATATAATCTATTCTGAAAGTCAAGAACTTAACCCTCATCGTGCCGCCAAAACCCGTTCCTGATTCGCAAAAAGCGTCCCTGAAACTGCGCTTTATATGCCAATAACAATACGAAACGGGCGGCTCGTTGAAATCTCCGCACAAAATCACGGGATACGGCGATAAAGACACAATGGAATCTATCATAACCGCTTGTTTTACTCTGATTTGATACGCCGAAGACATTTTGGAAAAAATATTGCCCCAGCCTAAAATCTTTTCTTGATTGTTTTTGTCCTTTATTTTGTCAATAAATTCATAATCATCATAACCAAGTTTTATGGATTTTAGATGAAAGTTGAAAATTCTGACTTTTTTGCCGTAAATCTCTGCGTCAACGCTCATACCGATAAGGTTGCCCGTAAAATCAAAAAGCGGCTGTTTATCAGAGAGTTGGTATTTTGAAAAAATTATATATCCCTTGTCGGTTTTGTGTTGCAAGTCAGTAGAATCATAATCCCTTATAACGTATGGTGTTTGAAGAATTTCACTTATCAAATCAGCATTAGTAACGCTGTCTTTGGAATTGTTGTAAAACTCCTGAAAACACACAATTTCGGGACTTTCGTATTTTAGAAATTCAAAAATTTTATTCTTTGTGCCGCCTTTGCTGTCAATCCAGTTATAGCGGTCTAACAGTCTGACATTAAAGGACATAAAACTAAACGACGAATCCTCTTTTGAATAATCGTCAACATAGTTTACGGGATTAAGCATAACGGTAAGGTCTATCATTTTGTATCCCGCCGCCAATGTCGCAATCAGCAAAAGCGCAGTCCATTTTTTTGTAAAAATAAGCAACAAGGCGTACAAAACGTCTACAACCAAAATATACGGGAAAGCCATTCCCGCCAAAGCAGGAATTATTGTATATTCTGACGGGTTAATCCAAACCGAACAATACGAAAATACCGTTGCCGCTACCAAAAGAAGCGTAAGCGTAAGATTCAGTTTTTTGAGCAACGACAATAATTTTTCGAATATATTTTTCCCTTTTTTTACCTCCATTATTGTTCAAAAACAAATTTCGGAATCTCAACAAACTCTTTGTTTTTGTCAAAAACGAAATCAAGATAAGTGATTTTTTTGCCCTGAGCCAAAAACTGTTTTTCGTAATACGTTTTGATAGATAAAGCCGTAGCGTCCAAACAGTTAGAAGCGTACAAATCGTCAGTGTGAAGTCTCGGGTCCACGTTGTTGGCTTTTAAAAGTTCCAACGTGTAAAAATGCAACAAGCGGCTGTCAGTTTTGAGTCTTATCAACGCTCCATTTTTAAGAATCCGACGGTAAAGATTCAAGAAATACGCACTCGTAAGTCTTTTATTCTGTTTTTTGGGCTGAGGGTCGGGAAACGTTATCCAAACTTCCGAAACTTCGTCTTCGGCAAAAAAATTGTCAATCATATCAATACGCGTACGCAAAAAGCCGACGTTTTTAAAACCCTGCTCCAAAGCGGCTTTTGCTCCCGTATAAATTCTTGCGCCCTTGATGTCAACACCAATGAAATTTTTTTCAGGCGTAACGGAGCCCAAACCTACTGTGTATTCACCCTTACCGCAACCGAGTTCAAGGGTCAAAGGATTGGAATTAGAAAAAAAATTTTCTGCCCAAAGGCCTTTCAATCCAAAATGTTCGTCCTTTATATCATCAGGCTGAATAACATTTTCAAATTCAGCCATTTGCGCGAATTTTTCAAGTTTATTTTTAGACATATCTTCTCTGTTTAACGTTTTTCTACGGTTAATCCTATTTCCTTGACAAAAGGCAGTTGTTCAAGCCGCATACCGTGCTGAATATAAAAAGTATAAACGCCTTTTTCGGGAAATTTTATGTTTTCCTTAAAAGTAAATTCGTAATCCTCCAACTCTCCGAAACGCATTTTGGCATTAGAGAGCGAATTGCCTTTGTCATCATAAAGCATACACTCCAAAGTATCGGCTGCGGCTTTTTTTGAAGGTGTTTCTGTTCTCAAAAACAAGTACAAATTGCTAAACTGATAAAAATCCACCGTCCTAAGTTCCACTTTTATATCGTAAAAAGGATTAATATCTTCAACAGAGACTTCAAATTTAGCGATATTGTTCATATCCCAAGTCATGTCGGGAATATCAACCATTTCGCTGTAAATTCTACCGCTGTTGCACGATAGTGCCAACAATGCCGCTGCTAAAACCGGAAAAAACTTTTTCATAACCGTATAAAATTTTTCTCCGCAAAGGTAATGTTATAAACTCAAACCGCCAAAAAAAACCAACAAAAATTGCCGCAGACATTGCGGATTTTTACGCTTGTCTACGGCAAAATATAAAAAAAATACAAATATTTTTTAGTTTTGGAAAAGCGGAGTTGACAAATATCTGTCGCCCGAATCAGGAAGAAGCACAACAATGTTTTTACCTTTGTTTTCGGGTCTTTGAGCCAAAACCGATGCTGCTTTAAGAGCCGCACCCGAAGAAATGCCAACCAAAATGCCCTCGCTGACAGCAAACTGTCTGCCCTCTTTGAAAGCATCTTCATTTTCAACGGGGATAACCTCGTCATAAATCTTTGTGTTCAAAGTTTCAGGAACAAAACCTGCACCGATACCTTGAATTTTGTGTGCGCCTGCCGTACCTTTCGACAAAACGGGTGAAGTAGCGGGTTCTACGGCAACTACTTTTACATTCGGGTTTTGAGATTTCAAATACTCTCCGACACCTGTCAAAGTACCTCCCGTACCTACTCCTGCAACAAAAATATCAACTTTGCCGTCAGTTTGATCCCAAATTTCAGGTCCCGTTGTTGCCTTGTGAATTGCGGGGTTAGCGGGGTTAACAAATTGACCGAGAATAATAGAGCCTTCTATTTCTTTGTTGAGTTCATCGGCCTTTGCGATTGCGCCTTTCATACCTTTTGCACCTTCGGTGAGAACGATTTGTGCGCCATAGGCTTTAAGAAGTGTCCTACGCTCAACGCTCATCGTATCAGGAAGCGTTAAAATAGCCTTATAACCTTTTGCAGCGGCAACGGCAGCAAGTCCGATACCAGTGTTTCCTGAGGTTGGCTCAATAATAGTTGCGCCCGGTTTCAAAAGGCCTTTCTTTTCTGCGTCTTCAATCATTGCAAGCGCAATTCTGTCTTTTACCGAACCTGAAAGATTAAGATATTCAAGTTTTCCATAAATAACGGCATCTTTTATGCCCGCTTTTGCTGAATATTTATTAAGTTTCAAAAGCGGCGTTTTGCCGATTAATTCCAATGCACTTTCTAAAATTTTACTCATTTTGTATATGGTTTTTAGTTAAACTTCATAATTTTAATGCAAAGATAAAACTTTTGGAATTATCAACCAATCAAAAATGAAATTTTGCATTTTTTTTCTAAAACACAACGTTATCGCAGGAAAAAAATTCCCCGCAAACCGTTTAAGTCTGCGGGGTGAAGAAAAAATTATTTTATAAATCCTTTTGCTATATTAACGATATTCAAAACATCGCCGAGATTTGTTTTTTGATCGGAAGAAAGGTTTGACGAATTAGAGCCGTTAAGCATATTCGTAATCGTTCCTGCCCTTGAAGTCAATTGTCCGAGCAAATCGCCGAGACCGCCCGAAGACTGTTGCTGACTTTGTTGCTGTTGAGAGCCGCCGCCAAGAAGTCCGCCTAACGCGCCAGACGATATTGCGCTACCGAGAATTGAGCCGAGTGCAGAACCCGTTGAAGATTGTTGCTGCTGTTGCTGCTGATTAGAGCCGCCGCCTAAAAGCCCGCCTAACGCGCCCGAAGCCACTACACCGCCCAAAATAGAACCTAATGCAGAGCCGCCCGAAGATTGCTGTCCCGATTTAGAGCCGCCCAAAAGACCGCCCGCTATCTGAGCCAAACTCGAAAGGTCAATACCCGAAGACTTCACCGAAGTTGAAGGATTTTTGATAACAAGGTCTGCCAAAGAGAGTACTTGTTTAATAATTGCTTGAATATCCATGTTGTTATTAAATTATAGGTTAAAAAATTTTTGCTAAAAATAACGCAATAATTTTTTATCCGCAAATTTTTTTACATTTTTTTCCTAAGAATTATTAATGCAGGACAAAAATGCGCACACTGATACTCCTGCCGTTTCTGTCCTAAGTCTTGTCTCTCCGAGTGTTACGGCTTTGAAACCCGACTTTAACGCCAAAACGATTTCTTGCTCAGAAAAATCACCTTCCGGCCCGATTAATGTAATTGAACGTTCCGCTTTTTTGACAACATTCCCGAAAAAAACTCTTTCCATACCGCTTTCACAATGTGCAATCATCTTTACGGCATTGTCTTTTCCGGCAAGAGCCATAAAATCCTCAAACGGAGTCAGCGCATTTAATTTAGGCATAACAGTGTTGCCGCTTTGTTTTATGGCGGAAACGAGGATTTTTTCTATGCGGTCTAATTTTAGGACTTTTCTTTCGCTGTGCTGACAAATTAGCGGCGTTATCTCGTCAACCCCAAACTCCACAGCCTTTTCTACAAACCATTCAAAACGGTCGATGTTTTTTGTCGGCGCAATTCCGATATGGTTGTAATACTGACGAAGATAAACGCCCTCAAATACCTCCGTTATCACCGCTGAAACATTATCTTTATGACAATCAGAGAGTTGTGCCGTATACATTTTGCCTTTTCCGTCAATAACGGTGATAAAGTCAGAGGATTTCAGTCTCAAAACCCTGCTGCAATGCGCCGCCTCGTCAGCACTTAAATATATAAGTGTGCCGGCGGTTGCGTTTGCAGCCTCCGGCACGTAAAAAATATGAAGATTTTCTTTCATTTTCTATTCGTCAATAAAATCCGGTTCTTCTTCCTCCTCGGCTTTTGTCGGTTGCTGAGGTTTGTTTTCTTCAATCTCGGATTGCGGTTTTTCTTCGCCGCCTTGATTTTCTGACTCTATGTTCTTTTCAAAATCGTCCAAAACATTTTCGTCTTCTGTAATAGGTGTTTCATTCTTAAAGGTTCGTAAAAACTTGATTTTAGCCTCATCATTAGCAACAAGATACTGATAATCAACACCTTTAAGTTTAAAAGTACGGTCTTTTTCTTTCATATTGACAATCTTATCGTTGAACTCAGAATCCGAAGACAAACAATACAACATACCCATATTATAATTGAAGTAATACCATTTTCCTTTTTCCGGTTCAAGGTAAACTGTTATTTGGTCGCCTTTTTTCTTATTGGAAATAATTTCGACCTTGCCTTCCATAAACCGATTAATTGCCCTGTCGCCAATATACGCAACACCTATTCTTCCAAGCGAACGGTACGAATGTGAAATTGTGTCATACTTCAAAGTCAAATGCGTAAAGACGAAAGTCTTTGAAAGTGAAGCAGGAATTTTAGAAAGTTCACCCGTAGAGGTGTAATCTCTCATTATTCGCGTTAAAGTATCTCGGCCGCAGAGCATATTGAGTTTTCGTTGAACGATACTGTCGGACAAATCTACCGGCAACAAATCCTCTACATCCAAAATATCGTCAGCCATCATTCTCACCAAATCTTGCTTTATAACAAAATTGAATGTAGAAAGCACATCAAGCGAAACCGTATTCAAAACCCTGTTATCGGTTATAAAACCCTTCAAAACTACCTGCAACGGGTCAATATTGATATTAGGATTAATTGCACCTTCTCCTATTATATTACAATCCCTTTGCAAAAATGCCACATAATTTTCGTTAACAAAAGGATCCGCCAACCTTTTAGGCGGTGCTACCTCGTAAAGATTTTTATTAACTAAATAGTCCAAACCACGATTTGCTGTAAGAACGGCTGAATCCGTAGCATTATGTTTTTTACCCATGAAGACTGAATAAAGTTCTTTTGAATCCTCGTTATAGAAGAATCCTGTGTAAAGACGGTTTTTAGCCGTATCCATCACACGCTCTGAAATCGGGAACACAATATGGTCGGGGTCAAGGGTACCTTCAAACTTAAACGGCATAACCGTTGTGTCGCAATTCTGACGGATATATGCAAAACCGTTGAACTTTATACCCTTGGTCAAACCCATAAAAGAATATTTTCCTGAAAAAGCATATTGCTTGGAAAGCATAAAGTTTTCTTCCGAGAGAATAGAACCGATACCAAAAGAGACTCTCGTCTTAGGTGCAGAAGCTGCCGTATCAAGTTTTATCAATCTTACTTCCAAAGAGTCAAGATTGAGATACGAAACATCTTTTGACTCGTTGATGTACTCATACTGACCGCCTTTGGCTTTAAAATAATACTTATCGCGGATTTTAACCGAAGTATTGAGTATTTTATGATACAAAGAATCAAAATTTGCAGTTATAAGGGCATTTTCAAATTTATCAATATCACCACCCCGGTTGATGTTAATTATGCCAGAGGGGTCGATTTTTGAATCTACAATATGAATGATACCCGGCTCATAAACACAAATCACACCTTTTGAGTTCTCGTATGAGGAAGACTGCGCCGGAAACATCAAAGTATCCTTATTAGCCACAAGCGTTACTCCCGACAACAAAGGTTTCATTGAAGCATTTTGGTTTGCAGTTTTAAGTTTTTGCAACTCACTTTCCGTATTAACAATCATCTTTTTGTCATAATGCCTCAAATCTTTTCCGAACTCAAACGAATATTTTGCAAGGTCATATCTAAAAAAGTCAACTTCCTGTTTGTATTTATGCTGCGGGAAATAAACAAACTTAGCAGAATCGTTACATGAAACAAACTGCGCATATTTTGCATCTATATCATACCTCGCATTATAACGGTCGGTATAAAAATGCCCCGTACTATCGCCAGGGTGGTTTTCGTCGAAATTACACAAAACAGCACTATCAGCATTAAAAGACACATTTTTCAACAAATAATAATCAGAAAACAGACCGTCGCCGTTGAAAAGCATTTCGCCTTGCGCCACCATTTTATTAGGTGTTAAATCCAATTTGCCGTTAAAAGCAATAGTTTTGTCATAAAGTTTCAACGTCGTATCCTTAGTTACGGAAGAGAAAATATCATCATGAGGTTTCCAGAAAATTTCCGCTGTATCGGAATATACATTTGGATATTCTGCCTTTACAGCCTTTACCTGACCGATTTCAGAAGATTTTACGCCTTTTATGTCAATACTAAAACAACCACCGTAAACAGAATCAGGGAAGAAAATAAATTGTTTCGATTTTGACACAGAGGTCAAGTAACGAATTTCACCGTTTCCGTTAAGACCTTTCGCATTAAGGGTTACAAGCGAGTGAAAAACGCCTTTACCATGAAACAAATCCATACCTTCTTTTGGAGTTTCACGCACAAAACCGAGCGAATAATCGGGCTGAACGGTAAGTGTTGCTTTCAAAACAGGGAAAATACCGGAAACAAATTCTCCGTTTGCTTTTACACCGTTAAGTTGCATATAGTTAAGACTATCCAATTTAAAAGGATAAACTGTCATGTGAAATTTGTCCCTATCATAATCCTTTGAAACCAACTTATCGTAATATACATAAGAGGTGTCGGTAGTAGTCAAAACCGGATAAAAATTATCCGGCGTTGTCATTTTCTTGTTGTAACCGGATTTGTTATTAGGACGGTCAATATTGATAACACCAACGATGTTTTCAAGCACCGAACGCACGGAATCTACTTTTACTTTTTTGCCGTCAGGAGTTTTGCCAAGTGTCAAGATAGCCATTGAATCGGCTTTATGAATATCTATAAGAAATTTATTAAAGTCAAAATCAAAATCTTTTCCGTAAAAATCAACTAAGCCCGCTTGAACTTTTCCCCGAAAATCTACAAAAAGGTCTTTTGAAACAACCATCGCACTATCCGGCAAAATTCTCACCCTGCGCCTTTGCGAAAGGTCAACTTTTTCTACATTATGAATTGTAAGTTTGTTGTCATTAAGATTAAGTTCTGCATTAATACAATTTCTGCCTCCCTCCGACTTCATTGAAACAACAGAATAATCCCTCTCACCAAGACTCATGCTTATCCAATCATACATTTTTTGATTGAACCTATATATAGTTTTGGTTTTAATATCATAACCAATAAATTCTTCATAAGCAAGTTTTAACAACATCTGATGTACTTGTGTTTCTGAAAGCGCAGTACCGGTAGTTGTCATAATAAATTTTTGAAGACTTTTCATCGAATATGCCTCAACATTGCCTTTAAGTTCTTCTGCCCAATATTTTTTCAACAAAACCAATGGGTGAATCGTTGACCTGCCTTGCATTTCATTATACTCAGCAGGCGAAAAATATTCTGTGGACTGAAAAAGCGCATAATCAACCGGAGCAGCAGGTCTTGTTGCAAAAAACAACATCGTATCCCCACGCATCCATTCTATCTGATTGACATCAATAAAAAGTTTGTGATAATAATCGGTATATTTTGCAACTTCCAAGCCAGAGGTAGATTTAAAAAGCACCAATTCTTCCGTATCGGCATTATATTTAAGTTTTACACCGGGATGTATAATCACCGTATCGGCGATATAAATCGTTATCCGCGCGGATTTACTTTCAAGTTTGTCCAATCCAAAAACCACACCCGAAGTAGCAGCATCAATAAAAGGTTTTCCGTCGCGCTTAAAAATAAGATGGGAAAGTTCGGTAGTATCATTCAACGAGGCTCCAAAAAATATGACTCCGTTTTGTGCATAACCTCCTCTATAATCAACGCCTTCGATAAGATTGGGAATTTTTAGATCTGCACTGCTACTTATAAATTTCGGATAACGTGCCTTTTCGCCCGTTCCTGACAAAACAACTTTGTCTTCAAGTGAACCTTTGATAGCAGTTTTAAAGTATTTTGTGTTATAAAAAAGTATGTTACTGGCTTCATAATGGTCGCCTCTGGTTTCAATAGTGTAATCTGAAAGTTCGGCATAAATACTATCGGGCGAAAGGTTTGCCCTGCGCCAATCCACTTTACCTTTTTTACCTTTCCACACGTGGTTTATAGCGTCATAAATACCTGATGTTGAATAAATAACAAGCGTAGAATCGTCTCTTTCGCGACATCTTAGATCCGTACCGTCACAAGTAACGGTTATAATACCGTCATCCTTGTCTTTAAAAAGAAAATTCATCTTGTAGTTGGAAGACGAAAGGTACCAATTTTTGTTACCAATCATTTCCAAACTATTATAAATCAAAAGATTATAAGTAAAGACAATAACTTCGTTAATTCTTGAAACAGAAACATTCTGTTGCCCCATCATCTTAAACATATAATCATGCCAAGACGTAAAATCAGAGGCTCTGTTTTTATCCCAAAAAGCACCGATTGTTTTAACAAGATTTACCATATAGGGCGTAGGATTAGCCCGTTTTTTGACGTAAAGGTTCATCAATGCGGCAATTTTTTCCAACTGCTCGTTAGGAAAAACACCGCGCAAAATTTTGTCAGTAAACTTTTTGACCTCTTCCTTGTTTTCGGGGGTTTTAGCGGCAATATAATTTTCAACCTGCTTAGACATCTCGGCTGTCGCCGTAAAAACATCCTCCTTCTGCTGAGCAAAAACCGCCGCAGAAAAAAATATCAAAACAAAGGATAAAAAGATATGTTTCAAGAATTTCATAGTTGATTGTTGTTTAAATTAAACAAAAAAACGGAAAACACGGTCAACACGTCAAAGGTTTTTCGTGTTTTTCGTGTTTTCCGTCTGACAATAAATTAATTAACGAGCGTCAATGATTTTACCGAAATCCTCTGCTTTCAAAGCAGCACCGCCGATAAGTCCGCCGTCAACGTCTTTTTTAGCAAAAATTTCAGCAGCGTTAGAAGGTTTGCAACTTCCACCGTAGAGAATTGTGGTGTCCTCTGCAACCTGTGCGCCGAAATTAGCGGCTACTTCCTTACGGATAAACTCATGGATTTCCTGTGCCTGTTCGGGAGTAGCGGTAAGACCCGTTCCGATAGCCCAAACCGGTTCGTAAGCGATAACGATTTTTGCAAACTCTTCTTTCGTCAAAGTGAAAACCGTGTCAACGAGTTGCGCTTTGATAACGTTGAAATAGAGATTTGCGCCTGCTTCTCTTTGGTCTTTTGTTTCGCCGACACAGAAAATAACGTCCAAACCTTCTTCCAAAGCGAGTTTGATTTTCTTCAAAAGAATTTCAGAGTTCTCTTTGAAATATTGTCTGCGCTCAGAGTGTCCGAGGATAACTGCTTTTACGCCGAGACCTTTAAGCATTGAAGCCGAAACTTCGCCGGTATAAGCACCGTTTTTGGTTGCGGCGCAATCTTGTGCGGCAAGAATTACTTTGTTAGCGTCAATAACACCTGCTACCGGTGCCAAATGCGTAAAAGGCGGAGCAATTACGATTTGTTTTCCAGCCGGAAGGTTTTTCTGCTGTGCGTATGCACTAACTTTTTTTGCGAGTTCAACACCCTCTGCAACCGAAGTATTCATCTTCCAGTTGCCTGCTACTATTAATTTTCTCATTTTTAATTTGTGTATGTTTTAAAAATTAAAATTTTTATTGTTTCAATTCAAAATTTATCTTGTCCAACTCCTTGAAATACAATTCTTTCTCGTTGACTTCCTGTTCGATAGTCTCCATAGTAAGTTTGCTCATATCATAATCACCAGCAACAATTGAAAGCGATTCCTTATCGGTAGCCGCTTCAAGTTTCTTACTGTGGCTTTCAAGTTTGTTCATCATTTTTTCATGCTGCTTCAAGGCTTTCATCTTGTCTTTTAAGACGATGTATTCTTGCTCTTGTTTTTCAAAAACTCCGATTCTCTCCTTGTAGCCGGAAATTTTCTGCTCGTAATCCTTAACGATGGAGTCGCATTTTTCCATTGTTTCAAACGAGAGGTTCGGAGAAAATTTTTCACGGATTTCCGTATAATTATCCAATAGCGTATCTTTTGAATAATTAGCATTAACTTTCTCAAATTCAGGCTTATAAGTGGTAAAAATAGCATCATTGCTCCACGCTGTAAGCCTACGGATTTCGCTTTCGGCCTTAAATTTATTCTGTCTTGCAGCAGAAATTGCCTGATTGATTTTCATTTCGACTGATTTGTTAGTATTGTCAGAAACAGAAGGAATTTCTGAGCCGCCACCCGCTTCAATGAGTTTTTTAACAAAAAACGTTACTACCAAACCAAAAACACCAATAACAGTCAAAAGACCACCCAAAAAGAGATTGCCCAAAAACGCAAATTCAACTACGCCTGTACAAGCAATCAATCCGCATATAATATAAAAAATTTTTGACATAGTTCTTTGAATTTTAAGATACGCAAAAGTAATAATATTTTTGATTATTTAACTTCAATTTTCAAAATTTTTTTTGTTCCGCCGCCCACTTTGAACAAAGACGAGGCTCTCATGCCGATAATCCACAGGATTTTTCCCTGACACTTCAACAATCTGACGTTTTGTTTGTCGCTGACAGTCAGTTTGTTGTCAACAAAAAAGTCGCTTAACTTCTTTTTGAAGTTTCCGCCGAAAGGTACAAAAAAATCCCCTAAATGCCAAGGCGAAATTTCCAACGGAAAAACAAGTTTGTCCAAACTAAAATATGCTGTTTTATTATCACGCTCAGGCGAAAATTCGTTTTTCGTGATAACCGAAAATTTCAAGACTCCTTTGTCAAAAACTTTGACGCCGCTATTAATATCTTCTTTCGTAATTTCAGTAAAGATTGCCGCAGGCTCGTTTATTTCGCTAATAATCAAAGAGTTTCTGTCTTTTAAAATTTTATGCGTAGGACTGTAAAAAAACTTTCCGCTCGTCTTTGAAAAAAACGTCCTGAAAATTTCCGCAACCTGAACCCTGTTGAAACCAAAATCCGCAATAATTTCAAACAACAAAGTCTCAGGCTCTATAAAATCCAAAATGTCGGAAATTTTTATAACATTGTCGGAGAAAATTTCACGCTTCTTTTTTTTCATGACATCTTCGTAAATCGTCTTTACGCCCGAAAGAAATTTCAGGCTCAAAGCGGCATTATCTTTAAACGACGGATTGATTTCCTCAAAAAGCGGAATAATTTCGTTACGGATTTTGTTGCGCGAAAACTCTGTTTCAAGATTGGTTTTGTCAAGCCTGAAACTCAGACGGTTATCCTCGATATACTGCAAAATTTCACACCGCGAAAAACACAAAAGCGGACGGATAATCCGGTTGTTTTTGAATTTTATTCCCGTCAGTCCGCGGATTGACGAGCCGCGCAAAAGGTTAAGGAAAAAAGTCTCAACAGCATCGTCTTTTTGGTGCGCAACGGCAGTAAACTGAAAGCCCTCAGCGTCCATAATCCGCTCAAATTCCGAGTAACGGAGTTCCCGCGCCGCCATTTCAACGGACTGCCTTGTCTTTTCGGCGTAAGACAAAGTGTCAAAACTTTTAACAAAACATTTAACGCCGTATTTTAAGGCTAAATTTCTTACAAACTCCTCGTCTTCAAGAGAATCCTCGCCTCTAAGATTAAAATTTATATGACAGACAGCAAAATTAATTCCCGCATGAAAAGCCAAATCGCACATCACAACAGAATCCGTTCCGCCGCTTACGGCAAGCAGAATTTTGTCATTGTCCTTGTCAAAAAGACGGTTTTGAGAAATAAATCTTAAAAATTTTTGTAGCATAATTTTTATTTTACCGCAAAAATAAAAAATTTTTTCGTATATTTGCAATCTATAATCAAGAAAAATATGAACGAAAAATTTTTAAGACGGGCAATAGACCTTGCAAAACAAAGCATAAAAACCGGCGGAGGACCTTTCGGCGCGGTTATCGTAAAAGACGGCGAAATAATTGCCGAAACCTCAAACTCGGTTACAAAAGACCTTGACCCGACGGCTCATGCTGAGGTCAACTGCATACGTCAGGCATGCAAAAAACTCGGCACTTTCATTCTTGAAGGCTGCGAAATCTACTCCTCGACAGAGCCTTGTCCGATGTGTCTGAGCGCAATTTACTGGGCGCACATCGACAAAATATATTACGCGGCAACCAAAGACGACGCGGCTTACGGCGGTTTTGACGACGACTTCATTTACAAGGAGTTGGACACGGAAAAGACAAAGCGCAAAATCCCAGCCCTCAACTTTTTGCAAGAAGAAGGCAGAAAGGTTTTTGACATCTGGCTCAAAACCGAAAACAAAACCGAATATTAAGGCGCGGTAAGATAAACTTCAACACGGCGGTTAAGGGCACGCTCAGACTCCGACAGTCCATAAGTTAAGGGTTGCGTGCCAGAAAACCCCTTGCAACGAATGCGTTTAGGTTCTACACCCATATCAACAAGGTATTTTTTGACAGAATGTGCACGGCTTAGGGCAAGTTTTCGGGAAAACTCCGTGTCGCCTCTTTCGGTGTGTCCACATAGCAAAACCGTAAAGTCCTGATTTTCATGGAGAAAATCAGCAAGTTTGTCCAATTCCGGATACTTGTCAAACGGCAAAAACGCCGCCTGAAAATAAAACGAAATTGTTTTCAGCGAGTATCTCACGGGAAGAAGTTCCACCGTCAAAGTACTGTCTGAGGATATACCCCTTTCAAAAGCCACAGAAACGCTTTTATAATTTTGACAAGAAATGTCAATAGTACACTCCAAACCGCCCGTATTAATAACATACGTACCCCTTTTATGCTGAATTTTCTCCGTCTGATCTGCCGACCTTAAACTAACAACCGCATTTACTGTCTCTTTTGAAACCTTGTCAACAACCCTCAAAGTAACAAAAACATCTTTCCTCGGTTCAAGAACCTCCGGCAAAAGTATCGAATAAATATTTTCGTCAAAATCGGCATTATCGTTTGAAACAAAATATGCCGTCTTAAAATCCGATGAAATACTGAAATACGCTTCCCAATTTTTAGAGTTGACCATAGAGCCGAGATTGTCGGGTTCGCTCCACTGCAAAAAATCGTCTGAGAGGCGTTTTGAAACAAAAATATCGGAACTGCCAAATCCTTTATGACCGTAACTACTGAAATACAGCATTTTACCGTCAGGCGAAAAAAATGGCGTACCGTCGTCAAGTTCCGTATTGAGAGGTTTGCCGAGATTTTTGGGCTCGGAATAACTGCCGTCAGGAAGAAGAAAACTTATGTACAAATCCAGACCGCCGAAACCACCGTCCCTCTCAACTGACAAAATCAAAACCTGCAAATCAGGACTGAAAGAATACGTTCCATGACGGTTTCTATTGTAAAAATTAGCGATTTCAACAGGCTCTGGTTTTGTCCAATATTGGTCGGACATTTTTTTCGTGATGGAAATTCCGTTGGAAGAGGTCTGATTTCCGTTTTCGTCATAAAGACCTTCTATATAAAGCGTATGATTATAATCGGCCGTTTTGATAACAGCGTTAACTAACGGACTATTAACCTTATACGGGAAATGAACAGGTGAAAAAAAAACGCCACGTTCTTTTTGCGCAAACCAAATATCGCAGTCGTCGTCTTTGCCGTAATTTTCGGGAGCGTCAATGCGCGAAAAATACAAAACCTTGCCGTCATCACTCTCCAAAGGCGCAATTTCGGGATATTTGGAGTTAACGGAGGAAAGCATTTTTTTCGGTGAGTCAAAAACGTACTTTTCCTTTTCGGTTTCGATACGGAAAAAATCCGACGAAACCTCCGCCCCTTCTTTTGCAATGTAACCGTGCTGAAAACCAAAATTCTGAATCCTTGACGTACTGAAAACAAGATGCTCGTTAATATAAAAATATGTTAAACTATTATCGCGGACAATCTCCAAACGATTGTCAAAACCCTTTCTGAAATACTCCGTTTCTTGCCAAGACGAAATTTCCGTAAACCTTCCGCCGTCAAAACAACCCGTCATAAAATATCCTGAGGCACTAACCAAAAAAACGTTGGAATTTTCAACCCCCGAAGACTCAAAAATAAGCCCATAACACCGCGTTTGAAGACCGTTTTCAAAACGTATGTCAGCAGAGATTTTATATTTTTTACAGTTTAATGGCTTAAAAATTGTTGCAATGTTGTAAGAATTGCCGCTGCCGAGATACAAACGTCCGGATTTTTTTTCACCTGAGGAAAAAACATTTCTGCCCTCAGGCGAAAAATCCGCCATAAAAATCTCAGACTTTTCCTGAGCAAAAAGAGTGTTAACTAAACACAATAATATGAAAATAAATAAGTTGCGTAACATAAAATCAGGTTTAAGGTATATTCGCAAAATTAAAGAAAAAAAGGTTATGAAAAATATTTTTTTTACATTCCTATTATTTTTTTCGTTTTTGCCGTCTTTCGGACAAAAAGATTTCATAGTTATGTTTTATAATTTTGAAAACCTTTTTGACACCACCGACAACCCTCTTACACGAGACGACGAATACACTCCACTCGGGGCAAAACGTTGGACATCAAAGCGTTACAATGAAAAATTAAAACATCTTCGTCAAGTAATCTGCGCTGTGGATTTGGAAAACTTTCCCGATGTAATCGGCGTTTGCGAAATAGAAAACAGACGGGTTTTGGAAGATCTAATAAACAAGCCGCCGCTTTCTGAGGCAGGTTACAGGATTTTTCACCGCGAAACCTCCGACCGCCGTGGCATTGACTGCGCCGTTCTTTACAATCCCGAAACTTTTAAAATCTTGGATACCAACGTGTTAAGAATACAGTTTGAGGATACAACATATTTTTCGCGGGACATTATTTATATAAAAGGCAAAACCGCAGAAAAAAAAGACACTCTGCATATTTTTGTTAATCATTGGCCTTCGCGTTTCGGCGGACATTCCCAAACCGAAAAACTGCGTTATCAAGCGGCGTTAAGACTCAAATTTTCGAGCGATTCTGTTTTTAAAACAAACCCGAATGCAAAAATTATGTGCATCGGAGATTTCAACGACACACCCGAAGACCGCTCCGTTACAGAAGGTTTGAAAGCAAAAACATCTTTATTGGAAATCTCTCCAAGTACGCTTTACAATATGTCGTATTATCTTCAATTTGAGAAAAAACTTTGGACGTATTGCTTTCATGAAGATTACGACATTTTGGACCAAGTGATTGTTTCGGGTGCGCTGCTTGAAAAAAAGACACTGTTTGCAGAGCCTTTTAAGCGTGACTTTATGCTGAAAATCAACGATAACGGCAATCCGCGACCGTGGCGAACGTTTTACGGTTACAAATACGAAGGCGGCTTTTCCGACCATTTACCGATGGTTATAAGGATTAAAGAATAAAGCATTAAAGTGCTAAAATTTCTTCTTCGGTTAGTCCCGTAACAGAAACAATGTAATTAATATCGTCGCCGTGCAGTTTCATTGTACGGGCAATTTCCCGCATTGCATCTGCGCGGCCTTCCGCGCGACCTTTTTCAAGACCTTCCGCACGACCTTTTTCAAGACCTTTTTCAAGACCAAGTTTTTCGCCTTCCTCTTTCCCCTTGAAAAAGCCTTTCTTTTCGGAATCTTCCATAGCGTTGGTTATGTCCCACAAAGCGTTAAGACTTTCTTCATATTCAAGATGCTCAACCTCTGAAAGCATCGAAATCTCTGCTATTTTGAAAACTCGCTCAAAAATGCGCTCTTGTAACTCACGAGGGCGTTCTAACAATTTAGAAAGATTATGCAAAACATATAACCATTTGTCGTACATCGTAACCAATTCTGCGCGGGTCTTTTTAAATTTGGGCATTTCAAGATAGAAATAAACCAACTTGTCGTAAAAGACTTTTCCTGTGATTTGGTCGGTCAACATTACGATATGCAACAAATCATCGTCGGAAAATTCGTTCAAAACTTCGCCTTTTTCGTCCTTTTTTTCGTTGTCCTTGAAAACAAAATTCAAAATGCCGACAGTATAAACCGCTTGAAGTTCATAATTCCAATGTTCGCCGTCCTTGTCTTTTTTTGCCATGTCGCGAATCGGAAACGACGAATAATAAACGCTTCTGTCCTTGAAAAACTGCTGAAAAACATTCTGCATTTCAACAATGAAACGGTTGCCGCTTTTGGTTGTACAATAAACGTCAAAAATTGCCTTTCTGTCGGCGGCTGTGCGTCCGAGTTGCTCGGAGTTCAAATAAGTTATATCCGTAATTTCGTCGTGGGGAATCTTGGGATTCTTCTCAAACAAAGCGTTCAAAAAACTGATCAGCAAATCTTTGTTAAGTTCCGTACCGAAAAGTTTTTTGAAACCAAAGTCAGTATATGGGTTGAAATATTTTGACATTTTTAGCGTTTTTTATGTTTATGTGGCAAAATTAAGGAAAAAATTTCAAAAACAAACAAAATTTGCGTATCACAGATATTAATCAATACAAAAATTAATAGTACCGCATTAATTTAGAGAAAATTATTTCTTCAAAATTTCTTCTTGCATCAATAATTGCATGGACAATTACAACATCGTTGTTTATTTCATAAACAATCCTATAATTACCTTGTATTAGTTCACGAAATTTTAGAATCCCCATTTTTTCCAATTCGGGGACAAATCTGCCAGTTTTTGGTAACTCTTTCAACATCAAGATGTTATATTCAAAAAGTTGTACTGTTTTTTGAACATAATTCTCACTCAGCGAATTGTAATATTCAATTATTTCGTTTAAATCGTCCTCTGCAAACCGTGAAACAATTACTTTTTTTATTGCACTATCCATTGATTCCATATTTTTGTTTCACTCTTGCAAATACTTCCGATGCCTCGCTGAATCTGCCGTTTTTTATGTCATTCTCCGAAAATCTCAACAGTTTTAACATATTGAAAGCATCTATCATATTTTGATATGATTCAATATCAATTAAAACCGCCTGAAACTCATCGTTTTGCGTTATAATCACAGGTTCTTTCTTCTCGGTAACGAAATTCATCATATCTGAGGCATTTGTCCGAAAATACGAAACCGGTCGTATGTTTTCTTTTACGTTGAACATCATAATCCAAATTATTTATCGCAAATGTAAAACTATTTTTGTTAATCCGCAAAAAATTATTGCAAAAAAAACGGGCGAAAAATAAATTTCCGCCCGCCATATATTTTTTACAGAATAATAATTACTACAAAGAACGAACCAGCCGAACTGCATACCGCTTGTCGCGGCGGCTGGTGCCCACGTTGACGCCGTAGTCCGAACTGAAGACCAAGGACCACGCGTTGAGTGAACCGTCCGGAGACGAAGACCTGTAGTGACCGTATGAATTTGAACCACAAGGCAAAAATACTGCGCCGGCTGCCTCTAAGGTCGCCCAATCATCACTAATGCTTGCCGTACACTCATCGGGTAAAATTACCAAGCCGTTAACGTTGTAAACGGTTTTCAATTGTTTAGTATGGTTGTTTTTCAAATACTCCCACTCTTCTCTGGAAAGTGCATACCAAGTATTTTTTCCGTCGCTGATGTGAGAACCAAAATTCTCTTCCCATTCGAAAAGGTCAATTTTTTCTCCCGACTCAGCACCTACATACTCCGTTTGAGAAGCAGCAAACTGATATTGACTGCCAACTTTCTGCAAATTACCGCTGCTGAAAGCAACTTTCTTTTCGGCTGAAACGGAAAAAGCAAATACCTTTGTTCCGAGGTTGTAAATTTTGCCTGCAAGGGTATTATTCCCGCTTATACCCATTGCTTTACCGACGGGTACAACATAATATTTGTCGGCTTCAACAATGATTGGTGTACCGCCAAGGGTAGTTTCTTCTGCACTCAACGCCTTTATAAAAGCAGATTGGAGATATACAACAATATCTAATCTTTCTGCGTCTTTACTCAGACTTCTGCGACTTAATAAATATATGTCCTCGCTAAAGTCCTCGCTAAATTTCTCTACCTTAAAAGGTATTACATAATAAGCATTCTTTACTGCTGCCGCCAAATTATCATACTGACCACTTATTGTTTCGGGATTTGTGCCGAGTGTTGCAGTAAAACCATCCTCAGAAAGAAGTGCTACTTCATCAGCATAATTTACCGTTGCCTCATAATTACCATTTGCGTCCAAAATAGTAATTGTGCCGTATACATCATCACCTTCTTGTCCGAAAGTAAATTTTTCTCCTTCTTCAAACACCAAGGCTGTTTCATCTTGATTTGTCGTTACCTTGGAAATGCTTTGTCTTACTTTACCCTTTATTGTAAGGGTTTTAACAGTTTTTGTTACGGTTTCGATTTGTTCGCCGCCGTTAACAATTTCGTCTGTTGAATTGTTGTCGTCTTTGCTGCAAGAGGTTGCAAGCAACAAGGCTGCCGCAAAGGGCAATACTTTTAAAAACGTTCTTTTCATGTCTATTTTCCTCCTTGTTTTAATTATTACTACCCCAAGAACTTGTACTTAATGCTCCACTGTTACTGAAACTTGCAGTGCCTGTAGTACCCAAAGGTCCGCTCGCACTAAGTAGCGGGGCTTCCATATTCAACTCGATTACTTCAAAATCGGGCTTAACGTACTTTTTTCTCGTCGGTGTACTAACGACTTTTTGAATCTGTTCTTTCATAGTATGAAAAAAAATTAAAATTATTACTAAAAACAAAAATCCCTTGCAGACCGAATTTTATTTCCGTCCGCAAGGGATTTTTGTTTATATCTTAAAATACGGGTACTGAGTTTTACCCCCCCCGTAAAGTATTCTGTACTTTTATTATATTTTGAGTTACTTTAATCATTTCTTATTATTCGATTAGTTTAACAACCGCAAAGTAAAATTAAATAATTTTAACAGACAAAGAATTTGTGTTAAGTTAGTATTAAAATTTCGTCTTTTATTAAGCCGGTAACTAAGTCAAGCACAACTGCAACGAAGGCGGCTTTTCCGACCATCTGCCGATGGTGATAAGAATAAAAGAGTAAAAAGTTAAAACAAATCATCTAACACCACCTGATACTGCACATCGGCTGAATACATATTTTTTTTCAAGCCAAATGTTGTTATCCAAACGGGGATAAGCCCGCATCTTGTGCCGGATTCGGTGCGAAAAGATTCTATGCGGTTTCTCATCGCCATATCGTCATCTTTTGAAATGGTGTACGGACTGTCGGCAAATTTCATTTCACAGACGTTGATAATTTTGTCAGCACGTTCTATCAACATATCAATTTGTGCGTTAGGCTCTGATTGGCGGCTGCGCCAAGAATAATATTCTACCGCTATACGGCTAAGTCCCAATGCTTTGCGGATATTGTCAATATGCCAAAGACAAATTCTCTCAAACGCCAAACCGTTCCAAGTATTAATAAGCGGTGTCCTCTGACGGTCTTGCCAAAAAGTCTTACTCTGCGCTTTTAAAGAAAATGTCAGATGAAAAAGTGTAAACAAATCAATCAGTTGATAATAAGCATCGCGTTTTTTAACCTTGCCGCGCGACTTGCCGTAAAAACACCTTATCAAATTGCTATGTTCCAAATCTTCAAGAATTTGGGTGAGTTTACCGTTTTGCGGAAGTTTGGTTGCCTCGGAAATTTCAGCACGGGTAAGACCGCTTTTGCTTTTGGCGAGGGTTTCGATAATTTTCATATACGATTCGGGATTGCGGAAAAGCGAATTGTAAAGTTGACGGTATTCGCGGTGCAACTCGCCCGCCTCGTTAAAATAAAGGTCGTCAATATTAGCGGCAAGAGTTTTTTGCTTGTCAAAAAGATTCAGATAATAAGGTATGCCGCCAAAAACCATATACGCTTCGGCGATAGTGCGGCGCGGCCATTGTATATACTTGGATTTCAGAAACTTTTCTGTTTCAGCAAGCGAAAACTGCTGCAAATAAATATTGCCGGTTGTACGGTTATGAAGTCCGCCGTGATTGTCAATAATATTGCCGACAATCCACGATGTAGCCGAGCCACATACAATCAAAAGAATGTCGCGGCGGAAGGCGGCAAACGAGTTCCAAAAATATCCCAATGCCTTCACAAAATCGGTTTTCGGAATGTCAAAACAAGGGATTTCGTCCAAGAAAATCACCTTGCGCTTTTTGTCGGATTTTTCTATCACTTGCGACAAATCGTCAAACGCCTCCAACCAATTTTTAGGCGGATTACCCTCAAAACCGTACTTTTTTAAAGAGTTAAAAAATGCAAAAAACTGCATTTCCTTCGCCCCGTCAATAATGCCTGAGGTTTCAAAGGTAAACTCTCCTTCAAAATACTGTTTGATGAGATAAGTCTTGCCGACACGCCGTCGTCCGTAAACAGTTATAAACTCGCTTTTTGTTGATTGATAGAGTGTTAACAACCGCTTTGACTCTCTTTCCCTGCCTATAATATCTGCCTTCATAATTGATTTCTTTTGCCGGCAAAGGTAAGAAATCTCTTTCAAATCTCCAAATATAGGTTGTCTAAATCTGCATTTTTTTTGCAGTTTTAGACAACATATCCGAGATTACCTGTCTAAAACTGCATTTTTTTTGCAGTTTTAGACAACATATCCGAGATTACCTGTCTAAAACTGCATTTTTTTTGCAGTTTTAGACAACCTATCTTATAACGATAACATTTTTTTTAAAAACTCCGCAAAAATTGTTACCTTTGCCGAAAATTAATTATTATCCAAAATTAGAGTTATGAAAAAAAATTTATTGGTATTGTTCCTTATGGTTTTTGCAATGCAAATTGCTGAGGCTCAATACATTAGTTTCGAGAGAAACAAAGGCGGGTTTGACCTGACCAAATGCAGCATTATCTATTCCGATGACGAGTGGGAAGGCGTAAAAACCGCCGCAAAAAATCTTCAACAAGACATCTTTGAAGTTACGGGCAAACGTCCCGAACTCAACAATCAAAATGCTGACTACAAATTGATTGTAGGCACTATCGGAAAGTCAAAAAACACCGACGCCCTCATCAAAAAACAGAAATTGGACGTTTCAAAAGTCCGCGGACAATGGGAAGCAGGCATGATTACAAAAATCGATGACAAGACTTTTGCAATTTTCGGTGCCGACAAACGCGGAACTATTTTCGCCGTTTATGACATCAGCCGCAACATAGGCGTAAGTCCGTGGAAATTTTGGGCTGACGTGCCGACCGAAAAGCATGATTTTGCGGCATTTAATATCGAAAAAACGGTGGTATTTCCCTCTCCAAAAGTCAAATACCGCGGCATTTTCTTAAACGATGAAGCACCTTGTCTTAGCACTTGGGTAAAAAATACGTTTCCGGATTCAGAGTGTCCGACGGCTGTTCCGGAACTTGCAAAAGGCATGAACAGTCATTTCTACGCGAAGGTTTTTGAACTTTTGCTCCGTCTGAAAGCCAACTTTATGTGGCCTGCTATGTGGGGCAATGCTTTTTATGCCGACGATACCGACAACAGCCGCGTTGCCGACGAAATGGGTATCGTAATGGGCACCTCTCACCACGAACCTATGGCACGCAACCATCAGGAATGGGCTCGCAGGCGTGGTGCTGACGGCGCATGGGATTACGCTAAAAATCAGACTGTTATCGACAAATTTTTCCGTGAAGGAATCCGCCGCAGCAAAAATAACGAAGACCTTATCACTATCGGTATGCGCGGCGACGGCGATGCTCCTATGGGCGGCAACGAAGGACACGACGACGAATACGTTATGCAGTTGGAACAAAACAAGCGGCTTATGGAGCGGCTTTTTGACAATCAGCGTAAAATTATCGCCGAAGAAACCGGCAAACCCGCTTCCGAACGTCCGCAAGTTTGGGCGTTGTACAAAGAAGTTCAGGATTATTACGATGCCGGACTACGTGTGCCGGAAGACGTTACGATACTTGTCAGCGATGACAACTGGGGCAATATCCGCCGCGTTCCCGACCATCAAAGAGCAGGCGGCTGGGGCATTTATTATCACGTTGACTATGTCGGTGCACCCCGCAATTCCAAATGGCTAAACGTAACCCAAACGCAGCAAATGTTTGAACAACTTTCGCTTGCATACGATTTCGGAATAGAAAAACTCTGGATTCTTAACGTCGGCGACCTCAAACCGATGGAATATCCCATTCAACTTTTCTGCGACATGGCATACGAGCCAAAAACCTACAATTTACAGACAGTTATCAACCACACAGAAAAGTTTTTTGAAAGCGTTGTCGGAAAGGATTTCGCCAAGGAAGCCGCAAGAATTTACAACCGCAACTGCCAATATATGGCTCGCGTAACGCCTGAAATGTTGGACGCTCACACTTACAATGTCGCTACGGGCGAATTTAAACGTGTTGCCGACGAATATGCACGTTTGGAAGCAGAGGCTCTACGTTTATGGCTGTTAATCCCTGAAAAAAACAAAGATGCTTATTTTCAGATAGTTTTGTTTCCTGTTCAAGCAATGGCAAACCTTTACGACATTTATTACGCACAAGCCATGAACCGTTATTGCGCCGAGCGTAACAATCCCGATGCAAATTATTGGTCAGACCGTGTTGCCGAATGTTTCAAGCGCGATTCCGTACTTTGTGCGCAGTATAATCATGACATTGCAGACGGCAAATGGAACGGCATGATGATTCAGAAACACATCGGTTACAAAATGTGGAATGATATGTTTCCGCATGACATGTTACCAGAAACTCAACGCGTTGCCGTTAAAAAAGGCGGCTGTGTTTTCTCTCACGGCAATGGTTTTGTGGCAATTGAAGCAGAGCATTTTTATTCTGCAAATGCTGACGGCGAGGTTAAATGGGAAGTTTATCCATACTATGGTCGCACCCGCAGTGCTGTGGCTTTAACTCCTTATACTAAACCGGTCGGCAATTCGTCGTTGACATACCGTTTTACGTTGCCGGAAGGTTTTGCAGACTCTGTCAAAGTACACGTAATTGTAAAATCCACACTTGATTTTCAAAACGTCGGCGGACATCAATGCGGCATATCTATTGACGGTGGCGAGGTTAAAACTATTAATTTCAACGCCGACCTTCTTGACAAACAGCCTTATCAATATACAACTTTTTATCCAACAGTTGCTCGCAGGGTTGTGGAGAAAGTTGCAAAATTGAAAGTGGATAAAGCCGGTGTTCACACGCTTACTCTTTTACCGAAACATTCGGGAATCGTATTTGAAAAAATCGTCGTAGATTTTGGCGGGTACAAAAATGAATATCTTTTCGGAGAAGAAAGCGAAGTAAAAATAGAATAGATAATTCATTCTATCACAACAAAAATTTTGTTAAATCATTAAAAATTATTACCTTTGCGCAGTTTTTTTATTAGCAAAAATTATAAAAATGGAAATTCCAGCAAAATACGAGGCTGCTACCAGTGAAGAAAAATGGTATCAGTATTGGAACGATAACGGCTTTTTTCATTCAGAGCCGGACAACAGAACACCTTACACTATTGTTATCCCTCCGCCTAACGTTACCGGCGTTTTGCACATGGGACACATGCTCAATAATACCATTCAGGATATATTGACACGCCGTGCAAGAATGAAGGGCTTCAACGCTCTTTGGGTGCCCGGAACAGACCACGCTTCTATCGCAACTGAGGCAAAAGTTGTTCAAAAACTTGCTAAACAAGGCATCAAAAAACGCGACCTTACCCGCGAAGAGTTCTTAAAACACGCTTGGCAGTGGAAAGAAGAACACGGCGGCGTTATCCTCGAACAACTTAAAAAACTCGGAGCATCTTGCGATTGGCAGCGCACCGCTTTCACCATGGACGAAAAACGCAGCGAATCGGTTTTGAAAGTTTTTGTTGACCTTTACAAAAAAGGCCTCATATACCGCGGACTTCGTATGGTAAACTGGGATCCAAAAGCCCAAACCGTACTTTCTACCGAAGAGGTTATCTACCGCGAAGAAAAAAGCAAACTTTTCTATCTTAAATATTATGTTGCTGAGGGTGAAACAGTTACCCCTACCGGCAACGAAGGAGAAATCCTCCACAAAGACGAAAAGGGTTATTACGCCGTAGTTGCAACAACTCGTCCCGAAACCATCATGGGCGATACTGCAATGTGTATCAACCCCAAAGACCCGAAAAATCAATGGCTTAGAGGTCATAAGGTTGTAGTGCCTTTGGTAAACCGCGTAATTCCCGTTATCGAAGACCGTTATGTTGACATCGAATTTGGTACGGGCTGTCTGAAAGTAACCCCCGCTCACGACGCCAACGACTACGCTCTCGGTCAGACCCACAATCTTGAAACCATCGACATTTTCAATCCTGACGGCACGATTGCGCCCGCCGGCAAACTTTATGTCGGAATGGACAGAATGGAAGTCCGCGAAAAAATCGCCGTTGACCTCAAAAACGCCGGTCTTTTGGAAAAAATAGAAGATTACGACAACAAAGTCGGATATTCGGAGCG
>JAEEGL012772602.1_pt1 | contig 32878 bp, 16 predicted proteins | sample 9134231 | NCBI WGS metagenome assembly JAEEGL01 (sample SAMN16246548, study PRJNA631951) | gut metagenome | biome: gut microbiome; feature: rumen; material: fiber-attached | host: Bos | place: Iran: Karaj | collected 2018-10
AAAATTGAAGAATTAAAGTGAGCAATATCTATTGGGAATCCTTTAAGACCTTCTTTAAGATTGGCATATTCACCCTCGGCGGTGGATATGCCATGATTCCCTTGATAGAGGAGGAGGTGGTCAACCGTCATAAGTGGGTGTCAAAGGACGAGATGCTCGACCTGATAGCCATCGCCCAGAGCTGTCCAGGTGTCTTTGCCATCAACATCGCTACCTTTATCGGCTATAAGCTGCATCAGACACGTGGTGCCGTTGCCACGACCTTGGGCACTGCCCTACCCTCGTTTCTCATTATCCTCGCCATTGCCATCTTCTTCAGCGCGTTCAAGGACAATCCCGTCATTGCCGCCATGTTCCGTGGCATCCGTCCTGCCGTCGTGGCTCTCATTGCCGTACCAATGTTCCGCATGGGCCAACAAGCAAAGATTGGCTGGACCAACTTCTGGATTCCTCTCGTCTCGGCATTAGCCATCTGGGGGTTGGGTGTCTCTCCTATCTATATTATTATCATTGCAGGCATAGCAGGTTACGTCTATGGCACATTCATCAAACCGACAGAATCATGATCTTCCTTGACCTCTTCATCACGTTCTTCAAGATAGGCCTCTTCGGTTTTGGTGGCGGTTACGGTATGCTATCGCTCATCCAACATGAAACCGTGGAGCGGGCCCATTGGTTGTCGACAGCAGAGTTTACCGATATTGTTGCCATCTCGCAGATGACACCTGGCCCCATCGGCATCAACAGCGCCACCTACTGCGGCTACACGGCTATTCACAATGCCGGCTATGGCCATCTGACGGCAATCCTCGGCTCCGCCACGGCCACCTTTGCCTTAGTGCTGCCGTCACTCATTCTGATGATTCTGATATCTAAGCTCTTCATCAAGTACATGAAGACGCAGGCCGTGCAGTCGGTGTTTGCCGGACTGCGCCCTGCCGTCGTAGGACTACTGGCCGCAGCCACCTTACTGCTCTGCAATGCCGAGAACTTCTCCACGCCGACGGAGAACCCTTGGCAGTTCTTCATCAGCGTGGCTCTATTCGCGGCTACAGCTTTCGGCACAGGCTATCTCCGTATCAATCCCATCCGCATGATTTGCTACGCCGCCTTTGCGGGATTACTCCTTCTTTATTGATAAAGGAGCTATTCGCCAAACACTTCCTTCAGCTTTTGTTGCAATCCTTGTGCTCGAAGACCACGGGCCACAATCTTGCCCTGAGGATCGATGAGTAGGTTGTCGGGAATGCTGTTCACACCATAGACCTCTGAGGCCACCGTCTTCCAGCCCTTCAGGTCGGAGAGGTGCGTCCACGGCATCTTCAGGTCGGCAATGGCCTTGACCCACGGCTCTTTTTTGTTGTCGAACGACAGGCCGACAACGTCGAAGCCCTTGGCATGATACTTCTCGTAGGCAGCCACAACGTTGGGCATCTCGGCACGACAGGGACCACACCACGATGCCCAGAAGTCGACGAGCACCCACTGGCCTTTTCCTACGTATTCGCTCAGTTTGTGAAGCTTACCGTCAACGTCGGCCTCCTCAAGGTCGGTGAACTGTTTACCGATGACAGCGGTTTTCTTTGCCTCCTCAGCCTTCTGAGCGGCCATCATGTCCTGAAGGCTTTTCACCAGGGGGTGACTGGCAAAGGCCGGTTTAGTATTGAGCACGCTATCCAGCTCCTCCTCACCAACAAAGTTCATATATTCGTTGAGGAACGCCACGGGAATTATCGTCTCTCGCTCATCACGGAAAATCTTTTCAAGCAGTTTTGTCATGTCTCCAACAATCTGGCGCATCTCTTTCTGCAACTCAGGCATCTTGCTCTTTTGTTCCTCCTCGGACATTCCCTGTACTTTCTGCATGAAGCCGCTATAGGAGGTGCCCAAGGCAATGTCGTAACCCACCAGCCGTTCATTGAGGGCAGAGCCTTTCAGCGTGCTGTCGTTCAGGTTCACGTTGACGGGGGTACCATCATTGAAGAACAACGTCATCCACGACCCTTTCTCGTCACCGACAGACATGAGGGTGTTCTTCTCGGCACTGCCGCTAAAGGTAAACTTACCATTAGCAACGGTGGTCGTCGCCACCGGCTTGTTAGTCTGGCGATTCAGTAGGTTGATGGTTGCGCCGTTCTTATCACAGACGCCGTTGACGGTGAATTTCACTTCCTGTGCTCCGACGGATAGTGCGACCGTCATCAGAGCTGCAATAGCCAATACTTTTTTCATCTTTGCGATAGTTTTATTTATTTTATGGTCATAAAGTTCTCGTTGGGCGTGAAGGTTTTCTCATAGCCTTTCGTCTTTACCGTATATGTGGCGCCGAGTTTGAAGGCAGGCGTGGTGACGAGACTGGCGCTGCGACGAAGGGAGAAGGGAACTGTTATGGTATCAGTCACCGTCACGCTGTCTTTCACCTTCTGTTTCACCTTCACCGCGGCACCGTCATAGCGAACGGTAATGTCGTCAGCCAAGCACACGCCGACCACCATCATGGCCAGCAGAAACAATACATTCTTTTTCATGTCGTTGTTAATCGTTCAACGTCGTCGTCACTTCTTCAATGGTGCAGGACCGTCGAGCGTCGGCGTGACGGGCACGATGCGGCCCTGCTTGTCGAACGTCAGGCGGTCGATGCACACCTCGCGGTGGATGCCGGGGGCATTGTTCAGGAAGTGCTTGTTGATGCGGTGGTAGACGATGTACCACTCGTCCTTACCAGGAATCTGGAGCACGGAGTTGTGGGCGGTGCCGTAGATGCCGTCCTCAGGCTTCTGCTTGATAACCAGGTAATTATTCTCATCAATATTAATGGGGCCGAGGGGCGACTTACTGGTGCCGTAGCAGACGTGGTAGTTGGGCGAGCCAGTATCGTCGACGCTCCAAAGGAAGTAGTACGTGCCCTTACGGTAGAAGACGTAGGCGCCCTCGCGGAAGGCCCAGGTCTGCAGGTTGCCGCCCTTAGGTGTCAGGTGGGTGATAGTCTCCTTCTTCACGCTGAGCATGTCGTCGTTGAGCTCTGCACCAGCCATGAAGCCATTGCCCCAGTAGATGTAGCACTTGCCCGACTTCGGATCCTTAAAAACATCGACGTCGATGGCCTGGCCGCCGCGTGCCTCCTTGGGACGGTCAGCATCGGTCAGGATGGGCGCGCCACTTTCCACAAACGGTCCTGTGGGCGAGTCGCTGACGGCCACACCAATCTCCTTACGGTTGGACTGGGGGTTGTGAGCAGAGAAATAGAAATAGTACTTGCCTTTCTTCTCGATGATGGCGGGAGCCCAGGCGTTGCCGGTAGCCCACTTCACCTGATCGCCCTTCACGTCGAGCATCTTGCCTTCATCTTTCCAATCGATGAGGTTCGTCGACGAGAAGACGCTGAAGTCGTGGCCGCCCCAGCCGGGAGTGCCGTCGGTGGTCGAATAGATATAGTACTTCTTTGTCTTCGTGGAGTAGAGCACCTCGGGATCAGCGTGGAAGCCCGTGAGGATGGGCTGCCGATGGTTGCCAAAGGCCTTCAGCAGGCGTTCTTTCTCGGCGCGGGTGATGGGGATGATGGTGCCGTGACGCGGAGTGAACTTGCCCTTCATCTCGGTGTTCTGGACAAACTGGAAGGTCTTCAGGTCTTCCGACCGGCAGAACTGGTAATGGCCGTTCCCGTAGCAGTCGTACATAATGATCCACGACTTTCCGTCGATGGCCTTGCAGACCCCGACACCCTCGACAGCTTCCTTCGTCTGCTCGACATTGCCATCGAGCATCTGCCACTTGTCCGTCAGCTGCTTGGCGACGGCCTGGTAGATGCCGCGGCCAGACTCCTGCTTATAGAAGAGGTGATAGAGCTGGTCGGCCTCGTTGTAGACGATGTCGCCGTCGATGGTGGCATTGCCGGCATCGAAGAGCCAGCGGGGCTCACCCTCCAAGTCCGTGAAGTCCTTGTTGGCATACTGGTAGTATATCTTATCGTATGACTTCGCATCGCTGGTGCGCAGCGAGTAGAACACCATGTACTTGCCGGTCTTATGGTCGTAGATGGTCTCCGGCGCCCAGACGCGGATGACGTTCTTCCACGTCTTCGTGTAGCGCGTGGGGAAGTTGATGGCTGAGTGCTGCCAGTGGATGAGGTCGGTCGACTTCAGCAGCACCATGCCGCGGTTGCTCGACCAGCCGAGGCTCGACTTCATGTCCGTCACCACCATGTAGAACGTCTTACCGTCCTCACAACGCAGGATATGGGGGTCGCGGACACATTGTGTCAGGGCGATGGTGTCGCTCTCGATGACGGGCATACCGTCGTTCAGCGGCGTATAATTATAGCCGTCGTCGCTCAGGGCGTAGCATATCTGCTCGTCCTCTGGGGCGTTACTATTAAAATAGGTGAAGAGGTAGGCCACCATCTCGTTGGGGTCCTTGGGAGCCTCGGCCACCGTTTTCTTCTTGGCGGCACTCGCTGTCAGCACAACTGCCGCCAGCATCATCACAGTCAGTAGTCTTTCGTTCATGATTACGTAGAGTTGAGTTTTCCTTTGCAAAAATACAAAAAAGTCTCGGAAACGCAAAAGGAAAACGCGTATTTCTTTTTGTTTCTGAGACGAGACACCACTCGCCGCGAAATAAGCAGGGCTTATTCAAAATTAAGCCGGGCTTATTCCGAAATAAGCGGGGCTTATTTCGCAATACCCAGCCCTTATTCGGAGGCGCGTTTTTTTGTTTTGACGAGAGACCTACCTCAATCTCTCGGATTCCCTTTGTACACGGGCTTTTCCGACAGGTACCTCTGTTTCGGACACCTACCTCAAACATACCTGAGAGGTACCTCTGAGGTAGGTCTCAGGTAACTCTGAGGTACCTCTCTGCGACACACCTACCTCTCCGTTTCCCCTTTATCCAAAGGCATTCCGAGTTGGTATAGGTATCTCTCTGCCCAAATCAGAAAAATTCTGCTCCAAAGATTTGGAAGATAAGAGGGGAAAAAGTATCTTTGCAACCAGAAAAGTAACTGACAACACAAGAAGAAAGACATGGGAACTCAAGGAAAGATGAACATCTGGGGGCTGCTGAGGAACATACTGCCCTTCGTACTGCCTTATCGCTGGCTGATTGCCGTGACGCTGGTGCTGACACTCATCGGCTCGCTCATGGCACAGGTAAACGCCGTGGTGCTCGACCGCGCTGTCGACGCCATCAACGCTCTGATACAGACGCCGGGCGGCTTCCAGTGGGGCGCAGCCGTGAAGATACTGACGGTCATCAGCATCATCCTGCTGGGCAAGGAGGTGGTGGGCGCCGTAGTGACGTTCTTTCAGCGCTACTATGGCGAGCGGATGCGCATCCTCGTCAGCCGCGACCTGTCGCTGCGCGTGGTGGAACGCATCCTGAGCTTCCGCATGGCCTTCTTCGCGGAGGATGGCAACGAGACGGGTAAGCTGCAGTCGCGCATAGACCGCGGCATCATGAGCCTGTCGAACACGGTGAACAACTTCTTCATCGAGATTCTGCCACTCTTCACCAGCGCCGTGCTGGCTCTGGGGCTGATGTTCATGGCCAACGTCTACGTGGGACTGGTGGCACTCTGCATCGTCCCCATCTATTTCTGGGTGACCTACATACAAGCTGGGCGCATGAAAGGCGGCCGACGCAACATCTTTGGCGGCCACCAGGCCGTGAGTCAGGGCATCCTGAACATCCTGGAGAGCATCACCGTCATCAAGTCGTTCAACCGCGAGGAGATAGAGGCAGGACGACAGGCAGCACTACAGGACCGCATGACCAACCTGCAGCTGAACACGCGCAAGCAAAGCTACTTCTTCAACGGTCTGAAGAGCTTCCTCGAGCAGATAGGCACGGTGCTCATCATCATTCTCACGGCCTATCTCGTGCTCATCGACTACCCCGGCATGTCAATAGGCAAGATCATGTACCACGTCATGCTCTTCGCCAACGTCAGCGCCCCCATCCGCCAGCTGCACCGCATCTACGACGACATGAACGACGCCCTCATCTACGCCGAAGGGTTCTTCGGCATCCTGCACGCCGACAAGGAGGTGGAGGCAACGGGCAGCGAGAAGCCCGCCGAGGTGAAGGGCGACATCGTGATGAGCCACGTGGACTTCACCTATCCTAACGGTACGAAGGCGTTACACGACGTGTCGCTGCACATCGAGCCTGGCAAGATTACCGCCCTCGTCGGCCTCAGCGGCGCCGGCAAGAGCACCATCGTCAACCTGCTCGACAAGTTCTACCACCCTGACAGCGGCACCATTACCCTCGACGGCACAGCGCTCGACCAATGGGACACGCAATGGCTGCGCGACCACGTAGGACTGGTGCTGCAGAAGAACCATATCTTCGACGGCAGCATCGAGGAGAACATCCGCTACGGCTGCCCGGAGGCTACCCACGACGACGTTGTCCGCGCCGCCCGTCAGGCCTACATCTACGACCAGATTATGCAGTTGCCCAACGGTTTTGAGACGACGGCGCTGCAGCTCAGCGGCGGGCAGCAACAGCGCATTGCCATCGCCCGTATGTTCATCAAGAACCCGCCCATCATCTTCCTCGACGAGCCTACGGCGAGCCTCGACGCCATCGCCACCGAGCAGATCAAGGCATCGATTGATGCCATCAAGCAGGGGCGCACCGTCGTCATCATCTCGCACAACATCGGTCAAATTATCGACGCCGACCGTATCTACGTACTGGAGCAGGGGCGTGTCGTACAAGGAGGCCGCCCCGACGATGTCTATCGTCAAGGCGGCCTCTACAAGGATATTTTCGATGCCAGTGCTCGCAGCCTGAACGTCGACAAGATAGCGTCGACGCTGGAGCAAGCCTGACACAGGTCAGAATCCTATCTTACCATTCCAGTTGAGGAACCACGACTTCTGGTCCTCCAGATTCTTCTTAATCTCGCCACGTACCGTCTCACGGTTAGCCTCGCCACGACGGCCATAGATGAACTTTGCCATCGTCTGACCCGGGTTGGCCTGACGCAGAGAGTAGCGCATCAGGTCATAGAAGCGCGTTCCCTCGAAGCACATCTCCAGAACGTTCTCGTTCAGGATGAGGCTATCGACAAAAGCCTGCTGGATAGGACGCAACTCGTCTTCCGTAATCAGCGAGTCTTCGGGCAGACGGTAATACTCGTTCATCGGTGTGAAGCCAGAGCCACGCGTGTGGATACCAACCGTATTGACATTGGCCTGAGTACGGCCATAAGCCATGTTCTCAGCCGTAAAGATACCATAGCGCGCTACGGGGAAGCTGATCTGGGTGGCCCAGATTGAGTCGGCCTCCGAGCAGTACGGATAGACCTCATCGGCCTTCACGTCGTCGTTCAGACCCGATGACAGGATGGCGAAAGCCATACGGGGGAAGCCGGCGCCATTAAGTGCTTCGGCTAAGCGCAGGTAGACCTGTGTACGGCGATAGATGTGGATGTTCTTTGAAACGAACTTGTCGATATACTGTGTCTCGATGCGCTCACTGGTAGAACGGTCAATATAGTAACCGTCATCGTCAAAAATGCTACCGAGACGCAGGTCGCCCGTACGGTGCTCCGAGAGGTCTTCCCTAGCATAATATGCCGACTGACCATTCTCACTCAGCACGCAATGCTTCTGCGACTCGAAGATGTTAATCAGGTTCGACGATGGCTCAATGCTCGGGCGATAATTGTTCTCATACTGCGAGTTGAACAGATAGCGCAGCTGACTGTAGTTGTTGTCGGAGCGCAACGAGTCGCCAGGGATGATAGTAATCAGCTCGCCACCGGGCTTCTCATTTTCCTCATTGTAGAAATTCGTGATCGAACCACTCGTCGAAGGATATTCGTACTCCGTAGTACCAGGTCGCCAAGTTCTGAAGTTAAGACCGATAGGATCGCGCGAGTTGTCACCGTTACGCTCGTTGAGGTACTTGTAGTAGCGTATGGCAGCCTCACGATAAGCAGCCTGACTGTTAGTCACTGATGCCAGCCAGAGGTTCAGGTCGCCCAGCACGATGTTGATGGGGAACCAAAGCATATAGGAGTTCACCGAAGCGATATCGCCATAGCCCGGGTACTCGCGCTTATAGCGCTCGGCCAGCGGCAGCAGGTCGTCGATAAAGTAGCGGCATACTTCCTCAATACCATAGAAGGGATACTCTTTCTCTGCATCCTGCTTGGTCATAATGGGCTTGTCAACGAAGGGAACTGAGCCGTAGTTGATAGCCAACTGCAGATAGGTCCATGCACGGATAGCCTTGACAGCAGCATACTCCTTCATGAAGATATACTCGTTACGGTTGTTCTTCAAGGCCGTATCGGCATGTTCCACGAAATAGTTACAGTTGTTGATGACTGCATAGTAGTCACTCGGCTGGTTGTACCTGTTGTCGTCACCGACATTAAACAGGGCAAGGTCGCGCAGGTCGCTGTTGGCCGAATTAGTAACATTTACCAAATCACCGCGCACCTCGCCAAGCAGAATGGTGCGGTCGGCAATAGCCTGCAGCTTGTTGATGATACCAACGACGCTATACATCGTGTCGGTAGCCTGGTCCAGGTGCTCCGTCTCGGCAAAGATGACCTGTTCGGAGTCCTGCTCAAAGAAGTCTGAGCAAGCCGTGAAAGTGACACCGGCAAGCAGGGCTGTAATGAATATATATATCCTTTTCATAATCGTCATATCTTATTAGAGGTTGATTTTGATTCCAGCAACAAACGAACGGCTCTGGCCCAGCAGACCAGCATCGATGCCCTGTCCGATGACACTGGAGGTCATAGTGAACTCGGGATCGGAGCCTAAGTACTTGGTGAGCGTGAACACGTTGTTGGCCTGGATCCAGAACTGCAGACCCTGGATGTACTCCGAGTTCAGCGGCAGGTCGTAGCTCAGCGTCACCGTCTTCAGACGCAGATAGGAACCGTCCTCAATCCAACGGTCGCTGAAGCGCGAGTTACCCATCGGATCCTGGAATGCCAGACGGGGAACGTCCGTCACCTGACCCTCTACCTGCCAACGGCGGTTCAGGGCCGTCGTCTGGTTCATGAAGCGTGAGCCGCTCTCCAGCTGCATACGCTGGTAGTTGAACACGTCATTACCCAGCGAGTAGTTGAAACGCAGGTCGAGCTTGAAGCGCTTGAACGCTACGCTGCTGAAGATATTACCATAGACGTCGGGGTTCGGGTCACCGATGACAGTACGGTCGTTCTCATTGATTTCATTGTTGCCGTCGAGGTCGACGAAGCGCACGTCACCAGCTTCAAACATATCGTGGTCGATACCGTTGTCATTCAGGATGTAGAGACCGGCGGCCTTAGCCTCGGCTGTCGTTGAGAAGACACCATCCGTCTTGTAGCCATAGAACAGGTTGGCTGCCTGACCAATCTGCGTACGGATACTAGCGCCATAGACCTCATGGTCAATGAACTGTCTGTTATCAGGCAACTCCGTAATCTTGTTCTTGTAGTGACCGACACCCACGCCAGCCTGCCACTGCCAGTTCTTCGTGGCCACGATCTTGGCGGTAGCCGTCACGTCAAAGCCCTCGTTCTTCAGCTGTCCGCCGTTCGACCAGTTCTCCTTCAGTCCGGAGAGGAAGCCCAGCGACTGCGATGTCAGCAGGTTGTCGGTAGTAGAGCGGAAGTAGTTGAAACTGACACCGATGCGGTTGTTGACCAGACTAGTCTCAAGACCGACATTGAAACGGCGCGTCGTCTCCCACTGAATCTTCTTGTTACCAATGCCCGAGAAGATCAGACCGGAGCGCGAGCTCAACATCTGAATAGAACGGAAGTAGCTGCGGGCAGCATAGTAGTCGATGTCGTCATTACCGCTGACATCAAAACCAGCCGTCAGGCGCAGGTAGTTGATACTCTTGTTAGAAGCCAGCCAAGGCTCGTTGGTGATGACCCATGAGGCCTGCACGCTCGGGAAGAGTCCCCAGGCAGCATCAAATAACCGCAGGTTACCGCCGTCGCTACCGAAACGCGAAGAGCCCTCAGCCGTCAGGTTGGCCTGCAGGAAGTAACGGTTGCGGAAGTTGTAGTTGGCCTGTACATACCATGCCAGCGAGTTCCATGAGTCGCTCACACCTTTGTCGTCGGTGTTGTTCAGATTGGCTTTGAGGAACGGTGTCTTGTCGTTACCAGTGTCGTAACCTAAGAGCGATGTCAGCGTATAGTTCTCCCAGTTGAGACGGGCACCGCCGAAGACGTGGATGTCGTGGGCATCATAGCGGTTGTGCCAGTCCAAACGGGTGTCGCTCATCACGGAGTTCTGCTTCGAAGCCAGAGAGCGGACCTCGTTCTGGCGAGAAGAGCCGAGAGTAGCCACATAATATCTAGGCGTACCACCGATAGGAATGTAGTACTTCTCGTTGGTGTTGACCAGGTTATAGCTGAAGTGCTCTGAGATGGCAAGGTTGCGCGTCAGCTGGATGCGCGGTATAGCCGTCAGGTTCAGCATGGAGTTCTCGAAGCGGTTCTTCGACTCACCCTCACTATACTCAAGGGCAGCGGCGGGGTTACCGATACGCCAGTTATAGTTGGTGTAGTAAGCCAGCGCCTCGTCGAGGTACGACTCCTCTTCTACGTCATAGAACGTATCACTCAAGCGACCCATACCATAGCTATAGGCGCTGAGGAATGGACTCTTGACATAGGCCAGGAACGACGGCGATGTCGGTGTGCTATTTTCGTAGTCCCCAGGAGCACCGTCGTTACGGATGTTGCGCGTAATATTGGCGAACGAAGCATCGAAACGGATGTCGAACTCAGGCGTCAGCGAGATGTCGGTGTTGAAGCGGATGTTCAGACGGTTCATGTCGTTGTTCTTCAACGTGCTCTGCTGGCTGGTATAGCCGACAGACAGGTTGTAGTTGGCCACGGCGTCACCACCTTCGACGTTGATACCATAGTTCTGTGTCATGGCCGAACGGTAGACATAGTCCTTCCAGTCAGTCTCCTGATGATACTTCTTGTAATAATAGTATTCAGGATCCTCGTTGAGGAACTTGAACTTCTGAATCTTGGTGTTCGTGGTCTTCAGCAGTTCTGAAGCATAACCGCGGTACTGCTGGGCATTCATCACCGAGAGATACTTGGGCTCCAGCGTCACACCAGCCGAGATGTTGGCCGTAATACGGGTAGCCATCGACTTATTGCGCTTGGTGTCGATGAGGATGACACCATTGGCACCCTTGGCACCATAAAGTGCCGTACCGTTACGCATCACAGTCACCTTCTCAATATCGGCAGGGTTGATGGCCGACAGCACATCGTTGTAGAATCCGCTGTGGAGCACCGAACGGTTGTACTGCTGGTCGTAGACGACACCGTCGACGACAATCAGCGGCTGTGCATTGACGTTCAGAGAGTTCAGACCCTGAATAAACATCACGCTACCTATGCCAGGCGTACCACTACGCGTCACGGTGTAGACCTGTGCGCCCAGCTGCTGCTGTATCTCGTCCTTGATATTCACGCTATTAGTGTACTTGAAGTCCGTAGCCACACGGTCGGTGCGAGCATCAAGTTGCTTACTGTAATCAGCCGTAAAGGACGTAGGATAAAGCAACACCTCATACTGCTCCTCTGTCGGCTGAAGACCCATGCGCACGGGGTTGAAATCTGTCGTCGACACATAGACAGCTGTCGAGAACAGAGGCACCTTCAGCTCATAGCTGCCGTCATCCTCCGTCAGGACACTATAACCGTCAACGCCGTCGGCCTTAACGATAGCACCGCCAATAGGCTGGCCGGTGACGGCACTCTTCACCTGTCCGCGAACGACACGGGTGTCATACTTCTTCTGCTTCTTCTTGACGACACGGGTGGTGACTATCTCTGCCTCTTCCACGTCATCATCCTGTGCTGAGACACATACAGGGAAGGCCATCAGCAGGGTAAGTCCGAATAATATATATCTTTTCATAGCATTACTGTTCATCGGTTTTTAACAAATCTGTGCCTTTCGACATCTTGAACGTCTCGTTATCACCATGAGGCTTGATATAGAAGTAGTCATCGTCAGTCCATGCCACCCTGTCATCGTCTGTTCCATGAGGAACAAGCAGGATGTAAGCGATATTCATGGTACGCGTATATCTACTACGACGATACTCAATGGGCGTGACGTTGGTATTGATCTTCAGCGACACCTGTGGTGTACTCTCGCGCAGACTATAGGTACAGCACGGGAACTTGAAGTCCTCGGCCAGCAGGATATAGTTGAACACATCCTCTTGCGTGGTCTGCTTCGTTACAAGTACCGTGGAGTCTTTTTTACCGTTTTCGTCCAGATAGCACATCGTGGCATCGAACTTAGCCGGCAGGCGCTGGATGGCCGTGGCGTTACTGTCATTGGCCAGGATAGGAGCAGTCACGAGATAAATGTCGTAACCCATGTTCGACAACACATTGGGGATGCTGAAACGATAGAACACGTCCTCATTCGCCAGCGCTCTGAACTGCATGAAACGGTTACCCCAAAGCTTGTCATAGTAAGGAGAAGAGGGCGGTATGTCGAGACCCGACATGGCGACGATTTCCTCCAATTCCTTCGACGAGTTGAGTTTCTTACTCATATCCTGGATGTACGAACGGCTGGTGGCTGGGATGATGATTACCTGCTTGAACGTGTTCAGCGGGTTGATGTTCCACTGGCTGGTCTTAATCACAGTACCATTCGAGCACAACTTCGCTTTGTCGGGGTTGTTGAGGTCGCCCAGCACGTTGCCGCTCTGAATGGGATTGTAGTCGCTCTTGCTGCTGCCATACTGATAGTAGCGCAGGAACGGCGCCCCCCAGTAGCTCTCACGCCAGTCTGTTCGAACAGCCTCCGTCGACATGGCAGAGTCCTGCAAGACCTTCTGGCGGTTCAGCGTCTCGCTGAAGAAGGCACCTCGCATGATGGCTAAACGAGTGAAAGTGTAGACAAAGGAGTCGCGGTCGACCGTCGTCTTGGCGTAGTTAAAATAAGGCTCATAGTCCTCAATCAGTTGACGCCAGGCCTCGTTCGTAGGAGCCAACATCCAATAGGTACTGTCCTCACGCGTCAGCAGGGCATCAAGGAGGCTGTACAGTTCGTTGACCTGTGTGAAGACGGAGTCGAGATACGTGGTCTTACCTTCAACGATCTCACCCGGCACACTCAGGCTCGGTTCGAACTCTCTGCGATAGAAGCGCTTGCTATACATGAAGCTGCGCAGGCTGTCCAGGTCGGGATCCTTACGCAGATACTCAAAGACGTTCGGCAGATACTGAATCTGTTTGTCGATGACAAACAGCATACCGTTCTCGTAGTGGCGGTTAGACAGGTCTTTCAGGATATTCACGTCGGAAATATTGTTCTCAGTGAACTGTACGCGCTTACCATTCATCAGCAACAGCGAGTCTAGGACTCCCGGTGCAATGGAATGGTTGTACAGGGCAATGTGATTCTTCACAAACTCCTTGATGATGGTGTTATCTTCCTCATCGACCTCGTTTTTCTCCGCATTATAGGCTGCTATCAGTTCAGCAGCCTCCTCAGCAGAGAAGGAGTCGTTCGTCGGTGCAAAGACCGTAAACACCTGACTGCTGGCCAGCGACTTGTCGAAGCCACAGGCTTTCATAACGCTGGCAAAGTTACTCAGGTTGGCATCATTCTCGATGGCCTGCCACAGCGATCCTTCCAACACGCCGTCAGACGTCCCCTCATAGTGGTCGTCCCACGTGTCGGAACATGCTGTGAAGGTGAGGGCGGCCAGCGCCAGCCCACACACCTTTCTATATATATTCTTTGTTATCATAGCTATCTATTGTCTTAAATTACAGATCGTCCTCCATTTCGCCGCTTCCATCTACGCCATAGACGCTCTTGGGCACCAGTTCCAAGTAGTCCAACATGCACTCATTGTTGTTACCCTGAAGGCCGTTACTAGCCACGCGGAAACGTAAGTAGTGGTCCTTGGTCGCATCAATATTGGCCTGACAGAGGATACGACGGCAACGTTGCGTATGGCCTATGAAATAGTTACCATCGGTAGGTGCGTCACCGCTGTTACCCCAGGAGAATATGGCACGTCCGTCACGGTATGCACCGAGGTTCTTCAGCAGTTTCTGCTCCTCAGCTTTCTCTTCGTCAGACATACTCTTGTAGGCTGTATAGTCCTTGAAGCGATCGCCAAGATACATTTCTTCTGTCATGTTCTGCGTCATGTCAACAGGAATACCCTGCGGCACACCGTCGAAATACACCTGCATCACACCACGGGTCGGCTCGGGGGCGAAGCCCAGACGGAGCTGCCACTCACCACTGAACGGCACTGGCGGAATGCGGAACGTGAAATCATAGTCGCCGAAGAGGTTCCACTCGTCACCCTGCCAAGAGTCGAAGCCCGTGTGGGGACGGCGCAGCACAACATAACAGTTGGGATAGTTGAACGACACACCGTCCAGATACCCCGGCGGGAACCAGTAGTTACGTCCGTTCTTGGGTACGGCAGCCTCGTCAGCCACGTCGTTGGCATCATCCTTGAACGTACCGTCAAAACGCATACTGTTGCCAACAACTTCAGGGAAGATAGTCGAGAAGTCCATACGGATACGAACATTCTGCACCACGTTCTGCACCTCGTCGCTGAAGGCCACGATGTCTGACACATAGAAGTAGTGACCGTTCTTACTGTCCTGTGTATATTCCGGATCATTGCTGGGGTCAATCCACTGTCCCTCTATCGAGTAGGTCTTGTCGTAACGACGGTTGACGTAAAGCTGGTCGACCATGCTCGGGCCAATGAACTCCTTCACCGTCACCTTCTCTACCTTCAGCATGGTGTGCGGCAGCAAGGTGTAGTGCCAGTCACAGGGGTTGATCAGGCTCTCGTCGACACCGACGGTCTTCACCGACGAGGACGACACAATGGTACGGTAATCCAGCGGAATCAGGTCAGGTGCGGAAGCCACATACTTGTTCAGCACATGGTACTGCATAAAGCGGCGCAGGGGGTTTACCGAGTCACTCAGGTTCTCGAAGCTGTGGCCGGGAGCGCTAACATCATTGGGATAGACCGGGTCATAGAGCTCACAGGCCTTGTCGTACAGCGCACGGAGATCGCCGGGGGCGATGCCGTACTTCGCACTCAGGATGGAGTCGGTAACCACGAAGATGGTATGACCCAAATTCTTCTGGTCGGGAACCCAGGCCACCTCCGTCCACACGTGAGACCTGTACCTGTACTTATAGGACTTATCCTTGGTCATCTGCTCACGTTGTTCCTTGTAATCAAAATCCTCTACGCTCTGGATATCTTGATAGACACCCGTTGCCTGAAGGGCAGCGAAGTAGGTTTTGATCTTCGGGTTCTGTGCCAGCAGGTAGTCAATGTACTTATTAGACTTCTGGATGACATGGTTGACGGGCTGCATGATACCGTTTTCCACAGAGTCATCCTTCAGGTCATTATAAATCTTAGCCATATCCTCCATATACACGGACAACACGCTGTCTTCGTCCTGATGCCAGTATGGTGTCAGCGCACGTCCCAGCAGGTTACGGTTTGTCAGCGCCTTACCGTTCTGCATTTCGAACGTATTATAGATATTATTGATGATATGGGTACGGGCGATGGTGTCGCAGTCGGCTGCGCTCAGGTTGTCGATACTGCCGATGCCCGTCTCCTTCAGATAGGCGTCAATGGCTTCATTAGTAGGCGGGAAACAGGTGTACTGGCCGTAGGTCGACAACAGGTCCGTCAAGCCTGCGCGATCAACAATCGTGTAGAACTCGCTGAACTCAGGGCGGTTCTTCAGATAGTCGCTCATCATCTCACCCGTAAAGGTGTAGAAATTCTCGCCGTCGGGCTCGTCGGTACAGCTCACGGTGCCCAGAAGCCCCATGAAGCCCAGCAGTCCCAGAAGCCCCAACTTCTTAATCTTTGCTATTGTTTTCATATCGTGGTTCTCCTTTCTTTAATAGTTCTTCTTATAGTTGGTATCCTCGCCACTGTTGAAAGCAGGGTTCTGCACCAAGTTCTTGTTCACCTTGACCTCCTCATAATAGTAGGGCCAGTAGATGGCTTCCATTCTCTTCAGCTTGTTGGATATCAGCTCTGTTGAGGTCTGAGCCTTATCCAGGGCTGCCTTCGTGATGTCGATGGTATTACCCAAACGCTGTGAGAGGCGCACGAGGTCGTACCAGCGCTTGCCCTCGAACATCAGTTCGCGCTGACGCTCCTTGTAGACCAGATCTTCCATGGCGGTCTTCGAGTTGTAGTCAGTCCGTACCAAAGTGTCGCGGAGCTGCGCCATCGTCTGGCACACCGAGCGTTTGTTCACCGCATTGACCAGTGAGAACGCCTCGTCCAGGATCGGCTTGTTGTAGGCTACCAATTCCTCGTCAGAGCCCTCCATCAGCTTCTGGCTCAGAGCCTCAGCCTTCAGGAGCATGATATCCGTCAGACGATAGATAACCCAGTTCGAAGCATTCTGGTTGTTGGTATAGAGAGAACTGTATGTTGCCTTTGGCGATGCAGTCGTGGCATCAATACTGATACTGCGGTTCGTGAACTTAGTAATGCACTTGTCTTTATAACTGTAGTTCTCGTACATACGTGCATCCATCTTCTTGTTGCTGCCACTGAAGACCTTGCGTGCCGACAAAGCAGCATCCGGTTCGTCTAACAGGAATTGGGCAGGAGCCACCAGTCCGACACGCGACGATGCGTTGCCATAGAAGGAATTGACGGCGCCGTTGGACTGGATGCCTCTCGAGGCATTACCATCGTCGACGACAAACTGGAAGATAATTTCCTGCATATTACGCTCAGCATAGGTATCCTGACCGAAAAGAAACTCATAGGCTCTGCCGAAGATGCTACCGTTGTCCTGTGAGGGAATCAGCGGATAGCCGTTGGTCAGCTCAAAGGGTGTCGAGCCCTCACTGGTCGAGCTATAATCGGTCGACTTCTTGCGGTTCTCTTCGCCAATCTTCTTCTTCGATTCAATGACCAGGTCGGCATACTTGATGCAGTTGTCATAGTCCTTCTTCCAGAGATACATCTCGCAGAGCATGGCATGGATGGCATCCTGAGTGATGCGGCCTGTCTGGTAGAGCGGTGTGTCTTCCGGATAGCGGCGGATAGCATCGTCCTTGATGGCTTCCAGGCTGTTGATGAGTGAGTCGAGAACATCGTAGAACGGTGTGGCCGGCAGATTCATCTTCTGACTGTCATCAATGAAGGCCTCCGAACTGTACGGTACGTCGCGGAACGTGCGAATCAGATAGAAGTAAGCCAGTGAGCGCAGCGCCGTCACCTCAGCGATGTCGGCCTTCAGCTCACTCTGCGTGTAGGCAGGGTCCTTGGCGGCCACCTGCGGTGCATAGTAGATAACCGTGTTACAGCGGTTGATGACGTCGTAGAAACCATCCCACGTGGTATAGCCGTTCTTGGCATCGATATTCTCCACGAGAATCTTTTCCAGGTCACCGTCGCTACTGGTATTGTTACCCTTATAGATATTGTCGCTGCGGAACTCGCCCCAGATCATCATACGCTTGATGTTCGCATCACTCCGGAAAGCAGAGTAACAGCCAGTGATAATCGAGTGGACGTCATTCTTGTCTGTCCAGAACTTCTCCAGAATGATTTCATTCTGAGGTTCCACCTCCAGGAAGTCTGTACAACCGGACTGCATGAAGCCCATGAGACCCATCAGCCCCATGAAACCCAATTTCTTTATATTATTCCATTTCTTTTCCATAGTCTTTCCTCCCTTAGAATTCAACATTAATACCTAATGTGTACTGGTGTGCCGACGGCGTCGGGTTGTTGTCAATAGCCGGTGTGCCAGCGTTGTTAGGCTCAACACCCGTGTACTTGGTCAGCGTAAACACGTTCTGGGCATTCAGATAGAACGTCATGCGGTTCAGTCCAATCCACTTCAACTGCTTCTTGTCAAGCGAGTAGTTCAGACTGACGTAGTTCATACGCAGGAAGGAGCCGTCCTCCACGTAGCGGTCGCTGACCAGCGTATTGTAGTTGGACTGGTTGCCATACATAGCACGCGGAATCGACGTGACGTCGCCCTCCTTACGCCAGCGGTAGTTCACAGCCTCACTCTGGTTGTTGTTACTGATCATGGCCTCTGCATTCAGACGGGCCATGTTCATAATCTTATGACCTATACGGTAGAGGAACTGCGTGCTCAGGCGCCAACGGCTGTAGTTGAACGTGAAACCGAAACCGCCAATCAGCTTAGGCAGCGACGAACCGAGGTAGACGATGTCGAGGTTGTTGATCTGACCATCATGGTTGATATCCTCATAGATGGCATCGCCACCGCAGAACTTGTAGTTACGTCCAGTGGCATCGGTGGTGTAGTTAAACATCATGCGCAGGGGCTCACCCTGTGAATCGAGCACTACCTCGCCTTTCTCGTTCATCACCACAGGTGCTGTCTTGCCAGAGGCGATGAACTCATTCAGCTCCTCCTGAGACATGAACTGCACCGTCGAGTAGTTGTACTGATAGACACCCTTGTAGCGGAAACCGTAGAGTGCGCCCAACGGGTTGTGCAGCTGCACGCGCTGCAGCGTCTCTGCGTTGTTGTAGCCGAAGGTGGAGTTTCTGTTACTCAGCACGTACTCGTCCATCTCCAGGATTTCATTGCGGTTATTGTTGAAGTTGACGTTCATGTCCATCGTGAACTTACCTGCCTTTATCAGGCGGTGCGTATCGATATGGAACTCCCAACCTGTATTGCGCATCTTACCGGTATTGCGGTAAGGCACGGTCTTGTAACCGGTGTTCGAGGGGATGCGGTAGTTGGCCATGAGCTGGTCGGTGGTCGTATGCTGGTAGACCTCCAACGACATGGTCAGACGATCTTGCATAACACCCAGGTCGAAGCCCAGGTCGTGCTTCGTTGTCCACTGACAGTTCAGGTCCGACAGGCGGATGTTGTTAGGCTTCATGGCCGTCATACCCAGATAGCTGTCGGCTGAACCGTACTTCGACGTATAGAGGAAGTCGGGAATATTGGCATTACCGACGAGTGCCCAGCTGTAACGCAGGGCCAGCATCGAGACAGCCTTCTCCAAGGGTTTCATGAAAGGCTCGTCGGAGACAATCCACTTACCTGAGAGGGCGGGGTTGTACACCCAGCGGTGGTCTTTACCGAGTACCGTTGTACCATCGGCGTTCAGCGTGAAGTCGGCAATGTAACGGCCCTTGAAGGCGTAGTGGCCCGTCAGAGCATACGACATACGGCGGTTCTCGCCGAAGTTCGAGCTCATACCGGTGATACGGCCGCCACCCTTGGTGGTCGTAATGCCTGTAGGTGCTCCCTGCTTGTCCTCCTGCTGACTGGTGTTCGTGCTACTTGACAGGTCGAAGAGCGCCATCAACATGGCCGAGTGATCCTTGTTCTTGAATGCCGGAATCAAGGTCAGCCTGTGCTTGGTGTTGAAGGACACGTTCTTGCTCGAGCTGTCCGAGGCGTCGTTCACACCTTCGGAGATAGTCTTCGTTGTCAGCACCTGCGGATAGTAGCGCTCGTTATAGGTGTTATTCGTATTCAATGTCACCGAACCGCGGTAGTTCAACTGCCAGTGCTCATCGTCGAGACCAAGCAGCTGGTACTGCAGAATCAGCTCCGGCGACAGATCGTAAGCGCGACGGATACTTTTGGCCAGATGAGCCACACCCACGGGGTTGGCATAACCCTTCTGGTCATTGTTGAACTCGCTGGAGCCGCTCTGTAGCATTGTGTAGTATGCGTTGGTATCCATACCTTGCAGCGGATGACCCACGGGATACTGCTCATAAATACTCATGTTAGGCATCTTCTTGCGGGCGATGTCCAGCAGACCACTGTAGTTCGAGTGATTCTTCTGGTACGACAACGAGAAGTTCGTGCTGACACGGATACGGTCAGACACGTTGTAGTCCAAGGCCACACGCGTGGTGAAACGGTTGTAGCTGGTCTTGATGGTCGTACCATTGTCGTGCTCGTAGCTGCCGCTGACACGGAAGGTGGCCTTCTCACCACCACCGCTGACGTTCAGGTTGTGCTGCTGGCGCAGGCCAAACTGTGAAACGGCGTCCACCCAGTCGGTGTTGTTGTTGTACTGCTCGTACTCCGAGAATGTCGGGTCGTAGTTCAGCTCACGGATGTTCGAGGCAGCATCGCTCTGCTGGGGGTTGAAGTAGCTCTCCTTCAGCAGCATGGTGTAGTCGTCACCGCTCAGGAGCTTGTAACCCTTCGGCTGGTACGTACCCGTCAGCTTCAGTGAGTACTGCAGGTGGGGTTTGCCACGGACACCACGCTTGGTGGTAATCTCGATGACACCGTTGGAACCGCGGGTACCGTAGATGGCAGCCGAGGCACCGTCCTTCAACACGCGGATTTCAGAGATATCCTCAGGGTTGATACTCAGCAGCTCTGAGAACTTCTCGTTCAGGTCCTGTCCTTCGATACTTCCGACGTTCAGGTCCAGGCGTTCGTTACCGTCGACAACAATCAGAGGGTTGTCCTTAGTAACGTCTGACATGGACGACACACCACGCAGACGCATCGTAGAGCCAGAGCCGAGGTCACCGGAGTTGGCGATAATGTCCAGACCGGCAATGTGTCCCTGAAGGGCTTCCTCGACCGACGTAATGGCCAGACCCTCAAACTCCTTCATCGACAGGCTCTGTGATGCTGTCGAGAGCTCACGCTCAGGGATGGGCAGGCCATTGCCGCTGACACGTTTCTTTGACTTCACCGTCACCTCACGCAGCGTCGTGGCCGATGACATATGAACCTTATACGTTGTACGATCCAGAGGCAGCGACTGGGTCTTCAAGCCCACATAGCTGAAACGGATCTTGTCCTTCTGGTTCTTCACCTTCATCGTGAAGTTACCATTCAGGTCAGTGATGGCCGAGTTGATGATACGCCCGTTAGCGTCAATCTCGCAGACCGTGGCACCCATCAGCGGGCCCATGTCGTCGCTCACTGTTCCGTGAACCGACGTAATCGTCTGTGCGCGCAGGGCGGTAGTAGCCAACAGCGCCATCAGCAATATGATAGTTCTGAATATTCTCATACCTTAGTTCCTCCCTTATAATTCTTTAAGTTGTTCTCTCCAGGGCTTCATCTTTTCGTTCACCAGCGGTGACTGCAGCGGACTGTCAATCTGGTGCACCACGGCATCAGATGTAGAATAGATGGAAGGACCATCATCTGTGTCCTTAATCCAGTACTCACGGCAAATGAGGTTGTACAGGCCATTGTCCTTGACGACATGGTGTTGCACTCCCGTAGCATCAATCATCGTCATCTGACTGTTGCTATTGTCGACCTTAATCGGATAGAATCGGCCGGTACTCGGGTTTCGGGTCATCGACTCGAAATCATTCTTATACAGAGGTGTGCGGTTTCCGTTCTCATCCTCTTCATACGTATCCGGAGCCATGTCGACAGCTACGGAGTGGTCCTGGATGTGGTAACGGAGGAAATTAAGAATGATGTCCTTGATGGCATTCTTTGCCTTTTCTATGACGGTTGCATTGTATGCTACATCATCATTCCAGCCCAAATCCAAGCACAACTGATGGTAGCGCTCATAATTCTGGAGGTCCTCCTGATAGTCCTCTTCTGCAGTAGTACCCTTATAATCGCTTCTATTAGGCTTTTTGTAACCAATCATCCTATAGTCTTCCCACGTAGGCAGCAGACCGCCATTAATGTACCCGCGGATGCTCTCGTTCGTCGGCACGTAGATGGTGTAGTTATAGTTATCCATCAGCGTGATGTTCTTGTTGCCCTGGGTAGTGCTCTGACCAGCATAATACTTCTTAAACAGAGATGAAGCTGTAATGTTGGCAGCCTCGTCGGACAACAGGTCAAAGAACTCAAAGAACTCTTCGTTCTCCTTCAGCGTCAGATAGACACTCTTCTGGGCCGGCAGAGGCATCTGGTCGTTCAGTGCGTAAGACTTACCATTCTTCTTGGGGTAGATCTCGTTGTCATTGACAGGCAGCTTCTTGCGGTTTTTCTCCATCTGCCAGCCACCCTCGATAGACAGGCGTCCGTCGTCGGTCCTGTCGACACGAATCATGCCGCCCGACTTGGTCTTGTAGTACTTGTGGCCGTCCTCAATGTCGCCCACGATAATCAGGTCGTTGACAAGTCTTTTCAGACGATCGCGGATAATACTTGCGGGCACATTAGTCGAAGTACGGTCACCGAGGGTGATGTTACCGTCCTCGTCGATGGTCGACTCATAACGGTAGGCCTGTACACGGAATTCCTGGTCCTTACGCTTGTCGTAGTAGAACTGCAGGATCGACGGCGCGTCCATACCGTTCTTCTCCTGACCGTAGTAGACGGGGTCTACATACAGCTTCATGGCCTCGTTGGTCGGCAGAATCATGCTGTAGTACGAGTCCATGGACAGCAGGTAAGGCAGGTAGTTGAACGGGAACGACCGGGCAGCCTCGGCACCCGAGAGGCTCCAGTAGATGACGTTCATCGTCTTCTCATGAGCCAGAGCGGGATAGGCCACCGAGTTAAATTCAGCCGGCATGAACACCTTGTTGGTCTTGTAGATGATACCGTTACAACCCATGTAGCACTCTGCCACGTCGTTGGGCGTAATGCCCAGCTTCTCCATGGCGTCATTGAGCACGAGGTCGAACTTCGAGGGGAAGGCGCTGGTGAAGCGCTCAAGCATATTCACATTGAGAAGCTTGGCGATGGTAGGATCAGGAACGCTGTCCCACTCCTTGTAGGTGTCCTGCAGGTCGCGGCCCTCACCGCTCCACCACTGTTCCAGGGCTTCGTCCGACGGCACAATCATCACGCCGCAGTCATAGTGCAGGTCGTAGTCCATCGTGTTGTCATACATATACTGGTTCCATCCCGGATCGAACTTCAACAGGGCGTTAATGTTGTCGCTCTTGCCGTCGGGGTCAACCGACAATACGTTGCCGCCGGCTGAGCGCGAGCTGAAATAGCGCAGCACGTAGACAGAGTCCTCGTTGTTGTACAGACGGTTGAAATCCTTCGTAGCGGCAGCGTCATAGTACGGTGCGGAGAAGCGGTCGAGCAGCGATGCCCAGCGCGTCATGCCCGGTTTGATATGAATCAGCTCAGCCATGTTGGGCGACGACTCGATAACGCCGTTCACCTTCTGGATGTAACCATTCTTACAGGTGATGTCGCGTTCCACAATCTCCTGGCCGTTAACCCATGCCTTGTCGATGGTGGTGGACTTTCCGTTCGACAGGACCTTCATGTCCTCACCGGTCATGTTGTAGTGCTTCATGTAGGCCGGCAGCAGGTGGATCATCGGGGCCGACGTGGCATCCTTCATCACGCGGATGCTCTTGCCGTTGTCCTTGTACTTCTTCCAGAAGATGGTGTTCGGCATCATGTCGGGCGTCATAATCTCGACGGAGTCCTGAATACTCGTAGCCGTCTCGCGACGCATACACATACCCTCCTTCGGGGGATTGGCGCTGACGTTCGACAGCAGCTCCACCAGATAGGCGTTGTTCACCATCGAGTTGTACAGCAGGAGTTTCTTCTGCGCCTCTGTCAGCTGCTCATAGCTCCTGACGCCCCAATCGTTGTTCTTGAACCACTCGTTGTAGGCCGAGTCGTTGGCAACGAACAGTGTCTTCGAACCTGTGTGGCTCAGCACTTCGTGCTGTTTCAGGTCGTCGACCAGCCTCAGGACGGTCTTGTAGTTGCCGTCCTCCTCCAGGCGCTCGTAGATAGAGTTGCCCAGCCATGAAGGCTGTCCCGTCAGCAGGATGTCGTCATCCTTACATGACTGTAGGACCCAGGCACCCATGACCAAGCCGAGAGCAGCTGCAGCCACTCGTCGTCCTTGTCTTACGAATTGTCTCTGTTTCATACATTTTAGGTTTTTTGGTTATTTATTATATATTGATTTTTCGAAGTTTCTCTTCCGGTGGCCAGACCTTTGTTTTCTTTCTCGTCCGGCAGGTTGATGCTAGTTATGGTTGTGTTGAGGTTGAAAAACGAAGAAACCGGAGACGGGGTCTATCGCCCCGCTCCAGTCCCTTCTTGAAGGTTTATGGGTTGAATGATTTCAATTCCAAAGTTCTTGTTACTTAATGACTTTCTTCACTCTGATGCTGCCGTCGCTCATGGTCTGTTTCATGATGACCAGTCCGCGATCGCTCTTCACGCGAGTGCCTGTAAGTGAGTAGATTTCAGTCTTCACGACGCTGACACCCTCGGCGGCAATGCCCTTCAGGCCTGTTGATACCTCCTTCGTGCTGTTAGCACCGTAGTACTTCAGCGTCCAGTTGTCCCAGAGGGTCCAGTCAGCGCCAACCTCCGCGGTCTTCTTCAGACCGATGGTAGCCTTGCCGTCCTCGCCGACCTTGAAGGTCACCTCATTGCCGACATAATAGCCGTCATTGAAGGCGTCGTTACCTGTCCACATGCGGAACGGAACAAGGTAGTGCTTGACGATGGTGTCAGGTTCAAACGCGATGGTATCGGTATAAGCATCTGCCCAGTCCTTGAGAATCTCCTCACCAACCATCAACTCAACCTCATTTGTCTCTGAAGCCAGGCGCTTGAGGAGCGATGAGTAGGTCGTCTCGCCAACCTTGGCATACAGGATGACATTATTGTCGGCCGAGGGGTTCTTGGTCCATTTGTCATAATCCTCTTTAGAGGTACCTGCGCGGTAGAAGCCCTGAACACCCACTGTGTAAGTACCGGGCAACAGGTTGGTCAGCTCCTGATAGTAGTCGAATGTCTTGTCATACATTTCGGCCACCTGGTTGTTATCCACGGCTGCACCGCCTGTCCAACCGTTGTCATTGCCTTTTGCATAGTCGTAGTTCGTGATGAGCGGCGTAGCATTGACTTCATTGTCGTCAGATGCATTCTCCATACCGTCAACAATCTTCAGCTGGGCTCTCAACTCCTCCATCTGCTCGAGATAGCTCTTCATCTCGGCATCGGTCATGCTGGCAGCCTCAAGCTTCTCGTAAATTTCATTATACAAGGTCTGAGCGGCGTTAAAGGTCTGCTCAGAACAGTACGTAGACATCTCACGGGCATAAGTCTCAAACGCATCACGCTCGGTCTTCAGGTTATTGTACAGGATGATTGAAGAGTCAACGGGAACGGCCACCAGATCGGCAGCAGCCTTGAACATGGCCTTACCGTCCTCGGCCTCAACGAGTGCCAGGGCAGCATCAACTTTCGTCTCCAGTTCTGCACGGACGTCGCTACCGAAATTCTTCTCCAACTTCTTCTGAGCGTCAGCGATGGCCTTCTCCAGCACGGGTTTAACCGACTCCACTTCGAAGCCCAGGTAAGTCAGCTTGAAGTTATCCCAGATAGCCCAGCTGTCATTCAGCTGATTCGAAGTGCCCTTCACGCCGATGCGCAGCTTGTCGCCTCGCTTAGCCAGCAGCGACTTAGCCGTTCTCGTGTACTTACTTTCACCGAATGCAACAGCAGCAGATGTCATGCCATTGGGATAGAAAGCAACGGGGACGTCAGAGGGACAGTTCTGCACGTGTTTGAGACCGCTTTCCCAAACGTAAACGTCACCATTCATCTTCGGCTCACCATTCTCTACCTGTGCCATATCTACATAGGTCTCCATGGACAATTCCTCTCCATCTTCATAGACGTTCGGGAACGGAGTAGCCACGTCGTTCATGTAGACATAGACGGGAGCACCGCCCGGCTTGACATAGTCCACTTCCTGTGCTTTATATGCCTTCCAGGCATCGTCGCCACGACCATAGCGATAGAAGCCCTGCACGGAAATCTCGTAGACACCGGCGGGAGCGTCTTCTACCTCCTGATAGAGGTCGAACGTCGCCGTATTCCAAGCCTCGGCGGTGATGTTGTATTTATCTGAATTCACATCACTGAAGCCATCGTGCTTAGGCATAGAACCTGCGGAGAACCAACCTTTCCAGCCTTCCTCGGGCTTGGCAACCTTGTTACCATTGATAATCTCAACCTTGTCAAAGCCCGGGTTCGTCAGGAACTTCTCGGTCACGTCTGTATTTTCAGGAATCTGGCTCTTAAAGGCGATATCCACATCCTTGATCAATTTCTTCACCTTCTCAATCTCTGCCTTCAAAGCTTCGTTGTCAAGGTTGTGCGCAGCCAAGATGGCCTTGAACTCTGCTTCAAAACCTTCATCAGTAGTAGCATAATCCAGCAAGTCATCAAACTCCGTTCCTTCCAGATCCTGGTAGTCGGGATTCACACAGGCTTCCTGAGCCAGTTTCAACTGATCTTGCCACTCCGACCAGAGGCCGGTGTTCTCACCCAGGGCCTGCAGAGCCTCCTGGGCAGCGGCGATATTGGCAACGGCCTCAGCACGCGTCGTGGCGGTCTTGCCGGTCAAGGCAGCGGTGAATGCATCCTTATAGCTGTCGGTCAGCAGGACTCCCTCAGCGGGATACCAAACCTTGAGCGACTCCAGTATCTCATCAGACCACTTCTGGTAAGCGTCGGCACCTGTGCCGTAGTAGGTCAGCGTGAAGTCGTCGGCAAGCAGCCAGTCGTAATTAGTCTTCTTGGCCTTGAACATACCGATTGTCAGCGTACCGTCCTCGACGGTGGTGAACACCTTATTCTTATAGAGGTCGAGTTTGTGCATATAGCCCTCGGCTCCATCCATATTGTTGGGGATCCACAGCAGGCTGTCGGCATTGCCGGTAGCCTCAGTACCCAGGTTCTGCTTGGCAGAGGGGGCGCCATAGAAGGGCGACACAATCGCGTTGAACAGGGTGTCCGTACCGTTGAAAGCATAGAGCTTGGCATAGCGTGCAGCCTCAGTAGACAGGACGAAGTTCTTGTAGGAAGGACCTACCTCGTTAGTAACGTTACGCGGGTCGCCGGCACGGTAGAAGGCGCTGGCACCGACAGCATAGACGCCATTGGTCAGTCCCGTAATCTTCTGGTAGACATCAATCTTATCCTTATTGAACAGCTCGGCGTTTAACGATGTGCCATTGACCACCCACTTGTCGGGCTTACCCGACCAGTCGGAGTTATCGCCATAGGCGAAATTGCTGTTCTTGATGAATCCCGTAGCATCCACAGGATTGGCTGCCGAGGCACCGTTCATACCGCTCTGGGCAATAGCCTGTTTCACGGCAGCAATGGCTTCCTTCAGCTGAGTCTGCGTGCTCGCGGTATTGTTGTAGACAGCGAGCTGGTCGGTTACAGCAACGCCCTTGGTCTCAGCCTCTTCCAGAGCAGCCTTCAGTTCCATGGCCATGTTGTAAGTCTTCTTGTAAGCCTCGAATTCAGACCACTTCTTATAAGGCAGGGCCTCATACCACTTATTGTACACCTCGGCAGAGACAATCTTCCAGTCCATGCCGTAGACGCCATCCGTATTCATTTTAGGTTCCAGCAGGTACAGGTTATAATCGGAGGTTCCAAGCCAGCCTAAGTATCTTTCAGTACTGCTCTCGAACGTAGAGTTCTGAATGCGATAGGTCTTATCACCCATGGGAATAAACTTCCAATAGCGGTGGGTCTCACTATTGTTATCTGTCCATACGCCATCCCAACCACCTGCGAAAGCGCTACGTATATCTTTGTGTTTGGGGACATAGTTCTTAATTTCCACAACGCCCTCACCGCTGGCAATAGCATCAGCAGAACGCAAGAGCCACACCTTGTTACCACGAATCATCACATCGCCGGTAGCGCCATTCTGGCCGCCAGCATCAGCGCCCAGCAACGTGGCACGGGTGCCCCAGTAGCTACCAGAGGCAAAGAACATACCAGTGTTCACATTGTAGAGATAGACTTCACTACCATCATCGGTAGACGTCACCTCCTGGTAGTCAATGAACTCGGTGATGGCAGGGAGAACGGGCTCCGTCCACACGTTGGGATCAACTGCCCACGCACTGGTACCAGTAAGCGCCAGCGCTGTCAGAACGAGTAGTTTTTTGAATTTCATAAGCTTTTAGTTTTTAGATAAAAAATTAGTGTATGTTGTTAGTAATGGTTTGTTCCCGCTGGAGACCGTTAACTTAGGTTTTTGATACACAAACTTGGGTTTTTGGGGCAAAGTTACGAATATTTTTTGAATCGACAACATTTTTTTATAAAAAATTTTAGTCAAAGTGTAAATTTAACACCCAACCACCGCAAACGTTTACGTAACAACCCATTTCTCGCGCGCGCGTATACGATTGTTTATAAGGAGAATAACCCGCTTATCCCGCTTATCTCGCGGAAAATGTGACTGCGAGATAAGCGGGATAAGCGAAATGTTTTTTGTTTAACAATTATGTATATATATGCGCGCGCGAAGAGATTTTCTGGTAGAGCAGCCCTTTACGATCGTAGAGTGGCCCTTTAGAAACGTAAAGCGCCACTCTACGGAGCTAAAGGGCCGCTTTAGAACTGTAGAATGAGAGTCTGTCGGGGGCGAAGCTGCAGGTCGCTGGACAGGTCGACATAACGGCCGGTCAGTATGTCCCGAACGCGTGCGGCCGCGCCGATGACCTCGCGGTAGCGGCCCACCTCCATCACGGCCGGCTGCGACGTGCCGTTGAGCACCGTCAGCACCGTCTTGCCCTCCAGTTGGCGGGCGATGACGTAGACGCCTTTGTACGGGATGAACTGCTTCATCGTGCCGCGACTGATGACGGGATTGTCCTGCCGCCAGTGCAGCAGGCGGCTGAGCCACTGGAACATCTGCTGCTGCGCCTGCGTGCGACCCTCGCGGGTGAAAGCGTTCCGCTGGTCACCAGGGAAGCCGCCGGGGAAGTCCTTACGCACGTCGCCATCGGTCTTGGCCTTCGTGCCGTTCATCAGAATCTCCGTGCCGTAATACAGCTGCGGTATGCGCTTCACGGTCATCAGCAGCGCCAGCGCCTGCTTCAGCGCCAGCGTGTCGTGACCCTCGCCGAGGAAACGGTCGGTGTCATGGTTGTCGATGAACGCCATGACGTTCGACGGATTCGAATACAGGTAGTCGTAGACGAACGAGTTGTACAGACGGTTCAAGCCCTGCCACCATTCGTCGGTCTCCTCGTTCTTGGCCTGGTTCAGCTTGTCGAAGAACGAGAAGTCCATGACGGTCTTCAACTCCCTTTGCCAGGCGGCGGTGTAGGCAGGCTCCGTCACCCACGTCTCACCGACGACGTTAAAGTTCGGGTACTCGTCATTCAGCTCTTTCATCCACTGCGCCATGGCGTCAGCATAGGCGTAGGGGTAGGTGTCCATGCGGATGCCGTCGATGCCGACGGTCTCTATCCACCAGAAGGAGTTCTGGATGAGGTAGCGCATCAGGTGCGGGTTATGCTGGTTCAGGTCGGGCATCGAGGGCACAAACCAGCCCTCGACGGTCTCCCGGAGGTCCACCTCCGAAGCATAGGGATCCATGACGGGCGTCAGCTTATAAGAGGTCTGCAGCCCATAGCCGGGCTGGTTCAGCCAGTCCTTCGCCGGCAGGTCCTTCAGCCACGGATGGTCTATGCCGCAGTGGTTGAAGATCATGTCCATGACCACCTTCAGTCCACGGCCGTGGGCCTCGTCGACAAGGCGGCGATAGTCGGCGTTGGTACCGAAGCGCGGGTCCACACGGTAGTAGTCGGTGGTGGCATAGCCGTGGTAAGTGGAAAAACCGTCGTCGGTGTCGGCCGAGTTGTTCTCTAGCACGGGCGTCAGCCACAGCGCCGTCACGCCAAGGTCGCAGAAGTAGTCCAGGTGCTCACGGATGCCCTCCAGGTCGCCGCCGTGGCGCAGCGAGGGCTGCGTGCGGTCCTCGCGATAGGCGTTCATCCCCTTCAGTTGCGAGCGATGGCCGGCGCCCTGGGCGAAGCGGTCGGGCATGAGCATGTAGAGCACGTCGGCGTTGGTGAAGCCCTGCCGCTGGTCGCCGCTCATCTCGCGCGCCTTCAGCCGATACTGCACTCGCTGCACCTTCCTCGCACCTCGTTCCTCGGAGAACGACAGCGTCATCGTCCCGGGCTGGGCACCGCTGAGGTTCAGGTAGACCAGCAGGTAGTTGGGCGAATCCAGACGCACCACGCTGTCGACCGTGACACCAGGATAGTCAGTGGTCACCTCGCGAAGGGTGCCGATGCCCTTGCCGTAGACCATCAGTTGTAGCGACGGGTTCTTCATGCCCACGTACCAGTCAGTGGGGTCTATGCGTTGAATCACGTTTTTCGTTGCTGCCATAGCTGTCAGGTTAATGGCCACGAAGGCTGTTAATAGTAATAGCTTCTGTTTCATTATTCTCTGATTTTATTGTTTCTACGGTCATCGGCTAATCGTGCAGAATCAGAGCCGTCTGCGGACTGACCATCACGCGGCTGCCGAAGATCTTGTCCACAGACTGTTCGTTGATCTCTCCGTCCTTGCACACGACCGTGTACATGCCCTTAGGTATGCAGACGGTGGTCTCGGTGGCATTGGCATTGAGGATGACGATGATGGTACGCCAATCGTCGCGTCCAGCATAGTCTTTCAAACGGAAGGCCACGACGCCGGCTGGGGCATCGAGGAACTCCAGATGTTTGCGCACCAAGTGAGCATCGCCCAGACGGAAGGCCGGATGGTGCTTGCGCAGGGCAATGAGGGCGCTGAGGTACTTGAAAACCTGCGGGTAGCGTTCTTTGTTCTTCCAGTCAAGCTGGTTGATGCTGTCGGGCGACTCGTAGGAGTTGTGGACACCCTGCTTCGTGCGCAGCAGCTCCTCGCCGCTGAGCATGAAGGGCACGCCCTGAGAGGTGAAGACGGCGGTATGGGCCAGCAGATGGAGACGGATTAGCTCGTCTTTTAACTGAGAACGGAGAACGGAGAACTGAGAGGTATGATTAGCTTTGGCGATGACCGATGCCATAAGGCGGTCGACGAGACACATGTCGTCATGACAGGAGACGTAGGACATCATCTGCGTCGGCTCGGTAGCCCACGGCTCCTTGGTGTAGTTCACCTTAGTGAAGTCGACCTGCGGATGGGCGATAGCGCCGACGATGCCGAACTTGATTGATTCGGAAAATTCGGAATTTTCGGAGTTTTCAGAGTTCTTTGCGCCCAGCCAGCCGGGCTTGGTATCGTCAGAGAAGGGACCGCGGAGGGCATCACGCAGCTCGTCGGAGAAGGCGGCAATGCCCGGCATCTTGGAGACATTAGCCTTCACGCCCAGCTGTTCGGTGGGCAGGGCGCACTGTCCGGCACTCCAGCCCTCGCCATAGATAATGATGGAGGGGTCGAGCTTGTTGAGTTCAGCACGGATGGCATTCATCGTCTCGATGTCGTGACAGCCCATCAGATCGAAGCGGAAACCGTCGACACGATACTCATTATGCCAATACTTTAGGCTCTCAATCATGAAGCGGCGCATCATAGGCTGCTCCGAGGCCGTCTCGTTGCCACAGCCGGAGCCATTACTGAACGGAGAACGGAGAACGGAGAACGGAGAGGTTTGATTAGACTCAGCGGCAGATGTATTATCAGACTCAGCGGCAGATGTAATCATACCTCTCAGTTCTCCGTTCTCAACTCTCAGTTTCCTATAGTAGTAGTCCGGATACGTACGCTGGAAGTTGGAGTGCTCGATGTCGTAGGTGTGGTTGTAGACGACGTCGAGGATGACGGCAATGCCGGCCTTGTGCAACGCCTGCACCATCTGCTTGAACTCGCGGATGCGGCACGCCGGGTCGTAAGGGTCAGTAGCATACGAGCCCTCGGGGACGTTGTAGTTCACGGGGTCGTAGCCCCAGTTATACTGCGGCTGGTCGAGACGCGTCTCGTCGACAGAGCCAAAGTCGTAGCTCGGCAGGAGATGGACGGCATTGACGCCCAGTTCCTTCAGGTGGTCGATGGCCCACGGCTCCGTCAGAGCCAGAAACTTGCCTGGATACTTAGCGTCGGGACGGGCGATGGAGAAGTCGCGGTGGTGGAGTTCGTAGACCACCAGGTCGACGGGCGATTTAATAACGGGATGCTGGTCGCAGCACCAGTCGTCGGGCCACGTTTTCATCTCGTTGATGATAGCCCCGCGCCTGCCGTTGACACCAACGGCCTTAGCAAAGACACCCGGTGTCTCCCCATGACCGGTGTCGAAGGTATAGAAGCGGCCTAAGAGGTCGCCCTGGACGGTGACGGTCCATAGGCCGTCCTTGTACTTCATTCGGGCGGTCTTAACGGCCTTTCCGCCAAGGCCCTCCCGATAGATACGCACCTTGACCTCCTTGGCCGTGGGCGGTGCGAAGAGCTGGAACGTCGTGGCCTCGGGCGTGTACGACATCTCGTTAAACTTAAAATCCGGGGCTCCAACAGCGTGTGTCGTCAGCGCAGTGAGTAATCCTGCCAATATCAATTTCTTCATGTTATTTTGCAATCAGTGAAACAGCGAAACCGCCGCCAGGGGCTTCTTTTATCTTCAGCGTCTGGCCGGCCTTCACGGTCTTCTTGGTAATGACGTAAGCCTGTGGATTCGTCTCGTAATGGGCTGTGGGCGCGTCGGCATAGATAGTGCAGTCGTACTTGCGCCCCTTGTCGAGGAAGTCGAGCTTGACGATGCTCAGGTGACCCTGCTCGTCGCACTTGCCGCCGATGAACCAGTTGTCGGTACCCTTGGCTTTGCGCGCCACGGTGATGTAGTCGGCTGGCTCGGCCTCCAGATAACGGCTTTCGTCCCAGTCGCATGCCACGTCGCGAATAAACTGGAAAGCATCGTCGAACTTCTCGTAGTTCTCGGGCAGGTCGGCAGCCATCTGCAAGGGCGAGTACATCGTCAGGTAGAGGGCCAGGCTGCCGGCCAGCGTGATGCGCGCCCAGCTGGGGTTGTCGCTCCACTCCTTCAGACGGGTGACGAAGATGCCGGGGGTGTAGTCCATCGGACCGCCCTGCAGACGGGTGAAC
>JAEEGL012528635.1_pt1 | contig 32874 bp, 32 predicted proteins | sample 9134231 | NCBI WGS metagenome assembly JAEEGL01 (sample SAMN16246548, study PRJNA631951) | gut metagenome | biome: gut microbiome; feature: rumen; material: fiber-attached | host: Bos | place: Iran: Karaj | collected 2018-10
CTGTATGACGGCGGGATTTCCCCCGCTTCAAGTATATTCTGCCTCATAAAAAATGTCAATTCCGCTCCGCTGACGACAGTTGCAATTTCAGCGGATTGCCTCTATACTGTAAAAAAGCGCCGTGTCGTTTCCGCCGCGGCAGACAAAGGAGGCCGAAAGATGGGCTTCACACATTTTGACGACCAGGGCAACGCCCGGATGGTCGACGTCTCAGGAAAGGAGAGCACTTCCCGCTCGGCCACCGCTGCCGGAACCATCCAGGTCAGCCGCGAGGTCTTCAATGCCGTTGCGCAAAGAACCGTGAAAAAAGGCGATGTGCTCACCGTTGCCCAGGCAGCGGGGATCTTGGGATGCAAGCGCACGGCGGATCTGGTTCCAATGTGCCATCTTATCCCCCTCACAAATGCTGAACTGACCTTTACCCTATTGCCCGAGACCTGCGAAATTCAGGCTCTCTGTACCGTAAAAACAGAGGGCAAGACCGGCGCGGAAATGGAAGCGCTCACGGGGGTTTCCGTGGCGTTGCTTACCGTTTACGACATGTGCAAGGCTATCGACAAGCGCATGGTGATTCGGGATATTCATCTGGTGGAAAAACACGGTGGAAAAAGTGGAGATTTCATCTTCTGATTCCCTTATTTTCCTGTTTTGTATCAGAAAAAAGGCAGCATCCGCCCTGAATGACGGATGCTGACTCTTTTGTGAGAAGAAATGCAACAGGAGAATAGGATTACACACAGGTGTAGCCGCCGTCGACCGCAACGATCTGTCCGGTGACATAGCTGGACTCCTCCGCACCGAGGAAAATCGCCGCGGGATTCAGCTCGCCGGAATTGCCGTAACGACCCATGGGGACCGACTGGTTGGCAAAGGCCTGGAAGAACTCCGAGTTCAGGGTCTCAGTGGTCAACTCGGTGTAGAAATAGCCGGGGCAGATCGCGTTGACGGTGATGCCGGACTTGGCAAGCTCAGCCGCAGCGCCGCGGGTGAAGTTGACAACAGCTCCCTTGGTGGCATGGTAGGCGATCGTGGGAATGGCTGTGTTGCCCACAAGGCCGTAGATGGAAGCGATGTTGATCACGCGTCCATAGGTCTGCTTGCCGGCTTCAATGTTCTTCTTCATATATCCGGCAAAGATCTTGGTGACCTCAAACACAGAGGTGAGATCCAGGTTCAGCGTGAATTCCCAATCTTCTTTCTTGTAATCCACCAGAGGCGTTCCGGTGCCTCTCTCGCCGCCCGCGTCATTGACGATGACTTCAACATGACCGAACTTGGCGTCAACGGCAGCGATGGCGTTGTTGATGGATTCCGTGCTGGTTACGTCGCAGGCCACCGGAAGGACCTTTACGCCGTACTTTGCTTCCCACTCTTCTGCACTGGCTTCCAGGCGCTCCACTCTTCTTGCCATCAGGACAAGATCGGCGCCGCACTGGGCATAGCCTTCAGCCATCTGCTTCCCCAAGCCGGAAGACGCGCCGGTGATTGCAACAACTTTTCCCTTGTAATCGAACATAGCAATACCTCCTTAAAGTTACTTTTCCCCTTTAAGTTCTATTAAAATTATACCCCTGCATCGATATAAATGCAAGTGGGACAAGGTGAGAAAAAGGAGATCTGCTGGTGTTTTTCTGTGGTTTTCGCCTTTCACAAACCATACAAAGACGCATGAATGCAGGATTCCCCAAAAACTCAGCTTCATGTATCTTCACAAAAATCCATGCGTTTTCATGCCAAACGAGCGCATGAATGGGCGTAAAAAACGCCTGTCACTGTGCAGGGCGGCCGCTGGTGAGCGCTGGCGCCTCTGCTCTTAGGCTCTGTGCTTTGGCCGTCCCTTCAAGCTATCGGTTGGATCGCGAAAATGTCGATGGCGTTCATCTCCCCTTTGGCAGCGGCTTTCTTCTGTCTCGGGTGACGACAGTCTTCCTTTTCTGATCGTATTTTCGGCCGTTTGCAACACTGTAGGATATTGAGAAATAAGGAGTTCTGTGGTATGCTTTATCTGATAACCGTTCCATTCCAAAAGCCGTGCATTGGTTTGAATCTGCTTATGCCTTAAAAAGGCTCAGGAGTTTTGGAGATGAGGTCATAAGAAACCCATTGAAACTACAGGATTTTCAAGGAGATGTGAGAATCGATGAAATTAGGAATCGTAGGGCTGCCGAACGTGGGCAAGAGCACGCTCTTCAACGCGATCACCAATGCCGGTGCAAGCGCTGCCAACTACCCCTTCTGCACCATAGAACCCAATGTGGGTATGGTCGCCGTGCCCGACAGTCGGCTCGATGCGCTGGCCGAGCTCTATCATCCCAAGAAGGTCACCCCCGCCACAGTGGAGTTCGTCGATATCGCCGGTCTTGTGCGGGGAGCTTCTCGCGGCGAGGTACTGGGAAACAAGTTCCTCTCCCACATCCGCGAGGTCGACGCCATCGTCCATGTGGTACGCTGCTTTGAGGATTCCAATATCGTTCATGTCGACGGCAGCGTAGACCCGCTGCGCGATCTGGAGACCATCAATCTCGAGCTGATCTTCGCCGATCTTGAAGCCTGTGAGCGCCGGTGCGATCGTGCCAGAAAGGCGGCCAAGGGGGATAAAAAGTTCGAAGCCGAAGTGCAGCTCTTTGAACAGATCGGTGCGCACCTGGAATCGGGACAGCCGGCGCGAAGCTTTCCTCTCAATGAAGCCCAGGCTGCCCTTGTACGCAGCTCGAATCTTTTGACCATGAAGCCTGTTGTCTATGCCGCAAATCTCAGCGAAGAGGATTTCCGCAGAGGACTGGAGCACCACGCTTTCTATCGCAGCCTGGTCGAGCTGGCCGAAAAAGAGGGCGCGATGGTGCTTCCCATCTGCGCCCGCCTTGAGGAGGAGATCTCGGCCCTCGAGCCCGAGGAAAAGGAACTCTTTTTGAGCGATATCGGCCTGGAACGCAGCGGCCTCGACCGGATGATCGAAGTCTGCTATCGTCTGCTCGGCCTCATCAGCTTTCTGACTGCGGGGGAGCCCGAGGTGCGCGCCTGGACCATCGCCAAGGGAACGCTGGCCCCGCAGGCCGCCGGAAAAATCCACTCCGATATCGAGCGCGGCTTTATCCGCGCCGAGGTGATCTCCTTTGAGGAGCTCATGGCAAACGGTTCGCTGGCCTCCGCCAAAGAAAAGGGCCTCGTGCGCAGCGAAGGCAAAGACTATGTGATGCAGGATGGCGATGTTGTGCTCTTCCGCTTCAACGTGTGACGGCATGCTGTTTCCTGCTCACTCCAAACAGAATCATACGGCGGCCAACTCCATGGAGTTGGCCGCCGTATTCTAGTTTTTTCAAAAGCCGCTCTGAGACACGGCCGCCTTCTTATTCTCTGCTTGAAACGCCCTCCGGATACCCCTGCATTGCCGCCGCTGCTCAGGGCAGCGACACATAGGGCTGCGCCTGGGCAAGCTCCTCCTCGCCGGCGATGCAGCAGAGATAGTAGCGGTTTTCTCCATAGCCGAGATTGGATGTGACGACGAAGTTCTTTTTCTGCAGATCGGTCTCCTTCACAATGACGTTTCTAAGCCATGTCATATCCTTGGATTCGGCTCCGCTGCCGATCACCAGCAGACGCATTCCCTCCGCGTCGAGCCGCTCCATCAGTGCAACGGCCTGGGCCGTTTCTGCCTGACCGCCGAGGGCGTATACCGTGCTGCGTCCGTCCCCCATGTCGAGCACATTGAAGGCGATCCCGCAGGATTCCAGCATGGTCTTCATGTCGGCGGGCGCCGCAGTTTTGAGATGATAGGGCTGCGCCTGAATGGCAGATCCCGTCGGCGAGAGCTTGGCGCAGGCCTCCACATCAAAGGAGGCCGCAGTGCGGCGCAGCGCCGTGATTGTGGCGTCCGGCCCTGTCAGATAAACCAAGTGCTTGTTGCTGTAGTCGTCCACCACGCCGGCTCGAACCCCGAACTTCTCGGCGAGTGAAAGGAACTGTTTTCCCGTGATATATTTGAGTTCCAGATGCTCCAAAATCAGTTCAGGCGCCGTGTCGGCATTGATAAAGTTCTCCTTCAGATCGAGCGCCTCCACCAGCGAAAGCAGATAGGTGAGCTCATAGGGAGGTGCAATGATCGAAACGCCGTTTTCGGTCGGCTCGATGGCCGTGTAGGGAATCCCCTGGAGCTCTGCGGTGGTCTTCAAGGCCTCCACGGTGAGGTAGTTCAGCCGCTTGGTCACTACCACATCGGTATAGGGGAAGGTGTTGGTCACCAGCGAGCTTGGCCCCACCACGATCACATCGTCCATCAAAACGTATGTCAGGTCGGGGTCGGCCGCTTCCAGCGTCAGATCCAGCGCCTTCATCGGGGTGACCACATTGGCCTTCACAGTGACCCTGACCGGGTCTCCGAAATAAAGCACATGCTTTCCGTCAACCTTGCCGATGAGGGCCACAAGTTCCCGCAGATCGGTATTCTGATAATCCAGTGAAATGAATTCATGGGTCTCGGGCATCAGCTTCACAACTGCGTCCGAGAGATAGGTCACCGAGCCGAGCAGCTCTTCCGCGCTCAGGCTTCGTTCTTCAGGGGCAGGCACATAGGCGTTGCGCTGTACCAGCCCTGCGCCGCTGGGCGGAGCAAGGGCAGGGTAGGCCGAAAGGGGTTCCTCTTCGCCGGTACTCTCCGGCACCTCATCCTCCGAGGCTGCCAGTGCGCCGCAAAGCAGACACAGTGCCAAAAGAACGCCCGCCAAAATAATCGAAATCCATCGTTTCATCATGGGGTCATTCCTCCGCATGGGTAAGATCGAGTTTGTTGTCCGCCATGGTCAGCTTCACGGTGTCCGAACCCTTGAGGGTCACGCCGTCGGAGGCGATGGTTGCGATCTGATAGCTTCCGATGTAATCGTCCTCCACCATGGTGGCCGTCACCCCATCCACCGTGAAGGTGGCATAGTTTTCGCCGGCCCTGCGGACAAAGATTCCGTCCAACCGAATGGTCGATACCGTCTCGGGCAGCATCGGTGCCTTGGTCAGGCTGTCGAGCAGCTGCGCCTGTCCGCTCTCCACCACCAAATTTGAGCGGTTGCGATATTCCGCAATCACCTCGGGGTGCCGGAGAAAAGTCGCCAGCAGAATCACGAGCGCGGCAGCCAGGATGAGCAAAAACACGGTAAAGGCAGCCCGCGCTCTGGTTTTGGAACTGCGAACCGTGGGAAAACTTTTCTTTTTTCGTGGGCTTGGCACGTAAATGACCTCCTGTTTTCCTGAGGGCCCCGATTCAGGATTCCCTGCCGTTGAAACGTCTCCTTCAAAAATCGCAAAACGCTTTTTTGCACCAAAGCGTAAATCTCATTGTATGGAGAGTCCTTCCATTTGTCAACCGCATTTGCGTGAACATTCTGTGAGGGTTTTCCGCTCTTTCCGGCGCAAAACGCCCCGTGCGAAAAGCAAAGAGCAGTCGTTCTTCTTCGGCTGCTCTCTTCCCGCCGCCCGCATCTCCCGACTCCGAACACTGCCGCGAGGGTTTCTTGTTTTTTAGTATACCACATCAAAAGAAAAAAAGCTACCCGAACCAGGCGCCAAAGCAAAGTGCTCTCACGTCGGGCTCTGCTCCAAAGCTTTTATTCCCTCGCCGCTACCGGGATTTTTCTCGGCAAAGCCCCTCACTCTCTTCTTGAACGCGGGGGGCCGAATGTGGTAAGATAGAATTGTATTGTTCCCATATAACGGATTCCTTTTCGCCCTTCTTCCAAGGGGATTCCATTGATCAAGCCCGGCCGATGGTCTTTGCGCCGGGCGAAAAGAAAGGCAGTCGCTCATGATAGAATTTCTCAACCGCGACGATCCGGCCCGTTTGGCTGAATACGAGGCGTTCAATATGGCACATCCCAAGGGGCATTTTTGCCAGAGCGTGATCTGGGCAGGCGTGAAAAACGAGTGGGATTGGCAGGTCGTGCTGGTCCGCGGGGACGACGGCGCCATCTGCGGCAGCATGGCCATCCTCATCCGCCGGATGCCCGGCATGCCCTATACCATGCTCTATTCCCCCCGCGGCCCGGTCTGCGACCCGCACGACGAGGCGACCATTGCAGCTCTCATGGAGGGGGCGCGCCGTCTCGCCAAAGAGCGGCGGGGCTTTACCTTCAAGCTCGATCCCGATATCCGGAGCGACGATGCGCTCTTTTGTGAGATCATGAAGCGGCAGGGCTTTGTGCTGCATGCCGAGGGAAAGAACTTCGAGGGCATCCAGCCGCGCTTTGTCTTCCGTCTGCCGGTTTTGGGCAAAACGGAGGAGGATCTCATGAACGGGTTCGACGGCAAGTGGCGCTACAATGTGCGCCTGGCCGGCCGCAAGGGAGTGGAGGTGCGCATCTGCGGCCCCGAGATGCTGGAGTCGTTCTACAATATTATGATCGAAACCGGTATGCGCGACAATTTTGTCACCCGTCCGCTCTCCTATTTCCAGCGCATGATGGACAGTATGGGCCAAAACCTGCGGCTCTACATGGCCTTTTATGAGGACAAGCCCATCGCCGGCACCCTCGCCATCCACTACGGCGACAAGGTCTGGTATCTCTATGGCGCCTCCTCCAACCAGTTCCGCAACGTAATGCCCAACTATCTTCTGCAGTGGGAAATGATGCGCTGGTCTCTTGCGGAGGGCTGCACGCTTTATGATTTTCGCGGAGTTTCGGGCGATCTTTCGGAAGACAACCCGCTCTATGGTCTCTATCGCTTCAAGCGCGGCTTCGGCGGCGAGCTGGTGGAGTTCTGCGGCGAATTTGAGCTCTGCTTCAAGCCGACCGTGGCAAAGTCCATCGAGCAACTGCGCAAGGTCTACAACAAGACCATGCGCACCCTCTATCGTCTGAAAAACCGCGGTGCAAAGGCCTGACCGGGAGGAGGAAAACCCCATGCGACAACTTGTGGTTGATCTCAGCGCGCTGCGCCGTAATATCCGTACGCTGCAGGCCACGATGGGAGATGTTCCGATCTACGGCGTCTGCAAGGCAAATGGCTTTGGAATGGGGCTCGTCCCCTTTGCGAAAACCCTGGTGCAGGAAGGCATCTCCACGCTCTGCGTCGCTTCGATCGACGACGCCCGCATCCTGCGGGAGGCAGGAATCTCCTGCGGGATCCTGCTGCTCTCCTCCACCTCTCTGAAGAGTGAGGCAGAAGAGATCCTTCGACTCGGCCTGATGGCGGCCATCGGTTCGCGAACCGCCGCACGGGTGCTGGAGGAGACGGCAACCCGCCGCGGCGAAACGGTAAAAATCCACGTGAAGCTCGATACGGGATTCGGCCGCTTTGGATTCCGCCCCGGGGAAGAGGCCGACTGCGCTGCCCTGCTGCGCGAATGCCCGCATTTGCAGCCGATTGGAGTATTTTCCCACTTTTCCCGCTCCTTTTCCACCGCCTCTACCACCGCCGACCAGCTCGCCCTTTTCCTGAGTATGGTCCAGCGGCTGGGAGCCGAAAAACTCACCTTCGAAACCCGGCATCTCGCAAACTCCTGCGGCGCGCTGCTGCACCCCAACACCCGGTTGGATGCCGTGCGCATCGGCAGCGCTTTTGTGGGAAGGCTCCCCATGCCCTCCCCCGTGAAGCTCGAGCGCCTGGGGCGGTTCGAATGTGAAGTGGCCGAACTGCACGAGCTGCCAAAGGGGCACAACGTGGGCTACACCAATGTGTACTTCACCCACCGTCCCACCCGCACCGCCGTGCTGACCGCCGGCGTTGCCGACGGGCTCGGACACGTCCGCGGGAAAGACGCTTTCCGGCCCATCGACCGCATCCGCTATCTCTGGCATTCCGTCAAAGGACTGTTCGGCAATCCCGCTCTGCACTGTACCATTCGCGGCAAGCGGCTTCCCACCCTGGGACGCATCGGTCTGACCAACACAGTGGTCGACGTGACCGATCTGGCGTCGGTGGAGGTGGGTGATCTTGCGGTGTTCGACCTCAACCCTCTGTTTGTCGACAGCGCCGTACCCCGCCGCTATCTCGATGAGCAGACACCCACCGGGGAGGTCTCCCCTTGATGCGGCTGCCGGCGGCGCTCGAGCAGGCGCTTTCGCAAAACAGCCTGTCGCACGCCCTTTTGCTGACCGGAGACCATGAAAGGCAGCTCAAAGACGCCGCGTTTCTCCTTGCAAAGCGGCTGCTCTGTCCCACACCGAAGGGAGCATACCCCTGCGGAACCTGCCGCAGCTGCCGCTCTTTCGATGCGTCTTCCAATCCTGATCTGCTCTTGATCGAGCCCGATCGAACTTCAATCAAGATCGATCAGATCCGCACTCTGCGGGAAGAAGCTCTGCTCTCTCCTATGGGAAGCGTCCGGCGCGCAGCATTGATTTCCCAGGCCGATCTCATGACCGTACAGGCGCAAAACGCCCTGCTGAAGCTCCTCGAGGAACCGCCCTCTCATCTTACCCTGATCCTGACGACCAGTCGAAGGTCTCTGCTGCTGGAGACCATTCTCTCCCGTGTCGCCGTCTATGCACTCAATTGTAAGGAGGACTCTCCTTCGCTCACCCTCGCCGAGACCTTGTTGACCCGTCTGCTGGAGCGTGACCGTTACGGTCTTCTCACCCTGCAGCCGGAGCTTGCCGCAAAGCGCGAAACCTTCGCAGAGTGCTGCGACGCGCTCTGCCTGCTCTGCCGCAATCTTCTGAGGGAAAAGGCTCTTAAAACTCCCTCGCCCCTTGCGGCAAAAGCGTCGACGGCGGCGCTTGTCTCGCTCCCCAAGCTCGCGCTCTCCTATCGCGTTCACGCAGAGGGCGCCGCTTCCCTACCCTTGCTTGCAACGTCTATGCTCATTGAATGTTGGGAGGTACTGTCTTGACTACCGTTTGTTCCGTAAGATTCAAAGAGGTCGGTAAGGCCTATTATTTCGATCCCGGTGAGTTCACACTTGCCGTGGGAGATCACGTCGTGGTTGAGACCTCGCGGGGGCTCGAGTTCGGCGAGGTTGTCGTGGGCAACACCGAGGTTGACGATACCGAACTCGTCGCCCCTCTGAAAAAGGTCGTGCGCTATGCCGATTCCAAGGATGAACAGACCGTTCTTGAAAACAGAGAACGCGAGCAGGCTGCTTTTCAGGTTTGTCTGCAAAAGATTGCCGCACATAAGCTGGATATGAAGCTGGTCGATGTGGAATACACCTTCGACCGCAGCAAGATCCTCTTCTATTTCACGGCGGACGGGCGCGTTGATTTCCGGGATCTGGTAAAGGATCTCGCTTCGTATTTCCACACGCGGATCGAGCTGCGTCAAATCGGCGTGCGTGATGAGGCCAAGATGCTGGGTGGCCTCGGCGTTTGCGGCCGTCCCTTCTGCTGCTCCTCTTATATGGACGAATTCCGCCCCGTCTCCATCAAAATGGCCAAGGAGCAGGGGCTCTCTCTCAATCCCACTAAGATCTCCGGCACCTGCGGAAGGCTGATGTGCTGCCTGAAATATGAGCAGGACGCTTACGAGGCCCTTCTCTCCAGCACGCCTCACCAGGGCGCTCTGGTGCAGACCGATCAGGGACGCGGCTACGTCACTGCCGTCAATCTGCTGCGCGGGATCCTGACCGTGCATCTCATCGACGAGGATACCACGGTCGACCTCCACAAGAGCGAAGTCTCCCTCCTGCGCGATGGCACCAAGAAAGGCACCCCTGTTTTGCTCGACGACGACCTGATTGCTGACTGATCTGCGGAGCAGGCAGTCCTTTATAAAACAGGCGTTCCGTGCATTTTCGGGCAAGAATTCGAGAAGCTCCAAGCCGAAGATCGGCTTGGAGCTTCTTTTGCTCTGTATAAGGATTTTTGCAAGAGGCCGGCAAAACACAGACGCTTTGCACTTGCTCGGCCCTTTGTGCGATGCGCCATTTTGCAGCGCGCCGCAGACGGGAAAGGCTTTCCCCTGCAGCTTATTTCAGGATGGTCTCCACAGCATCCTGCACGACTGCGCAGGCGGCCTCGTTGAGCTGATAGTCGGTCGCGCATGCAAAATCCTGTTCCAGAACCTTATCCAGCTTGAGGCCGGCAAAGGTGGGCTTGCCCATCTCCAGATGGCTGGGCAGTCCCTTGACGGAAACTCCGGTCAGGGTGCGCAGCAGGGTACAGGCAATCAGGTAAGATCCGATCGGCGCAGCATGCTCGCCATCGCGATAATAGAGCTCGATCTCAGGATGCTCGTTGCGAACCTTGTCCCAAACCAGGCCGATCGGCGCCATGCGCAGGGCCGGATATTTCTTGGCCAGCGCCTCATGCGCCTCCACGATAATCGCCTGACCCTCAGGATTGTTTTTCTCGCTCCACGGCATGTAGAGCACCGGCACGCTGCCGGAGCGATCCAGGTAGGGAATCAGCTTTTCAGCGCTCTCGATGAGGTTTTCCTTGCCGGGGAAGGGATGCGCAATGTGCTGCAGCACGATAAAGTCATATCCGCCATAGAGGATATTGAAGCGCACATCAAACTGATTGGCCTGCCAATCGAGGCCCCTTCCTCCGGAGGTGTTCTGCACAACGTCGATGTCAATGCCTCTGGTCGCGCCAAGCAGGCGAAGCATATAGGGCATGTCGTTAAAAAAGGTATGACTGTTGCCAACAAACAAGACTTTCATGAATCCGCACCTCTTTCATTTTTTATGATATGGCATCTTGTTTTTTCTATTATACTGCATCAAACGGCATTCGAAAAGTCCCCAAAAATAGATTTTCCCTCTTTTCCTCCATGCATCTTTTGTGATATGATAGTATTGTTCATTGATTTGGATCTGAGAGGCCCGTTTTTCCCTGTCTTCTCAGATCCCGCAGCCCCTGTTTTTCATACGACAGGCCCATTCAACAAGGTGTTTTCTATGCTGAAACGAATTCTTGCACTTGTTTTTATTCTTGTGTTCCTTCTGACCTTCTGCCCGAATGCGCTCGCTTTCACCCACTACGAGAACATCATCGCAGAAGGGCTGATCGATACTTATGATTCCGGACGCAAGCTGCAGCTCGACGCGGCTGCGGATTGGAATGCAAGCCTCGCCACAATCCTCTCGCTGAGCAGCGCGCTGATTCCCCGCAACTTCGAACTCAATATGGAGGGCACCAGCCGCTTCGTGACCTACACCGGCGTCTACCCCGAGTCGATGAGCGACGCCCAACTCCAGTCTGCCGCGGAATCTGTGCTGCAGAACCTTCTAACCCCCTCGATGACCGACCGTGAAAAAGTGATCGCCATCCACGATTGGATCATTCTCCACACCACCTACGGGGAACAGGGAATTGAATCACACTCCCCCGTCGGCGTTTTCCTGAATCAAACCGCCGTTTGCGACGGCTACTCCCGCGCCATGCTGCTGTTCTGCCGGCTGGCGCAGATCCCCTGCCTGTTTTTGTCCTCGGATGCGATGAACCACTCCTACAATGCGGTTTGGATCGACGGGGAGTGGTTGCTCGTCGACGTCACTTGGGACGATCCCGATTTTGGCAGTCAGATCGAAGACCGATATCTGCTCAAGCGTCCCGCCGAGCTGCCAACCCACAAGGTCGACGGCGGCGTCACGATGCAGGAGCTTTTTGATTTCGGCCGCACTTACTATACCAACCTGATTGATAGTCAGCCCGGAACCGGAGCGGATCAGCTCATGATGGCCGATCTGCTGCACGATAAGGGGCTCTTCCTCGGCACCGATCTCGGCTACGAGCTCGACCGTGCTCCCACAAGGGCAGAGGCCGCCGTGCTCTTTGTGCGGGTGCTGGGCCGTGAAAGCGAAGCGCTTGCAGGCGAAAACCATTCTCCCTTCACCGATCTTCCCGCCTGGGCGGCTCCTCATATTTCACTGCTCTATCGTGACGGTCTCACCAAGGGGCAGAGCGAAACCCTCTTCGGCTCTTCCGCCGCCACTTCGGGACGAGATTTTGCCACCTTTCTCCTGCGCGCCCTGGGTTACCGGGACGGACAGGATTTTGAATGGGCCACCGCCATGGATACCGCTCAGACCATGGGATTTGCTCCCGCTGCGTGGGACGGTTCTTCCTTCACCAGGGGCGACGCCGTGGAGATGATGGCCCGCGCTCTTGGCTTTGTCGAGCGGCTTTCCTGACCGCCGATTCGTTCAAACGGAGGTAGCCACACACTTTACTCAGGTTTTCATCCCGCTTTCGCTGCTGATCGAATGCGCTTCTCCGTTCGTCTTTTCACGATGCATGGAGAAGCGCTTTTCTTCCGCATCTGCACCCTTCAAGCACAGTATCCATTCCGAAAAAACCGATCCGCGGGGCCGCACGGCCAAACTGGGGGGGGATCTTACCATGCCGCTGAAGAAAAATGATCTTGTTACCCTGCACATCACCGGCACGACGCACGAAGGTCTCGGCGTGGGACGGAGCGACGGCTACGTTCTCTTTGTCCCCTTCACGGCGGAGGGAGATCTTGCACAAGTCCGTGTGGTCAAGGCGCTCACGCACTATGGCTATGGTAGACTCGAGCGGCTGCTCTCCCCCTCGCCCGACCGGATCGAGGTCGCCTGCCCTGTCTTCGGCCTCTGCGGCGGTTGCACCTACTGGCACATCTCCTATGAGGCCGAGTGCCGTATCAAAGAGCAGCAGGTTCGCACGGCTCTGCAAAAAGAGCTGGGAGAGGAACCGCAGCTTTTACCCATCGTCCCTGCGCCCAGCCAGACCCGCTACCGCAATAAGGTGCAGCTTCCGGTCGGCCTTTCCGGAGGAAGCGCCGTCACCGGATTCTATCGCGGGCGGAGCCACCAGATCATCCCCTGTTCCGGCTGTCTGCTTCAGCCGGAAGCGGCCGACCGTGCCGCACGGCTGCTGTGCGACCATATTGACCGTTTCCATCTCTCGGTCTATGACGAACGGCTTCACAAAGGCCTCGTCCGCTCGCTCTTTGTTCGGGTCGGCGCGGCGACCGGCCAGGTGATGGTGGTGATCGTCATCAACGGACAGATTCTGCCCCACGCAGACGAGCTGATTGCGGCACTGCGAAGCGAGCTTCCCGGGCTTGTTTCGGTACAGCTCTGCATCAATCAAAAGCAAACCAATGTGGTGCTGGGCGATCGCTATCTCACACTGTGGGGAGCCGACTGGCTGGAGGACCGTCTGCTCGGCAATCGGTATCGTATCTCGGCCGCCTCCTTCTATCAGGTCAATCACGACCAGTGCGAAGCCCTCTATCTGGAGGCCGCGCGCCTGGCTGCCCTGACCGGCAAGGAGCGGGTGCTGGATCTCTACTGCGGCATCGGCACCATCGGGCTCTCGATGGCAGCGCAGTGCAGGGAACTGGTTGGGGTAGAGGTAGTCCCCAGCGCCGTGCAGGACGCCGCAGTCTGTGCCCGTGAGGCGGGGTTTGAAAACGCGCGATTCCTGTGCGCCGACGCCGCGCAGGCCGCCGCGCAGCTTGCGGCGGAAGGTTTCTCCCCCGATGTGGTCATCCTCGACCCTCCCCGCAAGGGCTGCGACGCCAGTCTGCTGGAGACGGTGGCCGGTATGGACCCCGACCGCATCGTCTATATCAGCTGCAACTGCGCCACCCTTGCGCGCGACGCCCGCCTGCTGCGCGACCTCGGTTACTCCCTCCGCGAGGCACGTCCCTTTGATCTCTTCCCCCGCACCTCCCACTGCGAAACAGCAGCGCTTTTTTTACAGGATCAGAAAAAGAACTGCTTATAAAAACCGATTTCAAAAAAACATATTTGAAACACGGGAAAGAATCGAGAGAGAAAAATGAACCACAGGTTATATCCCGATTATGCATCATTTTTTGATTTGTCTGAAGTGAACAAATGCATGCTCTGCCATGACCCGGCGTGTTCCCATGCCTGCCCCCAGAATGCTCCGGTGGGAAGCGTGCTCCGATCGATCTATTTCGAGAATTATTTCGGGGCGATCAGAAAGCTCGGATCCGCAGACTGCGCATCCTGCAGCGCCCCTTGCGAAAAGGCGTGTATCCTCTCCCGGGACGGAATCCCGGTCAAGATCCGTCACAGCAACATGGAACTTGGCGATATCCAGAGCCAGGGATATCTGCCGAAGCGACTGATAGAGGAAACGGACCTGTCGGTGGATATCTGCGGGGTCAAATTGGAAAATCCTTTTCTGCTCTCCTCCTCCGTCGTTGCGAGCACATATGAGATGTGCAAAAGAGCCTTTGAAGCCGGCTGGGCAGGGGCGGCTTTCAAAACCATCTGCAGTTTTCCGCAGCACGAGGCCTCTCCGAGGTTTTCGGTGATCAGGAGCCATTCCCATTCCTTCTGCGGATTCAAGAATATCGAGCAGCTCTCCGACCACAGTGTTGAAGAGAACATGGCGATCTTCAGAAAACTGAGAGAAGAGTTCCCCACCAAGGTAATCGTCGCTTCGATCATGGGACAAACCGAAGCCGAGTGGGCCAGCCTGGCAAAAAAGTGCGAGCAGGCGGGGGCCTCGGCCATCGAGTGCAATTTCTCGTGTCCGAACATGGAGGCCGCCGACATGGGCGTGACCATCGGGCAGTCTGAGGAGCTGATCGAAAAATTCACACGGGCCACAAAGAGCGGAACGAGCCTTCCGGTTTTGGCCAAGCTCACTCCAAATATCACGGATATGGTGCCAATGGCCTTGGCCGCCAAGCGCGGCGGGGCGAACGGCATCTCGGCCATCAACACCATCAACTCGATCACAGGGGTCGATATCGATACCCTTGTCGCTCAGCCCGCTGTGCAGGGGAAGTCTATCGTAGGCGGGTATTCCGGACCTGCCGTCAAGCCGATCGCTCTGCGGTTCATCTCGGATCTATCTGGGTGCGAGGATTTGAAAGGGCTTCATATCAGCGGAATGGGCGGCGTTGAGACCTGGAGAGACGCGCTTGAATTCATCCTGCTTGGGGCCGGGAGCGTGCAGATCACCACTGCCGTGATGCAGTATGGATACAGGATCATTGACGATCTTCTCGAAGGTCTGTCTGAATATATGAAATGCAAGGGCGTCGCTTCTCTGCGGGAACTGATCGGCGGAGCGAGCAAAACCGTTGTCGATCATCAGAGCATTGAACGCGGCACGGTCGTTTTTCCGTTGTTCGACAGCGAACGGTGTATCGGCTGCGGCCGGTGCTACGTGTCGTGTATGGACGGCGGGCATCAGGCGATAGAGTTCGACCCTGCTACCCGCAAGCCGAAACTGATCGGAAACAAATGCGTGGGATGTCATCTGTGCAGGCTGGTCTGTAGTTCCGGAGCAATCAGCGCTGCAAAAAAAAGCCGTCCGCAGACCTTAGACAGCCAGGGTAACTGTGCAGATGCAAAAACGGGTCTCGCTTAAGGATGTGCCTTTGAAGGCTGCAAGCAATGCGGCCGTCCGTTTGATCGATCTATTTTACAGCCTTGTTTTCCCTGAGCCGCTCGTCTTCGACCGGTTTGGCAAGGACCTCAACAGTCAAATTCTTGTTCCAAGCTGCGCGGCGGCGATGGCCTTGCACAAAAAGGACGGAACGGAACCATGAGGGAGAAGAAATACAAAATCAACCGTATCCTCTATACGGCATTGCAGTTCACGTGGGGATTGCCGCAAAACCTTGCCGGGCTTTTTCTCTTTCTTGTGCTGACGGCGATCAATCCAAGGAGAAAAAGGCTCTGCTTCCATTGCTCGGTCGTCTCCCACTGGAGATTCCGATCCTCCATGGCTCTGGGCATGTTCATCTTTTTCGGGCATTGGAGAAACGGCGAAGCCCATGCGCAGCGGATCCTGGTTCACGAATACGGCCACACCATTCAATCGTTGATACTTGGCCCGCTCTTCCTGCCTGTCGTGGGGTTCCCCAGCAGCATATGGGCACATTTCCCCCTCTTTCAAAAATGGCGCAGAGAGGGCCGATATGACTATTTCGACTTTTTCTGTGAGAAATGGGCGGACGATGCGGGCGCCCGCATCGTAAATAGGTCGGCGAATCCATATGACAACTCAAAAGGGCGTAAAAGCACGGAGTTTCATCCTGGCGCCTCGGAGCACGCGGAGCGTCCGACGCTGACCCCTCAAGACGAGGCAAGGCAATAACATCGTCGGCGAAGGAGGATGCGATATGATCTTGATACGAAAGGCTGAGACATCGGATGCAGGACGGCTGCTTGAGATCTATGAGTATTATGTCAATATGATGATCGCCTGGTATTTTGCAACGGCTCTGGCCAAGCAGTATGAATCGGCGCTTCCCTTCCTGGAGCAGCAGCGGCTCGATATTTGGACGCACAATAAAACCGTCCAAAAAGCGGCGGAAAGCTATCGGATCGCGCCGGAGCGGAAGCCCTATCTGAAAAGCCTGAAGAAAAAATGATCGCTTCCTCAAATGTGTTTCCCCGATCAATTTGACTGTTCCTCAGAGCTCCAAGATTCACCGTCTTGCCGCAGGGCACGCTGAATACACACGATCCGGAAAACACAGTCCGTTTCAAGGAGAGAACAGATGGAACGTAAAAAGAAGCCCGATCCGAATACCGTCTATCCGATTCCCGGGTATGAAAAAGAAATCTATGTGAAGCCAACGATCACGAATCCCAACATTTTTGTTGGCGACTTTACCTATATTGCCGATTCGGAATTTGAAAACCATGTCACCCATCATTACGCATGGAACGGCGACAAACTGATCATCGGCAAGTTCTGTCAGCTTGCATCGGGAGTAGAGTTTGTGATGAACGGCGCGAATCATCAGATGAACGCGGTTTCCACCTTCCCCTTTTACACGCTCGAAGGGTGGAATATGGAGCCGCCCGCACAGAGTGATCTTCCGTTAAAAGGAGATACGGTCGTCGGAAACGATGTGTGGATCGGTCAGAACGCGGTCATCCTCCCCGGCGTCCATATCGGCGACGGCGCCATCATCGGCGCAAACAGCATCGTCGGCCACGACGTTGATCCCTACACGATCGTGGCAGGGAATCCGGCACGGGCACTGCGGAAACGCTTTGACGATGAACTGATCAACCTGCTGCTCGCCTTCCGATGGTGGGATAAAAGCATAGAAGAAATCAACGCCCTAATCCCGATCCTGACATGCAGTGATTTGGAAAAGGTCAAAAAGGAGCTAAGAGCAAGACGATGATCATCCTGATAACTGGCGCTTCCCTCACAGGGAAAACGCTTTTGGCCCAGAGGCTGCTCGAAATCTATCACGCTCCGTATCTTTCCATCGATCACCTGAAGATGGGGCTCATCCGCAGCGGGAAAACCTCTCTCACTCCTAAGGATGACGATGCTCTGACCGACTACCTCTGGCCGATTGTTCGGGAGATCATCAAAACGGCGATTGAAAACCGGCAAAACCTGATCGTTGAAGGCTGCTATATCCCCTTTGATTGGAGGCAGGATCTCGGCGAATCGTATTCTTCTTTCGTCAGGTTCCTCTGTCTTGCAATGACAGGCCGCTATATCGACACTCACTTCGATAAGATCATACAACACAGCTCCGATATCGAATCCAGACTCGACAATTCCTGCTGCACCGCCGCTTGGCTAAAGGAAGAGAATCGGAAAATCCTCGAAGGCTTTCGAGGGAAAAACGAGCAGGTTTCGTTGATCGACACCGACTATGAGTCGTCGATTCGGGCGCTTCTAAACGCACCGCTTTCAGGCTGAAAGGGATTCACCGGCCGATTATTTTATGCATGCCGTCTTTTCTGTTGGCAAAAATCTCTATTTAAGCACGCTGCGGCAGTGCTGGGATCTGCGGAGGGAATCGGAATGAGCGGGAACAACAAAACCCCTTTGAAAACAGACGCCGGCCTTGGCGCCTTCTATGGGAGATACATCCTTGCCCTGCTGCTGATGGGCACAAACGGGGTCGTTGCCGCGCAGATCTCCCTTTTCAGCAGCCAGATCGTTCTGATGAGGACTTTTATCGGCGGAGTCGCCCTGACAGCGATCGTTTTGCTGCGCGGAGGATTCTCTCTTGAAAATCTGAAATCGGAGCTGTTTGATCTTCTTCTCGGCGGAATTGCCCTTGGAATGAACTGGATCACGCTGTTTGGCGCGTACCGTCTTCTGAATGTCAGTTTGGCGACCCTGATCTATTATATCGGCCCAATGCTGGTTTTGCTGCTGTCTCCATGGCTCTTTGGCGAAAGGCTGACCGGCCCGAAAATCGCCGCGATCGCCATCGTCTTTGTCGGCCTGCTTTTTATCAGCGGAAGCATCGCAGCCGAAGGGCTCAGCATGACCGGCCTGCTGTATGCGGTTGCCTCCGCGCTTTTCTATGCCGTGCTTCTCGTGTTCAACAAACGCATCAAACGCACCAGCGGGCTTCAAACTGCGGCAATCGAAATCGACGTTGCCTTCGTCGTGGTTTTGATCGATACCCTTCTGACCGTGGGGCTCCCGCACCCGCTCGCTTCAGATATTCCCTATCTGCTGACCATTGGACTGATCAACACGGGGCTTGCCTATATGCTCTATTTTTCCGGCCTTCAGAAGCTGCCGGCACAATCCGTTGCCCTGATCAGCTATGTGGACCCTGTCTCGGCCGTGTTTTTCTCATCGTTGTTCCTACACGAGAAGTTGACGGTTTTCCAGATTGTCGGCGCCGTTTTCATCATCGGCGGCGCGATGATCGGAGAATACAAGAGAAAAGGCGCAGGCGCTTCGAAGAGCCGCCTGCGAAGAGAATCGGTCTGAGTCTTTTCCGATCCGTACTGCCTTGCAGCATTGCGCATCCTGCGGGATGCGCCGGTTCGGCAGGCAGACCGTCGTCCTGCGAAACGGCGGCGCGCAGTCTGCCTCTTGGGGTTATCTGTTTTGCGCCTGCGGAAGGTTGAGGAGGGAATCGTTGTGAACCAGCATCAGGGACGCCTGACGGTGTTTTTCGAAGACCCGTTCTGGGTGGGCGTCTTTGAAAGAATTGAAAACAAAAAGCTCTCTGTATGCAAAGTCACGTTTGGGGCGGAACCAAAGGATCACGAGGTCTATGCTTACATCCTTCAGCACTACGATCGATTGCAATTCAGTCCGTCCGTCAGCGTGGTTGTAAAAAAGGATGCGGCAAATCCCAAGAAGCTGCAGCGGGAGGCTAGAAAGCAGACCCTGCAGGTCGGAATCGGAACAAAATCACAGCAGGCGCTGCAATTGCAGCGAGAAGAGCACAAGCTGCAGCGAAAGACGGTCTCCCGCGAAATGCGCGAAGCGGAAAAGCAGAGGCGGTTTGAACAAAGGCAGGAAAAACGAAAGCAAAAGCACAAGGGGAAATAAGCGCTTCAGGACTCCTTCGGGCGGCCACCTGAAGAACCTGATCGAAAGATAAAAAGGAGGAACTCTCATGAAAAAAGTGCGAATCACGGTGAAAAAAATCGCCAGGTACGACGATCTCATCGAACAATACGAGAATCCGATCGCACATGCCTGCGAGATGGAACTCGGCCAGGTCTTCCTTGCAAACGGATGGCAGAAGCCGGACGGCTTTTGCGACAGCGCCTGGGACAGTATCTCGGCTTTTGTGATGACGCTCTCGCATGGCGGTGAAAACCTCTACGACGGCTGGATGAAAAACAAACGGTCTGCCATGATCTCCTGTAACGACGGGTTTCGGCCGGTCAGCTTCCTTCTTGAAGCCCTGGAGGAGGATGCGAACTAGCTCCCATGCGCCCGACATACAACTTCGAATCCCTGCAGTATCCACGATTTGAGAAGAAACATCCGCTTTCTTTTTCCGAAAGGAGGAACCATGGCAATTCAAATCGAAAAGGCCTGTGCCGACGACGCCGATAAGGTTCTCCGTTTTGCCAAACTGTGCGGCGCAGAAACTGACAACTTAAGCTTCGGCGCGGAAGGGCTCCCCCTGTCCGTCGAGGAGGAGGCACGTTTTCTCGCATCGTTGGAGCATTCCGAAACCGGCGTGTTCTATCTGGCCAAGGATGGGGAGGAGATTGTCGGAAGCGCCAGTTATTCCGTCTTCCCGAGGCAGAGGATGTCTCACAGGGGGGAGCTCGGAATCTCGGTCCGAAAATCCCATTGGAATCAAGGCGTCGGCACCGCGCTGATGGAGCACATCCTCGATTTTGCGAAAAATGTTGCAAGGTCGGAAATCCTCTCTCTTGAAGTGCGAAGCGATCAGAAAAACGCGATCCGCCTGTATTCAAAATTCGGCTTTCAAAAAATCGGAACCTTCAAAGGATTCTTTAAGATCAACGGCCGGCTTGTGGATTTTGATCTCATGGAATTGATCCTGTAAACCATAGATCCTATGCCGAGGCCTCCTCGCTGCGAGGTGAAAACCAATCCCCTTTTCACCTCCTGCTATGAAAGGTTTGTGCCGCATCTCTTTTTCACAAAACCGCGAAACGAACTTGCAAAAAGCAGGCAGTTGCCTATGCGGCACAGATTGTCGCCGGGAGCCGACAACAGCATGCCGACCGGATTCTGTGCCGAGCAATCGAAATCTCATTTGCATCTTTACTCGCTATTACGATTCCTTTTCAGGGCATCCGATCAATGGAACATATGAAAAACGGAGGAGAAAAACGCCATGAAGCATTTCTGGAAAAAAACTGTATCCGTTGGTCTGGCCTTCCTGCTGCTCCTGCTCACCGCATGCAGCGCCACAGAGGAAACGCCGACCGAACAGCCGACAGAGAAATCACAGGAAGAGAGAACCGGCGATTTGATGATCCTGTTTACGAGCGACGTTCACTGCGGGATCGACAGCGGCTTTGGCTATGCCGGACTGCAGCAGATCCGCGACACCCTTGAAGCGCAGGGAATCTCCACGCTGCTGGTCGACGACGGAGATTCGATCCAAGGCGGAGTGATCGGCACCGTCACAAAGGGAGAGGCCATTCTGGACCTGATGAACGCCATGCAATACGACGTGGCCATCCCCGGAAATCACGAATTCGACTATGGGGTGGACCGCTTCCTCGAGCTTGCCCAAAAAGCGGAATTCCCCTATATCAGCTGCAACTTCAACAGAGAAGGCGAGCTTGTTTTCGCACCCTATCTCATCAAAACAGTGGGAGATCTGAAGATCGCCTTTGTCGGCGTGACGACGCCGACCACCATCACATCCTCCGTGCCGCGTTTCTTCCAGAATGACGCCGGCGAATACATCTACGACTTCCTTCGAGATGACAGCGGCGCGCTTCTCTATGAAGCAGTGCAAAGCGCCGTGGACAGCGCCAGAGCCGAAGGGGCGGACTATGTCTATGTCATAGGCCATATGGGTCTTGCCAGCACCGACAGCCCCTGGACCTATGCCGACGTGATCTCCAACACCAACGGCATCGACGTCTTTTTAGACGGTCACAGTCACGACACCGAGCAGGTTGTGATGAAGAACAAAGACGGAGACAGCGTGACGCGCTCCGCATGCGGCACCATGCTGAACTGCATCGGTTACAGCCTCATTTCTCCCGAAAAGGGAATCGTGGATACCGGTATTTGGAGTTGGCCGAATTCCGCAAACGCGCGGGAACTGTTCGGAATCCAAAATGAAATCAGTGCCAAGATCGACGCTGCAATGGAGGAGCTGAATCAGACCCTGAAAACCGTTGTGGCGACCACCGCTGTGGACCTTACGATCAGCGACCCCGTTGAAACGGATACCAGCGGCAACCCCATTCGCATGATTCGGCGCGCCGAGACCAATCTGGGCGACCTGTGCGCGGATGCATTTCGGGCCAAAACAGGCGCTGATATTGCGGTGATCAATGGCGGAGGTATTCGCACCAGTATCCCGAAGGGGCAGATCACCTATGAGAATATCAATACCGTATTCCCCTTCGGCAATATGCTCAGTGTGGTCGAGGTGACCGGACAGCAGATTTTAGATGCTCTTGAATGGACTTCCCGCAGCGTGCCGCTCGAAAACGGCGGATTCCTGCAGGTGTCCGGCATGAGCTATGAGATCCACCTCTCTGCAAATGGAACCTGCAAAACAGATGAAACCGGGATGTGTACAGGATTCGAAGGGGAACGCCGGGTGAAAAACGTCCGCATCGGCGGGGAACCGCTCGACCCCGAAAAGAAGTATACGCTTGCAGGAACCGACTATGTGCTCCTGCAAAACGGCGACGGGATGACGGCCTTCGACGGCGCTGCAATTCTGCAGGATTCTGCAGTAATTGACAATCAGGTTTTGATCGACTATCTTGTAGATACTCTGGGCGGCGAAGTCGGCAGTAGTTATGCCGATCCTTATGGTGAAGGCCGCATCACGATCTTTGAGCCGTAACTGCTCTGTTTTTGAAATCCGTTCAAAGCATCCGCGCGGGTGCTCCTGTCCGCATATTCGGGGGCGCCCCCAATCCATTCTTCGCAACTTTCCTTCTAACTCTGTGAAAACACTCCACCTTGGAAGTGAGGGAAAACCATGTCTGAGCTGCATTTCAAATATGTCAGAATTCAAGGGAAGGAACTTGCCCGAAATACCATGTATGCCAAAGGCGTCTTCAGCATGTGCTGGCAGCTGCTTCAAAACGGCACCATGAGCGAAAGCGACGCAAATCATTTCCGGGAGATCGATTCCTGGTTTGCTGAGCACCTCCCGTGGCCGCCTCAGTGCAAAAATCAGGAGCCGGTCGTCTGTTGGTTCAAAACCTCGAATTCTGAAGAGATGCTCCTGAAGATCAAGCCTGCCCTGATTCTCTTGGAAAAGTATCAGCACCCATATTTCCTTGTTTTCACCAACGATCCGGGTGAAATCGTCTATGAGGATGAATACCAAATCGCAGCAAAGGTCGACGTGAAGCTGCAAATCGAGGAGATCCAGGAGCCTTGGTTCTCGGAATAAGCCTGTTCTGCCTTTTCGGGCGAAGGAGAACGAATCATGCATGAACTCACAAAGCTGATTCAGTCTGATATGATCCCCGCACTGGGCGTTACCGAGCCCGGTGCAATCGCCTTCTGCGTGGCCAAAGCCCGCTCCTACACAGGGGGGACCCTCAGGCATGTGACCGTGGCGATGAACAGCGGCATGTATAAGAATGCCTTCACCTGCGGCATCCCCAATTCCGACCGGGTCGGGAACCTCTTCGCCGCGGCGCTTGGCTATGTCGCGGGAAACGCCGACAAGGGCCTTGAAGCTCTGGCCGACGTGAAGCCGGAAGACAGCGTGACTGCACAGCAGCTGATCGATCAGGGCAGAATCACGGTTGTGCTGAGCGGCATGACCAGCCGAATCTACATTCAAGCCACGGTGGAGACCGATACCGACAAGGCCGCTGTCACGATCCGCGATTCCCACATCAACGTCACAAAAATCGAGCGAAACGGGAAAACCCTTTTTGAGAGCGAGGCTGAGCATGCCGCAGACACCACTGAGGCCGATGCGGCGGCAGCCGGCTATGTGATCCACCGCTACAGGCTGTCGGAGCTTCTCCACTATGCGGAGACCGTCCCCATCGAAGAGATCGCCTTTGTCGGCAAGGCCTACGAGGTCAACCTTGCCCTCTTCCACGAGGGACTTTCCAGCCCCCGGACCACCTTCGCGTCGGCACTCCTTGCCATGAACGGAGGAGAGGTCTTCTCCGAAGACGAAAAAAACACCGCCTCTCTCCTGTGCAACACGGCGATCGAAGCAAGGGTGCTCGGACTCGACAAGCCTGCCATGAGCATCACCGGCTCCGGAGCCCACGGCATCATCGCAACTCTGCCGCTTTACGGGGTGTATCGGATCCGGGGTCTCTCCGAAGAACAGCTCTATCGGGCCACCATGCTGAGTTATCTGGTGTGCACCTATATCAAAGAATACTCCGGGAGGCTTTCGGCCTTTTGCGGCTGTGCCATCGCGGCGGGTTCCGGTATGGCCTGCGCCCTCTGTTATCTTAAGGGCGGCGGCGTCAGGGAACTGGAATTCACGCTCAACAACATGGCCTCTTCCATTACCGGCATGATCTGTGACGGTGGCAATCAGGGCTGCACTATGAAGGGCGTGATCGCCTGCGACGCCGCCTTCCGCGCCGTGGATTTCGCTCTGAAGGGCGTGTACATCGATGCCGCTCACGGAATCAATGGAGCCACTCCGGAGGAGACTATGCGAAACATGGGGCTGATTGCATCGCCCGGCATGGTTCAGACTGAAAAAACCATTGTTGAAATCTTCGAAAACAAGCTCAAATAGGTCCTCCCTCTAGGGCAACCAACGTGCTCACTTTTTTTCTTTTTCATGCACTGGCATCCTTTGCCTTTTGCGTAAATTTTGGACTTTGTCTCACCAGTCTTTTCCGATTCAGGAGGAATCTGCCATGTTTAGAACCATGCGTCGACACAATCAAGAGCAGCCGCGAGAGGAATGCATCCGTATCTTGCGCACAGAAAAACGCGGTGTGCTGGCCGTGCTCGGCGACGAAGGGTATCCCTATGCCATTCCGCTCAATTTCTATTACGACGAGGCGGAAAACAGAATCTATCTCCACGGTGCAAAAGAGGGGCATAAGCTCGATGCGATCCGGCGCTGTGAAAAGGTTTGCTTCACTGTTTGGAATCAGGGTTTTCTCAAAGAGGGCGATTGGGCCTACTATGTCACCAGCGTCGTGGTCTTTGCCCGAGCCGAACTCATAACCGATCCCAAAGTGACACGTGAGAAGGTGCGGGCAATCGGGTTGAAGTACTATCCTTCGGCTGAAGATGTTGATATGCTTCTTCAAAAAACCGCCGATCGGCTGCAGCTGATCTCTCTGCAAATCGACTCTATGACGGGGAAGTTGGTGCACGAAAAATAACAGCCCACTTTGCGACATCCCGATAAAACCAACAGGCCGAAACAGAACCGTTCCGTTTCGGTCTGCTTGTATCTGACTTCCTTTCATCCGGAACTGTACGAAACCGGCTCTACATTGCCCGCCTTGTGCTCAGCCAGTCTTTTCAGGCAAGTGCCAAGCATTAGATTTGCTATGATACAGCAGACCGTATCGGCGAGCGGTGTGGCGATCACAATTCCATAGATGGGCACCGCCCGATCGAGCCAAAACATCAGCGGGATGTCCACGATCCCCTTTCGCAACAGGGCAAGCACAAACGACTTTTTGCCCTCCCCCGTTGCCTGGAAAAAGGAGATGATGGTATAGGCGCTCGCCGAAAAGGGTCCGCCGATACAGAGAATTCTCAAAAAGGCTATTCCGTATTGCAGGGATACGGAAGCATGTCTGATAAAGACTCCGATCAGAAACCTGGCAAAGATCAAATCCATCCCCGTGCAAAGTGCCGCCATACCGAGCGCGATCGTGTGCGACACCCGCACCGACGCCCTCATGCGGGGCAGATTTCCGGAGGCATAGTTGTATGCAATAAACGGCAGAGACCCCTGTGCGATTCCCCGCACAATGCAGTGGGCCAGCATGTTGACCTTTTTTGCCACGCCGATTCCCGCCTGCATCTCGAGTCCCGCAAGCGACATCAGCTTGTCGAGCACCGCATAGGAGATGTTTTCAAACAGCGTCATCACGCAGGCGGGAAGCCCAATCTTTAAGATATCCTTGGGCACGCCCCCCTGAATGATCCTTTTCGTGAGGCAAAAGGTGAGCAGCGACTTCTTTCGAATGAAAAACAGCACCGCAATAAAATATCCCAGAGAAATCACGTTGGAGAGCGCCGTTGCGATGGCGGCTCCCAGCGCCTCCTGCCCCGGCGGCAGGAGCACAAACATAAACAGGGGATCGAGCACAATATTCAGAATGCCGCCCAGGGCAATTCCCGCACTCGCATGCAGAGAGCGGCCCTCCGCGCGGATCAGGTGCGAAAACAGCACGCCGACGGAAGTTGCTATTCCCCCCAGTGCAACTGTGCAGACCAGGTATGCAACCGCATTGACGTGAACAGCGGGATTCGTCCCCCCGAGCAGGTCGACAAAAAAATCCCTCGCCAGGAACGCAAAGGCCGCATATCCCACCGTAACCGCCAAACATCCCCAAAAGGCAAATCCTGCGGCGGCCTTGGCTCGGTCCGGTTTTCCAGCTCCCATTGCCCTTGCAATCACGCTGGCGCCTCCCACCCCAAACAGGTTGGAAATCGCAGATAAAAACATAAATGCCGGCATACACACCGTAACGGCAGCCAGCATTGCATCATTTCCCGCGAGACCGACAAAAAAGGTGTCTGCCATGTTGTAGATCACAAGAATGATCTGCCCAACAATGGCGGGAAAGGCCAAACGGAAAACCGCGCCGGATACGCTGCTCTTCTCAAACAGCTCGCGTTCGTCTATGGTTTTCAAACAATCACCCCATTTCCTGCCGTCTTCGGGAAGAAAATCCGTTCCCAGCCACTGTGCGGTCTATCTCTCGTCTTTTTTTCAGCGCAGTGTTCGCTCCACATAGGGAGCTGCACAAAGAAGCAAGAGAAATATGCACGCTTCCCACCTGTGTGAACAGGCGAGAAGTGTCGTTCAGAGCTATATTTGCTATAGTATGGATTTTGGAGAAAAAAGCAAATAAAAGCTATATATCCGGAAATAACAAATCGTTATGTTGATTTCCTAAATTATTCACTGTCAAGTAAGTATATTTCTATTGTATTCATTATTTATCAATGTCATTTTCCTAGATTCTCTTTATTTTTAAGTGAAATCTTCTCTTGGTTTTTTGTGTGAAATCCCCCAAGCCCTGGGTGATACTCAAAAAATCAGCAGACTTTGAGAAGAAACAATAAAAAAAACGAATGCAAAAGAATCAAAACAGAATCTTCCTTTTCTGCAAGACGCACCTTTCCTCTCTTTCATGCGGGGGTTCCACCCTCCCCGTTTCACACAAAACACGCCCTCCCCTCAGGCTCTTCTTTCAAATCCAAGGGGAGGGCGTGTATTATTTTGAAACGGAAAAATGCAAAAAGAGAGTCATAAAAACCGGGCTTTCCTGACGCAGACATCTGATGGGAACCGGCAGTCCTCATCCCTTCTACTAGGCCGGGGTTGTCCGCAACAGGAGCTCTTCGTAGATCTCTCGGGTGGCAGCCGGATCAGCCCCGCCGATCACCAGCGTTTTCCCTTGCACCTTCAGCAGCACGCAGGCATTGTTTTTTGTATAGGAATAGCGGGTGTAGGTTCCGAGTTCCTCACTCTGGAAGGTTCCCATCAGGAGTCTCGCCGAACCGAATCCCATCGTTCGAAATCCCGGACGGCATTCCTCCCGATATTCCACGCTGGAAATGTCGGCATAGTCCACCGTCAGATCTGCCCAATACGAGGCCTCAACGGTGAAACTCGATTCCTCCCACCGAACTTCCAGATCTCCTGTGAACAAAAGTCCCACAAGGAATACGGTAAGGCAGCCAAGCAGAATCACCACGATACGGCCCTGCGGCTTCTTCCACAGAAGCTCTGTTTTTTCCGGCACAAAGCCGGAAGCCTTTTGTTTTTTATGATACAAATAAGAATATGCAATCGGCGCCCCCGCTAAAAGCAGGATCACCAACGGAAGGAGCCAGGGACTGGACAACTGCGGCACAAAGCTGCTGACCAGCAAGAGCAATCCTCCCAGCACCCATACCTTTCCCGCAAAGCGATGGGTTGCATTCCAGTTTTCCTCACTGGCTAGCGTCCAGCTCACACGGATCCCGATGGTGTAATTCTGCCTGCATTTCGGCAGATAGTTCCCGATGATAAGAAACAGCAGACCGGTAAAGAGATGGATCATCTTTTGAATCTGAAAGGGTTTTCCTGCCGCAATCAGATAGAATATGCCTGCGATGAAAAGCGAAACTATCGGACAGATCCACCAGACCATCTCCAACACCTTTTGGCTCTGCTCCCTGTCTCTTTGATCTCTCAGGGTAAAGTAGATACAGAACCAGTGTACGGCAAGCAGCATCACCGGAATCCCAAGCAGGGAAAAGAGGCCCCCGTTCCAACCGGATGTCAGCCCATCCGCTCCCCACAGGGCTGCCAGACGCTCTGGCTGTGTTTTCTGCCAAAACAGCGCGATCAAACTCGGAAGAATAATCACGATCGAGGAGCCCCACAGCTTCCACCTATTGCTCTTTATCATCTTGCTCTCCTTTCAGTTCGGTGATCCAGAGCATCACGTCCTCCAAAACAGAGGTGTTGATCTCATAGAACCGATACTTTCCCACTCTGGTATCCCGGATCAAATCTGCTTCTTTTAAAACAGAGAGATGCCTGGAAATCGAGGCGCCTGTCACGGAAAACTCCTCCACGATTTCGCCGGCAGATCGTTTTCCCTCTCGCAAAAGATTCAGGATCTCCCGACGAATCGGATCGGCCAGCGCCCTCAGTGTTTGCTGCAAACCCATCAATCATTCCTCATTTAACATTTAGTCTAATTGTTAAATATAATATACTTCCTCTTTCCCTTTTTGTCAAGTCTCTTTTCTCCTGTCCAAAAAACACGGCATCTTCTGAACAATGTGCCTTTTTCAAAAAAAGAGACGAGAGAATCTTTTCTCTCGTCTCTTTTTTGTTTTATCCAACTGCTACGGATAGGGCGCCCTCTGTCTGTATCGCCCGCATCACAAGATTTACTTGACTGTGCCGCCGGTTTCTCCATAGCGGTTGAGCGGACGGCGCTTGTGCTCGCTTCTGCTGTGATACCTCTCGATAATGGCGTCGGCCTTTTGGTCTCCGCAGGTTCCTTCGGCAATCACTTGATCGATCTGCGCATAGGTCACACCCATATCCGCCTCGTCGGTCTGTCCCTCAAAGAGCCCTGCCGAGGGAGCTTTGCGGATAATATTGGCCGGCGCATTGAGGTATCTCAGGAATTCATAGACCTCGGTCACGGTAAGATCGGCAATGGGGTTGAAGTCAAAAGCGCCGTCGCCCCACTTGGTGAAGTATCCCATATAGTATTCGCTCTTATTGCCGGTTCCCGCCACAAGATATCCCAGGCTTTGTCCGATGGTATAGAGCGTGGTCATGCGCAGACGCGGTGCAATATTGGAAGAGGCCGCGTCGGTCACTGTGATTGTTTCTTCGATCGTTTCCAGCATAGCTGCTTTGACGGCAGTCAAATCCACCACGATGTTCTCGATCCCAAACTGCGCGGCAAGCGCCACAGCATCGTCCAGGTCTTCCCCGAAGTTCCGCTTCGACTGGCAGGGCATGCAGACGGCCAGCACCTGCTCGGTCGCCTTTTTGCAGAGGATGCCGACAAGCGCCGAATCCTTTCCGCCCGAATTCCCAAACACAATGCCCTTTGAGCCGCTGCTCTTCAACAACTCCTGAATATATGCGACCCGCTCGCGCAGTTCCTTCTCATAGTCGCGCATCTTTTTCCCTCTTCTCTTTCATCGTATCCTTTTGTCCGTTTGTCACAAATGCTTTCCCTCGCCCCGCCTCAGGGTGCTTTTATCCGAAAAGCCGCTTTGCCTTTTCAGATCGATTCGCGGGTTTTCTCCTCCGCCTCGTCCAGAAGCTTGTGCTTCGTATCCCATAGCTTCTGAGAGAGATCCACATAGTAATGGTGCGGATTCTCAAAGCGGGTCACTTCATCCCACAGCGTTTCCTGCTGCTTCATGCAGTAAGTGCGGATTTCCTCGATGGTGGGAAGATCGTAGACCAGCCTGCCCTGATCGAATACGCGAACCATCAAATCCTTTGCCTCGAAATTTTCCACTTTCTTGCGCTTCCAGGTATAGTCGGGATCAAAGAGCTCATAAGGCTTTTGATCATCCAAAACCTCGTCGTGGACGCAGAGCACATCGGCGATCGCCTTTCCGTTTTCCTTGTCGAAAAGCCGGTAGGGACGCTTAAAGTGCGGCGTGGTGATCTTGGCTACGTTTTCACTGATTTTGATCTTCGGCACAATCGCTCCGTCTTTTTCCACTGCCACGAGCTTGTAAACTCCTCCCAAAACAGGGTCGTTCTTGGAGGTGATCAGACGCTCGCCCACGCCGAAACTGTCTACCTTTGCTCCCTGCAGGATAGTATCCCGAATGATATACTCGTCGAGTGAATTCGAGGCCGTGATCTTGCAGTCGGGGAATCCCGCCTCGTCGAGCATTTTTCTGGCCTGCTTGCTCAGATACGCGATATCCCCCGAGTCGATCCTGATTCCCGAAGGACGGAACCCGCGGGGCACGATCTCCTCTTTAAAAACCCGAATGGCATTGGGCACTCCGCTTTTCAGCACGTTGAAGGTGTCGACCAGCAGCACCGTCGAAGCGGGGTATTCTCTGGCATAGGCGCGGAAAGCGTCAAGCTCAGTATCGAACATCTGCACCCACGCGTGCGACATTGTGCCCAGCGCCGGAACGCCATACAGCCGATCGGTGATGGTACAGGCCGTTCCGATACAGCCGGCGATGTAGGCGGCGCGGGCCCCGAGCAGCGCGCCGGCATAGCCCTGTGCGCGGCGGGAGCCGAATTCCATCACAGCTCTTCCGGCGGCCGCGCGCACGATACGGCTGGCCTTGGTGGCAACCAACGTTTGATGATTGATGGTGAGCAGGAGCATGGTCTCCAGCAGATGGGCCTGCGCGGCGGGACCGCGCACCGTGACCAGCGGCTCGTTGGGGAAAACCGGAGTTCCCTCCGGAACGGCCCAAACATCGCAGGAAAACTTGAAGTTGCGCAGATAATTCAGAAATCCCTCTGAAAACTGACCTTTCCCGCGCAGGAATTCGATATCCTCGTCGGTGAAGCTCAAATTGGAGAGATATTCAACCGCCTGCTCCAGTCCTGCCGCAATGGCATACCCTCCGCCATCGGGAAGCTCTCTGAAATAGAGGTCGAAATAGGTGATCTGATCCTGCATTCCGTTTGCAAAGTAGGCGTTTCCCATCGTCAGCTCATAATAGTCGCAGAGCATGGATAGATTGGGATTGAAAGGATTCTCCACTGCACGCATCGCTATCTTCCTCCAAAGCATAGTATCGTTTCATCCGGAATCAGTGATTCCCAGGTTTTCTTTCGATTTTCAACGGGATTTCGGCGTGAAATTCTGCTTCCGCTCCGTCATCCGGTTTCATTGGCAGGATGGAGCGTCTCCTCATAAACGGTCAGTGCGTTCCCATCGAGGCGCGCCCGCAGCCTACCGGTCCCGTCGTAAAACAACGAACCAACCCGCGTCAAGGGCAGCGCCGATATCTCCTCCGGGACGGTCGTACCCCCGCCCTCGATCAGGTAAAATGCATCATATTGCGGCAAATCATCGGCATATTCCGGGTAGACCTGTCCCTGCGCCAACGGCGTGGTCTCGGGGACTTCAAGGCGTTGCAGTTTTTCCCGTAGCGCACCAGTCAGCGCCCATCTGCTCTCGGTCACGCCATGCAGATGCTCATGCCACTCATAGTTTTGATCCGGGAGATAGCAGGGCGCCAGGTTGAGCAGCGCCACCCGATTCGCATCCTGCGGCAAAACGGCGGAAACCGCCGTGAGCAGCACATCGTCCTGCTCAGCTGTAAGGCGGTAGTCAGAAAGCTCGGAAATACCGGCAAGCAGCATCACGGCGGCCAACATGCCCGAACAGATCCGAAGAAGCCCTTCCGACGCCCGCAGCGCGGCGCCTGCCAACCGCAGCAGCGCATCCCCCATTATGGCAAGTCCTGGAAGCGCCGCGCCCAGCGCCCGCAAACCGATCCAAGGGCCGGCAACCACAAAGAAGGGGGCAAAAGAGGCCGCTGTCAGCAGCGCTCCGATGAAGAGCGCAAGCAACGCCCGTTTTCTTTCTCCCCAAGTGTGCAGATTCTCTGCAAAGGAGAATCCCTCTTCCTCTGAATTGCGGCATGCTGCAGACCGCTGAAGGGCGGGAACAATCAACACAAACAGGAACAGCAAAAGCAAAACGGAAACATGCCGATCTCCCAAAACCGAAGGGAGCCGCCGCAGCGCACGCATGGGAAGCGCAGCAAGCGCCTTCCCGAGCGCCCCGAGCTGATGGCTCACCTCGGGAAGGTGCAGGGAAACGTAGCCTGCATCCCGAAAAGGAAGTATAAGCGCAGCCCGACCACCATAGAGAGCCGAGGGCCCCATTGCGGTGCAAAAGGCTGTATATCCCGCAAAAGCCGCACAGGGCAGGATCAGCGACAGAGCTGCACAGAGCAAACTCTGCGCCGCCGCCAGGCCGCACAGCGCCGTCATCCCTGCGGCGATCACAAAGCACTGCTCATAGAATCCCGCCGCAAGCAGACAGCAAAGTCCGCTCACCGCAATCAGGGCAGGCCGCTTCCCGCAGGAGAGCGCACATCTCCCTGCCAGCGCGGCCAAAAAAAGCCCGGGAATCACCCGTGTGGCGGCCGAAAGCCAATATGTCGCCTCGTAGTTCACAGGCAACAGCAAAAACAGAAACACAAAGAGGGGGCTTGTCCCCACCGTTTCATCCAGCACCTTTTCAAGCAGCAGCGCACTCGCTGTGAACACAAGGGCGAGCAGCACCTGCGCTCCAAAGAGATTGGGCCAGAATTTCGACCAGAGCGCAATGTCCAGCACCCCTGCCAACGGCCTTGCCGCAAGCAGCCCCAGGCGCTTTGTCGCCTCGGCCAAGCCCCCCATCAAGGAAGCATAATTGAAGTATTGGATGTGATCGTCCAGAAGGGGCAGGTAATCAAATCCAAACAGGGCAAAACGTAAAAGCGCCAAACCGAAAAGCGCAGCAAAGCGCAGCGGAGCTCGAAAGGGCCCCGTATATGTCGTCTGCGCTCTGTCACGCACCATACCTGCGCCCCTCCCGCTTCGCTGGATTCTCTTTCACTATCCCTACTATTGTAACGCATCCAAAAGGATTTTGCAAATGAATCCGCACAATGTTTCTTCAAATCCTCAAAAACCCTTTCTCCACTTCTCCACTTCTGTTCCTCCGTTTTCCCTGTCTTTTCATGGCTTTCGAACCACTTCAACTTTCTCTTTTTAATTCAAGACAAAGAGCCACTCCCGTTCTCGGGAGTGGCTCTTTTTTGAATCTTCAGGGGCAATTCGCTTCCGGCTTACGCCTTCGCAGCCTTGCCGATCTCCATGCCGCGCTCAAACGCAGCCTGGTTCAGGGGATTCAGCTGAGGTCTC
>JAEEGL014286804.1_pt1 | contig 32872 bp, 24 predicted proteins | sample 9134231 | NCBI WGS metagenome assembly JAEEGL01 (sample SAMN16246548, study PRJNA631951) | gut metagenome | biome: gut microbiome; feature: rumen; material: fiber-attached | host: Bos | place: Iran: Karaj | collected 2018-10
CTTCTTTTCGATGCCGTAAACGGATGTATCAAAAGCGGTATGATCTTCGACGGTTTTCTTCTGCGATTCCAGCGCATTCAGCCAGCTGATGATAAAGCCGCCCGTACCGCAGGCAAAGTCCGCCATTTTCTCACCGATCTTCGGTTGAATCATCTGCGCCATAAAATCAGTAACAGCACGCGGTGTATAGAACTCACCAGCCGAGCCTGCACTCTGCAATTCTTTCAGGATAGATTCGTAGATATCGCCGAATGCATGGCTTTCCTCATAATCATCGAGTTTCAGCTCATCAATAACATCCACGACCTGACGGAGCAGCACACCGTCCTTCATGTAGTTATTCGTATCTTCAAAGGTCGTCTTGACGATTGCTTTATTGATTGGCGTTGTCTTAGATACTTCTAGCTTTTTAAGCGTCGGGAACAGGGTGTTATTGACGAATTCAAGCAGATCATCGCCTGTCATTGCGGCTTTCTTATCTGCTACAGAAGCCCAATTACGCCAGCGGCACGCTTCGGGAATGATGGATTCATAGTTATCATCATCAAATTCCCAGTCATTTTCCTTTGTATCATAAACCTTGAGAAACAGCAGCCATGCGATCTGCTCAATACGCTGTGCGTCGCCGTTGATGCCTGCATCATTTCTCATAATATCCCGAAGTCGTTTTACAAAATTGCTTAAGCTACTCATTTACGAGATCTCCTTGTATATTTCTTGTTCCAGTTCGCGTACAGCCTGCAAATATCCCTCTTTGCCGCCAAACAGCTGAACGATCGCGGCAGGCTTACCCATTCTGATAAACGGGTCAAGTTTCAGAACTTGCGTGTCCTCGATCTGTTCGATTCCCTCGCTGGAATACATATCGAGCAGGGCTTCCAGCACTTCCCGTGCCATACCGCTGTATTTGCTTATAAAATCGCGCTTTTTGACACCGTCTGCGCGCTCTTTCCGAGTCAGCGGCTTACGGTCGAATGCGATGTGAATGATGAAATCAAACTCATCCATATCGCCCATGCCCTGCGACTCTTTCAAAGCCTGAATGTCAATACCATGCTCTTTGAACAGATCAGAGATTGCCCGTTTCTTTTCCTCCGCGTTCCAGCTTCGGATAAAATGTTCCAGATCAGCAAATTCGCCGAGGATATTCGTTCTTGTGTAATCTATGATGCTTTCTGTACGCAGCAGCTTGCCGTCTGCATCAAAAACCGATACTACTTTATTGATAATGCGTACTGTACAACCTTCAACCCCTACATAGGGCATCGGTGTCGGTTCGGGCGGCGGCGAAGGCGGCTCAACAAGAATATCCGGACCTTCTTTCGGTATTGGAGAATGATAATTCGGATCAATCTCGATCGGACCGTCCCACTTTTCATCGTAAAACAGCCGTGTAACACCCCGGAAATCCATGACAACAAAGTGCGTTTTGCCTTCCTTTTCGCGCAGTCTGGTGCCTCTGCCGATAATCTGCTTAAACTCGGTCATAGAGCCGATATTTTCGTCAATGACAATCAGCTTTGTCATTTTGCAGTCTGCGCCAGTAGACAGCAGTTTGGAGGTAGTTGCGATCACAGGATACGGCGAGGAAACGGAGATAAAATAGTCCAGCTTGCTCTTTCCGTAATCGTCAGAACCTGTGATTCGCACGACATAGTCCGGGTTCTCGGCACACTTATCGGCATTAAGGTTGACGAGTGCAACCCGCATTCGTTCTGCTGCATCCTCCGTCGCGCAGAATACGATTGTTTTCTGCATCCGGTCTGTACTGATCAGATAATTGGTAATTTCCTCCGCGACCTGATGGATACGGCTTTCAATGATGATATTGTAATCATAGTCGGTATTATTGTAGATTCTGTCTTCTATCTCGTTGCCGTAATAATCAAGCTGTCCTTTCAGCGGTCGCCAGCCGTCGCTGATGTCTGTCGTGATGCTGATGACCTTGAACGGAGCGAGGAATCCGTCCTCGATGCCATTTTTCAGAGAATAGGTGTAAAGCGGCTCCCCGAAATAGCTGATATTTGAGACATAAGTGGTTTCCTTTGGCGTGGCGGTCATGCCGATCTGGGTTGCAGAGCTGAAATATTCCAGAATCCGCCGCCATCTGCTGTCTTCTTTCGCGCTGCCCCGGTGGCACTCATCCACAATAATCAAGTCAAAGAAGTCTTTGTCGAACAGTTCAGAGAAATGTTCCTGCTCATCATCGCCGACAAGTTGCTGATACAGTGAGAAATAAACCTGATGGGAAGTGATTGTGGTGCGGTCGTCCTTTGCGACATTGATCTTGTGGATCACTTTTTCCAGCGGAGAAAAATCCTGCTGAATCGACTGATCGACAAGGATATTTCTGTCTGCAAGATAGAGGATCTTTCGCTTCATGCCGCTTTTCAGCAGACGGTATACGATCTGGAAGGCTGTGTAGGTTTTACCAGTGCCTGTTGCCATGACAAGCAGGATTCTGCTTTGTCCGCGGGCAACAGCATCTACGGTGCGGTTGACAGCGACTCGCTGATAATATCTCGGCTCATAGGTATTCTGACTTGAATAGTAGGGTTGATTGATGACTGCTAATTCATTTGCAGACAGCCCCTCGCCGTGATTCGCACCGGCTCTGTAGCGTTCTATCAGTTCATCGGGTGAGGGAAAATCCTCAAGGGCGATTTCACGCTCTTTGCCTGTCAGCATATCGTGTTCATAGAAAGCATCACCATTGGAGCTGTATACAAAAGGCACATCCATCATCTTCGCATAGGTGATTGCCTGCTGCAAGCCGAAAGATACACTATGATTATTGTCCTTTGCTTCAACGATTGCAATCGGAAAGCTACTGTTCCAGTAGAGAATATAATCCGCAAACTTCGCACTTTTCTTATCTCGGTGAACAAAGTTCCCGTTCAGACAGATTTTGCCGTCCGTAATCTTCGTTTCCATCGTGATCCGGCTTTTGTCCCATTTGGCTGTGATTGCAGGGGTAATGAATTGCAGCTTAATATCTTCTTCGGACATTTCCTTCTTCGTTAGTATGGTCATAGTCGCACCTCCACTTCCGATAAGAGCGAATTATGAGAAGTTATACACAGTTATTATACCACATATTGCACAATTAGTCAATCATCAAGGATAATATTTTGTATCTCTGTAAAAGAGTTGCATGGGCAAACGAGATCATATGATTTGCAGGATGTGGATTCCGGAGACGAAAACCCAAAAGTTGAATAAAACAACGAGGGGTTGCCAAGGCGGCAACCCCTCAAATTGTTCATAGTGTCCATCACAGTGTCCAAAAAAGACAGTTCGGGAAATCGTCAGCGTACTCCGGAGAAGAGAGATAGAGCCGAATAACGCGAAAAAGGGTTCACCGAAAAAAGTGAGCCCCTCTAAAAAAATTTGCAAGGTGCGTCCAAAGTGCGTCCAAAGCCGATTTAAGAAGGAAATACGCCGTTTCCCAAATCTAGGAAAACGGCGTATTTACGTGGTTTTTGATGGTGGAGCATACGGGATTCGAACCCGTGACCCCCACACTGCCAGTGTGGTGCGCTCCCAGCTGCGCTAATGCCCCGTTTGGCGGAGATGGTGGGATTCGAACCCACGGGGCGTTTCACCGCCCAAACGATTTCGAGTCGTTCTCGTTATGACCACTTCGATACATCTCCGCAGGTTCCGAATGCCTTATCCGCATTCAACTTTCATATTATATCACATTTCGTGGAGAAAAGTCAAGGGGTTTTTGCAATTTTTTTTCAGCATTGTCCCTCATTTATACCCCTCATAAGAAAAACCAATCACTTTTTCAGCGAAATCATTGCATTTGCAGGAAAAGTGTGCTATAATATAAGTATCATGCCCCTCTGTGGGCTATCAAAAGGAGGATTTTTTGTGGGGTACATAAAGAAACATGCCCTCAGACCGATCGCGTGCGCACTTGCCGTGCTGACTGCCGGCACCGTGATGCAGTTTTCCCCTGCATCTGCGCTCGTCACCGATCCGGCGGGCGACTATGACAACTTCGCCAAGGCGCTGCAGTATTCGCTGTACTTCTATGACGCGAATATGTGCGGTCCCGACGTCGAGGACAACAACCGCTTCGCGTGGCGCGCCAACTGCCACACCTACGACGCAAAGGTCCCGCTCAAGCCGATGGAGGGCGAGGACCTGACCAAAACGGTCGGCACCAATCTCAGCGCTGCCTTTATCGAGAAGAACTACGATATCCTGAACACCGGTACAGAGGACGGCACGGTCGATGTCTCCGGCGGCTTCCACGACGCGGGCGACCATGTCAAATTCGGGCTGCCGGAGGCGTATTCGGGAACAACCGTCTCGTGGGGCTACTACGAATTCCGCGACGCATATGAGGAGACCGGTCAGGCGGAGCACGCCGAAACGATCATCCGCTACTTCTGCGACTACTTCATGCGCTGCACCTTCCGCGACAAGAACGGCGACGTCGTCTGCTTCTGCTATCAGGTCGGCGACGGCGACGTCGATCACTCCTACTGGCAGCTCCCGCAGAACGACACAATGGCGAGAACCGCGTGGTTCGCAACGCCGGACAACCCGACCACCTGCAACATCACCAACACCGCCGCCTGCCTCGCGATTAACTATCTGAACTTCAAGGAGAGCGACCCCGAATACGCGGAGAAATGTCTGGACTACGCCAAGGCGCTCTTTGAATTTGCAGACAAGAACGATAAGGCAGAGGCTGTCTCCGATCAGGGACCGAAGGGCTACTACAAATCCCAGAAATGGGAGGACGACTACTGCTTCGCCGCGTGCTGGCTCTACATCATCACCGGCGAGAAGAGCTATATCGAAAAGGTGCTCCCGATCTACGATTTCTACGCCGCACCGAGCTATGTCTACTGCTGGAACGACATGTGGAACGGCGTTGCCATCCTCATGGGCATCATCTCCGATACCTACAAGTCCGACAAGACCTACACGGAGGCGGAGAACCCGAAGGGGCAGAGCGACCTCGCAATGGACTATATCACTGCCGCCGGAAAGAGCCCCTATGAGATGATCAATTTCTGGGGCGAATGCGCAAAGGCATACTGCGGCTACATGGAGGGCGGACCCGGCAAGATCACGCCGCAGGGCTATTTCTGGCTGAACACATGGGGCTCCTGCCGCTACAACACCGCCGCGCAGTTCTGCATGCTGGTCTACGACAAATACAATCAGGGCAAGGACAAATACACTGAGGACAATCATCAGGCGCTGCCGGACTACTCCTTCACCGAGTGGGCAAAGGGGCAGATGGAATACATCCTCGGCAACAACGACATCACCTATCTGGAATCCGTTGCAGGCAATGACGGAAAGGACCCGGACGGCGACTTTGAACGCGAGGGTGCATCGCACGGTCCGCGCTGCTTCCTGGTCGGCTTCAATGAGGATTCCGCGAAGTATCCGCATCACCGCGCAGCCTCCGGTCTGTCAAAGTGCGAGGACAAGGATCAGCAGCTCTATGTGCTGTTCGGCGCGCTGTGCGGCGGTCCGGACGCGCAGGACGGTCACAACGACGTCACGAAGGACTGGATCTACAACGAGGTCACGATCGACTACAACGCCGCCTGCCCGGGCGCGGCAGCCGGTCTGTATCTGGCATACAAGGACCAGTACGAACAGTCGGTCACGCCGGATTTCCCGCCCCTCATGGACGGCGGCAGAGGCAGCAAGACCAGCGGAGAAAACGGCGAGATCGTCAAGGAGACCTATGTGGAGGCTTGTGCAGCCGAGGACATCACCAACGACGGTGCTGGCTCGACAAAGGTTTCGATCCGCGTCAAATCCAATGACAGCAAGCCGCCGACAGACCTGACTGTCCGCTACTACTTCGATATGTCGGAATTCAACGACGATGTTTCAATGGTCAAGACATCCCTGCTCTACGATCAGGTCGCCACGGAAGCCGCACCCGGCAAGACGATCGTTTCCGACGCGAAGGTCTGGGACAAGGACAAGCACATCGGCTATGTCGAGCTGTCGTGGAGCGATTACAATTTCGTCAACTGCGGCAAGAAGGTGCAGTTCACGGTCGGCTTCTACTACGGCGCAAAATGGGACACCTCGAACGACCCGAGCTATCAGACGCTGAAGATCGGCAAGGACAGCATTCTGTCGGAGCTTGACCCGCCGGAGGTCCGCAACGACTACATCTGCGTCTATGACAACGGCGTGCTGATCGGCGGCATTGAGCCCGACGGCACCACCGTGGCTGATATCACCCCGACCGAAGATTCAACGACCACAACCTCCGCGCCGAACAATGATGTCAAGCGCACCGCAGGCGACGTCGACTGCAACGGCACGGTCAATGTCGCGGATGCGGTCATGCTCGCACGCTTCTGCGCCGAGGACAAGGAGATCACGGTCTCGGCACAGGGCAAGGCGAATGCTGAGCTGGACGGCAAAACCGGTCTGACCGCTGAGGACACCACGTTGCTGCTCGAGTATCTCGCAGGCATCAGCAAGGAGCTCAAATAACCGATCGCTGCCTGCCCACGTTTTGCGGGCGGGCAGCGTTTTTAGACAGGCGTGATGAGGGACGCGGAAGTACGAGAATGCAGAATTCGGAATGATTTCGACGCCGGTATTCCTGACGACGTTGTTTCAGAGGCGGGAATCAGGACAGCGGAACAACTCCTCACTCCTCACTGCTAACTGCTCACTTGGCTTCCTCTTCCCTTATTTCCAGGTTATCTGAGCAGCACAAACCATGAAAAGGACTTTGAGAAAGAAGGAAATGATATGGAACAGAACCTCTCGGAAAAGCTCACGGCACTGAGCAAGCAAGCCGGCGCGATCGGCGCATTTCTGCCGCTGTCACCGGACACCGACGCGCTGCATCAGCCGATCGCGGTCGCCGGGCACGACCTGCCGAGCCGTCAGATCTATGCACCGCTCCCCTGCTTTGACGCCTCCGAATCCGGCGCACCGACCGCTGAGACGGTCGCGCGCTACAGCGCAGCACTGAAGGAGCGCTGCTATGCCCAGATCTGGCTCGAGCTGACCGCGATCGACGAAAGCGGTCGGCGCGACCCGCACCAGCTCATGCTCACCGAAGAGAATGTCAGCGTATTTGCGGCATTTGTCAGGCAGATCAAGGCGACGGCAAAGGCGCTGCACGGCACCGAGCCGCTGATTCTGGTCACGCTCGACCACGCGGGCAGAGAGGCGCTCTCCCCCGTCATCATGGAGCCGACCTTCCTGACCCCCGAGGGCGCCGAGGTCATCTCCGACGAGGCGCTGCGCGGGCTGATCGTCACCTGCGCGAACGTCGCGCAATATGCGGCAGAGGCAGGCTTCGACGGCTTTGCGCTCAACGCTGCCGACCGCTCGCTCTTCGGCGAAAGCCTCGCGTCCTTCCACCGCGACCGGCTCTTCAACAGCCCGTTCGGCGGCGATTTCGACGACCGCACCCGTTTCCTGCGTGACTGCTATACCGCGGCATATATGACCGCGCCCGCACTGATTCCGGCGATCCGCCTGACCCTCAGCGACGGCATTGCGCAGCCCGACGGCTGGGGCATGTCCTTCGAGAACGAGACGCACCCGGACGTCTGCGAGCCGTCGATGCTGCTGAACGTCCTGCATGCGCTCTACGGCGTCACGCTCGTCAGCTGCACGATCGGCATTCCCGGCGTCAGCTGGATGAACGGTGCGCCCGAGCCCGAGCTGATCCGCGTGAGCCGCCTGTGCAGCTGCATCGCGATGATCGACAGCAATCTGCAGGAAAATGTCCAGCTCATTCTGCCGGAATCCGGCATGCAGGAGATCCCGTTCGAGCATCTCTCTGCGGGCATGATCGGCGGCGAGTTTGCGTCGTTTGCAGCTTATTCGTGATCCGCGGAGCAACCCGGCAATATGCCTGACGCGAAGCGCAATGCCGCATTCAGACAGCGATTTCTTTCAGCAAAGGGGGCACAACAATGGCGCTTGACGGCGCATTTCTGCACTGCATCCGCGGGGAGCTGCAGCCGCTGATCGGCAGCCGCGTGGACAAAATCTACCAGCCCGCCCGCGACACGCTCGTGATCGCATTCCGAGGCTACGGCGGCGCACAGCGCGTGCTGTTTTCCGTTTCCGCCGATGCCGCGCGCGTGCACATCACACAAACGAATCCCGAGAATCCCGCGCAGCCGCCGATGTTCTGCATGCTGCTGCGAAAGCATCTGAGCGGCGGGCGCCTCGAGGCGATCACGCAGGACGGGCTTGAGCGCATTCTCCGCTTCGAGATCCGCAGCATCAACGAGCTCGGCGACCCGGTTCTGCTGACGCTGGTCTGCGAGCTGATGGGGCGCTTCTCGAATGTCATCCTTGTCAATGAGACCGGGCGCATCATCGACAGCCTGCGCCGCGTCGACGAGGATATCTCGCGCGTGCGGCTCGTGCTCCCGGGGACGGAGTACACGCCGCCGCCCCGCGACCCGCGCATCAACATGCTGACCGACCGCGACGACGCGATCCTGAATGCCGTCCGCAGTGCCCCTCCCCTGCCGCTTGCCAAGTCGCTGATCCGGCTGTTCGAGGGCATCTCGCCGGTCGTGGCGCGCGAGTGGGAATTCTACACCGGACGCGGCGAGCCGGTCTCTCTGCCGCTGACCGAGGAGCAGGAAACACGCCTGCTCTTCGCGGTACACCGCACGCAGGCGGCGCTGAATGACCCTGCGGCGCGGCAGTTCACGACGCTGCGCACGAAGGAGGGGCTGCTCAAGGATTTCTCGTTCCAGCGCATCGCGCAGTACGGCTCGCTGATGGTGACGGCGGACTACGCCACCGCCTGCGAGACGCTCGACGCCTTCTTTGCGCTGCGTGACCGCGACGCACGGCTCCGGCAGCGCTCCAACGATCTGCTGCGGTTCCTTGTCAATACCTCCGAGCGCATCGCCAAGCGCGTCGCGAACCAGAAGCAGGAGCTGCTCGACTGCGGCAGCATGGAGCTCGACCGCCGGCGCGGCGATCTGCTCTCCGCAAATCTCTACCGCATCAGGCGCGGCGATGCGTCCGTCACGGTCGAGGATTTCTACGAGCCCGATGCACCGCCCGTCACGATCGAGCTCGATGTGCGTCTGACCCCGGCACAGAATGCGCAATATTATTATAAAAAATACCAGAAGGCGTGCTCGGCAAAAAAGAAGCTCACCGCGCTGATCGAAGCGGGCGAGCAGGAGCAGGCGTATATCGACAGCGTGTTCGATGCGCTGACCAGAGCCGAGTGCGAATCGGATATCGTGCAGCTGCGGCTCGAGCTGATCGAGCAGGGCTATCTGAAGGAGCACCGCAAGAGCAGCGGCAAGCCGCCCAAGCCGATGCAGCCGATCCACTTTGTCTCCGACGACGGCTACGATATCTACGTCGGGCGCAACAACCGCCAGAACGACCAGATCACGCTGAAAACCGCGGAAAAGCTCGATATCTGGCTGCATACGCAGGCGGTGCACGGCGCACATGTCATTCTGCAGACCAACGGCGGCACCCCGCCGGACCGCACCGTCGAGCAGGCGTGCATGCTGGCTGCGTATTTCAGCAAGGGGCGCGATTCGGCACAGGTTCGCGTCGATTACTGCCTTGTCAAATTCGTAAAGAAGCCGCCCGGCGCACGCCCCGGCATGGTAATCTACTCGAATTATCAGACCGCATTTGTCACCCCGGACGCCGATCTCGCCGCGCGTCTGCGCATTGAATAACAAAAGCCGCATGTCAGAGGGCATGCGGCTTTTTGTATGATCTTGCGATTATTCAGCGGGCTGCGCGACCCCGGGCGTCTCCCACGGTGTTTCCGCGTCGAGCACGCCGGGCACCTTGAGCTCGTAGCCGTTGACCTCGATCGTCGCCTCGTCGAGCGCGATCACCATGCAGTGCCGCCCGTTGACCACATCGAGCCGGACCTTGTTCTTCGAGCCGTTTTTCACATTCACGACGATATCGGGCGTCTTGATCGTCGTTTTCGGCGCGACCAGACGCTCCGGCTTCAGCGTGGTGCCGACCTTGTCGCTGAAGACCTCCTCGGTGCGCGCGAGCTTTTCCTCGGGCACGCCTGCCTCCGCGAGCATCCGGTGCAGAATGCGTCCGGTGATCTCGGTCGGCGCCTCGTCGGAGCGGTTTTTCGCGACGATCTGCTCCAGCTGCTCGTTCACCGTCGTGACGGTCTCATAGGTCAGGTCGTCGCCGAGCAGCGTATCGAGCACGTCCTTCATGCCGCCCTGATCCTCCTCGATCGTCGAGTCCACATCGCATTCCAGAAACGTATTTACGAGGTTTTCGTTGGGGTCGTTCGGCGTTTTCGTGTAGTAGAGCACATGGTGCACGTCGGTGTAGCGGTCGGTGAACACCGGGAAGAAGAAGCCGTCCATCGGCGCCTTGCTGATGATCGCATGCGGCGACTCCTGCCGCAGAATCTCGTCGTCGGAGCTGTTATAGACCAACGTGCCCTCCGCCTTCGAGATCGGGCAGAGCGCGGTCACCATGTAGCGGAACACGATATCGCTGTTCTCGGGGTCGTCCTCGCCCATCTTGTTCTTGCGCGGCGGGTCGTATTCGCAGTACGCCGCAAGCACGGCATAGGGCACATCGGAGTCGACGGCATCGGCGAGCTTCGAGAGGAAATCGAGCGCGACCTCCTCCTTCCGCAGCTCCGATTTCAGCACAGCGGTCAGGAAGGTCTGTGCGCCGTCCTCGCCGTAGGCGTGATTGCGGAACGGCAGCTCGGTGCTCTGCTTGCCGAGGCTCGGGTTGAGCACCTTCTTCATCGTGTCGATCAGGATCCGGCACTCCTCCTCGGGAATGCTCGACGCATTGCGCAGGCAGACACCGCGGACATTCCGCTGCCCGTCGATGTATGCGGTCAGCACGCGCTCCATCACAAAATATTTCGCTTCCGGCTTGAAATGGTTCCGGATCTCAGTCAGTTCCTTGCGGTTCATTGCTGCTCCTTTCTCTGTACAAAGAAAAGCCGCCGCAGAGTCGTGACCCGGCGGCAGCCTCTGTTCTCAATGTTTCACGCGCCGAGATGCGCGTTCAGCTTCTTCACAAGCTCGTCCGCATCAACACCGTGCACCATGCATGCCTCCTCGATCGACTCGCCGCGGGACGCCGGGCAGCCGAGGCAGTGCATGCCCATCTCGAGAAAGAAGGGCGCGGTGGAGGGGTCAAGATCGAGAATCTCGCCGATGACAGTCTGCTTCGTGATTTCCATTGGGATCATCCTTTCTGATCGGAACAAAACCGGGCACAGCATTGCTGCCGCGCCCAGTCTGATCAATTACTGCTGGTTCTTGCGTGCCTCAAAGCACTTGCTGCAGTAGACCGGCACATCCTGCTTCGGACGGAACGGCACTCTTGCGACGCCGCCGCACTCTGCACATGTGGTCTCGAACATCTCGCGCTCGGTTCTGCCGGCGTTCTTGCGAGCATCGCGGCATGCCTTGCACTTCTTCGGGTCATTGGTAAAGCCCTTCTCTGCGTAGAACTCCTGCTCGCCTGCGGTGAATACGAATTCCTGTCCGCACTCATTGCAAATTAAGGTTCTGTCTTCAAACATTGGTTTTTTCCTCGATTCTTGAATTTTGGACCTCGACGGATTTACGCCACCACTTGGTTGCTGTTCATCGCTGCGGGCGTTGCCCTCGAAGCGAAAGATGTTCGCAGGTGAAAAGCTGCACACGCGCTGGAAGAAATGCTGCCGGGTCATGTCAATATCAGGGTCACCTTTCGGTCCCACCCTCGGAGGGAGCAGCCGGGTCGGACTGCTGCGGGCAGTGTCTGAACGGGTTCTGCCGTCTTCGCCGCCGCTGTCAATCCGGGTTTTCCCCGCTCCGGACAGCACGGAGCTTGCGCCTTGCCCGCTGAATCGCGTTCTCGACGCTCTTCTTGGAGATACCGAGCCGATGTGCGATCTCCGCATAGGAAAAGCCGCTCATCTGCAGGCAGAATATCTCCCGTTCATGCCTGCTCAGCACATCCGTCAACAGATGGTACAGCTCGTCTACCCGCTCCTTTGCGAGAAGCAGGAGCTCCGGCGATGCAGACTCATCCGCAAGCAGAATGTCGGACGGGACCTCCGGGTCATCCAGAGAGCCGCCGACGGAGCGCAGCGCGGAATTGGCTGCACGCGCGGCTGTCGCGATCCGCCGCCGCATGCACACAGCTGCAAAGGTACGGAAGCTCGCACCGTACTCCGCAGAAAACGACTCCGCAGCCGCCCAGAGCGCCATCAGACCCTCCTGCGTCAGATCGTCCGCGTCCGCCGGGTTTGCAGCAGCCCTCGCAGCGAAATTCACTGCCAGCCAGCTGTATCGCCGCAGCAAAACGAGAAAGATCCGCGGTTCCGTGTCCCGCATCGAAACAAGTGCTTCATCGGATAATTCGGAAAGCTCCGTGTGTGGATCTGGGTTCATGGAGTCCTCCTCTGCCGATGCCGGAAATACCGGTACCTCGCACCGTCAAACCCGCGCAGCCGCAGAACCGGCTGCAGCGGAATATGACCTGAATATATCATAATCGAAAACGGATTATTTGTCAAGTGAAATTTGTCGATTTTCCGGCGTACATCAAGAAACCGTCATTCTACACAAGAAACGCACCGCGAATTTGTACAAGATCACGGCTTCTCACTCTGCCGCGAACGCCGCCCTGCCCTCGGAGAACAGGTTGCCGCCGTGCGAATCGATCGTGACGAGCAGCGGAAAGCGGTCGACCGTCAGACGCTTGACCGACTCGCATCCGAGATCGTCATAGGCGATGACCTCGCACGCGGTGATATGCGCCGCAGCGAGCGCACCCGCACCGCCGACCGCGCAGAAATAGATCGCTCTGTTACGCCGGATCGCCTCGCAGACCGCCGCATTGCGCTCGCCCTTGCCGATCATGCCGAGCAGTCCTGCATCGAGCAGCATCGGGGCATAGGGATCCATGCGGCTGGAGGTCGTGGGCCCGCAGGCACCGATCGGACGACCGGGCGGTGCTGCTGTCGGACCGGCATAGTAGATCACGGCGTCGCGCAGCGGGAAGGGCAGCTCGCCCCCCTCGCGCATCGCCTGTGTGATCCGCTTATGCGCCGCATCACGCGAGGTGTACACGGTTCCGGAGAGCACAACACGGTCGCCGGCACGCAGGAGCTGCTGCTCTCTGACCAGTGCCGGCAACTCAGTTACATGACAGGTATAATCCATCAGCTGTTCCAGCTGTCGTCGTCGCCCGCCATCTCAGAGAGCTCGTCGAAGCTCGAGCCGAAATCGCCCGAACCGGAGCCGCCCTCCTTCTTGCCGTGGCTGTCCGCCTTGCCGAAGCTGCTCTTCGCCGCGACATCGTCAAAGCTGTCGAAGGTCGGAACATCATCGTCATCATTCACAGTGGAGCGCGCCTCGGTGATCACATTCTTCGCCTCGGTCAGACGGCTGCCTGCCTGGCTGGAGAGATTATCGAGAATGAGCGAAATCTCGTTGAACTTCTTGGAAACAGCGTCGATCTCGCTGCGCAGCAGTGCGCGGACTGTGCGTGCAGTCTCGGTAGAGGTCTTGTTGCGGCGCTCTGCCTCAGCGACGGATTCGCGCACGGATTCCTCCGCATCTGCGACGGTCTTGATCGCCTTCGCATCGGCATCGTTGATCTTCTGCTCCGCCTCGGCATTAGCCTTCGCGACGGTCGCAGCTGCCTCGGCGTTCGCATTCTCAATGGTCTGCTGTGCCTGTGCATTTGCGCTCGCGACGGTCTGCGCCGCCTTGTCAGAAGCATCCTTGACGATCTGATCCGCCTGCTGCTGAGCGTCCCTCGTCAGCTTTTCCGCCTTGCTGCGCGCCTCGACAGCGACCTTCTTCGCGGTCATCTGTGCCTCCATGAAGAGGGCGCTCATGTCGAAGCTCGAATCGGAGCTGTTCTCCTTGAGCTCTGCGACCTGCTGATTCAGGCTCTCGATCTCGCGGTCCTTCTCGGCGAGCTGGCTGCTCTGCTCAGAGAGCAGTGCCTCGTATTCGGCGAGCTTCTTGAGGTCCGCCTCGCTGGAGAGACCTGCCTGCTCCTCGATCGTTGCGGTCTTGGCATCGAGCTCTGCGCGCAGGGCTGCCATCTGGGCATCCGCGGTCTCGAGCTTTGCCTGAAGCTCTGCGATCTGCTGTGCCGCTGCCGCATCGACCTGACCGCCGGTCAGCGCTGCGGCTGCTGCCTCTGCGAGGTCAGAGCGCAGTGCGTCGTTGTCCTGCTGCAGCTGGACGAGCTGTGCCTGCATCTGGGTGAGCTGAAGCTGCATATCGGCAGACTCCTCCTGTGCGACCTGAAGCTCCGCACGGGCTGCCTCGAGATCGGCAGTTGCGTTGGTTGCCTGCTCAGTCAGCTGCGCAATCTGCGCCTGTGCCTGCGCAAGCTCCTCGGAGGAAGCACCGCCCTCTCCGCCTTCGATCACAGGACGGTTCTTGAGCTCCTCCTGTGCAGCGCGGAGCTGGTTTCTGGTCGTACCGAGCTCGCCGCGGAGCCGTGCCACCTCAGCCTCATATTCCTGCTGCTGTGCATCGGTCATGCCGCCGCCTGCGGACGCCTTTTCCTTCCACGAGTCGCGTTCTTCTTCGAGTGCGTAAATTTTTGAGTTGAGTTCGTCGATATATTTGAGAACATCTTCCTTGACGAATCCGCCCATACGGGCAGTTCTCAGTACACTTGGCTGGTCCATACTATAACGCTCCAATCCTCCGCAACAAAATATGATATCCGATACGGGGCTGCCGTTTCCGTGCGATTGTCCGCGCACAGACGACCGGAGCCTGCCGTCGGATTCCGGAAGGGCTGTCTTGCGGATTGCAGCCGTTCCTTCTTCCTCAGATCAAACTCCGCCCACTATGATCACTTATAATGATATCACATTTCTCATTCTTTTGCAAGCGTTCAGTATGTAGAATTATCGGTTCCATTTTCGTGCAATTTGACGATAAAATATTTGTGAAGACGAAAAATCGGACAGACTGCACAACACAGCCTGTCCGATCGGTGTATAAAATGCGATTATTTCTTATCGAGGATCTTGAAGATCTCAGAGAGATCGTCGTCGTCGAGCGTGGGGATCGCGGAGCGCTGCTGCGGCTTGGAGGTCTGTGCAGCGGGTCTGCGCGGCTCTGCTGCGGGGAAGCCCTCGACGAGCGGGTTGCCGATCGCGATCGGCTCCTCGGCGGGCTTTGCAGCCTTGTCCTCATCGGTGTCATATCCCGCGGCGATGACCGTGATGACCATTTCGTCGCTGAGATCATCCTTGAACGCAGTGCCCAGAATGACCTCGACGCCCTGTGCAGCGGTCTCGGTGATCATCTTCGTTGCGGCATCGACCTCGGAGGACAGTGCGTCCTCGCTCATCGCGATGTTGATCAGCAGACGCTTTGCACCGCTGATGGAGGTCTCAAGCAGCGGGCTGGAGATGACAGCCGCAGCTGCCTCGTCCGCCTTGTTTTTGCCCGAGCCGTGACCGATCGCCATATGTGCATAGCCTGCGCCCTTCATGATCGTGGACACATCGGCAAAATCGAGGTTGATATAGCCGTCCTCGACGATCAGGTCGGAGATCGACTTGACGCCGGTCTTGAGGATGTCGTCCGCCATCGCAAAGCTCTCACGCATCGTGAGCGGCTTGTCCATGCCGACGAGCAGGCGCTCATTCGGAATGATGATCAGCGAATCGACATACTGCTTGAGCGTCTCGATGCCGCGCTCAGCCTGTGCCATTTTCTGCTCGCGCTCAAAGGCGAAGGGCTTGGTCACGACCGCGACGGTCAGGATGCCGAGCTCCTGCGCGATCTGCGCGACCACAGGCGCTGCGCCCGTGCCCGTGCCGCCGCCCATACCTGCGGTGATGAAGATCATGTCCGCACCCTTGAGTGCATTGCTGATCTCATCGCGGTTCTCCTCGGCAGACTGTCTGCCGACCTCCGGGCGGTTGCCCGCGCCGCGTCCCTTCGTCAGCTTGGCACCGATCTGGATGCGTGTGGGCGCCTTGGAGTTCATCAGAGCCTTCGCGTCCGTGTTGATCGCGATATACTCGATGTTCTTCACGTCCGCCTGCACCATGCAGTCCAGCGCGTTGCCGCCGCCGCCGCCGACACCGACGACCTTGATATTCACCTGCGGATCAAATGAATCCTCGTACACAAAATCAGTCATCAAAGTTCCTCCATTCGACAGCCCCCGTGTCCCGGGGAATCGGCTCCCGTGTCCCGGGAGATACGCCGTCACAATACATATAGCATTATTTTATCACGTCTTGGCGGCGATTGCAAGCATTCTTTTGATTTTTTTGGATATTGCCGAAATATATGTTGTTTTTATCACCTTTTATGTGAATGTTGTCGTGGCCGTTGTGGCAGATGTGGTTTCTGTCGTCTCTGCGGGCTCGGTTTTGGCAGGCGAAGTGACGAGCGGCTCCTGCGTTTCCTCCGGGATCACGGAAATCTGGTTGTTGCCGACCATCGTGAAGCGGTACTTCTTGTCCGGGTTGACCTGCTCCTCGGTGCCGAGCGCGAGCTTCAGCTTGTAGACCGCCTCATTGCTGTTGCCCATGTGGAAGGTGACGTTCTCGCCGATCTGCACGAGGATATCGCTCTGGTCGCGCATATCGACGGAGACGATGCGGTCGCTCTGACACTCCGCGACGGCTGCGGTCATCGTGTGCAGCGCCGCGTCGAGGTGCGCATCCTCCGACTGGATCTGCTCGCCCGGCGCGCTGACCGCGGGATTGTAGCCGGTGACGAGCAGCAGCCCGTCGCGCGGGGCATCGTCCGAGAGCATCTCGAGGATGCGCCCCGAGGCACTGACCAGCAGATAGCCGTAGGAGCAGGAGATATTCGCGACCGGGACCGCACGCTCGACCTTGATCTCGACGGTCGAGGGGAATTTCTTCTTCACGGTGACGTTTTCCGCATAGACCACCGCCGCGGTGATCGCCCTGGCTGCGGCGTCCGTGTCGAGCCGCACGAGGTTGTCCTGATACTGGATGCCGCTCAGGCGCACGATCTCCTCATCGGCGGCGTCGGTCGCGTTGTCGACAACGATGTCGGTGACATTGAAGAACAGCGTCGTCGAGAGCGCTGCGCCGATGCCCGCGACCAGCACGAGCACCAGCAAAAAATAAACCGGCTGAAGCCTGCTGCGGCGGTGCTGCCGCTTGCTGCTCTGCTGCCGTTTGACATTGGTTTTGACTACGTCGCGCATAAACTGTGCTCCTTTCTGGCGGCACGTCTGCGGGCTGTGGAAAACCCCGCCGGGCGTTCCGGTCGGATTTCCCACAGTTTCCACAGAGTTTTCAACATTTCAAGTCCGTCTGCACGCGGATTTCTGCCCTGCCTCGGGGTCCGTTTCCACAGTTTCCCACCGTTTCCACAGATTATTCAACAGCTTTGGGGTTCAGCGGGCATTTTTCCGCCCCCTGCTGACAAAATCGGACAGCGCCGCACCTCCGCCCCGAGACTGTTGAAAACTCCTGCGAAGTCCTCATAGCCCCGGTCGATATGATGAAGCCCCCGCAGAAGGCTCTCACCCTCTGCCGCAGCCGCTGCGATGCCCAGTGCCGCGCCGCCGCGCAGATCGGGTGCTGTCACGTCTGCGCCGTGCAGCGCCCGGACGCCGTTGACCACGGCAATGCGCCCGGAAACGCGGATATCCGCGCCCATCTGCATCAAGCCGCCGACATGCTTGTAACGGCTCTCAAAGACGGTCTCCTCGACGACACAGGTGCCGCTGCCGGTCGCGAGCATCGCCGTGACCGGTGCCTGCGCATCGGTCGGGAAGCCCGGATAGGGCATGGTCAGCAGCCTGCGCGGACAGCGCAGCACCCCGCTGTGCGAGAGGTAAATGCGGTCGCCGCAGACCCCGAGCCTGCATCCGGCAGCCTCCAGCACGGACAGGCAGCTTTCCATATCGCCGGGCGCCGCGCCCCTGAGGCAGAGCTCTCCGCCGGCAGCAGCCCCCGCACAGAGCCATGTCATCGCCGCGATGCGGTCGGGCATGACCGTGTATTCGGCTGCATGCAGCTGCGAAACGCCCTCGATCACGACGGTCCCCTCGCCCGCGCCCGATATCCGCGCGCCGCAGGCATTGAGAAAGCGTGCCAGATCGGCGATCTCGGGCTCGCGCGCCGCATTCGTCAGCACCGTCTCGCCCTCCGCGAGCGCCGCCACCGTCAGCACATTTTCGGTCACGCCGACGGACGGATAGCTGAGCGCGATCTTCGCGCCGCGCAGCCTTGCCGCCTGACAGTGTATTTTCCCGCCCGATTCCGTGATCTGCGCCCCGAGCCTGCGCACCGCGTCAAGGTGCATGTCGATCGGTCTGGGACCCAGCTCACAGCCGCCGGGCATGGTCAGAATACATGCATGCTTCAGCCCGATCAGCGGACCGAGAAACATGATGGATGAACGCATCTTCCGCATATCGGCGTCCGGGATCTCGCAGCCGCCGACATCGCCGCCCTGCACCGTGACCGTATTGCCCGCTGCCCTGCACCGGCATCCGAGCCGGTTCAGGATCCTGCATGCGGTCCATGTATCGGTCAGGCGGGGCACATTGTGCAGAATGCTCTCTCCGCTGCAGAGCAGTGCCGCCGCGAGCAGCGGGAGTGCGCTGTTTTTCGCGCCCTGCACCGTCACCTCGCCGCGGAGCGGTCTGCCCCCGCGGAACCGGAGCATCTCCTCCGCCATAATTGCATCACCTCCGGCAATCGGCTCCTCGCCGTTATGCTGTATGGTATGCAATTTTCGTTAATTTGTGATTGCTGCGCGCAGCCCTTGTCGGATTCCGGCGCAGCCCGCGGGTCACCAGCCGATGTCCGTGAAGCTGAGGATGAATTCCTCAAAGCTGTCTGCGATCAGATACAGACCGTCCGCGCGTTCCTCGTCCTCATGATACAGAAAATAGATTTTGCCGTAATGATCGCCGCGAATGCCGATGCAGACATAATCGCCGCCCATGTTTTCGCCGATCGGCAGCACGTTTTCGCCCCATACCCGCGCAAAGGCGTCACTGCCGCTCACAAACTCCCTGTTGTAGAAGTATTCGAGCTTTTCGTTCCCGTCGTCGCTGGTCATCTCCGACACCTCGCGCATCGGATATCCGAAATCGTCCGCAACGTAGAACGCACACTGCTCTGTCAGAAATTCCCTGTATTCCGCCGGAATGCGGATGCCCCTTTCCGCTTCAAACGCATCCAGCTCCCCGGCGGTCAGCGTCGAGAAATCCTCGGTCAGCTCCGCCGCCGCGATCTCATCGAGCTTTTTCCTGATGATATCCTTCATCGTTCCGTTTCCTTTCATTCTCAGGCTTCGGTTTTGTCCGGGCTGAGGATTTCGCTGAGCACGTTCCAGATGCGTTCGTCGGTGTCTGCCGCAAAGAGGGCACCGGCGCGCTGCTCCATCGCGATGCGCTTGTCCGGGTTCTGATAGAGCTCGGTGACGGCTTCCTTCAACCGGTCAAGCGTCAGGTCCTTCTGTTCGATGACGATCGCCGCACCGGCGCGCCCGAGCACCATCGCATTGTGATACTGGTGATTTTCCGCAGCCGTCGGATACGGGATCAGCACGGAAGCCCTGCCGACCGCCTCCAGCTCGCTGAGCGTCGATGCGCCCGCACGGGAGATCACAAGGTCAGCCGCCGCCAGACAGATATCCATGTCGTGAATGTATTCCGTCACGCGCATGCGGCTGTCGTCCGCGATGCCGCGCTTTCGCAGCTCGTCCGGAACAGTTTCCCTGCCGAATTTGCCGTAGGCGTGGATGTGGTTGATATCCATGTCGGATTCCAGATGCCACTGCATCAGGTCGGGCATGAGATCGTTGAGGCATTTCGCGCCCTGACTGCCGCCGAAGGACAGGATCGTCATTTTCCCGCGGAAATTGAGCTTTGCGCGCGCCTGCTCTCTTGTGCAGCGGGTCAGCGCGCCGCGCACGGGCAGTCCGGTCACAACGGTCTTTGCCTCTGCGGGGAAATACTCCTTTGCCGCGCCGAAGGTCATCATGACCGCCCTCGCCTTTTTCGCAAGGAGCTTGTTCGTCACGCCGGGATAGGCGTTCTGCTCGTGGATCGCCGTCGGGATGCCGAGCTGCTGCGCCGCGCGGATGACCGGTCCTGCCGCATAGCCGCCGGTGCCGATCGCTAGATCGGGCCTGAAATCGCGCACGATCGCCTTCGCGTGGCTGCCCGCCGTCATGAGATAGCGCGCCGCCATGATATTTTTGCCGATATTCTCAAACGTCAGGCTCCGCTGGAAGCCTGCCACCTGCACAAACTTCATCTCGTACCCCGCCGCGGGGACCAGCTTCGCCTCCATGCCGTTCGGCGTCCCGACAAACAGGAATTCCGCGTCCGGCACATGCGATTTGATGATTCCTGCGATCGCGAGTGCGGGATTGATGTGCCCGCCCGTGCCGCCGCAGGCGATCAGAATTTTCATAGCTTTTCTTCCTCTGTTTCGTCTGTTGATTCCGTGCTGCCGCCGAGAATATCGGGAAACACGAGCGTAATCAGCGTGCTCTCCTGCGTGACGGTCAGCCCTGCATGCCATCTGGCGCGGAACTCCGCGAGGGAAACGATCTCCGCAGCGTCGGTCTCGCCCTTTTGCAGGCGGATATCCGCCGCGGTGAGGTCGCGCCGCAGCAGGAAATACCGGAAGATCACGCCGCGCTCGCGCCGCATGCCTCTGTCCTCGAGCTCTGCGGGCGAGGTCAGCAGCCCCGTTTCCTCCCAGAGCTCCCGGACCGCCGCCTGCACGGGCGTCTCCCCTGCCTGCGCGCAGCCGCCGGTGATCTCCCAGCAGCCCGCATAGGATTTCTGCGGCGCACGTCTGGTCAGCAGAATCTCTCCGCTGCGGGTGACCGTCAGAATGCTGACGACGGTGCGGTATGTATCCGCCGGGATGCGCTCGCCGCGCACGGCGGTGCGTCCGGTCGGTCTGCCCGAGGCGTCGCAGAGATCGGCGAGCTCGGGCATCCTGTTCTCGCGGCGGCTCATATCGCGCTTTGCCGTCGGCGGGATTCTGCAGCCCGCAAACACGCCGCCGAAATATTTCGTATACAGCCGCGGCTGTGCACCGTCAAAGTCCTCGCCCGCTGCCATTTCGAGAAAGCGCTGCGGTGCGACCCGGTCAGACGCAGCTGTCCTGCCCGCCGCAAGCCGGACCTCCGTCTGCTTCGGAAAACACAGGAAATATTCGCTGAACCGGAGCCCGCGCCTGCCGCAGCCGCAGTAGAGCAGCATATCCGCATCGACGGCGATGCCGGTCTCCGCAAGGAGCGCGCGCTTTGCCGCCTGCCGCGGGGTCTCCCCGAGCATGACCGCACCGCCGGGCAGCATCCACATACCGCCCTGACTGCGCTCCGGTGCACGCTTTGTGACAAGGATACTGCCGTCCCTGCCGACCGCCATGACGCGGACGACATGATCATAGCTCTCCCGCGGACATGGCTCGCCGCCTCTTCTGCGGGTGCCGAGCGGACGCTTGCTGCTGTCAAAAAGTGCCTGATAATCCGTCGGTACCCGCTCCCTTCATCTGTTAATCCAGTCTCGCCTCCCGCGAGATATTGAGCAGAATGCCCATTTCGGCAAGCTGCATCATCAGTGCCGTGCCGCCGTATGAGAAAAACGGCAGCGAAATGCCCGTATTCGGGATCGCATTGCTGACAACGGCGATATTGAGCAGAGCCTGCAGACCGATGTGCATGGTCAGACCGACTGCCACGAGCATGCCGAATTTGTCCTTTGCCTTTGCCGCGATATAAAACCCGCGGAACACCAGCAGACAGAACAGCAGAATCACCGTGACCGCGCCGACGAAGCCGAATTCCTCGCAGAGGATCGCGAACACGAAGTCGTTCTGCGCCTCGGGCAGATACTGGTATTTCTGGCGGGATGCGCCGAGCCCCAGCCCGAACATGCCGCCCGAGCCGATCGCGATCAGCGACTGACAGGTCTGCCATGTCTCCTTCTGCATGAAATCGGGGTTGAACGGGTCGAGCCACGAAAGAATGCGCACCTCGAAATAGCCCATGCCCTCGACCTTGATCTTGTACAGCACCCAGACGACCATCAGCAGGACGCCGGCGATGCACACGAGAATAAACTGCCCCGGATTCGCGCCGCCGACGAAGATCAGCGTCATCGCGAGCACCGCGATGATCAGCGTGCCGGAGAGGTGCGGCTCCTTCATCATCAGGAAGGCGATGATACCGAGCATCACCAGATAGGGCGCAATGCCGTAGCGGAACTGCGACATGCGGTGACCGTTCCGGATGATCAGCGTCGCGAAGAACAGCACGATCGCAATTTTCATCATTTCCGAGGGCTGGAAGGTGATGCCGCCGCCGTTCTCGCCGCCGCCGACCTGGATCCAGCGCGTTGCACCGTTGACATTTCTGCCGATGCCGGGGATCAGAACAGCGACCAGCAGCGCCAGCGAAACGCCGAATGCCGTGCCGGAGACCCAGAGCTTTTCGTAGAAGTGATAGTCAACGGTCGCCGCGATGAACATGAGCACCAGCCCGCCGCCCGCAAACCACATCTGACGGGTCGCGTAGAAGGTACCCTTCTGTCCGTCCTGAATCGCCGCGGGATAGGACGCGGAGAACATCATCAGCAGACCGATCGCCAGCAGCGCAATGACCGTGCCGAGCAGCACGCCGTCGATATCGCCGCGGAACAGCCGCCAGCCGCGCCCCACAGACCCCGATCGGCTGTTGTAGCGCGCCGTCCTTGCTAAATCAGACATTGTTTTCGCTCCAATCGCTCAGATGATCTGCAGCAGAACCGCCAGTGCGCCGAACACCAGCCCGACCAGCGAGAATACTGCAACGATCTTGTACTCGCTCCACTTGCAGAGCTCGAAATGATGGTGGATCGGGGACATTTTGAAGATGCGGCGCCCCTCTCCGTAGATTTTCTTTGTGATCTTGAAATAGCTGACCTGAAGCACCACGCTCAGTGCGTCGAGCACATAGACGATGCCGACCATCACCAGCAGCAGGTGCATTCTGCATGCAACACCGATCGCGGCAAACGCGCCGCCCAGATACATCGAGCCGGTGTCGCCCATGAAGCATTTTGCAGGGTGCAGATTCCACACGAGAAAGCCGATGCAGCCGCCCGCGATCGTAATTGCATAGAGCGACATGTCAAGGTAATGCAGCGCCGCGCAGAGCATTGTCAGGCAGAGCATCGAGACGACCGTGACCGAGCCGCAGAGCCCGTCAATGCCGTCGGTCAGGTTGACCGCATTCGTGATATAGATGATGAACAGGATCATGAACGGATAATAGAAGATGCCGAGATTCAGCTTGCAGAACATCAGGTCGACCGTCGTTTCATGGTCGCCCAGCAGATATAGAATGCCCAGAAGTGCAACGCTCAATACAAACTGCGCAGCCATTTTTTGCTTCGGGTTCAGCCCGAGATTCTGCTTTTTGACCGCCTTGATATAGTCGTCGGTGAAGCCGACCGACAGCGAATAGAGCAGCGAGAACAGCACGACGGTCAGCAGCCGCAGCCCCTGCACCGCCGCCTCGCGCGAGGTCGTGTCGATCCCGCCCGAGAGCCGCCAGACCGTATAGCCCAGCGCGGTCGCGAGGATGCTGCCGCCGATGAACAGGAATCCGCCCATGATCGGCGTGCCCTGCTTCGATTTGTGCCACGCCGGACCCTCCTCGAGAATCGTCTGTCCGAAATGGATCTTTTTGAGATACGGGATCAGCACAAAGCCCCCGAGCGCCGCGATCACAGCAGCCGTGACCGCCGCGCACAATGTCAGCCAGATAGGCATAGTACCCTCCAAAAATCGTTTGTCTGTTTGTTACCACCACGCGGAAAAGACCGTGCGTCCGTCCTCCCATTTTTTGATAAAATCCTGAGAGAGACCGCCGCGCCGCACCAGATGTGCAATGAGCTCCTTGCTGTCGCAGTATCCCTTCGGCAGCAGCTTCCAGCCGTTGGGCTTCAATCCCTCGCGCTGATAGGCAAGCTCCTCCGTGCTGTAGAAGTAATAATCGCGCCATTCCGAGCGGATGTATCTGCCGCGGTAACGGTCCCTGTCTCCCGGCGTGCGGTATTCCACATGGATGTAGGTCGGCTTCCAGATGACGCACACAAGCTGATAGGTCGGCGTACTTTCCAGTTCAACGGAAATACACTCTGAATGCGGTGCCTTTTCCTGCACGCCGATGCTCCGCAGAAAGTCCGCTGCCTCGGGGCTGTCAGATTCCATCCCGAACGCGATCTGTCCGGGCATTGCCAGCATGCCGCCCTTGTACCGAAAGCATGCCGCAAGCCGCTTCGCCGTTTCTTCGTCCGCCGTGAGCTTCCGGAACATATCATAAACTGCAAGCTCCCGCTGATAAAAATGCTCCTCAAACGGACAGATCACGCCGATGCGCCGGATCGTGTCGCAGAGCTCCTTGCTGTCCGTGCGGATCAGGTCGATGCCGCGCATCTTCATCCAGCCGTCATGGCTGATGCGGTCGCCTGCTGTGATTCCCTTCGGCGGCAGGACCCGACAGAGCGACATATCCAGTCCCATGACCTATCCTTCTGCTTTCTCGCTGAAAATGCGCTTTGCCGCGTCGGCGACCAGCTCGCGCTCGTCCATATGCAGATGCACGCCGCCCGCGATGATCTGATAATCCTCGTGCCCCTTGCCCGCGAGCACGACGACGTCGCCGGTCTTTGCCTGCTTCATCGCCAGATAGATCGCCTCGGCGCGGTCCGGCTCGACCTGATACGGAACGTCGCAGCCCTCGAGCCCCGCGAGAATATCGTCGATGATTGCATTCGGGTCCTCGTCGCGTGGATTGTCCGAGGTCACCATCAGCAGATCGGCGTATTTTGCCGCAGCACGCGCCATCTTCGGACGCTTTGCCGCGTCGCGGTTGCCGCCGCAGCCAAAGAGGCAGATCAGCCGCCCGACCGTGCAGTCCCGCAGGCTCCCGAGGATCTTTTCGAGTGCGTCGGGGGTGTGCGCATAGTCGCAGATGACCGTGAAATCCAGCGCCGTCGGGATGATCTCGCATCTGCCGCGGACGCCCGGATAGCTGCCGAGCAGCCCGTTCATCGACGCATCGGTGATGCCGAGCAGCCGCCCGACTGCCATTGCCGCGACCGCATTGCTGACATTGAAGCTGCCGGTCATGGCGATCGCAAAGGGCTTTGTCTCGCCGAAGAGCGACAGCGTAAACTGCGTGCCGGCGGTGCTGAGCTGCACATCGGATGCAGCCGCGTCGAACTGCTCCCCCTCCGATGCGATGCCGTAGCTGAATTTTTTGCAGGAGACCTCGCCAAAGAGGCGTCTGCCGTATTCATCATTGCAGTTGATGACCGCGGTGTCGCAGATATCGAACAGCATGCGCTTGGCAAGATAGTAATTCTCCATTGTGCCGTGGATATCGAGGTGATCCTGCGTCAGATTCGTGAACACCGCGACCGCGAAATGCGTCGGTCCGATGCGGTGCTGCTCGAGCCCGAAGGAGCTGACCTCCATCACGACATCCTGACAGCCCGCGTCCGCCATTCTGCGCAGCAGGCTGAAATATTCCGAGGCAAGCGGTGTGGTGTTCGGCGCGGGCAGTACCTCGTCGCCGATCTCATACTGCACGGTGCCGATCAGCCCGACCTTGCGCCCGTCCCCCTTGAGCATCTCCTTGATGATGGTCGAGGTCGTGGTCTTGCCGTTGGTGCCGGTGACGCCGATCATGCGCATGTCACGCTCGGGATGCCCGTACCATGCCGCAAGCAGGTCGCCGAAGGCTTTGCGGGTGTCGGGCACGATGATCTGTCTGTCGCCGAGCCCGAGGTCGTGGTCGCAGACGACAGCCGCCGCGCCCTTGCCGAGCATTTCCTCCGCGGCGCTGTGCCCGTCAAAATGCCCGCCGCGGATGCAGACAAACAGCATCCCCTGCCGGATATCCTTTGTGTTGTCTGTCACGCCGGTGATGTCAGTATCCGGCAGAGCACTTGACAAATTCTCCAAAACGGTGTATAATTTCATGTTAAATCTACCCCTTTCGTTTTCGTGCGCTGTCAGCCCGATTCGCCCGAGGAGCCGAGGTCGAGATTGATGACCGACCACCGGTCGACGGTCGTGCCGGCGGGCACGCTCTGGAGCAGCACCTTGACGTCATCGCGGTCGGAGGCTGCGCCCTTTGCGACGTAATTGAGCCCCGCTTCCGCGAGCAGCCGGTTTGCCTCCTCCATCGTCAGCCCGACGACTGCGGGGACGGTCGCGGTCTCCTTGACCGGGTCGGAGGATGTGTACAGAATGATCGTGCTGTCTCTGGAAACGGTCGAGCCCGTGATCGGCGTCTGTGCGTTGACATAGGTGCCGTCGCCGACCAGCTCGTATTTCAGGCCGAGGTGTTCTACGGTCTGCTGCGCATCCGCCGCGGTCATATCGACCAGCAGCGGGATGCTGACGTCGAGCTTTGCCTGCTCCTCCGCGCTGTATTCGGGATAGTAGCCCAGATACGGCAGCGCCTTTTCGAGGATAGAGCGCGAATACGGCATGACGACCGAGGAGCCGTAGTAGTCGATCTGACGGTTCGGCTCGTCTGCCAGGATCAGCATGACAATCTCGGGGTCATCCGCCGGCGCGAAGCAGCAGTAGGACGCGATGTATTCCCAGTTCTTCTCGTCGACGCCCTTTGTGACCTTCTGTGCCGTGCCGGACTTGCCGCCGATCTTGTAGCCCTTGATGTAGGCATTGCCGCCGCCGTTGTTCTCAACAACCGCCTGCAGCGCCCTGCGCATCTCGGCGGAGGTCTCCTCGGAGATCACCTGACGGCGCACGGTCTTCTCATTTTCGAGCACGACATTGCCGTCCTTGTCGACGATCTTGCTGACGACATAGGGGCGGAGCAGATAGCCGCCGTTGACGACTGCCGCATAGCCCGTGACCATTTCGATCGGGGTCAGTGCGTTGGTCTGACCGAAGGAGCTCGATGCGAGCTCGACCTCGCCCATGCGGTCGCGGGAGATATACACCGAGGAATTCTCGCCCGGCAGGTCGATGCCGGTCTTTTCCGTCAGACCGAATGCCTCGAAATACTGGCAGAAGCGGTCGACACCGAGCTTTAAGCCGATGCTGATAAACGCCGGGTTGCAGGAGTTCGTCAGGATCTCCTCGAAGGATTCCGAGCCGTGACCCTTTCTCTTCCAGCAGTGGAAGGGCTCCTTCTTGCCCGGGATCGGATAGTCGCCGTCGCAGAAGAAGCGGTCCTGATAGGTGATCGCGTTTTCCTCAAGCCCCGCCGATGCGGTGTAGACCTTGAAGACCGAGCCCGGGATATAGGTCTCTGTGACGCATTTGTTGCGCCACTGCCGCTCGCGTGCCGCTGCGATCGCCTCGTCCTTCTCCGTGCCGTCGGGCATGGCATCGATCCGTGCGCTCGCCGCCGCGTCGTAGATATCGAAGGGTGCGTTCAGGTCAAAGCCGCCGACGGACGCCATGCCCATGACTGCGCCGGTCTTTGCGTTGAGAATGATGCCGCAGGCGCGGTTCGCGACCTGATAGGTCTCCACCATGTCGGAGATCGCGTTCTCCAGATAGGTCTGCAGCGTCATGTCGATCGTGATATACAGATCGTCGCCGTCCTGCGCGGGATAGGTCTTGGAATAGCGGTAGGGCATCTCATTGCCGTTTGCATCGACCGCGCTGACAGTCTTGCCGTCGATGCCGGAGAGATAGCTGTCGTAATACGCCTCGAGGCCGTAGAAGCCCTTGCCGTCGTTGTTGGTGAAGCCGATGACCGACGCTGCGAGCTCATTCTGCGGATAGTAGCGCTTGGTGTCCGATTCTCGGCTGACCGACGCGAGCGAAATGACGCGCGAGCTGCCGGGCTGCGAATAATACGACACATATTCGAGGATGCGGTCTGCGCGGCTCTTCTCGACCTGCTTTTTCAGCCAGACATAGTTGCTGTTTTCCTTGTCGAGTGCGGCGCGCACGGTGTCCTCGGTGATATCGAGCTGCTTTGCCAGATAGACGATCAGGTCCTCCTTGAGCTGCTGCGTGTTGACGAGATCGGGATTCGCGGGGGTACCGTCCTCCTCCTCCTTCTTCTTCGCCTCCTCAATCAGCTTCTGGTTGCGCTCCTCGATGTATTCGAGCTCCTTGCGGAAGAGCCCCGGATCGACGAAAATGCGGTAGACCGTGGCGCTCTGCGCGAGCACGGTGCCCTTGGCGTCGTAGATGGAGCCTCTTGCGGCAGGCAGCCTGATCGTATCAAACTGTCTGGAATTGGCAAGCTCGGTGTAGTGCGCGTGCTGCAGGATCATGATGCGGAACAGATTGACGCTCAGTGCAGCCGCCGCGACGAGAATTGCCGAGAGGATAAACGCATTTGCGCGCTTTTTCATGCTGGTGGAGGGCTTTGCCGCCTTGGCGCGTCTGCCGTGAACGGCAGCCTGTGAGCCGGGTCCCTGCAATCTGCGGAGCTTTCCGCCGGATGTACGATTTTTGGTATCGTCAGGCACAGCTTATTCCCCTTTCCGGAAAATCGAAATATGAACTGAGAGAAGCGCATCTGCACAGTGCCGTGCACCGGGCTTCCGATGCCTTCCCTCCGCGTTTTCTTCTGAAAATAAAATCGGGGCGAGAGATACTTTCCCCGCCCGCATGTCCCGGTGTGGCTGCCCGACCTCCCGCACCCCGCTTTACAGGGTACGGAAAGCGCGCCCGCATCGGGCTGCCCGCACAGAATCGCGCATAGGCGGCACCGACGCAGACCGGGTATCAGCTTTTCTTTTGTTCTCCACAAGTTTCTCTGACCGGCATTTTATTTTCTGCTGCCGTCCTATGAGAAGCATCCGGAATTCCGCGCGGGCGTTCTGTTTATTATATTTATGTGCCCTGGAAGAAATTCCAGATATCTGACAAAAAGTCATTGACGGTGACAAGCCAGTTGGTCTCCGGCTCGGTGATGGTCACCTCGTCCTCCGTCTGAATCTGAATATACTGGATCTGCGACTGGTCGAGCTGCTTGAGCCCCAGCACGTTTTCCGCATATTCTTCGATGTTTTTCACAGTCATCTTGCCCTCCATCTCGGAGCGCATCGAGACATTCTGTGCGACGATATCGTCGTATCTCGCCTGCAGGCGTCTGACCTCGGTGTAGAGCTCATTTGCCTGCACCTTGCCGTAGATCACCATTCCGATGAGCGCGACTGTGACCGCGCCGACCAGCACGATGCGAAGCGTCGTCATGCGCTTGGGGTAGCCGCCGGTTCTCCGACCCATGGAATACCTCCCGCCTTCCGCCGCCGCGGTCTCCGGCTCTTCCTCCTCCTTGGGCAGAAGCTCCGGCTGTGTCAGCTCTGACGGCTGTCCGCTCTGCTGCGGCACATCGGAGAGCCCGATGGCAACGGCGCTGCTTCCTGCGGTCACCGGCACGGCGCTGTGCAGCATCACCGGCATCTGCCGGGTGTAATCGGCGGAGGACCGCCCCCAGCTGCCGCGCAGGTTTGCCGCACTCTGCTGCATCCGATGCAGCCTTGCCGCCTCCTCGCGCTCGCGCTCTGCTGCCTGTGTCTCGCGAAGCTGTGCGATCAGCTCCTCGTCCGTCGGCACGATGTGCCGCTTCTCACGCGGGGGCTGCGGCTGCACTGCAAAGCGCCTGCCTGCCTCGCGGCGGTTATGTTCACTCATTCTTCTGCGGTCTGAGGCACGCTTGCGCTCCTCGCCCGCTTCATGCTCCGCAGCAGCACGTCTGTGCTCCTCGCGCTCCGATTCACGCAGGGGTCTGCGGCGGTTCCTGTTCCGCGGCTGACGCTCGGGCTCCGGCACTCCGACGTTGCCGTCACCCTGTGCAGCTCTGCGGTTTGCTTCTGTCATCCGGCGGCGCTCCTCGTCGCTCAGCAGCGGGTTCCGCGGGATCGGTCTGACATATTCGTCCAGCATCGGCGCACCTCCTTTTCCGTCGCCGTTGCCGATACCGCAGTGCACCGGACAGATTCTGTATGTTTTTCACTGCCCGGCACACCGCCGTATCTCAGCACTCGTTTTGCTGTTCTTTTGTTTTGATGGTCATTCTGCTTTTTCGATGCACCGGAGCTTGGCACTCCGGCTTCTGGGGTTTACCGCAAGCTCTGCCGCCGATGCGGTCAGCGGCTTTTTGTGCGGCAGAAAGCCCTGCGGCTTCCTTCCGCACACGCACACCGGAAATTCCGGCGGGCAGATGCAGCCCGCGCAGCGCTCCGCAAATGCCTGCTTGACCATGCGGTCCTCGAGGCTGTGGAAGGTAAGGATCACCAGCCGCCCGCCCGGGTTCAGCGCGTCAAATGCCTGATCGAGTGCGATCTTCAGCACGTCGAGCTCGGAATTGACCAGAATGCGCAGCGCCTGAAAGGTCTTGCGCGCCGGATGCTTGTCTCTGCGTGCCTTCGCGGGGATATTCTCCCGCACGATGTCTGCGAGCTCCAGTGTCGTTTCGATCGGCTTCTGCGCACGCGCCCGCAGAATCCCTGCGGCAATGCTCCTTGCGTATTTTTCCTCTCCGTAGCGGAAGAGCACGTCTGCGAGCTCTGCCTCGGAAAGCGTGTTGACATAATCTGCGGCGGTCATGCCCTCCTGCGACATGCGCATATCGAGCGGCGCATCCTGATGAAAGGAAAATCCGCGCGACCCGTCGTCGAGCTCGTGGCTGCTGACGCCGAGATCGAGCAGAATGCCGTCGGCTCTGACGCCCTCTGCGTCGAGCACGGCTTTGAGGTCTGCAAAGTTGCGCCGGATCAGTGTGACCGGCAGCCCTGCAAGCCGTCTGCCTGCCTCTGCGATCGCGTCGGGGTCCTGATCGAGCGCGTACAGATGTCCTTTACCGGAAAGCTGCCGCGCCAGTTCATAGGCGTGACCGGCCCCACCTACAGTCCCGTCGAGATAAATGCCGTCAGGACGCGGCTTCAGGTCTGCGATGACCTCATGGAGCATGACGGGTAAATGGTAGCCGCTTTGCTGCTGCGTCATGCGCTGTCACCTCACTCCTGCGGACGGCTGTCCCAACGGTCGCGTTCCTCGAGCATCTTCTGGTAGCGGAGCTTCTTGCGCTCTGCGTACTGCTTGGAATGGCTCTCGTAGACCGCGGAATCCCAGATCTCCGCGTGTGTCACGCAGCCGAGGATGGAGGCTCTGCCGCTTGTGAGCTGCGCGATCTCCATCAGATTCTGGGGCAGCGTGATTCTGCCGTTCTTGTCGGGCACGACGGTCGCGGTGTTTGCGCAGAAATCGCGCACATCGTCGTCGATGTCAAGATAATGTCTGCCGTGCTTTTCGCCCTCTGCGCGGATCTTCTCGCAGCAGGCAATATAACCCGCCTCATTGCGCACGACAAGGGCGGGACGGAAGTTTTCGTCCGGCGAGATGTAGAGCGTCTCACCGATCGCATTGCGCAGCGGAGCGGGAAAGCTGAGGCGTCCGCGTGTGTCAACCAGCACGGAATGACTTCCGGACATGCTGGATGCTGCCATGTGAACGCGCCCCCTCTCCGCGGGACCCCCCGGCGCAGCGGGTGCAGGGCGATGCCGGTGTCCCCGGCAGCCCCGCGGTCGTTCTGGTCCCTTTTCTTTTGTTCCGCACATTTTGTTTTTTATCTGTGCTTTGTTCTGCCGCAGGTTTGTGTTAAAATATCCCATGCAATCCGACCCGGTTCCATGCTTTTGGATGCCATCGGATTTCCCGGCATGGGTTTTCATACCAATCCCTGCTTCTGTATTATAAACCATTGCGCAAAAAAAGTCAAGCCCCCGGTTCCCCGAGGGCTCGGTTTGCTGCACGGATCCAGCGGGCGTGCGAAGGGGCAAAAATCCCCGAAATATCGCTGAATTTCCGCCCTCGGGCGCGTCTGCGGGAAAATCGGAACGTGCGTTTGCAATTCAGAATATCGACGTATCTGCGTGATTTTTGAAGCCCCAAAAATTTTTCAAAAAAATTTTATTGGGGTTTTTTTCATGCTTTTCGGCTGAAAATATCCAAACCACAGCATCTAGGGTTTCATGCGCGTTCCGTGCGCAGAATGACCCCCAAATGTAGCAGCCCGGAGCCCGGGCAGGCAATTCGATTGGGCATGAATGGGCATATGTACCTCCTGCCTGCTCCCTCCTCCCTCCTACCTCGCTTTGGGCATGAATGGGCAGATTATCCATAGAAAACGACCCGCCCTGCATGAAATCCGGCAGAGCGGGCGTTTTTTTGCACTGTTTCGGGCATCCAAACCCATGTATTTGCACGACGGGCATGAATGGGCATATGTACCTCCTGCCTGCTCCCTCCTCCCTCCTCCCTCGCTTTGGGCATGAATGGGCAGATTATCCACGAAAAGCAACCCGCTCCGCACGAAATCCGGCAGAGCGGGCGTGATTTTGCGCTGTTTTGGGCATCTCAACCCAGCCCGGAGCCCGGGCAGGCAATTTTCTTCGACCTGATTCAGGCAGCAGCTCCGTCAGCAAAACAGATCATTCGGGCACGGAAACCCATATTTGTGACGCTTGGGCATGAATGGGCAGATTATCCACAGAAAACAACCCGCCCCGCACAAAATCCGGCAGAGCGGGTGTGATTCTGCGCTGTTTTGGGCATCTCAACCCAGCCCGGAGCCCGGGCAGGCAATTCGATTGGGCACGAATGGGCATATGTACCTCCTACCTGCTCCCTCCTCCCTCCTACCTCGCTTTGGGCATGAATGGGCAGATTATCCACAGAAAGCGACCCGCCCCGCACGATATCCGGCAGAGCGGGCGTGATTTTGCAACGCTTTGGGCATCTCAACCCAGCCCGGGCAGGCAATTCGATTGGGCATGAATGGGCATATGTACCTCCTGCCTGCTCCCTCCTCCCTCCTACCTCGCTTTGGGCATGAATGGGCAGATTATCCAC
>JAEEGL011820690.1_pt1 | contig 32871 bp, 27 predicted proteins | sample 9134231 | NCBI WGS metagenome assembly JAEEGL01 (sample SAMN16246548, study PRJNA631951) | gut metagenome | biome: gut microbiome; feature: rumen; material: fiber-attached | host: Bos | place: Iran: Karaj | collected 2018-10
AATTTATATTTTTTACTTTTAGTTTTATCTTTTTTTCTAAACAAATCAAAAAAACCCATAAAAATCACTCCATACTTAAAAAATTATAACATAAAGGCCCAAAAAAAGAAATAGACCGAAATCTATTTCTAATTATCTATTATTAATAACCTCAGGATACATATCATGATACATTAATCTATTATTAGCCATTTCTTCATATTTAGTATTTTTCATTCCATAATTAGCATATGGGTCAATTGATAAACCACCTCTAGGTAAGAATTTACCCCATACTTCGATATATCTTGGATTTAGTAATTTAATTAAATCTTTCATAATTATATTTACACAATCCTCATGGAAATCTCCATGATTTCTAAATGAAAATAAATATAATTTTAATGATTTAGATTCAACACAATATTTATCAGGAATATATGAAATATAAATTGTTGCGAAATCTGGTTGACCTGTAATAGGACATAAAGATGTAAATTCAGGACAATTAAATTTAACAAAATAATCATTATCAGGATGTTTATTTTCAAATTTTTCTAAAAGATTAGGATTATAATCATAATCATAATTTGTCTTTTTTCCTAAAGTTTTTAATCCTTCATTTGTTCTATCCATATTATTCCACCTCATATTCAATAGGGTCTTTAGCATTATTTGCTTTAAAAGCTTTTAATCTATCGATACATGTTCCACATTTACCACATGCTTTATCTTTTCCATTATAACAAGACCATGTTAATTGATATGGAACATTATGCTCTAATCCATATTTAACAATATCCTTTTTATGCATATTAACAAAAGGACCTATAACCTTTACTTTATTTCCTGATCCTAAATAAATTGCTTCATTTATTGCATCTGTAAATTCCTTTGAACAATCAGGATATGCTTCTTTTACATCATCAGAATGAGCTCCATAATAAATGACATCACAGCCCTTTGATATAGCAATTGATGCAGCACTTGATAAAAATAAGCCATTTCTAAATGGAACATAAGTTGATAATGTTTTACCATTAGCTTCCTTTAATTGCTTATCATAATCACCTTCTGGAATATCTTTATTATTCTTTTTTAATAAAGAACAATCTGAATATTCAAATATTCTAGCTAAATCAAGATAAATATGTTCAACGCCATAATATCTTGCAACAGACATAGATGCTTCAATTTCTTTATTATGCTTTTGGCCATAAAATATAGATAAGGCAACAACATTATCTTTACCATATTTTTCTATTGCCATAGCTAAAGCTGTTGTTGAATCTAAGCCACCTGAAAATAAAACTAATGCTTTCATATTACACCTCTAAAGAAGCATTACCAATTTTTGATACTGTAATTGTCTTGCTTCTTTTTTTAATTCCTCTTGCTGTAACACAAGAATGACATCCTTCAATTCTAACAATAATATCATTAGAATTAGTTATTTTTTTAACTATATATAAAATATCAGAACCAATTCGCTCTTGAAGCTGTAATCTTTTAGATACCATATCAGCAATTCTTGCAAGCTTTGATAAACCTATAACCTTTCCATTTGGAATATAAGCAATATCTACTGTCATATCATACATTAAAGCTAAATGATGCTCACAATGTGAAAATATATCTATTCCTTTAACTACTACTACATTTTTTGAATCAGTTAGGTAATCTGTATCAAATGATTTATCAAACATTTCTGCAATTTCATCATTTGTATAATTCATACCTTCAAAAAGCTCTAAATACATTTCAGCTGCTCTTTTAGGTGTATCTAATAATCCTTCCCTTTTAGGATTATCACCTAATGCTAAAAGTATTTCACTAAAAGCTTTTTCAAGTCTTTCTTTATCTATCATAATTAAACACCTCTTTTATTAGGGTCCCAAATAATTTTATGAATTTGAAGACATAATCTAACATCATTTAAATTATTATCAATTAAGAAATTAACCATATCCTCTAAATTAATCATATTGAATACTGGGCTTAATAAGCAATTTGTTTTATTTTGTAAATCATATTTTAAAATTATAGATTTAGCTTTGCATAAATCTTCAATAGACCCACAAACAAATTTAACAGAATCCTTTTTAGAAATATATTTATAATTATCTAAATTCATTTTAGATTCCATTAAAGATGTAGGTAATTTATAATCTAGGGTATATGAAACTAACTCATCATTATAGAAATTTTTAATATCTACTGAACCATTAGTTTCAATTTCTACTCTAAAGCCTTCTTTTCTTAAGGCCATAATTAATTCATTAATGCCTTCTTGAATTAAAGGTTCACCACCTGTTAGGGTAATGTTTTTAACATTTTGGCATTTTGCATAATTAACTAATTCTTCAATTGATTCTATAGTATATACTGGATGATCAAATGAATATTTAGTATCACAATAAGAACAACGTAAGTTACAATTTGCAAAACGGATGAATAATGCAAGCTCTCCTTGGCGAAGTCCTTCACCATTAATTGATATAAATTTTTCTATTACTCGCATGTATACCTCCGACAGTTATTAGGAGTTTCATATACTTCTACATAAGAAACAGCATATTTTTTATTTAATTCATCAAAAAAGAATTTAGAAAAGTTTTCAGCAGTTGTTCTAAAAGGAACGACTGTTAATTTAAATTTATCATTTAATAAATTAAATAATGTTTCATCTAAAGAATTCTTTTCAACAATAAATGTATGATCAAATTTATCACATAATTCCTTTAAATCCTTTTTTATGATATTAAAATCAACAACCATACCATTATCAAGATTTCCTTTAATACCAAGTACTACTCTCCATCTATGTCCATGGATATTAGCACATTTGCCTTCATAGTTTGTTAAAAAGTGAGCAGCATCAAAGCTTGATTCACATGTTAAAGTATACATAAGAATGCCTCCAATAAAAAAGTCCCTTATAAAAGGGACATTTAAAAAATAAAAGGAGTACATTTTTGTACTCCATCAAAATCAAAAAATTTAAAAATATTAAATGTCCTGGTTTTATTTATAGACAGGATGGTACAAGCGAACTGTCTTATTAATTTAGCTCACTTATAATACCATAATTAAATAATTAATTCAATTATTTTTTTAAATTATTATATTCTTCAATAGTAATTAAATTCTTACATCTTGGATAATTTGAACAACCATAGAAAATGTTACCCTTGTTTTTACCACGTGAAGCAACACGCTTTACCATATGGCCTTTACCACACTTAGGGCATAATACATTTTCATCTAATGCTTCTTCTTTTTCTTCATCTCTATTAGATGGATATAAATTACCATCCTTATCCTTTAGCATAATTACACCAGGTACACCAGAATCAACTAGTGTTGGTTCATCATTAAATGCTGTTTTACACTTTGGATAATTTGAGCATGAATAGAATACATTACCTTTATTCTTACCACGAGTGGCAACCTTTTTAAGTAAATGACCTGTGCCACAAATAGGACAGATAACTCCTGTATCGTTATTATCTTTCTCTTCTTTTTCCTCAGCTTCAATATATTTACACTTTGGATAAGCAGAGCATGCAGTAAATTCACCAAATTTACCTAATCTAATAACAAGTGGCTTACCACAGTTAGGACAAGTCTTATCTGTCATAATAGGATATAAAGCATCCATATTATTATTTGCATTTTCAAAAAGAGGAACAAACTTATCATAGAATGAGTTAAGCTCATTTATTTTTTCTTCTACGCCTTCAGCAATCTTATCTAAATCTGTTTCCATATTAGCTGTATATTTAACATTAATAATATCAGAAAAATATTCTTTAAGCTTATTAGTTGTTAAAATACCTTGTTCTGTAGGAACTAAGAATCTCTTTTCTAATGTAACATATTTTCTTTCTTTTAAGGTATGAAGTGTTTGAGCATATGTAGATGGTCTACCAATTCCCTTTTCTTCCATATCCTTAATTAATGTAGCTTCAGTATATCTAGATTTTGGTTCAGTCTTCTTATCTAAGATATTAACCTCTTGGCTATTATAGCTTCTTCCAAGTTCAAATGATGCGATTATATCTTCATCCTCTTCAGACTTACCATAAAGCTTTAAAAAGCCATCAAACGCTAAAGATTTACCTGATGTTATCCAAATAGAATCTGTATTTTCAAATTTAGTTATTTGAACATTGAATATAGCATTACTCATTAAAGATGAAACTGTTCTTTTATAAATTAGGTTATAAAGCTTATATTCATCTGAAGTTAAGAATTGCTTAATTGAATCAGGTTCTCTTAAAACACTTGTAGGTCTAATACCTTCATGGGCATCTTGAGCATTCTTTTGTGCCTTTGTTTTAATAGAACCAACATATCTTTTACCATATTTAGATAAAATATAATCCTTTGCAGTTGCAACAAATGAATCAGCAAGTCTTGTTGAGTCAGTTCTCATATATGTAATTAAACCTGTTGGAGCTCCATTAATTGAAACACCTTCATATAGCTTTTGAGCAACTTGCATTGTCTTAGTTGGTGAAAAACCTAATCTAATAGATGCATCTTGTTGCATTGTAGATGTAGTATAAGTTGGAAGGCTTGATCTTGATTGTTCTTTCTTCTCAACATCAATAACCTTAAATGATAATAATCTTGATTTTAATGATTCTAAAATAAATCTATCCTTAATTCTATTTTTTGAATCTATCTTTTTACCATTGATTTCTTCTAATTTAACCTTAACGCCATTAATTGTAGCTTCAAGCTCATAATAATTTTCAGAAACAAAGGCTTTAATTTCATTTTCAAGTTCAACGATTAATAGTAAAGCTGCAGATTGAACTCTTCCTGCAGATTTAGAACCAATCTTCTTTTGTAATAATTTAGAAAGCTTAAATCCAACTATTCTATCGATGATTCTTCTTGTTTCTTGAGAATCAACCATCTTTAAATCTATTTTAGATGGATTTGCTAAAGCTTCTTTTACAGCATTTTCTGTAATTTCATGGAATGTGATTCTATTTAATGAATTAACATCTAAATTTAATTCTTGAGCTAAATGATAAGCTATTGCTTCTCCTTCACGGTCAGGGTCGGTTGCAAGATATACATTATTCCCCTTGCATTCCTTTTTTAATGCTTCAACAAGCTTTTCTTTACCCTTCATGATCTTATAGCTTGGATTAAAATTATTTTCTATATCTATACCTAAACCACCTTTTCCGGTAGTTGCTAAATCCCAAATATGTCCCTTTGATGATAATACTTTATACTTACCATCTAGATAATGAGATATTGTAGTTGATTTACTTGGAGACTCAACTATAATTACGTTTCCCATTCTATGCACTTCCTTTTGCTATCAATAATAGGCTAAAAAAAAATGGTTGTCAACATAAAAATTAACACCATTTTCTCTTAAATATATTATATATTTAACTTTTTTTAAAATATTTTTTTATTCTTTTTCGTCAGTTGTACCTTGGAATACTTCTTTAATTGCAGTATATGGTCCAAAGACTACAAGCCTATCCTGAGGCTCAAATCTAGTATAACGATTTACTTCAATTGAAATCTCTTTTCTAGTTAATATTAATATCATTATATTATATTGTCTTGATATATCTGCCTCAGCTAATGTTTTATTTTTAATAGCATAAGGAATATTATTTAGTGTGACATTTGCAACAGCATATTCACCATAGTTATCTACTAATTTAATTTCATTCATTGAAGAAATATAAATACTATCAATCTTATCTTCTGTTGTTTCAGCATATAAGAATACATCCTTAATAGATTTCATATCACCAAATACAGCAACGAAATCTCCTTCTTGAAGCATAGTATCTTTGGTAGCATCAATTATCTTATTTTTCCTTTTTATATATAATACATTAATATTATATTGATTTTTTAGCTTAGCTTGATAAATTGATTTATCCTTTAAAATTAAAGGAAGCTTAGCTATATATATTTCTGCTATGGAAGATTTACCATTATTATCTAATTCAGTAATAATATTTTCACCATTACCCTTAGATATTCTTCTTAAGGCAATATGCTCTAATATTTTTCTTATTGGCATAGCAACAAATGGAAGTTTTAATAATAGAATAATAAATACAAATATCGCAAAGGCAATTAAAATAGGCATCATATCATCTTGGATTTGATCACCTTGTAATGTTGAAAACATCGCAACAACTAAAGAAACAATCAAAACAGAAAAAACATGTCCTATTATCATACATAATGAAGCTAATTTTCTTCTTGTTTTATTTGATGTAATTAATTCTGATTCAGAAGTTGTAAAACCAGCATTTGTAAATAGTGATATTGTTTGATATCTTGCCTTTTCTCTTGTAAGACCTGAGGCTGTAAATAATATTGAAAAAATCTCTATTATAAATATATATAATAAGATAAAGGCAAATATCAAAATTAAGGCAACTAATAAGTTCATTAATTATCCTTTTCTTCTTCACCAAATAAGTCTAAGCTTAGTTGCTTAGTGAAGTATTTTGATACTGGTGCAAATGTTTTTCTATGTATAGCGCAAGGTCCATATTTTTCTAAAGCCTCAACATGAGCCTTTGTGCAATATCCTTTATGACGCTTAAATCCATAATTTGGATATTTAACATCCATCTTTTCCATAAAATGATCTCTTGTTACTTTAGCAAGGATTGATGCAGCCGCAATAGATGCAGATAAAGCATCACCATGAATAATTGATGTATGAGGTAGCTCTAATTCACCTAAAGGCATTGCATCAATTAAAACATGTTGTGGTTTTACCTTTAAACCATTAATAGCTTCAAGCATACCCTTTTTAGTAGCTTGATAAATATTTAATTCATCAATTTCTTTTTCACTAACAAAAACTACATTATAAGCAATTGCTTCTTTTACAATAATTTTATATAATTCTTCTCTTTTCTTTTCAGAAAGCTTTTTAGAATCATTAATTCCTTTTATTCTTAAAAGTGGTGGCATAATACAAGCTGCAACAACAACAGGGCCAGCTAAAGGTCCACGTCCTACCTCATCTACTCCACAAACTAGTTCTATTTGCTTATCATATAATTCCTCTTCAAATTTATACAAGTTCTGTTGGTCGCTCATAGCTTATATCTCCAATTCTATTGTTCCTTAAATCATTAATAATTAGAGTATAGCATCTTAAATAATCTATTTCTTCACCTAAGGTGATACATCCTCTTCTTAAGGCAATATCTCTAATTATTTGTTCAACATTATTATCTTCATCTTTAATATCATATCTAGCTTTTAATAAATGTCTATAATTATTCATTAAAAATTCAACTAAAAATCTAGCAATCTCTTCAGTTTGTAAAACCTCATCTCTAATAGATTGGCAGAATGCCAATCTTTTAGCAACCTCTTGGTCTTCAAACTTAGGCCATAAAATACCTGGAGTATCTAAAATAAAGAAATCATCATTTATTTTAATCCATGTTTCATTTTTAGTTACACCTGGCTTATCACCAGTTTGAACAGCTTTTCTTTTTGCTAAAGTATTAATTAATGTAGATTTACCACAGTTTGGTATACCTATAATTATAGCTTTAATCATTTTTGATTTAATATGCTTAGCTTCTCTTTTTAAGAATACATCCTTTAAAGCGATATTTGCATACTTCATAATATTCTTAATATTATAATTAGTTAAAGCATCTATATCTAAAGCTAAAATATTTTTAGACTTAAAATACTCAATCCATTCTTGAGTAACTCTTTTATCTGCAATATTAGCTTTATTTAATAATATTAATCTAGGCTTATTACCAACGATTTCATCAACTTTAGGATTCGCACTAGATAAAGGGATTCTTGCATCTCTTAATTCTATTATTAAATCAGCCATATTAATTTTTTCTTTTATTTCTCTTATAGCTTTAGCCATATGACCTGGAAACCAGTTAATTAATGTATCACTCATTTAGCTCATCTCCTTTTAAATCTTTTACATTATATCACAACTATATTATTTTAAAATTAGTCTTTAATATATTTAGTTTTAAAAGGCAGAATATTCTGCCTTTTTCTTAAATAGTTGAATAAATTATATCTGTTTCTATTCTTTTACCTATTCTAAATAAAACATGTCCAAAGATATCTTTTGTTGATATAGCACCAAATTCTTCTGAATCTCTTGAATTTCCTCTATTATCTCCAAATACTAATACCTTTCCCTTAGGCATAACAAATTCTTTTTCGATTTCTTTATATTTTTCACCCATTAAAGAATAAGTTAAGTCAAAAACGGAATACATATCATTTGCGGTTAAATACATTCTTGTATATTCAAAAGAATCAATATCATAAACCTTAACCTCTCCATCAATAGAAAGTGTTAGCTTTTCTGAATCATATTCAACCTTTGAACCATCCTTAGCTATTATTCTTTTTATAAATAATGTTGAATTGCTTCTTACATAATTTGAACAATCAAATGTAACTATGTCTCCAACATTAGGCTCATAGTAAAATAAATCTGTTGTTATTACTCTATCACCATTATGTAATGTATCATTCATAGAATCACCAACAACATTACATGGTGTAAACATAAATACAATTATAAAAAATCCAATACCAATAATCGCATCAACAAATCTAGCAATATCTAATTTTTGATATACCTTAGCTAAACTTTTTATTAAATTTATATCATTTTTACATAATATGTAATAGGCGATTATACCAAGCGTATAACAGAAAAATAGTGTTAAGCTTATGTATAAAAAGAATGGAATAATAGCTGTATTATTAAATACTAAATAAGAAAAAAGGATAGATCTTTTAACATTAGCTAAGCTAATAATTAATAAAACTAAAGCAATTAAACCTTCTATAACTTGAGATACTAAAAGCTTATTTTTAACCTTTATCTTGTCTTCTTCTGTTATTTCATCATCTATTAACTTGTCTAAAATATCCTTTTTTCTTTTCATAATTAATCTTCTTTACCAAACATTTTGTTTAATTCATAAATATCAACTAAGATTTCTCTTCCCTTAGTTCCATTTTTAGGAGATACAACTCCTCTATCCTCTAGGATAGTAACAATTCTTTGTGCTCTATTAAAGCCTAAACCAAAGGAGCTTTGAATTGAGTTAATTGAGCAAGTACCTTGTTGAACACAGGCTGAAGCTATTTCATATAATAGGTCATCTGATTCTTCAACTTCTTTTCTAGATACAGTAACGCCACCTGCTTGTTGAACCTTCTTTGTTAACTCTTCATGAGAGAATACAAAGTCAGGATCATAATTATCAACTAAGAAATCCGCAACTGCACCAATTTCATCATCTGAAATATAAGCACCTTGTGCTCTTTGTAAAGGTTGGTCTGTTTTAATTAACATATCACCATTACCAAGTAAGCTTTCAGCACCTTGTTCATCTAAGATTACTCTTGAGTCTAAGTCTGAAGATACTCTAAAGGCAATACGACAAGGGAAGTTTGCCTTAATTGTACCGTTAACAACATCTGTTGTAGGTCTTTGAGTTGCTAAAATAACATGCATACCTGCAGCTCTTGCCTTTTGTGCAAGTCTTAATACACAATAATTTACATCATTTGCACATTGCATGATTAAATCATTGAACTCATCAATAATAATTACATAGTAAGGTAGTTTTTCAAGTTCTGGATCATTCTTTCTCTTTTCGTTATAACCATCTAGGTTTCTAACTCTATTTCTTGCGAACACCTCATATCTTCTATCCATTTCTTCAACAGCCCACTTTAAAGCTTCAGCTGCCATTTGTGGATCATCAATAATAGGTGTAGCTAAATGAGGAATATCATTATAGAATGAGAATTCAACCTTCTTAGGGTCAACTAAAATTAACTTTAAGTCTTCAGGTGAATTCTTAACTAAAAGTGAAATAATGATTGTATTAATAGATACAGATTTACCTGATTTAGTTGCACCGGCAATTAAGCAGTGAGGCATCTTTGTAATATCTTTATAGACTAAAGAACCATCAATATTCTTACCTAATGCTACATTTAATGGCTTACCATCGTGAATGAAATCTTCATTTACTAAATCACCAAATGAAACAATTTCTCTTTTTTCATTTGGTACTTCAATACCAATTGTATTCTTACCAGGAATTGGTGATAAAAGTCTTAATGATTCAGTTTGTAAATCAAGTTGAAGGTTATTATAAATTGAATTTACCTTCTTAACATTTACACCTGGAGCAAGACCAATTTCATATCTTGTAAATGCTGGACCTCTAGTGTAGTTTACAACCTCACCATCGATATCGAAATCATGTAATACACGATTAATAATTTCTTTCTTTTCAGTTAGGAATTGTTCATCATCTTCTGATGATCCTTCACTCTTTCTAAAAATCTTTTCATAAGGAATTGAATAATCATCATATTTGCTCTTATAAACATCAACTGTTCTTTCAGGCTTTGGTGGAACAGGATTAGATGTTTGAGTTGTAAATTTGAAATTATTATCCTTCATTCTAGAAATAGCTTCTTCAATAGTTTGATTTCTATCAATTGCAGGATTATCAAATTCAATTTCAGGAGCATCCATTTTTGGAACATCAAATTCTAAGTCAGTATCATCTAAGCTTGATTCCATATTATCATTAAATGTTTCTCTTTTAACTGGAGTATTCTTTGATAAGAATGATGGAATGTTAGCTTGTTCTGGCTTAGGCATATCATCATCATAAGTATTATAGTTATAATTCTTATCATCAAGCTCAATATTAAGCTTAAATTCAGCTTCGCTATCGTTATAATCTTGAGTAACCTTATTTTCTTTTTCTTGTTCTTCAAAAATAGCTTCATTCTTAATATCATCTAGCTTATCTTCATCCTCAATAAAGCTAAACATCTTAGATTTAAAGATTTTCTTTTCTTCAGATTCTACTTTAGGCTTATCATATTCAGAACCAGCCTTTAATTCTTCAACTGAATCCTTATTTAAAATTGTAAATTCATAGTATTTAGTACCATGACGTTTAATTAATTCTTCATCAGAAATATGCTTATCCTCTTTATTTCTTGCATAATCATATCCATAATCAACATCAACAGAACCAGCTGCATCACTTGATAATCTCTTATCTAAGATATTAGAGCCATGAAATGGACTTGCGACATCTTCTCTTTCAAAGACATCCTTTCTTCTTAATAAGCTTTTTGTTTCCCTAAATACTTGAGGTATTTGAAATTTGTCATCGAATATATTATTAATATTATTCTCTATTTTCTTCTTCATTAGACTCTTCCTCTCTTACTATAACACTCATTAAAGGCATATTATCTATAGCATTAATTTTGATATTATCTCCATAATCACTTACGTATTGCTTACCCATTAGCTTAGGCTCATCCTTTTTAACTTTAGCTTCTTTGATTTCCTCTTCATCCTCTTCAATTTCATCTAAACCTTTTTTAGCATCATTTGAAGCTTTCTTAAAATCGTTATCAATATCAGATAAAATTTCATCTACATTAGATTCAATTTCAACAGTCTTATTAAATACAGATTTAGAATAAATCTTATAAGTTTCTTCACCTACAACCGCTAAAGCGATTATACATAATTTATCTGTAACAACATTAATTGTTGTACCAATGATATATTTTCTAACTAAAACTAAAGGGTTAATAACATTAAGCACATTTTTAATTTTAGTTGCAACACCACTAATTTCTTTTGTAACCTTAAAAGCTTCAGATTTCATGATCTTATTTGAGCTTGTTGTTATATTAACTATATCAGCAATCTTAAAGCCTTTAAGTAATCTAATACCTCTTCTATTAATAATTTCTTCTAATCTTTCTTTTACATAAAGTGATAGCATCATTGTTTCATCTACTGATAATTCTAGTAAAGGGTATTTTGATTTAGGATAGAATCTTGTTGCGATACCATAAACTAAATCCTTTCCTATTTCAACGGCAAAGGCCATTCTTTTTTTCTTACCTCTTAGGTTTTTATCCTTAAATGTTTTTTGAGCTGTAACTATCATATCCTTAACTTCAACAGTAGTTAGGGAATCATCTTTTGTTTTAATAATAAATTTTTTATCTCTTAAAGATGATAAAACAAAAATAGCGTAAAGTAGGCATAATAAAATAAATCCTACAATAACACCTACTAAAAAGCTTAGGATAGTTGTAAAATCTATGTTGAATATCCAAAATTTTACTAAAAAAATATTCATAATAGCACCTACTTATCTATTATATTATATAATATAATAGCGCAAAAATAAAGGCTCTAAGTTTGTTATATTATTATTTTTAATGTATAATTTATACGGTGATAAAAATGGAATTAGCCCTTTTAGATTTTGATAATACCCTAACAAATTCAAACGGAGTATTATTAGATGAAACAATCAAAGATATAAAAAAATATACAAAGGATAATAAGATATGTATCATTTCAAATTCTACATATAATGAATTATCAAAAATAAAATGCGATAATTCACTTGATATATCCTTTTATAGTCTATCTAATTACATGGGAATAATTGATAATAAATTAATTAAATCTAATATCGATCATAATCATATCAACGATTTAATTAGTAAATTTAAAGATTATATATATACAATATGGGCAACAGATTCTATTAATTCATTTATTTATAACTTCCAAGAAAGACTAAGCTTCTTCTACCCTAAGGAAGAAAGATTAATCATTGAAAAATTTGATAAAGATATTCCATCAATATCCATTGCCATAAACATTGGATGTTATGATGAATTTTATGAATATTTACAAAATATTAATTTAGGTTATGAAATCATCGCTACAGATGCTAAAAGAAATATAGTAAGAATATTTGAACATAAATTTCAAAAAGAAATTATATTTAATAAAATAATTAATTATTTTAAACCAGAAAAAACAATAGGAATTGGTGATGGAATAGATAACTTATCATTCATAAATTTATGTGATGAAAAAGTTGCCATGAAGGATTCTTTATTAGAGGATAAAATAAAAAAGACAACCAATAAAACTAATGATTTTAATGGTTGTCTAGACTATTTAATTAATCGATAATATTTGCCATTTTTAGAAGGTAAAGTGCGTTTTTAGTTTCGCATTTACCTTCTTTTATTTTGTAATCAAAAATTAATTTATTATCTTCTGTATATGATTCATTAAAATGATAATTTAATACATTTTTTGCATCACATAGTTCAAAATCATGGCTTGATATTATGAATAATTGGTTATTTTGATTGAATTTATCTATAACTTTAAAAGATGCATTTATTCTTTCATAGGCATTAGTACCTTTAAAGATTTCATCAATTAAAATTAATGATTTACCTTCTTTTATTCCTTCATTTGCAAGCTTCATTCTTAGAATTTCAGCATAGAATGTTGAAATACCTTCTTTTAGCATATCGTTAGCTCTTAAGGATGTATAAATAGGATAATAATTTGATTTAAATGATTCTGCCGCAACAAGTCCACCTGCGTTAAATAGGATTTGATTTATACCAATAGTTCTCATAAATGTAGTTTTACCACTCATATTAGAACCAGTAAGTATTACACCGCCATTTAGGCTAAAATCATTTGAAATACAGTTTTTAACTAAAGGATGATATATTCCTTTTGCATCTATATTTTCTCCAAGTTCAGGTACTGAATATACTTCATTATCTATACCTATAATTGCAAAAGATGCCATAACCTCTATTTTAGCAACACTTTCAAAAAGTGATGTTAAATCTTTGATGTTTTTAACCTTTAAATTATAGATTAAACTTAGGAAAAAATCATAGGCAAAAATATTTAATATTAAATTAAATATTAAATTTCTTCTTGAAGATAGCGTTAAATATAGGTTTTCCATATCCTTTAATGGCTTAATATTTTTATTAATAATATCCTTTAATTCATTATAATATGGATCATTAAAATCAGTATTTACTATAGTTTTTGAAACCTTTAAATAAGCATTTGATAGCTCATAATATTTTGATGAATCTAGCATAAATACTTCATTATTATTTAATAATTTTGAAGCAACAATTGTTGCAACCGCAATAATAATTAAAGGATATAAATTCCATTTATTTATTAATGCTAAAATTAAATAGACTATATTTGTAACAAATAATAATAAAGATACAAAAGAAAGTGGTGTAATCTTTATTTTTTTATCTAATACAGATTTATAATCATCATAATCTATTGATTTAGAATTTTGTTTAAATTCTAAAAGTGAAGCTTCAATATCTAATGTTTTTTCATCTACTAACGCATTTGCAGAATTTCTTATTCTTTCATCAATTGGCTTACCATTTTTTAAAGATTCTGCAAGCATTGTTCTTCCAAGCTTTGATTTCGCAATAGATAAATATTGATAAATAGAATGATTACCAAAAATATCTAAATCAGATAATTTATAATCATTTTTATCTAAGAAGTCTCTTCCATCATCTTGAAAATAAGAAACCTCAAGCTTTCTTCTTCTTTTATGAGATATATAAACATCTTCTTTTTTTAATGATAGGCTTAAATCATTATAATATTTATTTGTTAATAAAAATGTTAATAAAGCTAATAAAACTGAACCTAGGGCAATATAAATATAAAAGCTAATATAAGATAGGCCTACAATTACCCAAATAATAGCGTTTAATACTACAATTAATCTTAAAATAGATAAAACTCTTGTAAGCTTTTTTAAGTGTTCAATTTTATTTAATAAGGCTTCTTCTTGTTTAAATTCAATCATAAAACACCTTTTTAAAAAAGTAGGGGATAGCCCTACTTTATTTTACTTCATTTTAATTGGTGAAGTATGCCAAATATCTTTATTATATTGTTGCATTGTTCTGTCTGTTGTGAAGAATCCAGACTTAGCAGTATTTGTAATAGAAATCTTTAACCACTTAGTTTGATCCTTATAAAGCTCATTAATCTTAGCTTGAGCTTCAGCATAGCTTGCAAAATCCTTTAGGATGAAATAATTATCGTGATATAAAAGTCTATCTCTAATTTCAGTAAATTCTTGAGGATCTACTGAATCAAAGAAGCCATTTGTTAATTGATCAATAACAGTATGGATTCTCTCATCTGAATTATAATAATCCATTGAGTTATATCCACCATTAGCATATAAATCAGTAACTTCTTTTGCATTCATACCGAAAATAACAATGTTATCATCGCCAACTAAATCTTTAATTTCAACGTTTGCACCATCTAAAGTACCACAAGTGATAGCACCATTCATCATAAATTTCATATTAGATGTACCTGATGCTTCTTTTGATGCAGTTGAGATTTGTTCAGATACGTTTGCTGCTGGTACAATTGTTTCAGCATATGTAACGTTATAGTTAACAACAAAGACTACCTTTAATAATGAATTAGTTTCTTCATCATTATTAACCTTATCAGCAATTGTATTGATTAATTTTATAATCTTTTTAGCAAACCAGTATCCTGGAGCTGATTTAGCACCAAAAATGAATGTATGAGGATAATAATTAGCCTTAAATTCAGGATTGTTCTTTAACTCATTATAAACATACATAATATGTAAAGCATTCATTAATTGTCTCTTATATTCATGAAGTCTCTTTACTTGTACATCAAAAATTGAATTTGTATCAATTGAAATACCTTGAGATTGATAAATCTTTTTAGCAAGCTCAATCTTTCTTTCACGCTTCATTGCAGCAAATCTCTTTTGTACTTCTTTATCATCTGCAAACTTTAATAAGCCTTCTAGATTATGCTCAAAATCTTTTCTCCAAGAAGGTACATAATCATCTAAGATTTTAACCAATTCAGGATTTGAGTGAACTAGCCAACGTCTATGAGTTACACCATTTGTCTTATTATTGAATTTTCCAGGATAATAATCATTAAATACCTTCATTTCGATATTCTTTAAAATATCTGTGTGTAAGGCTGCAACACCATTTACACTAAATGAACCATGAATAGCTAAATTAGCCATATGAACTGTATTATCCTTTAAGATAGCCATTTCATAGCATTCAGGTGCATTAGGACCAAATTTATTTTCAATTTCAATAATTAATCTTCTATTAATTTCTTCAATAATTGTATAAATTCTTGGAAGTAATGTCTTAAATAAATGTATTGGCCACTTTTCTAAGGCTTCAGATAAAATTGTATGGTTTGTATAAGCACAGCACTTCTTAGTAATTTCCCATGCATCATCCCAATCAAGCTTTTCTTGGTCTACTAATAATCTCATTAATTCAGCAACAATCATAGCTGGGTGAGTATCATTAATATGGAATCCTACATATTTATCTAAATCTTTAATATTCTTATGATTTTCTTTATATTTTCTTAAGGCAGATGTTACACCTGCAGATACAAAGAAATATTGTTGTTTTAATCTTAATAGCTTACCTTCATCTGTTTCATCATTAGGATATAGCATTGATGAAATTTCTCTAAGCTTTGCATGGTATTCAAATGGATTTGAAGATGGATAAGTATTAGCTGGTTCAGCACTCCATAATCTTAATGTTGTAACAACATGGTTGTTATCACCAATAATAGGAATATCATAAGGTACAGCCTTTACATATTCAGCATCTCTATGCTTAACATCAATAGTACCATTTTTGCTTCTAATATCGATCCAACCAAAATAAGGAATATCAACGGCTTCTTCAGGACGTCTTATTTCCCAAACGTTCATATCCTTTAACCATCTATCTGGATGTTCAACTTGGTATCCATTTTTGATACCTTGTTCAAAAAATCCATATCTATATCTAATACAATTTCCAAATACAGGAAGTCCTAAAGAAGCAACTGAATCCATGAAGCAGGCAGCAAGTCTTCCAAGACCACCATTACCTAAACCAGCATCAGTTTCTTGATGCTCAACTTCATTAATATCAATTCCTAATTCGCCAAATGCTTTTTTAACTGTTTCATAAACACCAGCGTTCATTAGGTTGTTAGTAATCATTCTTCCCATTAAGAATTCCATGGAAAAATAATAAATCTTCTTTAAATTTTGTTCATTAATTCTTCTATTAGTTTGTTTCCAATCATCAGCAATCTTAAAGCGTAGCATTTCTCCTAATACTACATATTGTTGATAAGGTGTTGAATCTTTAAAGTCAATTGTGTATTGATTTTCTATTGTAGAAATAAACACTTCTTTAAATTTTTCAACATTATCAAATGCATCATACTTCATATAAATCCCTCCTCATATATTCTTTTAAAAGAATATATCTTAAGTTTATCACAAAATAATATTTTAATCTATAATTATCAACCAAAAAGGCTTATGAAATTTAAGCCTTCTTTGTCTTAGATACTTTATTTTTTGTTGTTGTTTTTTTAGTATTTGATACTACCTTTGGTAGTGTTTCACCCTTAACTTTTGGTAAAGTTTCACCCTTAACCTTAGGTAAATTCTTTTTCTTTTCTTCTTTAGATAAATCCTTAATTGGCTTTGGAACTGGTTTAAATATTGCAATTCCTAAAGGTGGAACTGTAATATTAATACTTCTTTTTCTATTTTGCCAAGGAATTCCTTCAACCTTTAAAGGAAGTGGATTAATTCTATCTGAACCATTATAACAGAATTTATCTGAATTAATTAATTCCTCATAATAGTAATCACCTTCAACACCAATTCTATAATTATCATATGTAACTGGTGTACAGTTCATTACTACAATTACATGGTTATTTTTTGAATGTCTTTCAAATACATAAATTGATTGATCTGCATTATCAGCCTCAACCCATTTAAATCCTTTTGGATCATAATCTAATTCCCATAAGCATGGCTCATTTTTATAAAGCTTTGTAATGTCCTTAACAAATGTTTTAGCAGCATCATGAATTGGGAATCTTGAAATTGACCAAGGAAGTTCACCTTCAAAGTGCCATTCATCATATGATGCAAGCTCATTACCCATGAATAATAGCTTCTTACCAGGGTGAGCCATCATATAACCAATTAAAAGTCTATAGTTTGCAAATTGTTGCCATTGATCTCCTGGCATTTTATTTACCAAAGAGCCCTTCATATGAACTACTTCATCATGAGATAGTGGTAATATATATTCTTCGTTATAAAAATATGCCATAGAGAATGTTAATTGATGGTGATGATATTTTCTATAAATTGGGTCTTTTTTGAAATACTTTAATGTATCATTCATCCAACCCATATCCCATTTATAGTTAAATCCAATACCACCAATATTAGTTGGCTTAGTTACATTAGGGAAAGCACTAGAATCTTCTGCACAAAGTAAAATTCTATCGTCTTCTTTAAATAAGATAGTTGATAAATTCTTTAAAAACCAAACTGCACCTTCATTAGTGCCACGTTCAGGATTTCCTAAATAATAAAGCATATTTGATACAGCATCTAAACGAAGACCATCAATATGATAATACTTCATAAAGAATACAGCATTTGAATATAAGAAAGATCTTGTAATACCTTTTCCTAAATCTAGGTTAGCTGTACCCCATTCCTTATTTTCTCTTATTGATTCATCAGCATATTCATATAAATATGTACCATCAAAGCGGTATAAGCCATGACCATCTCTACAAATATGGCCCGGTACCCAGTCCATAATTACACCGATACCATTTTGGTGCATTAAATCAACAAAATACATAAAGTCTTTAGGTACACCATATCTAGGAGTTATTGCATAATATCCTGTACCTTGGTAGCCCCATGAAGCATCTAGCGGATGCTCATAAACAGGCATTACCTCAACGTGAGTATAGCCAAATTCCTTTAGATATTTTATTAGCATAGGAGCAAGCTCATTTGCCATATAAAAATCATTTTCTCCTGGACCTTTTCTTTTCCAAGAGCCCATATGAAGCTCATAAATTAATACTGGCTTATCATATGTTTTAGGATGAGTATACATCCAATCTTTATCATGCCATTCATAACCATCAATATCATAAACCTTAGAATCCTGACAAGGTCTGATTTGAGAATAGAATGCATAAGGGTCAGCCTTATAAATTCTTTCTCCTTGATGAGTTGTGATTAAATATTTATATCTTTGCCATTCATAATTTCCTTCTAAATAAGCATACCAAATTCCTTTTTCATCAATACAATATAATTCTTGCTTATTCTCTTCAAAATTATTCCATTCACCAACTAAATCAACACGCCTTGCATTTGGAGCGAAAAGACAAAATTCACATGCGATATTTTCTCCCTTTTCATTTTTAACTAAGTGTGCACCAAACACTTTATAAGAATCAATTGATTCTCCTTGATCAAAATAGTATAAAAAATCTTTATTTATTCTATCTCTAACAAGCATACTATATTCCTCCCCTATAAATCGTTACTTATAATATTATTATATTATAAATCATATCAATTCACAAACAAATTATTAAATCATAAAAAATAATAATTTTTTTACGAAATTTTTTAGAAAAAAAGGAGCATTTTATGCTCCTGCTTCTATTCTTTTTGATACATTTTTCTTTAAATTATTATAAAAGAATTGATAATCATAAATATGATAACATCCATCACCTAATGAATCCTTCATTCTATTATAATTATCCTTTATAACATCTGTAACCTTTAATGTTCCCCTACTTTCATCTATATAGCATCCTGTAAAATTAGCTACCTCACTAGTTACTTTACCATATGTATCTAAAAATACTGCCCCATTATTTAAATCTTTAGAAGCTACCTCATTATCTCTTTTCCAAGAAAGAGGATTTATGGCATTAGATTTTTCATTTTCTTTAACTATTTTAGATGATTTAGCATCTATAGCTTCGCTATTAAACGAAATGATACATTTTAAATCATTTTCACCTTCAGCCATTTTAATTCTATCACTAGAATTTAAATACTCATCTGATACTAAATCTCCAATTGCATAGCATGCTAAATAATTATTATAAAATTTATCATTATTAATAAAATCTTTTAATAATCTTAATATCATTGTTGCACCTTCAGAAAAGCCTGCAAGGATTATTTTATTTCCATTATTATAATTATTTAAATAATATTCAAAAGAAGCTTTAACATCCTTATAAGCATTATTTAATAATTCATTTTTATAATCTAGATCATCATTTATTATAACATACATAAATGCTTGATGATAAAATGGAGCAAAGAATCTAGTTTTTTCATCATAGATGCCTTTTTCCATTTTAATAGAGCCTTCAAATTGTGACATTCTTTTAGAGCTTGAATAATCTAATGTAGGTTCTTTTTCAGAGCCTGTTGTACAAGCAGGGGCTAAAAAGAATGTATCAACATCTAGATTTTCATCAGTTTCCTTAAATGCCCATAGGCCATCACTACTATATTGATTATTATCATTTTTATTTTCTTTATTACAACTAAATAAGAAAACAATAATTAAAAATACAAATACTAGACTAATATATTTTTTCATAAGCTTTTTCTCCCTTTTATTTATTTTAACATTAATATAAAAAAATGAGAAGAATTTAATCTTCTCATGTTAATCTTTTATTGTATTTATATCATCTAAGCTATAGCCTCTTTGATATAAATATTTTTTTATTTTCATATTTTTAATATATGAATCTTCTTCTTTAGCATATTTAATTAAAGCTTTATCATAAAGCTTTTTTAAAGATGCAAAATAATCATCATAATTTATTTTAGTTAAAGCCATATCAATTAATTCCGTTCTATATTTTAAATTATATAGTTTTTCTTTAATTAAAAGCTTTCCATTACCTTTTCTGACTAAAGTATCTAATGTATTTAAAATAAGTCTTTCATCGTCTAAAACGTGTATTTTAATTAAATTATCAATTATTTCAGCAATGTCTGAATTACTTATTTCAAATTTAGCTAAATAATCATAAATTGCAGCACTATTTTTATTATATTTTAAAGAATAATTTAATGCCTTTTTATAGTAGATAATCATATTATTATCATGAATAATATTATCAATTAAATTATCTTCTAATTCTTTTCCTTTAACTAAACGATATTTTATAACTATTTCCTCATCGATAACATAATCTTTATTATCGATTGTTACTAAATAGCCTTTTTTATCCTTTTTAGATTCACTTACTACCATAATAAGCCACGCTTATCATATTCACCCTTAACTTCCTTACAAGAAGTTACAAATGTGAAAGCCTTAGGATCTTCTTCAGCAACAATAGATGTCATTCTATATGCTTCATTTTTATCCATTGTACAAATAACCATTACTTGCTCATCACCAGTATAGCCACCAATAACTTTATTAAATGTTACACCTCTATCTAGATTCTTATAGATTAATTCTTTAATTAATTCTGGATGTTTAGTAATAACATACATTGTTCTTCTAGGCTTTAATGATAAAGCAACAAAATCAACAATAAATCCTACTGCAATAACACCTGAAACACCTAAAATCACTGTTTCAATATTATAAGCAAAAGGATTAAATGATAAACCAGCAACAAGAACAACAATGGCATCTGTTACATACATTGTTGTTGAAATAGGTACCTTAAAATATTTAGATATTATCTTTTGAATAACATCCATACCACCTGTTGAGCCATTATGCTTTACAGCAATGCCTATACCTAAGCCAGAAAGTAAAGATGCACAAATTAAGCATATAAATAATTGATTACCTTCAGATATTGTATTATAGAAAAAGTATTGATCCATTGTTCTTTCAAAAATAAATAATATTGATGGTTGAACAAGTGAAGCATAAATTGTTTTTAAGAAAAAATCTTTTCCTAAAAATATTAATCCTAATAATAAGCAAATGCCGTTAACAATATATAAGAAGATTGATGGAGTAAACCAAGTACCTATTTTTTGTAAATAAGGTCCTACTATAATAGATATACCCATCATACCACCTGTACAAATTTTTGATGTATCTAGGAAAAAGAAAAATGCAAGGTTAAGTAAAAAAACGCCAAATGTTATCCAAGCATATTGTTTAATGAATTTTCTTGCCTTTAATCTTTTTAAATCAATAGTTGTTAATTCTCCATTATTCATTTTTACCTCCTGCAAGATACTTTAAGTAAGCTAGCATAAAGCCTTCTATTTCTCCATCCATTACAGCATTAATATTTCCCATTTCAAAGCCTGTTCTATGGTCTTTTACTAAGGTATATGGACAAAATACATAGCTCCTAATTTGTGAACCGAAATTAATAGCCATTGTATCGCCCTTTAAATCCTTAATTTCAGATTCTTGTTTTTTAAGCTCAAGCTCAATTAATTTAGATTTTAAGACATTTAAGCATGTTGCCTTATTCTTTAATTGGCTTCTTTCATTTTGACATGTTACAACGATATTTGTAGGTAAGTGAGTAATTCTTACAGCTGAATATGTTGTATTAACACCTTGTCCACCAGGACCTGATGAACAGAAAGTATCTACTCTAATATCTTCATCTTTAATTTCAATATCTGTAGCCTCTTCGATTTCAGGTGCTACATCACATGAACAAAATGATGTATGACGACGTGCATTAGCATCAAAAGGTGAAATTCTTACAAGTCTATGAACACCACGTTCTGCCTTTAATAAACCATATGCATAAGGTCCTTCAATTCTCATAGTAACTGATTTTATACCAGCTTCATCACCAGGTAGATAATCAATAACATTAACCTTAAAGCCTTTAATAGATGCAAAACGTTGATACATTCTAAATAGCATATCAGCCCAGTCCATTGATTCAGTTCCACCAGCGCCTGGGTGTAATTCTAAGATACAGTTATTAAAATCATACTTACCTGATAATAAGGCTTTTTCTTCTGTTTTATCAACTAATTCCTTAAAGTTTTCAATTTCAGAATCTAGCATAGCTAAAGCATCCTCATCAATTTCAGAAAGCTCAATTAAATCCTTGATATCGTTATAGTTTTTTTCTACATTTTCATAGATATCAATTATTTCTTTTAAAGCATTTGCCTTAGCAATTATCTTTTGAGCATTTTCTGGGTCATTCCAGAAATTTGCATCGTTGATTTGTTTAGATAATTCTTCATAATCTACTTTTTTCTTTTTTACATTAAAGGCTTGATATAAATCATTTAATTTTTTGTCATGCTCTGATAAAAATTTATTAATTTCATACTTTTCCATAATACACCTCAAAAATTGACAAAAGACCCAAAATACCTTTTGAGTCTTTTATAATCATTACTTTAGCTTTTTAATAAATGTTTCAACACGAGCTAAAGCATTCTTTAAATCATCTATAGAATATGCATAAGAAATTCTAATAAACCCTTCTCCAGATTCACCAAAAGCATTACCAGGTACAACTACTACCTTTTCTTCTTTTAATAATCTTAAGCAAAATTCTTCAGAAGATAATCCAAAGCCTCTAATGTCAGGGAATACATAGAATGCTCCCTTTGGTTCGAAGCATGGAATACCCATTTCCTCTAATCTTTTTAAAACAAACCTTCTTCTTTCATTATATGCATCACGCATATAAACAATATCATCATCACCATTTTTTAATGCTTCAACACCTGCAAATTGACTATTTGTTGGAGCACACATAATAGCGAATTGATGAATTTTTGTCATTTCCTTAATAATTTCTTCAGGACCACATGCATAGCCTAAACGCCATCCTGTCATTGAATATGTTTTAGAAAAACCATTAATAACAATAGTTCTTTCCTTCATACCAGGTAAGGATGCGATAGATACATGAGGTTTACCATAGCTTAATTCAGAATATATTTCATCAGAAATAACAACTAAATCATGCCTAATGATAACTTCTCTTATAGCTTCTAAATCAGCTAGTTCCATAATAGCGCCTGTTGGGTTATTTGGAAAACACATAATTAAGATTTTAGATTTAGGAGTAATAGATGCTTCTAATTCCTCCTTAGTTAATCTAAATTCATTTTCATTCTTTAATGGAATAGTTTTAACTACACCACCGCATAATTTCGCACAAGGCTCATATGATACATAACAAGGTGTTGTAATAATCACCTCATCACCTGGTTCTATCATTGCACGTAATGCCATATCAATGGCTTCTGATCCACCTACAGTAACTAAAATATTCTTATCCCATTCATATGAGACATTATATTTTCTTTTCATGAAATTACATACTTCTAATCTTAAATCCTTTAAGCCAGCATTAGATGTATAATAAGTCTTTCCTCTTTCTAAAGAGTAAATACCTTCTTCTCTAATGTGCCAAGGAGTATCAAAATCAGGTTCACCTACACCTAAAGAAATAGCGCCATCAATTTCTTTAGCGATGTCAAAGAATTTTCTTATACCTGATGGTTTGATTTTCTTAACTTCCTTATTAACAAAATCACGCATTAGGCACTCACCATTTCTCTTTCGTCTTTTTTGTCTTCAAATAAATCTACACCATGATCTTTGTATTTCTTTAACACAAAGTGTGTCGCAGTAGATAATACTGAGTCTAAAGCACTTAATTTATCGAAAACAAATTTAGCTACTTCCTTCATAGATTTGCCTTCAATTAAAACCATGAAATCAAATCCACCACTCATTAAATAAACTGATGTAACTTCATTAAATCTAGAAATACGCTCTGCAAGCATATCAAAACCAATTCCTCTTTGAGGAGTTACTTTAACTTCAATTAGGGCAGTTACTTGTTCTTTATCTGTATTATCCCAATTAATTAAAGTTGGGTAACCACAAATAATTTTTTCACGTTCCATATCCGCTATTTCATTGGCTAGTTCCGCCTCTGATATATTTAGCATAACAGATAGGTCGTGTAAATCAATTCTTGAATTGAATTCTAAATTTTTAAGTATTCTTTCTCTAATCTTATTTTCCATAATTAACACCTCAAAACATTTCTTAAATATTATACTAAATATTTAAAGAAATTACAATTTAAAGGCTTTATTTACTTTTAAAACAACTATATTTTTTGTATAATTTTATTAGGTGAGTTTTATGGAAATTATAAGAGATAGAGAATCAGAGTTTTATTCTCTTAAAGCAAGGGCTTTAGGTAACGCATTTACAATAATTGAAAATGATATCAAATACTATTATGAATTTGAAGTAAATGGTATGAAAGCCTTAGTAAAATATAATGATATTAAATATATTGAAGATGCTATAATAGAATTTAGAATTTATCAAAAGCATGTTACAAAATATTCTGATTTAAATAATAATTTTTATAAGGATTTTGATGATATATTTACTTTCAAATTTCCTATAAAATGTATTCAACCTTCTTCTTTTTTTATTGATTTAGAAAAAATTGAATTATTTGAAAAATATGTTGATCCTGAAAATGTATATTTACCTGTTGCAATAATTAATGAAGAATATGTCTTGTTAGACCATCATAATCTACTATATTTTTTAGATCAAGAAAATGTTAAATTAGTTAATGTATTTATTACAGATTATGAATCCTACATTAATGATTTTGTATATTTAGCAAAAGAAAATAATATTTTAAATGTTAAAGGCTTAAAAGCCTTATCTCATGAAGAATATGAAGAATATACAAAAAAATTCTATGATGAATATTTTAGTTACTAAATGAAAAAGCTATCCTTGCGGATAGCATTTTTTTATAATTTGATTCCTTTTTTCTCTAAATAATCAACACCATATTTTTCAAGTACATAATCCATATCCTTATCTCCTCTTCCTGATAAGTTAACTAATATTGTACCAGTCTTTTTAGTTGTTCTTGCAAGTCTCATTGCATATGCAACAGCATGGCTTGATTCTAATGCTGGAATAATACCTTCTAATCTAGATAATGTATAGAATGCTTCTAATGCTTCATCATCAGATACAGTATCATATTTAACACGCTCTAAATCATGTAAGAATGCATGTTCAGGTCCAACAGATGGATAATCTAATCCAGATGCAACACTATATACAGCATCAGGATTTCCATTTTCATCTTTTAGCATAATAGAATTAAATCCATGCATAATACCCTCACTACCATATGTCATTGACGCTGCATGGTCTCCACGCTTAGAACCATGTCCTAATGGTTCAACACCTACTATTTCAACCGGATCATTTAAAAATGGAATAAACATACCAGCTGAGTTAGATCCACCACCAACACATGCACAAACAACATCAGGAAGTAATCCTGTCATTTCCTTAAATTGGTCTCTTGCCTCAATTCCAACAATAGATTGGAAATCTCTAACCATTAAAGGGAATGGATGTGGACCTACTACAGAACCAATACAGTAAATACAATCCTTATATTCTTTTAAATAAGCATTAAAGGCTGCATCTACAGCTTCCTTTAATGTTTGTTGTCCATCTGTTACTTCTATTACTCTAGCGCCTAAAAGCTTCATTCTAGATACATTTGGAGCTTGTTTTTTAATATCAACAGCGCCCATATAAATATCGCATTCTAATCCAAAATATGCAGCCGCTGTTGCTAAAGCAACACCATGCTGACCAGCACCTGTTTCAGCAATAATCTTTTTCTTACCCATGAATTTAGCAAGTAAGCCTTCACCCATACAGTGATTAATCTTATGAGCACCTGAATGATTTAAATCTTCTCTCTTTAAATAAATTTGAGCACCACCACAATATTTAGATAATCTTTCACAATGATAAACTGGAGTTGGTCTACCTTGGAACTCTTTTCTAATTCTTCTTAATTCATTAATGAATTGAGATGAATGACAAATAGTTTGATAAGCATAAGTAATTTCTTCAAAGGCAGGCTTTAATTCATCAGGAATATAAGCTCCACCATATTTTCCAAAATAGCCATCCTCACTAGGATATTTTTTTAAATAAGTTTCAAAATCTACATCTTTAATTTTCATTTTTAATACCTCTTCTTTAAAGTTTATTTTATCATAAAACAATTCAATAAAAAAGCAAAAATGCATATCAAATGATATGCATTTTATATTTTTATTTATTTTAATACAGTTGTTGAAATTGATGTAATAAATATATCTCCACCATGACCAGAATTAATCTTAATATAATATGTTCCAGCAGCACAATTGCTCATTTTGATATTTATCTCTTTACCTTTAGTTCTCTTGAATTCAGTACCTGTATCTTTTGAAGCATCAAATACAACATCACCAGTAGCAGTATATCCCTCTACTGAAGCATCAGCAGCTACGACAGAAAGATACTTAGTCTCTCCATTAAAAATATCAATTCCTCTTTCTGCTTTATTATCTTGATTCAAAACAATTACTACATCAGCAGTTTCAGTTAATGTAAAGGAAATATATTCATTCTCTTCTTCGTTTTTAATTCTTAATCCCTTTGATGAATTAACTAAATAACCTTTATTTTTAGATTTACTATTATCACCTGTTGAAACAACAAAATCATTGTTTTTAGAATCTTTTACAGTAAATGTTTCTTTAGTATTAAAATTCTTTGTTACATTAGTTTTATTAGCATCACTTTGTGTAATACTCTTAAAATCAACTGTTGCAGTGATTTTTTCTAACCATTTAGCATTAAGGGTTGTATTTGAATCTACAACATCATTTTCAAAATCAAATTCAGTTGTTTCATCACTATACCAACCTTTAAACTTAAATCCATCCTTTGTTGGATCAGTTGGTTTAGTTACCTTAGAACCTTTAATGATTGATGCAGCTAAATCAGTTAATTCAGTTTCACCATCAAAGAACTTAATAGTTACTTCTGTTGCATCTTTAATCTTTGCAATTAAAGCATCAACATTTGCTTTACCCTTTTCAACACATAAATCAACATCTTCTGTAGTTAAAGTCATATAAATGCCATCAAGAATGTTTGTTAGTAAATCATCCATATCAGTTTGATATTTAGCTTTATAAGTTTCTTGGTCTAATAATGTTGCAACTTTGTCTGCTACATATTTATTAATTTCTTCATCAGCCTTTAATTCAGATGCATAAACAGTAAATTTGTTTTCAACAACTTTACATGAATTGTCAAATGCTTTTTTAGCATCATCTTTTGTTGTAATACCTGTAAAATCAATCTTAATTGACTTAATACCAGCGAAGAAATAACTGTGATCTTCTTCTTTATAACCAGAACCTTCTAAAACTTTAGTCTTATAATCTTCGAAATCTTTTGCTAATTTTTCTTCATACTTTTCTAAAGTTTCAGAATACTTAGTTTTAACATCATCTAATTCTTTTTTTGCTTTTACTAATTCAGAATCAATTTCATCCATTGAGCATGTTGCAAATACACCATTTATGCCCTTATCATACTTATGTGATATATCAGCCAATTCAACAGAAGCACTAGAACGTTCAGTTGTACTTAAAGAATCTAAAATTTTACAAGTTTCTTTATAGTATTCAGCAAATTCAGTATTAATATCATTTCTAATACTATCATCTACTTTTATATTAGATATTTTTTTAGATACATCATTTAAAATAGTTATAATTTGGTCTTTTGAAGTTGCATTATCTATTAAAGCATTAGAATCTACAAATACTTTTTCAAATTCAGCTTTTGTTGTTGAATAAGTGTAGTTTGAAGCAAATGATTGTTTATTTTTTTCTAAAGATTCTTTAGCTCTTGTTTTAATTTGATCATTAGTATCTAATGATGATACTTTTGAGAATGCATACATTGCAAGTTTTAATGTATCTTCTTTAGATTCTACAGTAGCTAATTGTGCTTCAAATTCAGCTAATTCTTTTTCTAAACTAGCTTTGCTGAATGAATAAGCTTCATTTGATAAAATTGAAGCAACAGTTTCATCAACATATACTTTTAATACTGCCTTAACTTGTTCTAATGTAGCTGTATCTTCATTGATTACTGCAAAATCATCAACCTTAAAGCCACGCTTAGCATCAGTTGCTGTATCAAATTCAACATCAGTTAAGAATACATGTCTTACTGATTCTGGTAATACTACATCATTAGCTAAAACATTATCACCAAATGTTACATAAACCTTTGATGTTGCAAAATCATATTTGAAGTATACTTCATATTCTGTACCTGGAGTATAATCTACTAATACATCACCAAATACTTCTGTTTCGCCATCCTTATAATAGAAGCCAACCTTCTTATCAGCATTAGTTCTAATTGCGAAAAGTAATGTTGAGTTTGTACCAACTGTCTTATATCCCTTGAATTGTACAAAAGACATCTTACCAGCTGTTTTATTTTCTGTATGAGTTGGAGTGTATTTGAATGTTCCTTCTAATACACCACTATAAGCATATCCAAGTTGAATAGTAGCCTTAGTTGTTTCTTTATCGTTAGTATCTGTACCAACTAGCTTACCTTCAACGGCAGAAACATCTAAGCCTTCCTTAATATTTAAGTTATAAACGCCCTTATCTAAAGCCTTATATTCAGATTGAGGCTTAACTTGAGTTTCTGTAAAGTCATCTGCAAATACCTTATTTTCAGATGCACTCATGAATTCGAAATCCTTCTTGATCCACTTAGCATATAAAGTAGTATCTTCTGTGATTTCAGTTGAAGCTACTGCTTTAGTTGCAAATGTATCTTCTAAATACCAACCATCAAATGCGTAGCCTGTTGCTTCTAAAACTGGTAGAGTTTCAGGTAAAGCATTAACCTCTACTACATCTTCAGGTGTTTCACCTTTTGAAGTACTATAAGTTACCTTATATGTCTTTTCAACATATTTAGCAAAAATAGTTGTATTTTCTAAAATTTCTGTATCGAAATCAAAGCTTTCAGTTAATGCTTCATCCTTAAACCAACCAACGAATACTTTTTCATCTAATTCAGGAGCATTTAAAATTTCTGCTTTTGAACCATTTTTAACTTCTTTTGTTTCAATTACAGCATCACCATTTTTAAATGTTACTGTATTTAATTTTACCCACTTTGCATATAAGGTAGTATTTGCAGTAATTTGAGTTGAAGCTTCTGCCTTTGTTTCAAATGCTTCATCTAAATACCAACCTTCAAATGCGAAGCCTGTTGCTTCTAATGTAGGTAATGTTTCAGGTAATACATTTACTTCAGTTAAATCATCTGGCTTTGTACCATTTGCAGTACTGAAGCTTACTGTGTATGTATTATTAACATACTTAGCATAAATTACTGTGTCTGTTGAAATTACTTCATCAAAATTGAAGCTTTCAGTAAATTCAGCATCCTTAAACCAGCCAACAAATGTTTTTCCTGCTACTTCTGGTGCAGTATGTTGTTCAACCTTAGCTCCTTGTTGAACATTTTGTGAATATATATTTTCCTCTCCATTTTTGAATGTTACAACATATTCATTTTCCCATTTTGCGAATAATGTTGTATTAGCTGTGATAGGTGCTTCAAAATTGTATTCAACAGAAAAATCACTATCACTATACCAACCCTTGAATACTTTATTTGCTTGAGTTGGATTTTCAGGCTTTGAAACAACTTGACCACTAATTACTGTCTCTGATTTTAAAGTTTCCTCTCCATTTTTGAATGTTACAACATATTCATTTTCCCATTTTGCGAATAATGTTGTATTAGCTGTGATAGGTGCTTCAAAATTGTATTCAACAGAAAAATCACTATCACTATACCAACCCTTAAATACTTTATTTGCTTGAGTTGGATTTTCAGGCTTTGAAACAACTTGACCATTAATTACTGTTTCTGATTTTAATGTTTCATCACCATTTTTGAATGTAACAGTAAATTCATTTAACCATCTAGCATAAATTGATACATTTCCTGTAATGATATCACCGAAGTTGAATTCCTCAGTTAATTCAGCATCCTTATACCAACCGTTAAAAATTTTGCCATCCTCTTGTGGCATTTCTGGTACTGCTACATTGTAGCCATACTTAACTTCTTTTGTGTCTAACTTTTCTGTACCACTATAGAATGTTACTTGGTACATCTTATTGTAGTCATCACAAGAAGTAAGTGCTAGACCTAAAAATGCGAACGCACCAAGGCCTAATAAAATACGTTTCTTTTTCATTTTCCCCTTTATCCCCTTTATGAAATTCTCCTCGCATGTAAGCGTTTTTTAAAAAAGCATGTTCATTATATCATAAAAGGTAGTAATAATGAAAGGGTTTTCTTTGTTTTTTTATAAAAAAAAGTGATAGATTTAATATCTATCACAATTTAGGCAAAAATTATATAAATTGCAAGTAGTGCCATTTGTGTTAAAAAGGCACAAGCATTATTTATAATTAAATATTTTTTAGTGTATTTTAGACTAATTTGGGCTATTATTGCACCTAATGATGAAAATCCCCAAGGCAATAAATATAATAGCTTTAAATTGACTTTTTCATCATTTGTTTCATTATCTTTATTTATTTTATATTCAATAAATGAAATTACTGATAACAATACATAAATTAAGATAATTACTGAAAGTAAAATGATTTTATTTCCTTTATCCATTATTCTACGAACTCAAATTCAAAGTCTAATAATCTTACAGTATCGCCATTTTTAACGCCAAGCTTTCTTAGCTTATCATCTAAGCCATAAGTTCTCAATTGACGTGCAAAACGATGACGTGCAACTTCACTATCAAAATCAGTCATATTGAATAGCTTTTCTAAGCCCTTACCAGAAACATTAAATACACCATCTGAATCCTTTTCAATATGGAAGAATTCTTCTTCCTCTTTATATCCATATTCAACTACATCAAGCTCATCTTCTTCAAATAATGAGAAGGCATCTGTAGTTTCAAGTGTATCAGCTATTTTATATAATAATGGCTTTAAATTTTTCTTTTCTAATGCACTAATTTCAAAAATTTCAGCATCAACATGCTTCTTAAATTCTTTTAAGTTTTCTATAGCACCTGGTACATCCATCTTATTAGCTACAATAATCATAGGTCTATTGATTAAATTCATCTTATATTCCTTTAATTCCTTATTAATAGCTAAATAATCCTCATATGGATTTCTACCATCTACAGCGCCCATATCGATAACATGTACGATAACCTTACATCTTTCAATATGTCTTAAGAATTCTAAGCCTAAGCCAGCACCTTGAGATGCACCTTCAATAATACCAGGTAAGTCAGCCATAACGAAATCTCTTCCATCATCTAGCTTAACCATACCTAAATTTGGTACTAAAGTAGTAAAATGGTATGCAGCAATCTTTGGTCTAGCCCGTGATACTGCAGCAATTAAAGATGATTTACCAACTGATGGGAATCCAACTAGACCACAGTCAGCTAATACTCTTAACTCACATCTAATCTTTTTAGATTCACCTGGTTCACCCTTTTCACAGAAATCAGGACATTTCATAATACCTGTTGCGAAAGCCATGTTACCACGACCGCCACGGCCGCCTTTAGCAACAACTACTTCCTCATCATTTTTAGTAATATCACCTATTACTTTTCCTGTTTCATCATCAAAAATAGTTGTTCCAACAGGAACTAAAACGATCATATCTTCAGCATTAGCGCCTGTCATACCTTTATTTTTACCCTTTTCACCTGGGTTAGCCTTTAAAATTCTATTATAACGAAGATCTAAAAGAGTAGATAAACCTTCACTACCTTTAAATATAATTGAAGCTCCTCTTCCACCTGAACCACCGAATGGTCCACCTCTTTCGACCTTTAATTCTCTTCTATAGGCAACAATACCGTCTCCACCTTTACCAGCTTCAACTTCCATTTTCGCTATATCAACAAACATCTTTGTTCACCTCTTTTTCTTTAAAAGAAAAAAACAAGCCCAAAAATCTCTTTTTGGGCACATTAATTATAATTATTCAGCAACTGGGTAAACAGAAACTTGCTTCTTATCTTTACCCTTACGTTCAAATTTTACTGTACCAGATACCTTAGCAAATAATGTATCATCGCCACCACGACCA
>JAEEGL016340324.1_pt1 | contig 32864 bp, 39 predicted proteins | sample 9134231 | NCBI WGS metagenome assembly JAEEGL01 (sample SAMN16246548, study PRJNA631951) | gut metagenome | biome: gut microbiome; feature: rumen; material: fiber-attached | host: Bos | place: Iran: Karaj | collected 2018-10
CTGCAATGGCAGCCGCGTTATTCTGCGGGAAAGCGGCAAGTCCGTCGCAATCAAGAACGTTAAGGTACTCGCGCACATTGGAGGATGGGAAACCGTATGTGCGTCGTAAACAAAAACAATAAAGGAGGTACTGGCAATTCCTCCCAAGGCTGAAGCACTTGGGTTTCCTTGCCAAGTTTTTATGAAACGAATTGTTGCTCTAATGGTACTTGCAGCAATTATCGTGTGTATAATGCCTTTACGATGCGCTGCAATCAGCCCTGCGGAAGCAGACGACATCACAAATGCAATTTTGGCACAAAAAGAGAATTACCCGGAAGGTATGCTATGGTCGGCAAGAACTCCAGAGTTTGCTTATACCTGGGGGTTCAAGGGTTCGCTGATTGCAATGACCGGATGCGCTGCCTTTGCAGCAATTCTGCAAGACACCGTTTTTGGCTCAATCAGGGAATCAGAACCAAGCTGGCAGAAGGTAAACACCGACTGCGTATACGTCGGATTTCCGGAAAATAGCGTCAAGTATTCGTGGAGCAATTTATATCCGGGAGACATCATTCGGTTTGACGGTCACACCGTTATGGTTTTAACAAGGGGAAAGTCCTCTGTTACAGTTGTCGAAGGGAATTATGGCGGAACAGTCCATTGGGGCAGAGAAATCAGCAGAACAACGATTGAAAAAACCGCAAAATATATTATTACACGTTATGATAAGGGGCCGGCAATGTTTTCCCTTACACTTCCATCAGAAAACCATTGGACATATGATTCGATCAGATGGGGAATTGACAAAGGGATTGCGGATAATGACGTGACAAGGGACAGCGAAACGATTGATTGTACGAGAGCGGAAATGATTTATGCTCTCTGGCTTGCTCAACAGAGGCCGGCGAACACAGAAGATCCGGCTTTTACCGACATACCGGAAGATGCGATATATAAGGACGCAGTTGCATGGGCGTATGCCAACGGTATTACTTTTGGAACGAGCAAACACAAATTCAGTCCAAATCAGCCTTGCACAAGGGCGCAAATCGTCACACTCCTGTACAGAGCGGTAGACCCGCCTGACGACTTCCTTGACACAGAAAATCCGTTTACAGACGTATCATCCGACGAGTATTATTATAACGCGATATTATGGGCGGCATCTGAAGGGATCGCAAAAGGAAAAACCAGCGCAAGATTTTCTCCGAATGATAATTGCAGCAGGGAAGAAATGATTGTCTTTTTATATCGGACTGTGAAATTTTACATGGAGGCAGAACAATGAAAAACAGATGGATTATTCTGATTCTTCTTCTGACGATTCTACTCGTCTCAGCCTGCAAAAAGAATGAGCCGAACCCGCCTGCGGAGGCGACAACCAGCCCTTCTTCGTTTTCTTCTGCCGCGACGGAGGATTCCGAACCGGTCGGCGGCGAGACGGGATTATCTGAATCGGGCGGATTTACACTTTCCCCGCAAGAAGTTCTGGCCCGGATGAACGACGCGATGGACGTCACGGACGGGAATTTTCACGTTCACTTCACGTCCGAGCTGCGAACCGAGGTAAACGTCACGAACGACGACGTTACGATGGAGATGACGCTTCCTTCGAGCGTGAGCTATGACTTCTACCAGGCAGGCGGGAAAGCGCACTATGTTGAAACAAGCATAACCTCAATGCAAGGGACGGCGACCCAAAGAGGGGAGAGCTGGCCTATAAGCAAAAAAGAGACAAAGAACAGGGAAGAACAGTATTATATTCTCGAAGACGACGGTTCGATTTCGGTTGCGCTGCAGAGCGGGACAGACAAATGGGAGTATAAAGAAAGATATGCTCCGCATGGCAGCAACGTCCGCATTTCTGAATCAGGGAAAGCGGCTGCCAATGCGAAGATGTATCTGGAGGACGGTGTTTACACAATCATTGTTGGCCTCAAAGACATGATTGATGATGGCTCCTTTGACGGTCTGACAAAGACATATATGCGCCCTGATGTCGGAAGCTCCACAGCAGCAAAAAACAACACGGAAACGCCAGATGTGAAGCTGACGATTCTGATAGACGCGAACACTTATCGTCTGATCTCTGTCACAATGCCGGATGCGGTATTTTACACGACGGATCTGACAAGCTATTCAGAACAGGCGACAGGCAGCGAACGGACGACGGTTCAGTTTGCACTTTCGTATGACCAATGGGATTCGGTGGCAGAATCAGATGCAACGAATGACGCACTGATTACAGCCGCGAAAGAGGGGAAGCCATACGAGCAGAGCCAAGAGACAATACTTGCGCCTCTCCCTGATACGTGGCAAGCCGGAGCGTTTATATTGGATGGTGCAGAATACAGATTCCCACTGACATTTGATGAACTGGAAGCAAACGGGTGGAAAGCGGACTTCTATTATTACGGAGGATCGACGAACAAGCTGTATCAGCGCTCTTATATTTTGGCAAAAGCCATTGTGTTTGGTCATGAAAAGTACGATGGCTACCAAAGGCATAACTCAAATTACGATTTCATTTTGGAATGCTGGCTGATGAATCGAGCCAACCACTCTGAAATTCTCAAAAACACGGAGATCTATGGAATCACGTTTGACTTTAATGCCCGTGATTTACGAAATTCTTCGGTACAGGTTGAACTGACTTTGCCGGGTGGCATAACGGCCCAATCCACGCAGGACGACGTAATCGCCGCATACGGGGAACCGGACGCAATAGGTGATTTTTATGACAGGCTGAACGAACCGTATCATGGGAATATTTATGGCAACTATAATTCCGGAAAAGCAATCGTGTTCGGATATTACACGGATGGAACAATCAGAAATATAACATACCTCTGTTTGCCGGATGAAGGTCTGATGAAAACACAAGACTTTGACAGAAGCCGATAAAAAAGGCCCGCTCCTTCGATGAGGGAGCGGGTTTTGATTTGCGGATGATGGGCAACAATCGCTGTGGGGGGACGAGTGGCACGGACGCAGAGTGAAAGGCGCCGGCGCCACTGCCAGATCAGAGCTTCGCCACACCGCTTGAAGCTGATGTGCAAAGGCCGCTGGCGGACAGGATGGTTGGCATCCGCTATGTCATATACAATCGTTGAGGGCTCCGGGTGAAGGCTCCGCGTGTTCAGCCAACGGCTTTTGCGGCTGGCATTTGAATCAACGGGGGCCGCCCTTTGAGCATATGCGGCAGGGAAGATGTGATTCGGAGTACCGTCCGAAGATCTCCGTGCGGTGATCCCATGCGGCGAGAAGCCCATCAAGCAATAGCCGCATCGGTCGCATTTGTTCCTCAACTGATTGTACTTGTATTATATCATATAGATTCTACTTTGTCAACATATAATTTAGATTTCTTTCAAAACAAAATCGAAAGAAAACGTGCTGGGTGAATTTCGAGGAATTCTGAAATTACGGACAATTTACTGTTGACAAAGCAGAAAAAACGCGGTAAAATATAAGCGTACTTTAAGGAGAAAAAACATCTTTTAAGTACGATCTTACAATGTAATTGACGCCCCACTTTTCGTTTTCGGACGAAAAGCGGGGCGTTTTTTAATCAGACGGCAAAAATTTTGGGGCGTTGTCTGAATCAATCTCGCAGCCCCGCGAGAGAAGGAGAAAAAATGGAACGAAAAAAGTGGATGAATAAGGAATTCTTTCCCGGCAATTTACAGCATGAGCCGACAGACGTCGTGCTCAACATCTGTTGGTTCGGAGAAGACATGGAATTGGTCAAGCGCTCCGCGACTGCTGCGGAGTGGTTCGCCGACTGGTACGGCGAGTGCGAAATCTGCCCACCAAATGACGCTTCTTTTACCGTGAACGCATACACGCTTGACGGGAAAGAAATCAGCGTGTTTTTTGAGTTCGCAGATTTTGAAGAACTGATGGAGGCGATCCGGCCCACAATGATCTTCCATCACTGGGACAGTGATGACGAGGATTACATCAGGTGCGCTGAACCTGAAAATGCCAATGAACCCAAATACTTCATTGGCAAGGGCAGCGCACTCCGATACATTGCGGACAACGACGTTCCCTATGCAAAAGCTGTAGAGAGCATCGGCATCTGCAAGCACTGCGGGCAGCCTGTCTTCCCGGCACGCGAACCCGGTGTCTGGGGCTACTGCCACCACTGCGACGCATGCTACGCTGGGCCTGATGACCTTGCGTAGATGAAGGAGGAGAACAATGGAAGGCTATAAGATTGAGGCCGGAAGCCTCTTAATTTGCAAACCGGCCGAGGAATTCCGCAAGCCGAGAAATGTCAACTTCGAGGTTTACGCCCGGGTGATCTGGGTTAACAGCGAACAGGACAGAGCCATACTGCGCCGGTACCTGAAGCAGGGGAGACTGTTTTCCAGCGAGCAGCTTTTGCCCTTGTCTGGGTTGGTCAACATATATCAGCCCATGAACGATGCAGAGCGGGAGATGTTCCTTGCGAATACAAAAGACGAACCCGCACCCCACGTTTACTGGACCGCCGGAGATTTCGCCTACAGCAAGGCAAGACCCGGCGACTATGTGGACGCTGCCGTGGTAGAAAATGCCATGAACATCATGCCTCCCACGACCATGCGTTACACCTGCGCCCAGGTTGGGGAGCCGTATTCCCACGAAATTGACCCGAAGACCGGAAAGCTGCGTGCGACTTACGCAACATTTTCGATCATGGAAGGCAACTTCCAAAGAGGCATCTGGAAATTCTGCGGATACTGTTTCAAGGACGAAAGGACTCCACGCAGGGAAAAACCCGCATACATGTAGGAGGCACTAAGCCAATGAGTAGATACAGTAAGGTCGTATTAGTTGCAGCCAAGAAGGTCTGTGACTCTTTCGACTGCCCACCCTGCGGGTGCTACACCTGCAAGCCGGTTACTGAGCCGCTTCCGGATGGCTCCCCAATGAGCGTTTGCCCGTTGGCTAAGTTCCAGAAAAGCATCGCCACCATGGAACCTGTGGACTGGATGCTCACCTTCGAGGAGCTGGCTGCTTTGTGCCGTGCGTGCAACCACACAGGGAAAGATGGAAAGAGAACCGATCAAAGTTACTATGCGCACTGCATTGATTGTCCCGTAGAGAGCATCCGGGACTGCATGATGGAATGCGCCGCAGAAGCTGCCTGTAGCTGATAAAAGGAGGAAACCGACAATGAGCAAAAAAGAAGACATTTCTGCCGCTGTGGAAGCCATTGACTTCTCCGTGCGTTTCAAAACGCAAAAGGGAAGAAATGGCAAAACTGAAAAATATGCCGAATTCACCGGCTTCACTAATCGGGATCGTGAGCTCAACTTTGTTGAGTTTTATAATAATCTCGATGAACTGCCTGGCAAACTGAGCGAGAGATACAATGACTTCGACGTTGAGGAAGAAGTCATGATGTATCTGGAGGCAAGCCGCAACGGGCTTGAGGGGGTTCCGTCCCTTCTGGAGCTGCTGGACGATGTCCGGGAAGAGGAAAGTCTTCTCCTGGATCTTTCCATGGCAGTTGCCGCCGGGCTGCACGGTAAACTCCCAGAACCCAAGAGATCTTGGATGGAAAAGGAATACGAATTTGATGCCCAGCTTTCGAAGGCGTATTCCAATCCGTCCAGCCCGCTGACGGAAGCCGCCATGAAAGAGCTGAACCGGATTATCGAGTCAATTTACGGCAAGACGCTCCGGGAACTGCTCCGGCAGTAAAAGCGATGGGAGGAAAATTATGGAAAAGATCGGGGTAACCGAGCAAGGCGATGCGGCTCTTGACTTGTCCTGGGTGAACAAGCTCAATTCCGTTGCCGGCGCGGTTCTGATCACCAAGGAACTCACAGGTCCTTTTGTCGCGCAACTCCTTGCGCATCAGGATAAAGTCCTGCTGCATATGACCTGCACCGGATATGGCGGCACTGTTCTGGAACCGAACGTACCAGATCTGAGCACGACGCTCATGCGGTTGGACGAGCTTATCAAGCTGGGCTTTCCAATCCAGCGCATCGTCGTCCGTGTCGATCCCATCATCCCTACGGAGAAGGGGATTGCCACCGCAAGAAAAGTCATCGAGGCGGTGCATCGGCTCGGCATTCGCCGAATCCGCGTGTCCGTTCTGGATATGTACCGCCACGTGCAGGCGAGATTTCAAGCGGCGGGGCTTCCTCTGCCCTATGGGAATGAGTTCCAGGCGTCGAGAAAGCAGTTTCTGGCGCTTGACAGAATGCTTCTTGACGTTCTGTGCAAGCACCCGACCATCTCGTTTGAGTCATGTTCTGAACCAATGCTGAACGTGCCCAAAAAGGTCGGATGCATCGGAACGTTCGAGTGTTCCATGTTCGGCATTGAAAAAACCGAAAATGAGCACAAACAAAGAAACACCTGCCTGTGCTGTGGGGAGAAGGTAGAACTTCTTTCCAACCGACATCCGTGTGCGCATGGATGCCTGTACTGCTACTGGCAAGACTAAAACCAACGGCAGCCTCTAATTGAGGCTGCCAATAATAAAAAAGAAAGAAGGGTAAATATGTTGTTCCAAAAGGCGAGCGACTTTCTGTGTGGCGACAACTACAAACTGCCAAGCATCGTTCGCTCGACAGACCCGAACGCACCTCTCGTCAATGTGGTGATCACCGAAAGACGAGAAAAGATCGTTGTTTCACGAGTGTTTGATTCGCTCCCCGCTGCACGGCAAGCTGCTTATGCCGTTCATGCGATTATCCTGACAGAGATCGAACGACAGCATGTAACCGGCAGCTCTGCCAGGTTTATGAAATACAAAGCACTTGCCACACTTTTGAATGTGGAGTGCGAGTATTCCAAAAGCCGCGGCTGGTTTGTGAAAGATGACTGCGCTGTTGTGCAGCGTATTGCAAAAATGTAGAGGAGGCTTGACAATGGCTGATGCTCTGAAGGCCTACGTTGTCCGAGATAAAGATTATTACAGAGAATCTCCTACCGTTGTGTTTGCAAGGAATCGAAACGAAGCAAGAAGTCTTGCTATGAAAACCGATGCCTGTGAGGATTTGTCCTACCTTGAAATCGAGGCGAAGCGCAAACCGGCATTGGACAATTCATACCGTGGCAGATGGGAGATGGACTGGAACGACCCGCAGGATCGCATCGACTGCGTTAAGCTCGCCGGAATGTATTGCTCATACGAAACCGATCCAAAATGCGGATCTTGCCCAGCCCGAGACTGGTGCGAGCGATACAAGGATGACATTGAAAGCTACGACCGGATCATCCGGTCCTTCGGTGTCTTAGAAGAAGGAGGGACGGAAAAATGAACGAACGCCAAAAAAAGGCGTATGACTTAGCAGAAGGAAATGACGATTTGTGTCAGGTCTGCAAATTCCGGTACGACTGCCACGGCACTCAAAGCTACGGCGACGGCCCGGTTTTTCCTCCTTGCGCAGATGGGGAACCAGAACGATTCGTTGATTTCAAAAAACTTGACGAATACGCAGACGAACAGGATGAAGGAGGTAGTGAGGATGCCTGTTTTCACAGCAGAGGAAATCGTTAAGGCGTTAAGATGCTGCGGCAAGCACGATGATAACGAGTGCTATCGGTGCCCACTTGCAGGAAAGTATTCATGCAATGATTGCGCCTTTGAGTTGTACTTGAAGGCCGCTGACTTGGTAGATAGTCTGCTTCGCAAGCTGTGTTCTTTGTGTACAGTGTGCCCGGCAGATAAAAGGAACCCATACGATTGTGAAATCATTGAAACCTGTAAAGAAGGAGGCGGCGAAAAATGAATGAACATAATCGGAACCTGTGGTTTGCATGGACGAACACAGGTGACTGGGGCGGCATCACCAAATACTGCTGCATCGCCGAGACAAAGGAGGAGGCAGAAGAAAAGATGGGCCTTGCCTTATACCGGCAAAACCGCAGATATGATGTGATTGGCCCGTTTGAGATGACGGGAAAAGACATTCTCGATAAGCTCGTAACCTGCGGTGGAACCGATGGGTTCGAGCTGACCTACACCATCAATCAGAAAGAGAAGGAGGACTGACAATGTTACACATTACTCTGTATCAAATCGACATGAACCGGGACGATGACCGGCTCGCCTACTGCTCTCTGGACACTGTGAAGCGGGAGGTCGGAGCGATTCCGGCTGAAATCTACGATAAGGTCTTTGAGGGCGACATCGACTGCGCCAACCTGGAGGAAGCCTACGTGCTCTTCAACCGCGACGACCGGCCCGGTGCGAAGGAGTTCCGATCCATGTCGGTCTCCGACGTGATCGCCGTCCGGAACCCGGAGAGCGGCGCAGAGAGCTTCCACTTCTGCGACAGCGTGGGCTTTGAGGAAGTGGACTTCAATCCGGAGCTGACCACTGACAGCACGCGCCACACCAAGAAGACCATTCGCGTGGTACTGGTAGAACCCGGCAAGGAAGCGCGGCTTGAAGACGTAGATCCCTCACTGGAAGGACTGTACAAGGCAATCCAGGCTGAGATGATCGAAGCTGTTTATCCTTTCGAGGAACAGGTATGTCTTGTCTGCGACGAGGAAGGTAAGATCAAGGGCCGGGATCTCAACCGAGCGCTTCGCATCGACGGTGAGGGCGAAATCTACGACATTGTAGCCGGGACCTTCATCGTCTGCGGCTGCGGCGGCGAGAACTTCAGCAGTCTCACAGAGGCTCAGCAGAAGAAGTATCTGGAACTCTACCGATGGCCGGAGCGCTTTTTCCGGGTGCGTGGCACGATCAAAGCCGTCCGGATCACGCAGAGCGAATGACAAAAGAAACAAGCGGCCTCGAAAGAGGCCGCAGACTCAAAAAGGGGGTGATTTTGTGGCAGGCTACGTTCGGGGAAAAGGCGTTCTTGTCGGCGTATTTACCTTTGCTGAAATGGCAAGCGGTGATGCCGCTCAAGCAATCGCGGGAGCCAAAGAGCAGCATGGCCTTGACAATGTGTACCATGAGGCATGGTGTGAAAGTTGCGTGCCGGTTGGTTGGAAGATTTGGCTTGCGGCGGACTGCGACAAACGATAAAGGAAAAAACGCATTTTTACTGTTGACAAAGCAGAAAAAATGCAGTAGAATATAAGCGTACTTTAAGGAGAACTTTTTTCTTATTAGTACGTTTCATATTGTAATTGACGCCCCACTTTTCGTTTTCGAACGAAAAGCTGGGGCGTTTTTTATTCAGACGGCAAAAATTTTGGGGCGCTGTCTGAACAAACCGTTGCCCCGACGGAAAAGGAGATCCTATGAAAAATGATCCTAAGAGGTTCGTCTCTGACGAGTACACAGAACTCTTCAGAAACGAAGCTGACTTCACAAACGAGGTCCGCGAAATCGAAGATCAGGGACGCTGGTTCACCGCCGGCACGCCCGATCTCGGCATCAAAGCCGTCGAGCGGGGCGACAACAAGTCCCTGCCGATGGACATCCAGAATACGCTGGACGCCCTTGCCCCCGGCATCGACGTTGACGCGGCGCTGGACACGATCCAGAACGGCTCCCAGCTGTTTCTGGAAAGTGCGGACGGGCTTATCCCGATCCGCACGGTTTCGATTTCGGATCTGATGGAGTCCGCAGTCGGAATCCGATCCGCATTTCTCGGATCGGACATCGAAAAAGATCCCGGATTTTTCGGTGCCGTATTCGACGCGGCAAAACCCCGGCTCAACCGCCAGAAGCGGATGAACAAGCTGTGGGTTTGCGCAGGCAAGCTCACGGCTTGCGGGACAAATGAATACCTTATCATGCGAATGGACAAGGTGTTCGAGCAAATCATTCCTGAACTGAGAAATCGGTTTGGGGATCTTGAGTTCGTGGAGGGCGTGACATCTCATCCGGTTGTCCGTGCCATCTACCGGATTTCGGGCAAAACCGAATCTGCTGGTCTCTGCAATGAATACCAGCAGATGGTAAAGCAGATGGGAGTTAAAGACACCCTGCTTCACGACCCAACCCAGCTTTCGTTCGACGTCACGATCCAGACGTCGAACACCAAAAACAGTGCGGCAACTTGTCGTGCCGTAGTGGAAATCGAAAACTCTCGTGTGCCCATTGGCACGCCGATTTCGGTTGCTCACCGTGGCAACAAGGACGGCGTTGCTGCACTCGCGGCAAGAATTCCCGAACTCTTTGCCAAGTTTGGCGAGAAGGAGTCCTCGGTCGCTCGGCTGATGGGCCACATGCTGAACCACCCGGCCGACGCAATCATCAACATGGGCAAGCGGCTCGGTATTCAGATGCCCCTTCTGACAAAGGCGGCTGAGGAGTTGAGCGATACGCTTGACATGAGAGGAGAAGATCGCTGTACGGCGTGGGATGCGTACGTCTTCCTGTGCCGCACGATCAATCTTGCGGCGGGGGATTATACGCCTGCGGAGATCTGCAAGATCGAGGAATCCTGCGCCAGAGCGCTTCGGCGCAGTTGGCGCGACGAGGATCACGAAATCAAAAAGACCGTGATCCCTGAGACTGCTCCGGCACCTGCCATTCTGTAAGGAGGAAAATCATGAATCCGTTCGAATGCAACATTCCGCTTGAGAAGCCGGGGTTTGCATACCCGGCATTTGCGGCAGCGTACAAGACCTTTGCCATGCGGGTGAAAACCCGCATGGCAAAACTGGAGAAGGTAGTAACCCTTCTCAACGAAGACCCTGCGAAAGTAACGTATGCCGTCCGGAAATACTTCATTGATCTGGATGGCAAGACACTTCTGAAGGACGAGGCCGGGAACCTTCTGCTGGACACTATGCCGGCAGAAGAAATTGCCAATGTTCTTTATCCGGGAATGCCTCTGGTTCGGTGGAACAAGTTCATCGAATTTCCGAATGCGGAAATCCTGGTGAACCCGTGGTTCATTACCACATCGGAATGGGCCACTTTCGTTCGCGCCATAGGCCTCGGCGGATCTGATCCCGCCCCGATCATGCTTCGCGGAAAATATGAAAGCCAGTCTTTGAGAACTCTGTTCTACACCAAGACTGGCAAGGAAAAGGCCCCCACCGCAGCAGACGACAGTGGCCGTGCTTTCATTTTCGAGTATGGACACATACACGAACCCCAGGTGATTGCGGAGTTTTGCCGCAGAACCGGGGCAAAAGTTCTGGAATGCCCCTTTGTCCTCCGGTCAAAGAAACATCCCTGGATGATCGCGGACATTGACGCCGTTGTTCAGATGGTGGACGGAAGTCTTTACGTCTTCGAAGCCAAGACGACCGGAAGCCAGAACTGGGACGATTGGCGTACAGGAATCCCGGAACAGTACACCTACCAGCCGCCGCACTACATGGCGGTGCTGGACGATGAGCGCGTCAAGGGCGCGTTCATCGGCTGCATCATCTCGAATCAGGCGAACGACTTTTTCGGTCACCGCATGGATCGGGACATGGCAACCGAAACGAACCTGATCGAGATGGAAGGAGATTTCTGGAACGACTACATTGTTCCGGGCAAAATCCCTCCGCTCGACAGCGACCCAAAGAAAAACGCTTATACGTTCGCAACGTATGAGCGTAAAAATCTCCCGGATGCCGACCCCCAGATCCTCTCTGGGGACAATGTGCAGGCAATCATCAGCCGCTACCGGCAGCAGGCGGAACGGGCAGAAGCAGCAAAAGAGGAATACGATTCCTCAAAGGCTGAACTGGAAGCCACTGCTACGGAACTGTTCTCTCTTCTGACGACTTCCTCCAAAGGAATCGTCAAAGACGAACAGGAGGAGGGCAAGATGTTTGTCGTCGAGTCCCGCCGCACGGCAAGGGTCACGGTAAACCGTGAGAAACTGTCGGCAAACTGGCCGGAGATCTATCAGCAGGTCGCAGAGGAAAGCGTTTCCTATGCGACACCGAAGATCTCGGCGAAAAAGATCCCTAAGAAGAACCCCTTCGAAGGGGTTGCAAAGTGAAACAGCACCCCCTCGAAGGCAACAACTGATCAGCAACAGCCCCGGCCAATAGGCCGGGGCGGAAAGGAAACAATATGAAAGAGAGTAATTTCAGAAAGGTGATCTGGTCTAATGAAGACCTTGATCTGGACAACTGGCGGGAGGACTTGCAGGAGCAGTATCCTGACTGTTCCGAAAATGAGTTGTTTCGCATCATGTGCGAAACAAACGCCGAGTACCTCTCCGACGAGCGTGTGAACCTGAATATTCAGTTATCCAGGCCGATCCTTGTGATTGCCGATCTTGGCCTTTGGAACGGACGGTGCATGAGATACAAGGAGATCCCAAGCGGCAATATTCGTGACTGCCTTTCCGGAGGCCACGATTACACGACATGGTATGTGGATGAACGGAAAGACCTCCGCTGTGATGACATTCACCATGATGGCACCAACCACTATCTCTACCGGGTTTACAAAGACTGGGCTACGGAAGCCCAGATCGCACTGCTGAAAGCCAAAATCCACAACGAAACTGTGACCCGCGCAGACATCACCCGCGTCACCCGGCGCTTGGGAGACGAAATCTGCAAGGTCTACGGTTGGTAGACAGGAAGGAGAAAATATGAACTTTGACAGAAAGGGGCTGTTGTTTTTTCAGCAGCTCCGTAAGATCGACAGTATTCTTCCGCTGAGCATGGAACAAGCGGAAGCTGTACTGATGGATAAGCGGGTTTACGTCGCGTCTCCGCTGCGCGATGAAACCCCGGAACTGATCCGGCGCAATATGCTTGCAGCCAGAAACGTCTGCAAGTGGCTCGCGCCTTATTGCAAAAAAGCGTGGGCTCCCCATGCCTGGCTCCCGGAGTTTCTGGACGACAACGATCCGAACGAACGGGATATTGCGATTCGCTTCGGCAGCGAGCTGCTTAACCACAGCGATCTGGTTGTTACCTTCGGAGAGAAAATCTCTGTTGGCATGGCAGCGGAAATCGCTGAAGCCAACAAAAAGGGTATTCCAGTCTATTGTCTGGAATACAAAAACTGAACAAAGGAGGAAAAAGTAATGTACGAAATTTACATGTTGTTTGAGGGCCGGCAGGTGCCGATGCCTTCCGATCACGGCCTCAGCCTGATCGAGGCTACCCGCCGCGCCGACCTCTACAAGAAGCGCAACCCCGCTCGCACGTTCACGGTCTGCAACGAGATCAACGGCGACATCGAGTACCAGACCTGAGCCAACCAAAGTTTCCAACGGAAGGAGGTGATCCTACGGAAACTTTGAGGCTTAAAATGGTCTCAATCTTGTACACCAACGAATCAAACGGGTACACTGTTGGAAAGTACAAGATTGTTGGCAAAAAAGGCGACCTTATTTCGGTGATTGGCTACTATCTCCCGGACAACAAGAATGTGTTGATTGCCGAGGGCGAATGGACCGACAATCCGAAATATGGGCGACAATTCGTAATTTCTTCGTATGAACAGGAACTGCCCAGCGAAGAAAAAGCGTTTGTTGCCTTTGTCGCAGCAAATATACCCCATCTTGGGGTAAAAAAAGCGAAGAAGCTGTTTCAAAAATTTGGCTCAGCCATCTGGGATGAAGCCGAACGAAATGAGAGGATCTTTGAAGACGCTGGAATACACGACAAGCGTCTGAAAAAGACAGCTCTTCGGGACCTCGTGGAACAAGCGCGGGAAGTGTCCGCGCTTACTGCCTTTTTGAAAGGTGAAATAACTCTGAGCCAAAAACAGTTAGCGAACGCAGCAAAACAGTTCGGAGTAGAGCAGATCAAGAACAATCCGTATCTGCTCATGCAGGAAAACGTCTCTTTTATGGAGATTGACTGTTTTGCGATAAAGAGGGGACAGCCTGCGGGAGCGTACCAGCGCATCCGTGGAGCCGTCCTCACCATCCTTACTGCCGCACAGCAGGCGGGGCACACTTTTGTGTTCCCGCATATGCTTCTCTACGGTGATGGAAAGCGGGGGCTTCGGTACGGTGTCAAAACGCTTCTGGACATGAACGCAGAAGTGTCTGAGACGGTCATCCGGAAGGCTCTGGCAAAAATGGGTCAAGATCGGCTCATTGTTTTCAACGCTTGCGGATATTACCTGTACGACAGCATCCGCGAAGAAACAATGATCGCAAAACTCCTGACACCGTATCAAGATGCCGAATGTGAAGATGAGAGTATGATTTCCTCCTGCATTCAAGAGTTTGAGTGCGATGAAGAAATAAAACTTTCGTCATCCCAAGTCGAGGCAATTAAAAAAGTGTTCTGTAACAGGATATCTGTTATAACTGGATGTCCCGGAACAGGCAAAACGACGCTTGTGAAGGCGTTACTGAAGATTGCCGCGCATCTTGATTACAACCGTCCCTGTCTTATAGCGCCGACCGGAAAAGCTGCGAGAAAACTTGCAGTATCAACGGGGTGCGAAGCGTCCACCATTCTGTCAAGGATCGGCTGGACAGGAGAGAACGACTACCAGATCCTGGCTGGCGGCGGTTTGTCCATTGAGGCGGACTTGATCGTGGTCGATGAAACGTCAATGGTCGATCAAAAGACTATGGCGATGCTTCTGGCTTCGATCACAGGAACGCCCCGGCTGGTTCTGATTGGAGACCCGAACCAGCTTCCGTCCGTTGGAGCGGGGAATGTCCTTTCGGATATTATCTATTCCAAAACCATCCCGACGACGGAGCTAAACGTCATATTCAGACAGAAGGGCGAAGAAAACCCGATTGTCGTGAATGCACAAAAGATGCTTCACGGCGACCTGAATATGATGGAGAACAAAAATTTCCGCTTCTTCGATGCAAATGACGAGGATTCCTTCCGAATTTGCACCGACCTCTATAAAAAAGAGGTTAAAAAAGCCGGAGCCGATAATGTGGCCCTGATGGTCCCGTATCGGAAAAAGATAGACACAAGCAGACCACATTACACCTGTTTGACGGCGGATGAGTTCAACGAATCGCTCCAAGAGTCGCTGAATCCCAAAACAGCCGGGAAAGTAGAGTATAGTGTGGGAAAGCGAGTGTTCCGCGTTGGAGACCGGGTAATGCAGCAAAAGAACACCGAAAGCGCCAAGAACGGCGACACCGGCGTGATTACTGCGATTTATCCGAAAACCGACGAATCGCCGGAAAGAATCCAGATTCTTTTCAACGGAACAACTGCATTAGAGTATGACCACGAGCAGATGCAAGACGTAAGCCTTGCGTATGCAAGTACCGTACACAAGATGCAGGGATCTGAGGTAGATTCTGTGATTCTATGTTTATCCGGGAGACACGGAGCGCTTCTGGCTCGAAATCTTGTCTACACGGCGATCACGCGAGCAAAGAAGCGCGTGTATATCGTTGGGGCGAGGAAGGCTTTTGATTACGCCGTGATGAACGACACGTCAAAAGATATGAGCCGGCAGAGATTGACGCTGCTTTGTCCCCGGCTGAGATACTACAACAAACGCCGTGGGTGACAAAATCACCCACGGCAAGAAAAGCTATCTGAACAAATCAAAAAAAGAAAAGAAGGATTTCACGGATGTACCAATTATAAGCCGTTGCGCATGGAGAGGAATTCAACTAAATAACAAATATCCAATATTGAAAGGAAAAGAAAAATGGCAGACAATAACAAAATTTTCGCCCTCAGAAAAAAGAGCAGATACGGGCTATTCTCCGCAACTTGCAATCGAGGAATTGGTAAATGCACCGTCAGTGTAAGCATCTACGGCTTTGGTGATTTGATTGAGGTCAAAAAGGGCTCGAAATTAATCACGAGCGTAGACACCAACGAAGACGACTGGGGTTTCGAAGAGATTAACGAAGGGGAATACAATATCAATGGGTATCATCTGATACTTGGAAAGTGCTTGAAACGCTGGAAGTAATGCGTTGGCAGATAAGACTGGACGCCGTGAGAATTTTGGCGCATGGTTTTTTATCCACCACAAAAATTAGGCACCACAAAACGCATTTTTACTGTTGACAAAGCAGAAAAAATGCAGTAAAATATAGGCGTACTTTAAGGAGAGTTTTTTCTTTTAGTACGTTTCGTAATGTAATTGACGCCCCACTTTTCGTTTTCGGACGAAAAGCTGGGGCGCTTTTTATTCAGACGGCAAAATTTAGGGGCGCTGTCTGGACAAACCGTTGCCCCGACGGAGAAGGAGAACCTGCATGGATGAAAACAACGGCGGCTACCGTACTGTTACCCAGTCGCAAGCCGCCGCCGCAGCCGTAAAAGTCGCGCTGTTCTGCAAACAGCGAGACCGTTGCGGGAACTGTCCGTTTATTTCCAAAACGGATAGCTGTACGTTGTACGGGAAAAAGGTTAAGCCCGATTTCCGCTGGGCCGACCGCGGAAACGGCGCACTGATCCCGATGCTTATGTTGGGATTGGGAAAGGAGAATAGTCAATGAAAATAGCCGAAAGCAGAGACTTCGTAAACAAAGATTTCGTAAAACGAGGTCTCGCACAAGAGTACCCGTTTCAGCTGATTTTGGATCGTTTTTTCACGGAACAAGAAAAAGCTGAAAACGCTAAAGCATACGAAAGCCTTACACCGGAAGAATGGACCGCCAGGTGTAAGGCAACGAGAAAAAGAATCGGGAAAGAAGTTGTCGGGATTCTTGAAATGCTGAGAAAGCATTTTAAGATTGGGCAATACGATCCCGATGATTCGTCCGTAACATATGAAAACTGTGACCTCTGGTTTTGGTGCAATGACACCGACGGAGCCAGAGATTACAGCTATGTTACGTTACAACCGCCGATGGATGAACAAAATCCGGAGGCTTGCCGTCGCGTTTTTGAGGAGATAAGAAAGCTCCTTGAGGCGTATGACGACACGAAGAACGTCTCAGCAACGATCCGCTTTTGTTCTCGACTTAACGAAGAAGCGGTTGAGCAGGAGGCGGCACGAATCTTTTCCAAGATTAGAAACCAATTCGTTCGGAATGGTTTCCAGATTGGAAAAGTTTTGTGGGTGAAAACCACAAAGTATACCGGTTACGCATTTCGGAAGAAAGGCTGCGGTAAACTCTGCTCCATGACTCCCGAAGCAGTTTGTGAAATTGAACTGCTGGGAAAAAGTCCATCTGATCCTACCGAGAAGATGGACATATGAAACCAGCGCAGACAATCTGTTAAAGGTTGTCTGCGCATCGTCAAAGCTGGAGAACAAACTCCAAAATCATCGACAGACGCGAAAGCGTCGGAAAGGAAGTATCATGAATCTCAGATTTGAGGACGCAAGGGCGTCCACCATTGTGCCCGTATGCACCCGGTTTCGTCAAGGATACCGGAAATACGGAAAAGAAACGAAGACGCAAAGAGTCTTCCTTTCACGCACGAAGCCGGAAAACCGCGAAATCTTTGTTTTTAACGGCGATGTGCTCCTCGGGAGAATCATCCATGTGGAGCCAACAAAAGTGGAGACAGGTCCGTGGAAAAGGACTGGAGCAGGTCCGTGGGCATTACAGCCCAACAGTAAGTATGGGTTCTGTAGTCCGAATTATGCGGAACGATTCTGCGAAACGATCCTGCAGGCCAAGAAGGAATGCGGTGAGTATTTTGCAGCAGAACTAAAAAACGATCAGGAACGGGAGCGCACCAAAACATCCCGCATCCCGCTCAATGCACTTCCCTTTGGAAGCGGAGACGAGTTCTACCCGACGCCCACCGCGCTTGCCGGCCGCATGATCGGAAAGATCAACTGGCGCGATGTAAATTCTGTGCTGGAGCCGTCTGCCGGAAAGGGCGACCTCGTAGCCGCGATGGTGGAGTGTTCGAAGTCGTGGCAATCCATGCTGTATGACCAGTACCGAGGCTCCATAAGCGATATGGTCGATTGCATTGAGACTGACCCGAACCTCCAGGCGCTGCTCAAGGGGCTGGGGTACAGAGTGGTTGCGGACGATTTCCTGACGTTCCATACGTACAAGAAGTACGACGTCATCATTATGAACCCTCCGTTCTCTAATGGAGACGCCCATCTGCTGAAGGCCATCGAGCTTCAAGAACAGGCCGGTGGGCAAATCTGCTGTCTCCTGAATGCGGAAACGGTGCGAAATCCCTACACGCGGCGCAGGCAGGAGCTGTTATCCAAGTTGAAGCTGTATGGTGCTGAGTATGATTTCGTGAAAAACGGGTTCAGAAAGGCAGAGCGGACATCGGATGTTGAGACCGTCATCATTACGCTGACGGTTCCAGAACCGGAATCCAGAAGCAACATCGTGGAGGAACTGAAAAAGGCTCCCCGGTATAGCGGAGAGTATTCTCCGACTGCGCTGATGGAGAAGGGCGACGTTGTGCGTGAGCTGATCCAGCTCTACAATTTCGAGGCAGACGCCATTGTGCGCCTGCTCCGAGAATATCAGGGTCTTCTGCCTTATCTGGAACCCGGCCCCTACGATTCCGCAATTGTTCGACTTTCTGTTGGGCGGGTCAATGACACGACCAAGGTCACGACAGAGACCATCAACTCAGCGTTGGAGTCACTGCGAAAAGTTTTCTGGCATAAACTTCTGCACGATCCGCGTCTCGAATCCATGATCGGGAAGATGACAGAAAGGATGCGCCGGGACTATGACAGCAAAGTCGAGGAGATGCGTGACCGGGATTTTTCCGAGTACAACATTCGTGCGCTGCTGCTTGATATCCAATCTCAGCTCTGCCAGGGGCTTGAAGACGAGATCATGCGGCAGTTTAGGGAAATGACCAGCCATGCTCTTTATGATGGTTGTCAGAATGTCCACTACTACAACGGCTGGAAGACCAACCATGCCGCAAAGGTGAACATGAAGGTCATTCTCCCGTTTTATGGTGCCTTCGGCTCCTATTCTTGGAACAAGTCCGACAAGTTGGATAAGGTCAGCGTCATTTATTACTTATCTGATTTGTTGAAGGTTCTTGATTTCCTGGACAGAGGCGAAACGTCTTATCGACCCAGCCTGTCCGGAGAGATTGACCGTGCCAACATCGGAAACGGGCGTCGAAAGATCGACACGTCGTATTTCGAGGCGACCTTCTACAAGAAGGGTACGGTCCATATCAAATTCCATGAGGAGGCGAGAAGGGTCGTTGACCGTCTGAACATCTTCGCGGCCACCCACCAAAAAGACGGCCAGAACTGGCTTCCGCCGTATTTCGGCAAAGTCAGCTATGACGCGATGGACGACGAAGGCAAAGCGGTCATCGACAGTTTCTATGGCGATATCGAAGACCCGGAAAAGCGGCATGCTGAATACGCGAAGGTGTGTCAGAACCCGAATTATTATCTGACATCCATCGACGCCAGCAGCCTGCCTCTGCTGAATGCAGGCGCAGCAGAAGAACCCTAATCATTCAAAAAGTCAACAAATGCCGGGGCTCTCCAGCCCCGGCTCAAGAAAGGAAAAAACCATGGAGAAAACTACTATAATCCAAAAGATCCGAGACTACATTCACGCCTTTGCAAGAATGCGGGGAGTGAATGAGAAACGGGAAGAACTATTGTTCTTGCATTGCGCGGCAGACATTGACTCGCTTCCGGAAGTTTTGGAGTTCTTGAACGACGATAAAGGAATCCGTTCATACGTTGAGCAGACAATTTTGCTCACAGCAGCGGGAGCACCCTTATGGAAACCGGTCTCTGACCCGCCAAAAGAAGAGTATTCTACGCTCGTTTATACGAGCAACGGGAAAGTCCACGAGGCCCGATATTATCCAACTCCGAACTGCTGGAGCGGACCAATCGGCAAAAAGGCAGTCCTATGGGCGCCGTTGCCGAAACCGCCTGAAGCGATTCTCAAGTCACTCAAAAATGTCAAAGAGGTATGAACAGGCGAAGCGGTACACCGAAAAGTACCGTCATCGCCTCACCGCATGCCCGGTGTGTCACGGCCACGTTGAGGTCGTGTCGGATCGGGAGCGTGTTTACCCTCCGGGAAAGCGTTATACCATCCATGACAGTTTGCCGCCTGCGAGGAATGTGTGGGCAGTCGCTTGCGAGACCCGTGGCTGTGAATGCACTGGCAATTACACAAAAGTTGCTGATGCTGTCGCAGCATGGGAAAGACTTGTTGAAAAATATGAAAGGAATAATCAAAATGAAAACTCTGACAAAGAAGCAGAGCGAACGGTTCAAAGAACTGAAAAAGGATTTTGAGCCGTTTGCCGAAGATGGTTGGATGGCGGAATCGCCGGACACCAACCGCCTCTGCTTTTTTAAGTTCGGTCAGGACGACGAATTCTACGTCGTCTGCGATTTTACAGGAAAGATCAAAAATTTCTGCGGCGTAACAAAATTGTATGCGCAGCAGATGGTCAACGCATATCTTCCTGCGTTTTTGTACGCAAATTTCTGTTAGAAAGGAGATACAGCCCGCCCCATCATGGGGCGGGCGGAAAGGAATAATATGACGAAAATAATCGAACCGAAAAAAATCGAAACATACATTCGAAAGTGTTTCGAGGAAGCTGCTCGCTCTGAACAGCGGATACTGACAGAGATGGACTATTCGCCGGAGTTTATCCTTTATGAGAAGGAAGAACTTGGTAAAAAAAGAATCTATTTTATTCCGATTTTTCACTGCAAGTATCAGCGGGTAATGGTAAAGGTGAAATATCGTCTAAATCGAAATCTTGAAAAGAATTTCGATGTCATTCCCGATGATTACATGAGATTGTGTAAACGCAATACTTTCGGCGAAGTTGCTGACCCGAATCATGCCATTGCGCGTTTCGAAGTTCGCGGGAAACAATTGACGCTATGCGATGGCACAATAAATCATGACCGTTTGCCGTACCATGATATTCCCATGAAAGACATCGGGCAAGAGATGGACGTAACATCCCGGCTTTATTACTGGGAGAAGATGACATTCACCCGATACAAGGATCTGTATGCCAAGACATACGGCTCCTGGCCGGATCGTCACTTTATGGTCAGCAGTGGGGTCACAATCCTGGAAAAGTGACATACTCTCTGGAATAAAGACACAGCCCGCCCCATCAATGGGCGGGCGGAAAGGATAAAATATGACAAATCAGAAATTCTTCGTCACCAAGCAGGATGGCACCCTGCTGATTGACGGAATCGGATATTGTTTTCCGGACAAGAGCCAGACTAAGCCTAAGCCGAACACCTACATCCAGGTAACTGAGGTTAAGGCCATTGAGAAGAACGGCAAGAAATTCGGCTTCTATAAATGGGAGCCGGCAGATAACACCATCAGCGAGGAGTCGCTGATCGAAGCCTATCTCGCCAACCCTCGTCCGGCCTTTTTGCTTTCTCAGATCGAGAAAATGCAGCTCGAAAAAGGGGAGGCAATTGTGCTCAGACACACGGAATGGCACTATCGCGGAAAATCCTGCACCGTTACGGGCCTTTCGCTGAACGGCTGGCCGGAGGCAGAGGTCTCTGTGAGAGCTAACACTGAAGGCCGTGCACGGCGGCTCATGCCGTCCACTCCGTATTTTGAGGACGGGCGGACTATGCTCGACCTGCTCCTGCAGCACGGATATGGGGTTGTGTCAGACGAGGATATCTTCGCCGCTATCAAGGACACCGTAAATAACCCCGATTCACCCCTGGTTGGAGAAGTCCCCTATGGAACCATCTACAGGGGGCTGTACCACAATCGCCCGATCACATTCGTCAGCCGAAACATGTTGAGCTGGCATAGCTCTGCGGCTCTGATTCTGAAAGGTCTTCCCGTTCTGGACGTTGAAGATTTTTCTGAGGACATTAACAAGAAGTGGGCATGGGAACTGCGGGCCCAAGTTACTCGCTTTGTGGCAACCTGCTTTGGGCAGCATTGCGCCGAGAATGAGACGCCAAATGACATCGAGCCGGCGCCAATTTTCATTTCCCCGGCAATGCCCCAGGATCTCATTCACGCCGCAGACGACCCGGCAAAAGGACTTCCAACGCTTCCCGATGCAGTCCGAAAGGCATTGGAGCAAGGCTTGATTACAGGCAACTGCCTGTATCCGAACTACTGGGTTTTCAAGGTACCGGATGAAGAAGAAAACCCTCCTGCATTTTGCCGTTTGTTTACGTCCATTAGCAAGGAGGACTACAAGGAATTATTCCGCTTTGTAAAAGAGATGAACAAGCTGACCGCAGAAATTGTTAGCCTCCGCCGCACTGCAATCGCTGAGCTCGTCCCGCTCAATTTCGACCGCATTTATGAAGAAGTTGATTGCTATTATAAGCACAGCGAGCTTCTTGATTACGTGTTGGAAGGATCTTACGGATTCCATAACAAATCATGGAACGGAATCGAGTACATCAAGACAGAGGCATATTCCAAGAAAGAAGACGCTATGATCTCTGATTACAGTGCATCTGAAATCCGGGCTATCGTTGCGGAAATCAACACCATCAATCGCGCCGCAGAACAGCGCATTAGATCTGCAATCGCAAAGGGGAAACTTCCGGTTTCAGCAGTCGTAGGTAAACATACTTAAATTCAGAAAGGTAGTGCAAGAAAGATGGAGTACGCTCTGGAGTACGCTCTTTTAACTCTCGCAAAAAACTGCGTGAATTCGCCGCAAAGGACGAAAAGTTCTACGGCGGTCCCACTGAAGAGTCCGAGGTCATGAAGCAGGCCGCCAAGGTGGTCTCGCGCTGCGACAAGGAATCCAAGCAAAACGAAGTCTACATCTGTTTCGTTGGCAACGGCCCCGAAGCAAGACGCCAGACAGCGTTTTCGATTGGAGACCTTTGCGTGAAGAAGACCGAGACAGATGCGATTGCCTGGTTCCGCAAACAATACCGACAGGCAGGCGAAGTCCTTGACTCCAAAGCGGACATCTCGGATGATTTCATTCGGAATTCGCTGCGGACAACAGGGGAGTATCACGCAACGGTCTTTGCTGACTTCCAAAACAATTGGGAGGACTGCTACGACCTTAATATCCAAAAAGCCATTCCAACCCCGTAATGGGGCAACCAAAAGAAAGGATAACAAAATGGAACAAAAAAGCCAAACTATGTGGATTTGCTCAGACCCCGACAGCTCCCAGCATCTGCGCAAAATCAATGAAAGCTGCTGGGAATGCTATGAAATGAGAGGCCCGTTTCCCGAGTTCGACAGGGAAAAAGGGCCTGTGCCGGCCCAATACGGCGTTGTACACCTGATCATTGATCTCGACTGCTATGACGAGGACGATATTCAGGAATACATCTCCGCGTATGGTTACAGAGGCCGGGATGAACTTGCTGCACAATATGGTGATGCGGCAGAACAGATTATCGTTGAGTGTATTTTCGAATGCACCGATGACGGTTTTGTGTTCACTGGCAGCGAGCAGGACTGTGACCGGTACATTAAGGAAAAAATCAAATAAAGGAGTAAAAAAATGAAAGAGAAAATTGAAATTCTGAAGCCAATGCGCCCTGAAGGGCTGAAAAACTCCATGTGGTACGGCGGCACCGTTGCCTTGCTGGAAGTTGGCCCCTACAAGTTCGAGCTGGTCGCAAACGGCGACGTTGAAGCTGAACTCTGGGAAGACGATGAAACCTTCCTGGCCGAGGTTAAAGACACCGAGAATCTGGGGGCCTTTTATGGAGTTATGCGCAGCCATATTCAATCTGACGAGGCGCTGCAAAGCCTGCAGCACAGAATGATCGGAGGCCTCATTGTCAATTACAACAACTGGTGGGAGATCTTCGTCTCCTGCAACGGAATCCAAATGGAGTCTGTTGCCTGCGACACTGAGTTCTACGATGAAGCAATCGAGGAGATGATTGCCTTCGCAGAAGAGAAACTCCAGCCTCTGAAACCATATTTCACGCCTGCCGTGGTCTATGTGTACCACGAGCACAATGACGCTGATGCGTTTGGTGAAATGGTTACCAAGGTGTTTTCATCTATGGCTGCCGGCAAAGCGTATCTCAAGAAGCGCGTTGAACAGGTGTACAAAGCCACATGGGAAGAAGTCACAAAGATGGCCGGAGAAGACGACACCGTCAAGCCTGATTACGTCAGTATCAGCAACGGCAACGGCTGCGCCTTCTTTACGTTGACGAGAGCCAGCGTGGATGACGATAATACCAAAGAGAAAGAGAACGCATGAAAATCGAGGAAAATGAAAGGAGATTAAAACCATGAAGTATTTAGTCTACGGCATAAATTGGGATATAGACGAAGAATACGAGGACGAAGACCTTGGTCTCCCGGAGACCATGCAAATTCCGGCCGAGGAGCTTCTGCTCGAAGGCGAAACCCTTGACATCATCGACCAGATCAGCCAGGATGAATTGTCGGATCGGATTTCCGACCGCATTTCCGATCTGACAGGATTTTGCAATTTTGGTTTTGAGTACAAGCCGATCTGATAAAAAATGAACAAAAAGTAAAACAAATCAAAGGCACCAGCTTTCCCGAAAAGGGTAGCTGGTGTCTTTTTATGCTTCTTGCCTTATTCAAAAGTGGATTGTTGAGAAAATAAAAAGTTATATGTTGACAAAATAGGATAACAGCGTTAAAATATTAGTATAATATACAAGCGCAATTAAGGAGAATCCAAGTGAGCACTCTTATCATTGCAGAAAAGCCCTCTCTGGCACGGGACATTGCAGCCGTTTTGCCAGAGCCGGTCATTGAAAGAACAAATGACATGATCAGAACCGCGAACTATACAGTTACGTGGTTATTTGGGCACGTTCTGTCTTTGAAAGAGCCGGAAGATTACGACAAAAAATACGCGCAAAGAAGCGATTTAAGTCTGCTGCCGATCTATTTTCCTGACTGGGGGATGAAAGTACCCAAAGACGATAAAGACGGGACGAAAAGAAACCGGCTGGAAATGATTGGGACGCTCCTGAAAGAAGCGGACACCGTGATCCACGCAGGCGATATAGACGACGAAGGCCAGCTTTTGGTTGACGAGGTACTTCGCTGGCACAATTACAAAGGCAGGGTATTGCGTCTTTCTACTGCAAACACGGCAAAGGCAGCGCTTCGCAAGGCCATGAACCATCTGGAAGACAACAGCGCATACGAGAAACTCGGATGGGCGGCTTATGGAAGAAGCGTAGCAGATTTCATGGTCGGAGTCAATCTAAGCCGGTACTTCTCTGAAAAAAACGGCTGTTCTCTTCCGATTGGACGGGTCAAAATGCCGACGCTCGGACTTGTCATTTTACGGGATCATGTAAGAGAAAATTTCAAGCAGATTGACTACTACGTTATTACAGCAAATGCCGCGATTGCAGGACGGTCAATTCCCGTCAGATATCAAAGAGAAAAAGAAGAAGGAGAAGATTCGAGCCGCATTCTGACGGAGAAGGAAGTAAGTGAAATTATTGATGCAGCTAAATCGTTGCCAAGCAGGGAAGGAATCGTTGAAAAAAATATTGTAAATGAGAAACCGCCGCTCCCGTTCAACTTGGTTGAGCTGCAAAGCCTTGCCGCAAAGAAATTCGGCTATTCTCCGAAAAATACACTTGAAATTACGCAAAACCTTCGCACAAGGTATAACGCGATTACATACAACCGGTCTAACTGTCGCTATCTTTCGTCCGAGCAATTTGCCGAAGCACCGGATACGGTAAAAACAACACTTGAAAATCTGGATCAGATGGCGTATTGGAAGGACGCGGATTTTTCCGAGGCACACAAATCAGGTGCTTTTAACGACAAACTGATTACCGAACACACGGCAATTATCCCTTCCGGTGAGCGCGTGGATCTGTCAAAAATGTCTACGGAAGAACGCAACATCTATATAGCGATTGCAAATCGGTACATCATCCAGTTTTTGCCCCTTTGCCGTATAGAAAAGACGACTCTGACGATAAATGTTGACGATCAGGGGGCTTTTACGGCATCAACATCAAAGATCATTGATTACGGCTATCGGCTCTTTGTAAGTGCGGGGATTCCCGATCCTACTGAGTTAGATGCTATCGGTGCAGGCCGATACAATACGGTTTTAAGCGATTATGAATCAGAACTGAAGCATACATCGCCCCCGCCGGCATACACGAAAGCAACGCTCAACAAGGATATGACGCGGATTGCCAAATATGTAGAAGATCCGAAAATAAGAAAACTTCTTAAAGAAAAAGACAAAGGGAAAAAGAGTGAAAACGGTTCAATAGGCACGAGCGCGACGAGATCAACTATCATTGACGAGTTGGAAGCCGCGGGATATATAAAAGAAGCCGAAGACAAGTCCCTGCAATCCACAAAACTTGGCAGAGAATTGTATCGAATTCTCCCGGATGAATTCAAACGTGCTGATCTCACGGCAAGATGGTGGACGATGCAAGAGGACATCAAAGCCGGAGCAATCAGTCCGAAAGACCTGACTGAATCCGTTTTGGAAGCGATTACAAAAGCATTGTCCAGAACATACCCGCTCATTGACAAAGAGCTGATTGCCGAATTAAACGATTCGCCTGCGGTGGGAAAATGCCCCGTGTGCGGCGGGACTGTCCGGGCCTACTTGAACAGGGAGGCCGCTCGATACGCTTGTGACAATGCGGAGTGCGGCATGGTTCTCTGGGAACATCCCAAGGGGGACGTCTTCAAAAACGTGAAGTTCACGCAGAAGGAGGCGCAAGCGCTTCTGGTGGGAGAGAAAGTCCGGAAGGATTTGTATTCCGCCAAAAAGGACACGTTTTTCTCTGGATTTGTCAGTCTGTCCGTCGAATCGGATTCAAAATACAGGGTCAAACTGAACATTGAGCTTGCAGAGCGGGAAGTTCTTGGAATTTGTCCGGAATGCGGCGGGGAAGTGGTTGAAGGGACTCGCGGCTACGGCTGCAGAAACTATAGCGGCAATAATGAAGGGTGCAGGTTTATCATTTGGAAAAAGGGCCGTGGCCTTCTTGAAAAAACCGTAATCACGCCGCAGATGGTAAAAGAGTTGCTTTCCGGAAAGTCCGTCCAGGTGAAGACGCTGTATTCTTCAAAGACTGAAAAAACTTTTTCTGGCAATTTGGTGCTGAAAGATACCGCCGAATACGGCTGGTCTGTTCGTGTTGAACTCCCGGAGCAGGGAAAAGCGGTTGGGAAATGCCCCAGATGCGGGAGCAGCGTCATTGCAACACCGTACTCTTTCAGGTGCGAATCACACAAAACGGGCTGCAAATTCATATTGTGGAAAAAAGCTCAAAAAGGGCCGTTCCAGAAACATGAATGGACGGACGAAGAAGCACAAACGCTTATTGAGGGAAAGCCGGTACCGATACGCGACCTTTACTCAGAGAAAAAGAAAAAGACGTTTTCTGGGATAGTGGTAATGGACGACAGCGAGCTTTCCGATTATGGGCCGAAGCTGAATATTTCGTTTCCAAGCGCAAAATAAGGAGTGGGTGTAAATAAGACGATGGAATGGAAAACGCATTTTGCTGGTGGCGTATTAAGTGGTGTCGGATTTGCCTTGCTTTGTGAACAGAAGGTAGCGGGGCTTGCCCCAATGACGGTTCCAGAGCTGATGCCGTGCGTTGCGCTTGCAGCAGTTGGCGGTCTTATGCCGGACATTGACCTCAAAACCTCGAAAATCGGGCAAAAGACTGGGCTTATATCGCGGATTATATCGTTCATGTTCGGTCATCGGACGCTGTTTCACAGTCCGATTCTCTACATTATCGCTTTGTTTGCTTTGAAACACTATTTCCCTAACGAAACAGCATACATTTTGGCATTTCTGTTTGGAGTAGCGTCCCATTTGCTTCTGGATATGCTGAACAAAAAGGGAATCCCGTTGTTTTACCCATCAAGCAAACACTATCACATAGCGCATTTCAAGACAGGAGGGGGTGTTGATCATGCGCTGACATTCATATTGTCGATTGGGGCGATTCTTCTGGCAGGAACCCTTAGTTGCTTGAAGATATTCTAAACGCTCTGATTGGCAAAACAGAAAGAAAGGAGAAGCGCTTCATCTCTGTTGTAAAGCAGCAGAGGGAACGCGAACAAAAAAATGGGCAAGATTAACAGAATGACAGTTGAAGATAAAATCAACTGCTTCGTGCTTCGCACGGACTATCAACTTACATACAGAGAAATCGCAGAACGGATGACGAGCGATGGCCGCCGCTTCACGTCGCAAGCTCTTCATGCTATGATGCAGAACACGACCAACGGAGCCGTGACGGACGGCGTAATCATGGCGTATCTGGAGGATAACAGCGCGGCAGATGAAGTCAAATCTATGACTTCTGACGACAAGCTCCGCTGCTTTACGCTGCTTGTCGCGGATAACTGTGTTTACACCGAGGCGGCGGAAATTATGGCGAAAGAAGGTCGGATGTTCACTCCGCAGGCACTCTATGCCATGATGCTTAACGCAACAGACGGCGGTGCAAAGAGAGATCGAATCCATAACCGCAAACTTCGCAGATGGCTCTTTGAGAACAGAAAAACTGAAGCTGATCTGGCGGGAGCGTGCGGCGTTGATAAGCCTGTAATGGACGCCGCGCTCCACGGCGCGAACAACTACATTCCGGTTGCCATCACTGAAAAAATCCTTGCCGTCACAGGTCTTGACCTCGGAAGGCCAGCGTCAAAAGGATGATGTCATTCTATCTGGTGAGAGGGTGATTTTGTGGACGACTACAGAACAAGCGAACGCCTGAACAAAGAAAGAGCAGCAGTACGAAAGCGTGTAGAAAATGCAAACAAGTATTTTGCTCTGCACCCCAAAGAGGATAGAGGCAGGTTCCATGAAGCATACGAGGAGTTACAGAGAAGATTAAACTTCCTGAACTCTGCAAACTATTGTCTGAAAACAGTCACAGACAACAGTACGAACATGGAAGATACGTTGCAAATCCACGTCCCCGCACTGTATTACGCAGCAATCGACGAAAATGTTTTTTCGGAGCCAGAAAGACAGAAAAACCATGTTGAATCTGTAAAAAAGCTGCGTAAATACTATCCGGACAAAGAACAACAGATTGTAAAAGCAATTCGCCAGATCTATAAAGCCATAGACTACCAGAATACGGATTGGTATTGGAAATCTCTTCGAAAATATGTTGAAGCTGTTGTAAAATTCTACCTCTGGCTTCATCAGAGACTTTATCCTGTCGAACCTCCTCCCAAAGAACAGTGAGTCCCGACGCAACACTGAGTTCAGTGCTGCGCCGGGACTTTTTCAAAGTTGACAAAATAAAAAGGCAAGTGTAAAATGAGACTGTATTATTTTTGAGGAGGAGAACCAAATGGACACAGAATCAGCAACCGTTCAAGAACAATCAGCCAAGACCATCCTTGCCGAAGAATTAAGCAAACGGCTTGCGCTTCCAATTAAAGGCGCACAACGGACAATATCCATCACATTTACGACATTGCTTGAGCTTACGAAAGAGAAGGGCGAAGTATCAGTCTATGGCTTCGGGACATTCCGAAACGTAAAAGACGAACTAAATCCGACAGGATATCTTGAATTTGAGCCAGCAGCCAAATGCGCAAAGCGTCAGAGAAGGCGAAGGGGAACAGCCAAAAGAACAAAAAAGCAAATCACCGAGACAACAGCTTGTCAGCAGAAAGAGGCCGAAGAAAATCCGTAGCGACATATTCAATAGATCCGTCGTCATGGACACGGTAATAGAAGGTAAGCGGCCCAAGCCAGGATGAGCCGGCAGTATTTAACGTAACGGCATAAACAGGAAACTCCGTGATCTGCGCCGCCTCAAATCTGTTGTGATCCGTAAACTTACACTGTCTGTCAAAATATGCTCTGGATTCGCATTTCTCTACCATATAGGTATACCCGGCGTCAAACCAATCAGCATACGAAATATGACTATAGTATTCCACACAATAAGTACGCCCATCAATCTCTGCCTGCTGAATCAATCCTGACGGGATCTCTGATTCCGGCACTCTTGCGTCATACAAGTCTGACACGAAGAAATACCCATCTTTCTGTTCGATTTTAACGCAAACATTTGCCAGCATTTCATGCGTATTCAGATCAATGGCCCGGATATGAACACAGTCTCCGTCAGTCGGTTCCATTGCAAACCAATCGAGGCCAGGCGCGTCTCTTGTATAGAATGTGCTGTCGGCCAGCTCGTCAAAATTTCGGGAAATGATGAAGTCGTTCATATCCGGGTAATCAAGATAATTGACACCATAGGAAATCGTATTCATCATGCAAGGGTTTAGGCCCTCTGTAAAAACATAATACCCGACCTTGCAATCCTTTCCGTCCTTATGGGAGAATTGATTTGTTCCTGTCACATACGATTTCGGACACAGGTAGATTGCATCCTGGGGGCCATCGAGATCAATGCCGATCTGAATGGTAATCTCCCCGCCGTAGGAAGGGCAATCCAGCGTGATAGACTTCTGAGCGTTGAGATAAGTCCCCGGAGCGCAGGCGTAAAGCTGTGGCGTATAGTCCTCGACGACAGGAAGGTGGCCCGGTCCGTTCGGAATTTCCTGAACAGCTATATTGCCATCTTTCCGTTCGTCTGGCAATGGAGCCTCGGTTCTTTTCTCCGTCGTTGCAGGAGGCAGCAGGGGAGAGTCTGTATTAGGTTCTGTTGCAGAGGCATTCGTGCTGATGGATTCGAACGGAGAAGTTGTTGTATCAGGTTCAGAATGATTGGCGCCGACAATCACAATCAACAAAATGATAAGAGCAGCAAAGAATAAGACAATGCCACCTATAACCATATACTTTTTCTTATCCATCTGAGAACCCCATCCTTTCATTCGACGACGTGTTCTATAATTCTGTTTGGATTACTTTTCTTGACGTAGACAGTGTAGACCATGCCCGGAACGAACGGGCAATTGTTCTTTGCATCATAGAATCTGTAAGTTTTTTCGTTTAGTACATCTTCCATAATGATCTCTACAGCAGAAAAACGAGTTGTGACAGTAACGCACACAAGCACGAGTTCCTCAATTTTGCCGTTGCGGTAGTCATACCATGTAGAAACGGCAACATAAGCGAGGTACAGAGGAAAAATAAAGCCAAAGCAAAAAGTGGTATCTTTTGTACCAATAACAAGTCCGACAACGATAGCAGATATAATGACACAGACAATGGCTGAAGAGACAATCCTACGCAGCAAAACAGGCGGGAAGACTACGCCTTCTTTCTCGTTGTTCTTTTTCGCCTGCGCGGATCTTCTTTTCAGGCTGTCCGTATCTGCATACGTGCTGGCTTCGGTGGGAGGACGGCTCCGGCCTTTCAGAAACATATTCAAGATGCGCCCCATATCAATTCCCTCCGTTCAGAATGGTATCCCGGTAAATAATCATCTGCTCGCAGGCACTCATATAACTTGTTCTGCTGAACTTCTCGGCAATAGATGCGTTCGGGGTGATCTCTCGGATCGTGACTTTTGAATTATCAAGCTGGAGGTCTCCGATTGCGACCTTTTGTTCTCTTGTAACAGCGAGGCAGATATAAGCAATGTGATTCAGGCTGACAGCGGCTTTCATATCAGGAAGGATCACAGGCAGCGCGTCCTCGCGATAGGGATAAGGAATCGAAGCATATTTGAAAACTAAGGGGTATACGGAGGTCTTGTCCGGGTTTAGAAGGTCGATCACCTGGAAATGATTCAGTGTATAGTAGTCGGTTTTGATCTGCGAGGTCACGGAGGAGCTGTGCGTCATACCAGCAGGGGTATTTGTAATCGGCGTCTCCTGATTTGTCTGCTGGCGCGTATATTTTTCGATGTCTACGTCAATATAATCACCGAACGCAAGCGTTGTCAAATCATAATTCTTGACGTTGACCGGAATCATGAGAACGTCCATATAAGAAGCGATTTGAAGATACGGAGAAACGAGGTCATTTTGAGAAACGCCGGTGTTTTCCCAAGTGACAGGAGCACCATAGGGAATAAAAGAAATTGCGTACATTCCCAATACGTTGTCTTTCTCATTTTCTCTGTAAATAGAAGGGCTTGAAACGAATACGCTGCTGCTGACAGTAATAATGCCAACGTTTTCGGCATTAAGCTGATCGCCCGGAAGAATGTTTTTCTTTGCAATTAGGACAGAATAGCTGGAGCCAACGGCGGGGGCGTTGTTTTCGTTTATCGTTGACGAGGAAGACTGGCTGCTGCCGCGCGAGGCGAGCTTTGGGACAACCGCAATAACGACAATAAGCGCGACAAAGGCAATCATCAGAAACAGAAACGACTTATTCTGCTTGAGTTTTTTGACGTCGAATTTCCGTTTGCCGGAATTGTCATTTTCTTTCGAATGGCTTGTACTTGCTTCAGGATCTCCTGCTTTGGATGCGGACTGCGCAGAATTGGACTTGTCCAGAAGCGATTGAATTTGTTCAGGATCAAACTGTCCGGCTTTCCAGTCTTTGGCATCCTCGTCCCAATAATATACGGTTCGCTCCGCCTGATTGATATATACAGTATAGACTTTGCTTCCGATCCTCATTTTAGACGAAGGATAGGCCGTGATTCTGGCAGTTATTTCATTTGAATTGCTCATTTTGAAATTGCGTCACATTCCTGCGTTTATAACAGGGAAGTGCCGCCTCTCCTTTCTCATGGTTTTGCTCGCTGCCTTTATTATAACTACATCTTTCTATTTTGTCAACAAAGAATCAAATTACAGTAAAATATTCACAAACAGGTGAAAACTTTTTGACAAGAATCAAAATTTTCTCTTGAAAAAAAAGAAATTACAAGATATAATAAGCACATATGTTTCCAGATTAAGAAAAGGAGATAGCGCACCTGCGCTTATATACTGCTATGGCATCTGTTGCTGGACTTATTGACATAAATCATCCCATTTCACAAAGATTTGGAGAATTGGCGATGCAAAATATTGACAAATATCTTGCGCTGCCGGTTGATAAAATTCTGCCGCCATACACTCCGAGGGTTCAATACAAGGATTTTGCATGGTCATTAAATCAACTGTTCGGCAAAACACTCACTGCCTTTGCGAAAGAATGTGGGATAGTCATTTCTATGCCGAACGACTATCTCGAATTTATCGAGCTCTGCGAAACAACAAATGAGCATGATCGAAAGCAAATCCTTGATATGATAAACACGGGATATTTTGGAAATCCCTGGTGGA
>JAEEGL016926185.1_pt1 | contig 32863 bp, 48 predicted proteins | sample 9134231 | NCBI WGS metagenome assembly JAEEGL01 (sample SAMN16246548, study PRJNA631951) | gut metagenome | biome: gut microbiome; feature: rumen; material: fiber-attached | host: Bos | place: Iran: Karaj | collected 2018-10
ATTATCGGCAAAAAGTCAAATGAAATTATTGCTTGAAAAACAAGGGCGTATTGTATAAAACGCCGCCCGTTTTTTGAAAGCGGGCGGCGTTGGCGCGCCATAAGGGACTCGAACCCCTAACCTTCGGTTCCGTAGCGAGTTCTAACACATTTTTTTAATCTGTTTTTCATACAAATAAAAACATATAAAAACCATTAAAAAAGCCTATTTTTGAGCCTAAAACGCCTAAAAACGGGCTTTTTTGCGATTTTTCCAAATTCAAAATATTTACTTGTTTTTACTTGGCGTTAAATAAAATTTTGCAAAAATTATGCATTCTTTCTTGACTTTTTCTTGACTGTTGCCGATTTTGCGGTGATGCCTTACGCTCTATGACCTTGAGCCCCACATTTAAAAAAAAGTGCGTGCAAAAATTATGCATTCCAAAACTTGTTCAAATTATAGTCCATTTTTACATTAACCATCACCGAACACGTCTTCAAAAAACATTTGAAAGTCTATTTCCTCTGTATGCTCAAAATAGTCTCTTGCCTCTTTTGCACTATTAAAAGTTTGTTCCAAAGTAAACAACAAATTTTCCGCAGTATAGTGGTTTGCAGTTCCTTTTATTTTAATCATTGCAGGAAAGCCCCACAACATATCTATCGTTGCCCAGCCGTCAGGACAGAAACGATCTTTGTATTTCGGGTTTGTTAAAACAGTTTTGTGTGCAACCGCATAACCTTTCTCGCTTTTCAAAAGAATACGTCTTCCTTTCATCTCATCAAAACGAAGGAAATAATGAAACTCATAGGGATTAGTATAATCATAAAGCGTTTCTTTTGCGTTAAATTCTTTTTCTTCTAAAACTTTAACGTCTTTTGCGAAACGCACCTTACAAAAACCTGCCACGTTTTCAACATTATCATTGCCGCTTAAAAACTCTTCAAATACATCTATCTCGCTTATTTGTCTTGTTTTTTTGAGATTATTCAAAAGCGATTTCAAATCGTCTTTTGTGCCGTAATACAATTTATAACCAGAGGTGCAACTTGGAGCAGCATAGTCATCTAAACAATATTCGTAATAAGGTCCCATTTATGTTTTACCTATTTTTTTAAAATCTCGTCAAGAGTGACAGGCTCGTAATTCCAATACATACACCCAATATTATAAACATTGAGATTATATCCTTTGGCTTTTAATTCTTCTACTATGCGGCGTTCTTCAACAGATTCTTCCGTATTATGAGAATGACCGTGAAGATGTATGGCTGTTTGTCTATGCCCGATATAAAACGGAATAAAATAGTGGCTTAAAATACACCTGCGAACACTACCGTCATTTAATCTGACGTGTATATCATCATAATCCTTAATTCCGGCGAGAGCCTTCTTTGCTGCCGCATTATGTAAGAACCTGTCGTGATTGCCTTTAATAAGGATTATTTGACCGTTTAACGACCTTATAAGAGCCGTAGCAGTGTTTGTACTGCTTTTCCATATAAAGTCTCCCAAAACGTATACAATATCACCCTTGCCGACTTTATTATTCCAACGCTTAATCAATTCCGCATCCATTTCTTCTACACTTGAAAACGGTCTGTTATCAAAACGGATTACGTTATTATGTCCGAAATGCAGATCGGCAGTAAAGAAAACTTTTTGGTTTAACTCAATAGACGAGCCGTGTTCATATAATCCATCTGCGGACAAATCAAGTTTATCATTCCAACTTATGCCATAGCCACCGGCGTCAATTTTTACTTGTTTATATAATTGTTCTGAACTAAGTAATGCTTGAAATCTATTGTTTTCAAGCATATAAGATTTTAGATCGAAAGTTTTGAACAATCCATTATCAAAGCCCACCTTCAAAACATAATTAGGCAAAGGCTCTATAAATACAATTCTTATCATTATAGTTCGCCCGAATCAATTTTTTTTCTTTAATTCTTCCACGTTTAAAGCCTTTTCTCCTTTTGCTACACTTATTTCTGCATCTAATAATTTACTTAATAATTTTATTTCGGCTTCCATTTTATCGTAATCTCGGAGAGCCATTAAAACAAATGCGCCTTTGCCTTGTTTATTTGTCAGAAAAATCGGCCCGCCTTCGCACTCTTGTAATAATCCTTTATAATTCCTTAAAGAAGTAACAGGTTTAATATTCATGTTTTTATTCCTCTTATAAAGATGCTAATTCATAATTGTCAAAATCAAACCATTTAGCATTTTTTATAATTTCATCTGCGTTTTCAGGAAGACGCATAAAAGTATTAGCGTCGCTATCATCAAAACCGCCATACCAATAAGCATACGGCGTATCATTGTCGCTAACTAAACCGACATTATCTTCACCGAGAATGAATTTTTTAAGTTTTATCCCACACGTTATAAACACGGGAAGATTGTTCGCTTTTAAAGCATTAAACATTCTCACTACTTCTACTTGATTACAATGAATACCGCCACTTAACATAAGGAAATACCCATTATCGTCGTGATCTAAATATAAATGTATTCTCGTGTAAGAACTACCCATAGAAATTTCCCATAAATGTGAATTATTAGAGTGATAATCATTTTTTACGTTATGATACCAATTTTCAAAAACTTCTTCACTATCGCCTTCCAAATCACGCAATCCGCCATCTCGATTATCTGAAAAACGTTTATACTGTTCCCGTGGAGACATATCTTTAATATCATACCTTGCAGCGGTATAACAAAGCGAGCAAATTTCAAACCATTTATTTGCAGTCATCTTGGTTAGTCTGTCAGTTAACTGTTCTTCTTCCATATCGGGAGAATTTTGCAAAAATAAACTTATCTCGCTTTTAGTAAGATTTTCAAGGTCGTGTTTCTTATATTGTTTATCTATTTCCCAAAGTTTTGCTCGATTGATAACACCGTGACGGTATTTATAAGGAACGGTCTCGGATAAATATTGTGTGTAAGTATTATTAGCAACCATTTCAACAAATCTCTTGGCTTCATCAATTAGAAATGAAAGCATTATAGAAGGATCTCTATCTTGCCAACTATGTTTTTCTTCAGGTTCTACATAGACAATATTATGTTCGTCAATGCGCACGACGATATAACCATTATCCTCGGCAATGATAACATTATGCCAATATTCGTCATCTGGATAATTATTATTCCAATTATTTACAAACTCTTTATGAGATTTAACATAGCCCTCCCGTTTTTCTTCCGCAAAATTGCCATAATCCCTTAAAGTGCCTTTTAGGACTTTCACCCAGAAATTTATAGTAAATTGATTATATTTTGATTGCGTTTTAACCTGTTTAACGATGCCAAGCAATTCACATAAGAGTTTATATGCTTTTCTTGTTATAGATACAGGGTTCATTAGCGGTTCGTGTAAAGCCAAACAAATCCTATCGAATTTAGGTTCAGTCATTTTCTTCCTCCGTATTTATTTGAATAATATGTTGATACAATGCAAATTTATTAGGCGTAACGATGCTGTCAATGTGGTAATGTCCGAAAAACCAACTATCATACTCAACAGTTTGTTCAAAATACTCTAACATATCGTTAATTGAAGTAGGCTTAAAACGATATACACTTAAACGGCTATCTCGATCGGTTAATGCTCTTGTGTTAATAGCGTGGGTAATTATATAATCAACTTTATTGTTGTGTTCTAATAAATTGTTTTTAGCCTCTTCAAATTCTTCTTCTGACGGTATTTCTTGTTTCCACCAAGACAGATGCTCTGTTCGCATATACTTATCTATACTCTCGGCTCCACCAAAAGTAAAAAAAGTTTTATTATCAATGGTAAAAACTTGTCCGCGAATTAAATGAATAATATTATCGCTAATACGGTGGATTTTACCGCCGTGCCACATTTCAACAGGAAACGAATTTAATATTTCAAAATTTTCGTGGTTTCCGTCTATAAATAAAACGGTGTAATCGAATTTGGTTAAAGGCTCTATACTTTTTTTATAATTATTATCCCAGATAAATCCAAAGTCTCCCGCAACAATTACATAATCGTTGCGAGTTAAACTTTTATGCTTTTTATATGCACCATTTATTTGGAATAATTTTTCACCGTCAATTCGACCGTGTGTATCGCCCGTAATGAAAATCATTTTTTTACCTTCATAGATATTATAACAAAGTCAAAAAATAAGAAAAAGTAAATGTGCGCCTAAAATGAAATCATATATGTTTTTGCAAAAATATATACCAAACCAAAAATTTGCACGTCAAATAACCATCGGTTAACAAAATAACTGATGGTTTTTGCATTTATAAATCAAGAATTATAAACTATCAATAGGAGTAGTTTTTAAATGTTTTTCGGCTTGTAAAATTTCTTTCAAATGTTTTGCGTTATCTATAATTATTCTGCTTTCATACAAAGAACAATTTTCAAAAATTGATGAAAACTCTTGCATAGAAATCATTATGTGATTCGTCAAACAATCACAAAGAATCATATCGGCTGTAACATTTAAAGCATTAGCGAGTTTTATTAAGGTCACTAAACTCATACATTTATAACCCGTTTCAAACGTACTAATTGCCGCAGCAGAAACTTCAACCATATCTGAAAGTTCTTCTTGTGACAGGTGCTTTTTTAGGCGGAATTGCCTGATTTTTTTGCCTATAGAAACATAATTGACCATCATAGTGTCATACCTCCGAAATATATTTTAACGTTTTTATAGGCACAAGTATATGAAATAGGGATATGACTATGGCGTTATATAGGCAGTAGTGTATAAAATAGTCTAAAAAAGATAAAGAGATAATATAATGAGTTCAGATATATTAAAAGAAATAGGAAAAAGAATTCACGAAGCGCGCATTGCTAAAAAATTAAGCCAAGAAGATCTTGCTTATAAAGCCAATTTAGCAACGTCAAGTATTAGTGATATTGAGTGTGGCAAAAGTAAACTATATATAACAACCTTCATAAAGATTATTGAAGTTCTTGGGGTTTCCGCAGATGAAATATTACTTGCCGACGTTCCGAGCATAAGAGAAAAAAGAAAAACAGAATTTGAAGAACTGCTTAATGGGTGCAACAAAGCAGAATTAGAAAGTATTATTCAAGTTGTAAAAAGCCTTAAACAGTCTTTTGATAATAATAGAGGTTAAAAATAAAAATCACGCCTAAAGAAGCGTGATTTTCTTCGTTTTACCGCAAATCACTAAAATAAAATGCCACAAATATATAAAACGATTTAAAAAAACTATAGAATTTTACTGACAAAAGAAGAAGTAAAACATTAAAAACAATGAAATTGCCAAAATGACATATATTTTATTTTTTAATTTGCCATACTTTAATAGAAAAGCGTTATAAAATGTTCACCTATTAACAAAATAGATGAACATTTTTTAAAAGAATTTAATTTTTTTCCTAAAAATTAACCAATGGTTATAGACTTAACCACTGGTTTTTTTATTTTCAAGTGAAATAATTTATAATTGTGTAAGCAGGGAAAAATTATGGAAGAAATAGATATAATCAATAAACTCGCAGAAGTATCAAACGAAACACAATTACAAATGTTTTTCGGCAATGATGACAAAATGCAAAAAATTTCCGAACATAAAGTTTGGTTAAATAGCATTCGTAAAGAGCATCCAAGCCCAAACAAAAAATATAACATAGGAATTTATATTCGTTTTTTCAATCAAACGAAATATCCGAATTATTTAGATTATCACAAAGCGGAATATGAACGGACTATTGCGCTTTGTCCGAATTGGACGTTAAAAGGTTTTTATATCGACGAAGGTGCGTCGCCCCCTAAAGCGAAAAACGCACCAGAATGGAGCCGACTTTTAGATGATGCGTCAAATGGCTTGATAGATTTAATAATTACACAAAAGGTATCAAATGTTACCAAAAATCCTTGGGAAATAACAATGATTTCAAAGTTTTTGGCATCTTTGGAACATCCTGTTGGAATATATTTTGTTTCCGAAGATATTTTTACATTAGCCTCTTATTATGTTAATGACAAAACAGATGCTGAATATTTCTTACCAGAAGATTGGAAACTCTTGCCTGATGACGAAAAAACGGAGTTATTAACAGATGATTGATATAGAAAAAAGAGAGGAAAAAGAACGGCTAAAACAACAAACAAAACGCCGTATGCAATTTAATATTGATCCTGACAACTATGAATATCAACCAGCCGAAGAAGAACCAGATTATTATAATGAAGACGTTAAGCATAGTGTAGGAATATATGTAAGAGTATCAACAGAAGACGTAAGGCAAACCACGTCTTTTGAATTACAAAAACAATATTACGAGGAATTAGTCGCACGGCACCCGAATTGGACTTTATTTAAGATATATGCAGATGAAGGGATTTCGGGAACGGCAATAAAGCCCAGAAAGCAATTTGTTCAAATGATTGACGATGCTAAAAATGGCTATATTGACTTAATAATAACAAAAAGCGTTTCCCGTTTTGCAAGAAATACTGTTCAATTTTTAGTAAAAATAGAAGAATTGAAAAACCTTAAACCGTCTGTAGGTGTGTTTTTCGAGTCTGAAGCGATTTTTTCCTTAAATGAAGACTCTCAACTTGCATTATCTTTTACGGCAACTATGGCAGATGAAGAATCACATACAAGAAGTCGCAGTATGGAAACGTCATTAAGAATGAGATTAGATCACGGAATACCTTTAACGCCAAAGTTATTAGGTTTTTCCCACGATGCTGATGGAAAACTAATTATAAATCCAGAAGAAGCCCCGACCGTGAAACTAATTTTTTTTATGTACTTATATGGTTATTCGACTACACAAATAGCCAATATACTAACACAATTAGGGCACAAAACATATTTAGGAAACGTGGTATGGTCGCCGGGCTCAATAGTAGAAATATTGCGTAATGAAAGACATTGCGGGTGGGTTATTACAAGAAAAACATATACACCGAATTATCACGATCACAAATCGAAAAAAAATTATACTAAAAAACCTAAAAGCACATATAAAAACGATCACGCTCCGATTGTATCAAGGGAAGATTTTATTGCTGTGCAACACATGCTTGATAATGCCAAATATCGGAACAAATCTTATCTGCCAGAATTAAGGGTTATAAAAGAAGGCATATTAAAAGGTTTTGTCACAATAAACCCACGCTGGAGCGGTTTCAAAATTCACGATTATTTTATGGCTGCAAAAACAGCATACGATTTCCCAGAAGAAGACGAATTTCCTATTAAAGAAAAACCCACAGAAATGCAAATTGCCGCCAATGCAGGAGATTTTGACTTGCGCGGATTTGAAGTAATAAGAAATGAATTTTTTGAGGTTATGAACAAACCCCGTATATCGTTTGTTGACCGCAAAATAAGAATTAACGCTGAAATAGTCCGTAAATTAAAAGATAAAAACATTATTGAACTGCTAATAAACCCTGTCGAGCAAAAATTTGCCATAAGAACCACCACAAAAGAGAATAGACAAAGCGTAGAATGTGTAAAAAAGACTTTATCTGGCTATGAAGCAAAGGATATTCCTGCCGCTGCGTTTTATAGGACGGTGTGTTCTATTTTTGGGTGGAATACAGATTATAAATATAGAATTGCAGGTAGTTTATGTGAAAGCGCAGACGAAATTGTTTATATTTTTGACGTTGATGATGCTGAAGCATTTATACACTCATTTATGGTTAATAGCGAAAATGAACCTGTCACTAAACACGGAAAAAGAATTAAAGCAATTCCGCAAGAATGGTTAGACTCTTTCGGGCAAGAATATTACTTTCACGAGCAATCTATAGATGAGTTAAGAAAACAAAATGAACGAGAATGGAAATTACGCATACAAGGTCAATTATTTGCTTCTGATAAGGTTGTAAAAACAACGAGTTATGAAGAAATAAAAGCATACATAGACAATGCGTTAAAAGATTTAAATACAGAGGTCAAAAATGGAAATTGAAAACAGTAAATTGTCGCTAATAAACCAACCAAATGCTCCTGTTCTCGATAAGAACGATGAACTTATTGATATGGGAGACGACTTTGATTTAAGTGAATTTCAGGTTGTAAGACGTGAATTTTTTGCGCACACAAAAGAGCCGTCAGTTACTTTTGCAGATTGTAAATTTTATGTAAACTCTGTTTGCTTAAATAAATTTCCGCACTCTGATTACGTTCAAGTTATGATAAAAAAAGAAACAAAAGTATTAGTTCTTCGACCTTGTGATGAAACGGCAAAAGACTGTTTACCTTGGTCTAAAATAACAAAACAAGGCAAAAGAGAACCAAAAGCCACAAGTAGCAAAGTTATTTTTATGTTAATAGCGGACTTAATGCATTGGGATTTAAATTACAAATACAAAATGCTTGGGAAACTCGTTCATGCAAATGGGCTGTACTTAATCGTGTATGACTTAACAGCAGCAGAAACATATAAACGAATACAAAGAGATGACGGAAAACAAATCACGTCAAGAACCCCTGTATATCCTTTGGAATGGCAAAATCAATTTGGTATGCCCTTCAACGAACACGAAAAAGCACTTCACGTTAATATTTTTGACGGATATGCGATTTATACAATAAAAGATAAGAAAGGAACGACAGAAGAAAAACCTGTAACGGAAGGCACTCTTTTGATTGAAAATAGTCAATAAAGCGAGGTAAACAATGTGTAGTCCAGAAAAAATAGTAATAACAGTTGATATTCGTAAAAACAGAATACGTATATACAAATCGACATTACGACTTATGGATAACCCTAAATACGTGCAATTATTGATATGTATTCCTAAACAGACATTTGCATTACGTGCAGTTGAAAAAGAAGATCCGCAATTACAAACAGTAAAGATATTACCAAATGTTTTGTCGCCTGAAAGTCCTTGTGAAATATATAGCCAAACATTTATTAAGAAACTGAAAGAAGCATTAGGCAATATAAATCCCTCAAAATCATATAGACTTACGGGAACATATTTGTCAAAACAGAACTTAACAGTTTTTCCGTTTTCTACTTTACAAGAGATACAATAACTATGGAATTGCCAACGTTAAAAATTGATAGAGAATTTAAGGAACTAATAAGTCCTTTACTAAAATTTGAATATAAGCAATTAGAGGAAAACATTCTACAAGATGGATGCTTAAACCCTATTATTACTTGGCAAGAAATAATAGTTGATGGTCACAATCGGTATGAAATATGTAAAAAACATAACATACCTTTTACCGTATTAGAAAAATCTTTTTCTTGTCGAGCAGAAGTTATATCTTGGATATGTAAAAATCAATTAGGTCGGCGCAACATACCCGAAGAAACAAGGAAATACCTTATAGGCAAACAGTATCAATCTCAAAAGCAAGCAAACCAAAAGAAAAATCCTGAAGGATACAATCAATATATTAAAAGTTCGGACAAAAAACCATTGTCAGGTCATAAAACAGCAGTAAATTTAGGTAAGGAAAACAACGTGACATTTGTAACAATTTCAAAGTATGCAACTTATTCAAAAGCAATAGATGATATAAGTAAAAAATGCCCTGAAATTGTTCCTAAAATTTTATCTGGCAAATATAAAATATCGCATGAAAATATTTTAATGATGGCAACACTGTCTAAAGCCGAAATAAAAGAAATAAACAAACAATTAAAAGAAACAGGTGAAACATTTATTAGGTACAGCGGAAGTAGAAATATTATAAAACAAAAATCACCGGAGCAAAAGCCATCTGTCAAAGATATGCCTAAATTTGATCCTGATGCGGCAAGCGTAGAACTAATATTAACAATTCCCTCTTGGGCGGGTTCAATAAACCGTGTAAAGAACGATACCGATTTAACAATTATATCTCAAAAAGCAAAAGAAAGGCTAACAAGCGCATTGAATGTTTTAAAAAACGACATTGAAGCGTTTTTATCAAAATTAGAAGGGGCTAAATAATGGACGACTATAAAAAATATGTGCCTAATGTACACTTTGAACAAATTCCCATTAAGAACTTGGTGTCAAGTCAGAAATATCAACGAGGTCTATCAAGAGCCAATATTCAAAAGGCGGCGGCAGATTTCAACGTTTATCAAATTAACCCTGTTAAAGTAAGTAGGCGCGATGGAATAAACTACGTGTTTAACGGTCAGCATACTATTGAAATAGTTGCGCTTGTATCTGGTTCAAGGGAAACACCTGTATGGTGTATGATTTATGATGACTTAAATTATGAACACGAAGCCGATATTTTTGCTAATCAAATGAAGTATGTCAAAAACTTGCAACCTCTCGAAATATTTAACGCGAATATTGAGGCGAAAAATGAAGAACAGTTAATAATAAAAGACTTGGTAGAATCTTATGGCTTAAAAATAGGCGGGAAAAAAGAGCCGGGCGATATATATGCCGTATCTGCTTTACAAAACATATTTAGAAAATATAATTATCACGTTTTAGATAGAACTTTAAGCATTATTATTGCAACATGGGAAGGCGATAGTTATTCTTTCAGCGCAAATATACTTAATGCCGTTGCAAAACTTATTGTCACCTATAAAGAAGAATTAGACGACGAAATCTTTAAAGATAGATTAGGCAGTATTTCTATTAGACAGTTAATACGGGAAGCAAAAGACTTTCACGCTGGCTCTTTGGGATTTGCCGAAGCAATGGTAATTGAGTATAACGGGAAAAAGAAAAATGCAGAAAATAAACTATCTATTGGAAAACTTATTAAACGTCAGTTAATGGTTTATGATGATGCCGAAAATGACAACGAAGAATATGTGCCAGACGATTCAAACGTTATACAGGAATTTGAACAAAAAGAGATTGATTTTGATATGCAATCAAAGGAAGACACAGACATACCGGACAATTAGATAATAATGACATAAGCCATTATTTTTTGCCTTCCGTTGCGGCTTATTGTAGTATAGTCCAGCGTAATCGTCAAGGGGCTAAATTTTTTATAGTCAGATTATATATCTGGCTTTTTTTATATAAAAAATTTTTCCTTATTCCTTGACGGTTACCTATGTAAAAAACGCAATAACTATATTTCGGACTATACTACATAGCCTCTGCCGAAAGGCAAATAAAAAATAATAGGAGATAAAAACAATGGTAGACAAAGACACTTTAAGTTACAAAAGAGGCTTTGCAAAGGGTATTGAAATATATACCCAAAACTTGTCAAAAAGCGGTTATGATGCCGATGAAGACAATAAAAAATGTGTAGGTGCATTCAAACATTATGCCGAAACAGGCTTTAAAAAAGGAGTCAAACTTAATAATGGGCAAATACAATATTTCTACGGTATGGCTGACGGCATTGAATACAAATACAAACAAGGTGGCACGCCTTTATTTACGAAGAAAAGAGAAAGCCTGCTTGAAAAACACGAAAACGAACACTTTTACGGCAAAACTACTTATACCAAAGATATTGACGACGAACTGTTCGGTTAAAGGGGAATGACTATGAGTAAGATATTAAATGAACCAGATTATACCCATTGGATAATTGTTAAAAAATCGGTAGATATGGATATACCAAAAAAAGCAACGCCATTTTGCATTGTAAATCCGACAACCCGTGATGAACAATATGAATTAGATCTTGTTATACGGCATTTAGGCATTATGGGGTACGCTATGAAAGTATTCAAAGACAGTTTCGATTCACAATACAAACTGTTAGAACTTGAAACCTTAAGCGTACAAGGCTTTATAAATAAATACGCAAAAGATTATGAGGAGAAATAATTATGAGTTATCACACTTGGCATATTTACGGCTATGGAATAAAAACGTCAGATATTAACGATTTAACAGTAGAAAAACTACAAGCACTTATACACCTTGCCCCGCATTACGAAAACACTTTTACCGAATGGCTTAAAAACTGCGACATTACCGAACCGACGTTAGAAGATTACTTTGAATACGACGAAAACGAATGTTACGGGCTTGCGGGAATTATGAAGGAAGTGATCTTCGAGTGCGAAGGCATAGATTTTACCGCTTGCGACGATTTCGACGGTTTTCAATATCTGTTATACGAACAATCTTACCCGTGGCATCTTAACGATATAGATAAAACCTTAACGCCTGAAAAAGTATCGGGCATTATTAAAAAATATCTTACCTACCTTACGGATAAAGAAATAGAGATAGGATATTTCGATCCTGCAAACGGCGGTTAAAGATTATGAAAACAAACGATTACAAACAACTATCTATGTTCGATATAGTTCTTGAACACTCTGAAAAAGAAGATTTACCCGTTATAGACGGCGGTAAGACGGAAACTCTTGCCGCCGTTTCTCTACCAGAAAACAATAACCTATGCCCTTACCGAATACCCACGTTTGACGAAATCGTAAAACTAATAGATAAGTCGGCTTACGGTATAGACATGACTAAACTATTATCCGACGTGTTCGAGTGCGGGGCTATCGCTATTTCTAACCTTTTGGACTTAACCCAAAAGGACGAAAGAGAAAAACGCTATACCGAGATTATGAACCGTTATAAGCCCGAAGACAGAAATTCGCTATGTACGATATTCTCTAAAATATACGCTTTATGTTCTTCGGTAGTGTTTGACGACGGCGTGTTTAACGATTATCTCGGCGACCTGTTTATGCGGCTTAATCAAGGGAACAAACAAAACGGACAATTCTTTACGCCTTACCATATTTCCGACTTTATGGCTAAATGCTCGCTACAACCCGACGTCGTTAAAGAAAAAACCCAAGACGACGGGATATTGACCATCTGCGATCCGTGTTCGGGCGGTGGCGGACTTATGCTTGCCGCTTTATCCGAACTGAAAAGACTCGGCATAAACTACGGACGAAACTGCTTTGTAGTCTGTTCGGATATAGATATACGGTGCGTCCACATGACCTATCTTCAATTAGCCCTTTCGGGCGTTCCCGCTATCGTTAAACATCAGAACTCTTTAAGCCGCGAAACTTGGAGTATCTGGCGCACGCCCGCTTTTATGCTGCAATACCCACGCTTTATGAAATACGAAACTTTTAATTAAAATTTTTAAGGAGAAAACTTTTATGAAAAACACAAAGACTTATAAACAATGCTGTTCTGGCTCGGTAAGGGAAACTGTTGCCAAATTTATAGACAATTCTCCCTTACTAAATACATTTAAGGACAAAGAATATTATCAACTCGAAGATTCGCTCGTTGAACTTATACAAAACGCATCGGGAAAACCTAAAACTATCGGCCGCAAAGTACGAAACACTATGTTTTTGGTTATGTTCGACTGGTCAACGGACGACGACTGCGGCATAGAAACATTTTTATACAACGATTACGATGCAGCACATAGAAAATTCAAAGGTTTAGTCAAAGACGAACTTGATCCCGAAATGTCTTGGGTAGGTTCGCAAGCCGTAAATAGATACGGGAAAGCAAAAAAAGGTTATATATTAGACCATACCGATAGCGGTATAAAAAATACTAACGCATATTTCAGAGTTATGCAAGACGGTAATTATACTTTTCACTCTTGCATTGATCTTATAAAGAAAGAAATAGTTCTTTAATTTATTCTGCCAAAAGAGGTTTGGTAAACATTATTTACCAAACCTCTTTTTCTGTAAAAATTATTATCAATTTTCAATAATTATCTATTTTCTGCCACATTATACACATTTAATCCTTTCTTAATAGCGTAATTAACGGTATATGCCGTACCGCCATTATTACGTTTTAGATAGCAAATACAATATCCGCTGTTATCTACAAGATGGCGATTGCGCTTTTGCATACAACCGTCATAATACTGTTCCGACACATAAACTACTTTATCCGCTCGGCGAAGTATATCGTTATATTTTTTAACGTCATAATCGCTCCAACCGCGCGTTTGATTTTTACACGGCAAAACAAGTATAAGTCTTATTTGCGGAAAACTGTCTTTTAATTCCAAAACACTCTCGGCAGCAATAGTGTCAAATCCTAATGCTCCGCCCGCTCCGAAAAATATTACGCCTTTATTTATCAAATCAATAACGACTTTTTTAACTTCCGCTTTTATTCTGTCAAAATCGCTACGGTTAATGAGTCTATGACCTGTAAAACAACACGTCCTTTCTTTCATAATATCCCCGAAAATAAATATAGCCGCTTAAAATCCTTTTTAGACTTTAAACGGCTATGAAATTAAAAATGCCGCCCCCATACGAGAACGGCACCGTAGAATATACCTTTCTCGTAAGTTGCTAAACTCGTTTACGTTCTCCTAATAAAACAAAAGTTCTATGGAGTTGTTAAACACGATAAGAGATATAATCCTACCACGATTATATCCATAGAACAAATTTTTATTAAGTTTAGAGAACGCCTATAACAATATAGAGTTCGAGTTTAGCATACATATTATATCTTTTTTCTCATTAAAAGTCAACCCGTATAGCCATAGTACGAAAACAATAACTATATATTTTGCCTTCTCGTTCGGCCTATCGTAGCACACTTCTCGCGGAGGTAAACGGCTAAAAATATTACTGTATTGATTATCTATTTACGCCTTTACAGTAATATTTTTATCTTTTTCGTTGACCTTCGCTTTCTTATTTAATCTTTATAATTCTGCCGAAGTATGCTTCTCTGTCCGCGCCGAAAGGCAATAAAAAATATATAAGGAGATAAAGAAAATGGAAACCTACTACACAAGTATAAATGGTTATAGCAAAACTGTTATTACTGTTTATAACAAAGACGACTTATATAAAGTCGTTGAAACTTTGGAGTTTATATCAAAACTCTTATGCGTAAATTTAGATTACGACATAAATTTTGACGAAAAAGAACTTATCGTCTCTGTCGATGATTACTACGAATTTAATGCTTTACGCAGAAAACTTTACGACCATTGCGCAATAGCATAAAGGAGAATAATTATGCCAAACAGCAATATAAAAATAGTTATCGGCTCTTGGGGTTCATACAACGAATGTAATGAAAGAGCATTAGGCTCTAAATGGCTTAATCTGTCCGACTATACCAAGTGGGAAGAAATAACTGAAGAACTAAAAAAAGAAGGATTTAAGTTAGACGGTATAGACGAAGAACTGTTTATACAGGATATAATAGGCGTTCCTTCAGACAGCACGAATTGGGATTATATGTCGCCTAAAACCCTTTTTGAGATTATACGAGATTCGGAAATTTTAAAACACGATTATAAATATGAAGAATTTATCGCCTATCTTGAAGTACGGTGTTTTGATGACTTTATTTCGCTTGTAGAAGAAAAAAGCGAACATTGGGACGACGATATAAACGTGTATAAAGACTATGATTGGGAAGATTACGGACGTTCTGTATATGAAAATTGTGGTTATTCTATCCCAGACGAACTAATAGACTACTTTGATTTTTCTGCTTATGGCGAATCAATGAAATATGACGGCGTTGAAGAATACAGTGGCGGACTTATTGAAATATTTAAGTAAAAAATTTATAAAAAGGAGATATACACTATGAACACAACAAAAGAACAAAGAAAAGAACAGGCAGTCGAGTTAATGAAAAAACTTGACATTTACAAGCCGTATATAAACGGCTTTAAGCAAGGCGACAAAGTATGCTTTTTTGAGAACTTCGGCGGTTTCTGGGTTAATCAAGAACCCGAAATTGAACAAAAAATGAAAGAGATTGAAAAAGAATACAACTGTACAGTTTACGCTATTACCCACGAAAATACCAGCATAGGCGAATTTTACGATTTCCTAATTGTAAGTCAAGACGATGAAGAATGGGAATACCTCGTAGAAGAATACCAAAACGATTATGCCGCTTACGCTTACGTTTGGAACAAAAGCGACGATTGGTGTTCTGAATTTGGCACTATCGTTGTTAAACGTTTCGGTGGCGGAATAAAACGTATCGGATAAGGAGCAAGATATGGACGAAATACAAATTCAAATAACTTATAAAAATAAAACCTATAACTTTACATACGGTTCGCAAGCATATATCTTTCACACAGGAATATACAACGATGTGGATAAAAAATACGGTATAAAAGGCTTACTCGAATACGTGTCACTTGTAAACGCCTGTTATCTTAAAGACAGTAACCGAACACCGCTTGGTGCGTTAAGCGATTATGTAGCAACAAACTTTAAGAAATGCAGGAAATTAGGTCGGGCAGAAATACTCGACCTGTTTTATGAACAATTTGATTGGTAGGAGAATAACAATGATACCTTACAAAACAACAGCACATATAAATTCTCTAAAAGGTAAAACTGCTGAAATTACCGTTTTAGATAAGCCGATAGAGAGCGAAAACAATTATATAGTAGATTATGGCGGGGTTAAATGCTCCGCCGTTTTCAATTATTTTACCTGCGCTTTTTATGCAGACGACATTTACGGAATTATAAAGGAGAAAGATTATGAACAAATACCGTGAACTCAAAACAAAGCAGCAAAAAGAGATGGATGCCTTCCCTTTGGGTGCGTGCTTTTCGGATAAACAGTACGAAGAAATGATGGCGAAGTGGAATTTGACCGTAAACGACACGGATAAAATCTGCGCTGTCGGCGGTGGCTGTTATATCCGAAAATCCGACAAAGACACGTTCCTTGAAATGTTCAGGCGTTTTGAAAAGGAAAAGCAAGACGCTATCGCCGACGATACTACGGGCGACGGGTTTATCTACAATATGTTTATTTACGAACTGGCTAATCACGAATACTGTATAACATACGATTTAACCGATACTCTCGATGCGCTTGACCTTACGCAAGAAGAAATTGACAAAGACAAACGCTTATTACACGGTCTTAATAAAGCAATTAAAAATTATTTGAAAAAAGCAAAGGAGATTTAATTATGGCTACATTAAACGATCTAAAGAAATACTTAAATTATGAATTCTCGACCGGCTGTTATACAGGCGAGGATTACAAAAGTTTTGAAAGAAAATATGTAAACTACTTAAAAACGCTATCTAAAGAAAACGGTTGGGAACTTTGTAGGGTATTAAAAAATCATTACGAGTTTTCTGCCTTTTTTAAGTATAAAGATAAATATGTTTACTTTTCTATATCCGACGTGCGGTTTTTTACTAACGAATGGTATAACAACATTTTAATTAGAACGGCTGAAAGCGATAAAGATTATCACGGAGGATATAACAATTATTCAACATTACCGTTACTAAATTTTCGCATAAAAGCATTATTTGAAGGAGCGTAGAATGATTTACGGCTATAAGATTGAAATAACGGAAGACGGAAAAAGGAAATACAATATTTGCAGAACGCCAAATGAAACATTGCAACAATTAGAGTTTTATCTTAAATTTCCGCCCTACGTTAAGAATAGAACGATACGGATTTTAGACATCACTAAAAAAGAAGTAAAAGATGGTATATTCGATAAACTCCCGTGGTATTCCTGCGGGGGTTATTCTTTATTAAACAAAAACTATTAAAAATTAAAAATTTCAAGGAGAAAAACGAAAATGATTGTATTAAATCTAAAAGCAAATGACGAACAACAAGAAATATTAAAACAATACCTGCAAGAAAACGTTTCCGAAATTCTTGCAGATAAAATAAACAACGGCATAAAAATAGAAAAAGACGGCAAACAGTTAATTTCTAAAAAAGACCTTGACGGATTTTTCGACTATGCCTGTAATACAGCGCAGAAACAAGCAGAAAAAGGAAAGCACTCTGCTTGTGTTAAAGACAATATTGTTTTCGGCTGGGCTATGCACTATTTTGAAGAAGATAGTATTGAAGGCAAGTTATATAATCCAGACGGAACACCTTACGAACCGCCTAAACCAAAATATACGCCGAAACCCGTTACTGCCGTAACCCCGCCACCTAAAAAAGAGATTCAACCTAATATGTTTGACCTTTTAAGCAAAAACGAAAAAGTTGATAATACACAAAACGATACTATTAAAGTTAAAAACGATGAGCCAGATGACGAAGACGACGATTTAACCGAAGAAGAAAGACAAGAAGTTTTTGCCGAACTTGAAAAGGAAGAAAAAGAAAATCCAAAACAAGTAAACCCTATATATACGCAATATACAGATTTACAAAACAAATACCCCGACTGCATTGTAACCTATCGTTTAGGTGATTTCTATGAAATATTCGGGGATAACGCCGTTAAAATAGCAAACGTTTTGGATTTAACTCTTACAAGTCGTGACTTTGGTTTGCAAGAACGGATACCGGTAATAGGGTTCCCTTACCACGCCGCAGATCTTTATATGGGTAAACTTGTAGATAAAGGATTTAAGGTTGCAGTCGTAGAAAGCCTTAATGATATTAAGATAAAACGAGATAACAATATAAGAATAGATATGGAAACAGGTGAAATACTGCAACCCGAAAATAATAATATTATAAATGTTCTGTTCGACATTTTCGGCGATACTATGGAGATAAGATTATGAAAAAATTTGATATAAAACCTATACCTAAATATATGATAAAGAGAATTAGAAAACTCGACCTAAAATACTATCCCGAACAAAAAGGTATAACAAGATATTACGCTTACTTTACTAAAAAGAACAAACAATTATGTAAAGTCACCGTTGCGCTTAAAAATCATTATTCACAATGGGCAGTAAAACAAGTCGCCGTTCACTTTATTCACGAGAATTATGGGTATTGCAAAGATATAGAATATTTCTGGCTCGGCGGTTATGTTGTAGGTTGGTATGACGAAAAATTTACCAGATACCGCAAAACGTGGGAAGACGGTAAATGGTATCAAATACCGGATAAATATTTCGATCCGACTGCATCCATCGTCAACATTGAATATCTTGATAAATTTCCTGAATACAAATACGCCCAATATAAAAGCATATATATTTATAATATTTTCCATTATTTAAGACTTTACGAACAATTCCCGCAAATGGAATACATTATGAAAATGGGCTTACATAGGTACGTTATGGATAAAATGATTTTAAAGAAGTGTACCGATAAAACGTTCTGTAAATGGTTATATAAAAACAAAGAACGTCTAACCGAATTCAATAAATATTACGACGTTTCGGTAGTGCTTAAAGCATATAAGACGGGACAAGATTTAGCACTTTTGCAGAAAGAAAAAGAAATTATTAAAAAATATTCAAAGGATGAACGATTAAAAGAAATACGTAAAAGTTTTCACGGCGAACTGCCGCGTCTTGCTAATTATATAATTAGTCAAAATACAACCACGGCATCTTACAAAGATTATTTCGTTGCTTGCGAATATCTTAAACTTGATATGACTATACCCAAAAATCGCTATCCAAAAGATTTTAAGCGTTGGCACGATATAAGGATAGACGAATATACTACTGCAAAAATGAAAGCCGATGAAAAACAAAGGACAGAGTTTTATAAGCAATTTCTTAATATTGCTAATAAATATATTTCCTTACAAAAAGAAAATGAAGATTATTGCGTGATAATAGCGAAATCACCCGCAGAACTTATAAAAGAAGGTAAAACCCTCCACCATTGTGTAGGCGAAATGGGATACGACCAAAAATTCGCCCGTGAAGAAACGCTTATATTCTTTATACGACTATCCGAAACGCCTGATATACCTCTTGTCACGGTAGAATATTCGCTTAAGAGCCATAAAATATTACAATGTCACGGCGACAATAACTCAACGCCTAATAATAACATTTTACATTATATAAATAAAATTTGGCTACCATACGCAAATAAAAAAATTAAAAAATTAGCGGCTTAAAGCCGAAAGGAGAAAACATTATGGCACAATATTTCAGAATAACGGGTTATATCCCCGAAAAAAACTTATCGTTTATTATGGACGCTTACGGTGCTTACGAAAAACTTTGGCAGTTCTCGTCTGCCCTTTTACAAAAAGGTTGTAAGATAATAGAAGTAGGCTCGTCGGAAAAATTTCTTGACGGGAATATTCCTAAACTTACCGAACAATCGGATAAAATGGCATTACGGGCAACAGCCGCAGGAGAACCCATACATACGACCTATAATTTTAATGGCACAACTCATAATGCTCTACAAGTAGGTGATAAAATCTATATTCCACAATAAAATTTAATAACAACTTAATATTTACCAAAAAGGCCGGGATTATATAATCTCGGCTTTTTTTATGATAAAAGTAACGATTATTAAATGTTTTTATATGTAAAAATAAGTATTTAAATAAAAATATTAACCTAACGGGTTAAAAATATATCAAAAACGGTTGACAAAAAAATTTATATAGTTTATAATGTTGACAAAAGGAGAGAAATGAAAGAATATGGGATATACGAAATTTGGTAAAGCAGTTAGAAAGTTTATGATTGATAAAGATGAAACATTGGGCGATTTAGCAACCTTAATGGACGTTTCTACCGCATTTATATCTTCCGTGCTTACTGGTAAGAAAAAAGTTCCCGAAGATTGGTATGGCACAATTTGCGACCACTACAACTTAAATGAAAATGAACGAAAAAATTTATATGACGCTTATTGCGACACAAAGACGGACGTTAAAATTGATATGGGCGGAATTTCTTTGACGGGTAAAAAACTCGCATTACAATTCCAAAGACGGCTCCCAGAACTTAACGAAGACGATCTTAAGTCGATACGCGAAATTTTGGGAGAAGGTGACGATGGATTATGAGGCAGTAATAGGATTATCAAGGATACAAATAAGAAAATTATCCGTTATAATTCGGAAAATGTTAAAGGTAAAAACATTAAGATTTCCGGTTCTTAAAGCAATAGACAGACTTGAAGTTCTATACCCTGATAACATTTATTATGTTTCCGAAGACGACTCTTTATTTGAAAAAGGTGTTCCTGCCTATCTTGAACAAGAGTCGGAAAATATGTATTGCATACATATACGGCAATCCGTTTATGATGGCGCACTTAAAGGAAGGGGCGATTGTTTAGGGTTTATTACTCACGAAATAGCCCATTTTTGCCTAATTCATATATGCGGGATCGGACCGAAAAGTTTTAAATTCGGTAATTCTATTATATATGCGAGAGAAACACACGAAGGGAAAATTCCTTCTTTCAAAAGTATGGAATGGCAAGCAAAAGCACTTTGCGGCGAACTAATGATACCGTATGAAAAGTGTAAAGATATGTCTTATGGAGAGATTGTATTTAGAACGAAAAGTTCAATGGAACAGGCTGCATATTTCGTAGATACGGTTGTTCCGAATAGTAGATAAATATTAGATTTAATTGCATAAAAGAAAAAGCACCTATGGATTGCTGGAACAATACATAAATGCCTTTCGGAAACGTATTACTACGTCTCAAGCAAGATTAGTATAACACTTTCCTATCTTTTATGTCAAGCATAAATTGACGGCAACCAAAGGTTGACATAATTTATAGGAGGTGCGAGAATGCACTCAATCGAAGCACGGTCTAAACAGACCTTTTTACGCAACGAGTTCGATGCGTTCGGAAAATGGAATATCCCCATAGTCCGTAAAAACGAACTTGATACCAAAGCAGTCGATTTGATTTGTTATACGGATATTAAAACAAACGATATCGACGAGAACAAGAAAAAGGGCGTCCATTTCTTTATTGACGACTATCGTATGGAAGGGCTTTACTACAATTACGACAAGTCCTTGACGAGATTATCGCAATACAAGTTTTTATTAACGCCCGATTACAGCCTTTATGCAGATATGCCGAAAGCGATTCAACTTTTTAATGTGTTCCGCAACAGGTGGGTTGGCGCATATTGGCAAAGCAAAGGGATAACCGTTATACCTACGGTCAGTTGGAGCGATACCGCAAGTTACGAGTTTTGTTTTGACGGAATTGAAAACGGTTCAATAGTAGCCGTTGGTATGATAGGCTGTAAGCGTAATAAAACCGCCTTTATGCGTGGATTTGACGCTATGGTTAAACGGCTAAACCCGTCTGCCGTTATCTGTCTTGGCGATCCTTTCCCCGAAATGCAAAGCAATATAATAGCGATTAACTATCTTAAATCAAGGAGGGTTAATCGAAATGGGCGGTAGAGGTTCGTATTCAGGTGGCGGTAATGCACCATACACCTTTGAAACAGTTGATAAAATCAATGGTGTTAAAGTTTTAGAAAAAAAGAATAAGAAAGATAGTAAAAATTTACCAGAAGAATCGCATAGCAGCAAAGCATATATTCTATTAGATGATAATGGCATATTTAGAAAGTATAGAGAATATGACGATAAGCACATTATTAAATTTGAAATAGAATATGGGACACATAATTCTAATAAATTTTTACATTATCATCCTTATGTTAACGGTGAACGACAAGCGGCACAAAACATATCGAAAGAAATGAAAGAAAAATATAAAAAATTCTTTAAGGGGTTGAAACCATGAAAAATATGCTTTTTACAGAATTCTTAAACTTAATGTATGAAAAACAAGAAATTGAGTTTTCTTATGATGGACACACATATAATTTTGAGTTATCCAGCGAAGATTTAGATCCGAAAAAACCTTTACTGGTAAATCTTTATGAAACATTTGAGGATAAAGACGGCGTATGTATTAATAAATTTTTGTTCAATCAAGACACATATATACAAGACATAAACTCTTTGATAGAAAAGCCTTTGTTCAACGGGAAATCCTTATTAGAAATTGAGTCTAACATAACAGTATTAAGTAATTCTTAAAATTTTTTAAAGGGGTTAAAATATGATTGACGGTAATCCAAATGAGTTTTTAGAAGCAGTATATAATGGAAGTGATATATATTTTATTTTTGATAAAAAGAAATATTTTGGTCAAGGTTATAATACTGATAATGGATATTGGCATTATGAAATATATGAAGTAGATACTCAAAACAATACTGTGCTTTGGGAATGCACTAAAGAAACTATTGACGAATGCTATAACTTTTTTTTACTTGCTAATATTTTTAACGGGAAATCTTTTTGGGAAGTTGAACAGGAAATACAATGGATAGACGGTTAAAAAGGAGACTAAAAAATGAAGAAAGGATTTTTTAATAAAAGCATTATTTGATAAAAAAAGAAAAATGTTATATTATTTTATTAGAAAACACTTGTAGCCCATAGAGGCGGAAGGCGAGGTTCGCCAGACAAGTGTTTTTTGTTTTTACGAAAGATCTTCTACATAGAAGGTCTTTTTATTTATAAATGTATTTAACAATACCGATTTGATAAAAAAAATTCTTAAAAATATAAAAAAATATTTTAAATATGACAGGCGTATGTCAAAATGACGTGGTAAACTTTGGGTATGAAACAAAAAAAGAGGTGTACGATGAAAACAAAAGTTTATTGCAAATTAGCAGCAAAAGGTCAGCAAGCGTTTTATCTTGTAGTAGAAAACAAGGAATATTACCTGTTTAGCCAAGATTATAGGTCGAGCGTTAAAGAGTATTTTATGTCAGGAATAAGTATAAGAGAAACAACGAACTTTGCAAACGCTCATAGCGCGGCTGTAAGACGGACGCTTGATAAACTTAAAACCTATATACCCTATATCGAGAAAGAATATGGCATTGTGGTTATGGATAAAACACGCAAACGTCAAGATAAAAAAAGAAACAAGCCATATAGACGGCAATCTTTTAATTGGAAAACCGTTGATTGGGAATATGCTTATTAAAAGGAAAGAAAACGATGGACGATAACGGATTTATAAAATCATTAGAGATACCGGATATGAATAGCGACGGCAATATAGACTATACAGATCTATTTCTTTTTAAAGAAATAATTGATGACGAAGAAGATTTATAAAAAATTGGAGGATAATTTATGGGATTTTTAGACGATGTAATTGATGATGCACTTAACGGTGGTATAGACCAAGATTTAGACGGTGACATTGACGAATACGATAGAGAAATTACGTTTGAAGAAGAAAGTATCAATGCAGAAAAAGCACGTCGAGAAGATGAGTATTACGATATGACGGACGACATAGACGACAACGAAGATTATGATTGTTTCGACGACTCCGACGAAGACGATTTATAAAAGATAGAAAAAGGAGAATATTAAAATGACAGTTATGTTTGTATGTGAAAGAGGCGATATGGGATTCGCCCAAAAAGACGATATGGTTTACACCATAAAAGGAACGGAAAAATCTTGGAAATTAACAGCGCAGTTTGGTAAAGCGACGTTAGAACTTAAATACTTAAAATCTGATTTCCCGAAATTTGAAGATTTGAAAAAAATCTTAATCGAGCAAGGATACACTATTACGGAATAAAGGTTTATGGTATAATAAAAGAGAGCAATTTGACCAATATCAACCCTAACGTTGAAGTGAGGTCAACCGCTCTCTTATCTAAATTATATAAAAACTTTATAAAAAAGTCAATAAAAAAACATCGACCAGTGGCATATTCTGCCTTATGCCTCAAAGGGCTGCCGATGTTTCTATTGGTATTGTATCACAAAAAAAATAAAAAGTAAAACAAAAAGAAGAACTTTCGCAAGTTAATCCCCAACGGTATAAATAGTTGGCAACTATTAACGAGAAGCCTTCTTTCAACAACAGTATATAAAATCCATATAAAAAAGTCAACCGATTATGACGGGAGCAAAACATGTCAGAACAATATCAAAAGGGAATAAAGGTTATGGACTATCTTCAAAGTTTAGGAATAAATATGCTTACGATAGGACACGCCATAGAAGATAAAAATTTAGAAAAAAGTTATCAACTTATTACTAATAACCCATCTATAACCAAAGACGAATTTTTAAATGCTATGGGGCTTATAGAAGAAAAAGATTATTTTTGCCCTTTACTTGACAATGAAAAAATATCCGAAGAAGAATGTGTTGACGTTTGTATGGTTGCAGAAGAAATGATTAAGCCGTCCGCCATTAGTCCAAAATATATGCAAAAAAACGATTTTAAGGAAATTTGCTTAAACTGTAAATTTCACGATCAATAAAAGGTTTCTTATGAGTGATAAGTCGAAAGAATTACGAGAAAAATTAACGAGTTTTTCAGTATCTACTACTGATAAAATTATGCACCTGATGACTTCAAAGGAACGGTTTTACCAGATAAACAAGCCCCGACGGAAGATGGGACATAATATCAAAATAATTTTAAGGCGATATTTTAAGGGATATATTTATGAAAGAAAAAGAAACAGAATTTACAATTAAAATAAAAACTTATTCAAAATCCACTATTGAGAAAATTACTAACCTAATGACTTCAATAGAACGATTTTACATAATACGTGACATAGTGATTAGTAGTAAAACCGAGCAAGAAGTTGTGGAAAAGTTAGATATAATCTCACAAGTTAATGAAAAAGAATTTACGCAAAAACTAATGACTTTTTCAAAAACTACTATGCAAAAGATTGCAAAAATAGCAAATTCAGAAAAAGTTTTGCCAAAGATTTATCAAATTGTAATGGGAAATAAAACCGAACGGGAAATAATAAAAGAATTGGAAAAACTGTAAAATAAAAACAGCAATCTTCTCTGACGTCTGATGTACAAGCCCCAGACTTTACGTTCTAAACGGGACAGAGTTCAAATGCTGCTTATTTTAAAGAACCGCCAGCCGAGCATCTCTCGGTTTTTATGGCTCCGTAGATGACCATATCAAAAACGGCTCTTATATTACATAGTATACCACGGGAATAGAAAAAAGTAAAATAATCTTGAAAAAAGATATAGAAATAGAACAATATTTAAGATATTTAGGGTTGAGTTGGATAACGATAGCGGAACTTATGTCAGACGATAACTATGATAAAACCATACGTCTTATAACGATAAACCCCAAAATAACCAAAGACGAATTGTTAAAAATTATGGAAATTACGGAAGTGGAATATTAAAGTATGGACAAAAAAGATCTTGGAACAGAAAATAAAACCACCTATGAAAAAGGTGTTTTCGTTATTTATACCCTTTTGAAAGCAGGTATGATACGTGAAATAATGGATGATTATGTCAATTATGAAAATATTGACGACGTATATGAGTTCCTAAAAAAACACCCTGATATTACTGCTGAACAAGCGGAAGAAAAACTATGGATATTTAATATTGATTTCTATCATTTGATATATGATGAAATTAAAGCAAAAATCCTAAAATATATTGGCAAGCGTGTAAAAGTAATCATAGACAAATCTTTATACGGAGATTCGCTTGGTTCATATTTTATTGGAATATTGACCGGTTATCAAAAGGGCAACTACAATTACGATGACGAAATAACCGTATCTAACGAAAATGGTTCAGCAGAATTTATGATACCGGATATACAAGATATTATTCGGCTAAAGAAGGACGATCATATTTGTCCTTTATTAGATGGTGATATTGCTTCTGAAATCGAATGCTGCAATATGTGCCAATATATTGCAGGCGACCTAAATAAGAGATTTATAAGAAAGAAATATCTAAAAAAAGAAAACTATGTAGAAATTTGCAAAAAATGTAAAGATCATTTTACACCGGAGGATCTAAAAAAATGACATATTATTTAACGTTTACGTATGGCGATAAAACCAAAAAACTTATGAAGACAACCGATAAAGAAAAGGCTGTTAAAAAAGCCGATGATAAAAAGGCTAAATATATCGCAAAAGGCAAAAGCGGTATTATAACACTTTACGTTATTTCAACCGAGCGCGGTATGCCTATGCAAAAATGCCTTGAATTTTGGGAGACCTGAAATGTCAGAGCAGAACGCAAAAGAAACAATCTTTCAACAAAAAATTAGGACTTATTCAAAATCTACTATGAGGCAAGCATTGATGAAAGTGTTAGGCTCTATGAAAATGGAAGAGCCGAGCAAAGTGCTGATAGCAATAAAATTACAAACGGACGAGCAGATAATAACATTTCTTAAATGGCTTAAAAAAGAAGTTCCGGAGAGCCAAGTAGAAGCAAGGCAGGACGAGATTGTAAATAAAGCGATAGAAATAGCCAAGTAAAAACCTATATTCACTTGAAATTGGTATAACGATTATGTTATAATGAGAACGTTATATTGTAATTTGAGGTGATTAGATGACTTTTGCTGATAAAGTTAAACAGGCGAGAGCGCAATTAAATATCAGTCAAGAGAAATTAGCCGTAGGATTAGGCGTATCGTTTGCGACCGTAAACAGATGGGAAAACGGACACGCCCATCCGAGTTTTTTGGCGCAAGAAAGTTTTAACGCATTTTGTAAAGAAAACGGCGTGGTTTTTGGTGAGGACAAGTAATGGACGTAAGAGTCGATATTAAGGAAAACAGAATACGCGAACTTGATAAGAAACTTCTTGCCCTATTGCTTAAAGACCACACAACAGGCGAAAACATTATTTGGGCAACCGATAATTATGAAAGCCGTGGCGAAAGTGGTTATCATAGTTATGACCATATAGAAATTTCTTTAATAACGGGCAGAAATGGCAATGTTATAAAACCAAGAACAACAAAGTCTAAACAAGAACAACGCCATAGAGTAAAAGATAAAGCCGAAGTATTTACACCATCTTGGATTTGTAATGAGCAGAATAATCTTGTAGATAATGCTTGGTTTGGAAAAGAAAACGTTTTTAATAAAGAAATAGATAAAACTTGGATCACAAATAACGACAAAATAGTTTTCCCTGCGGATAAGACTTGGCAAGACTATGTTAAAGCAAACAGATTGGAAATATCTTGTGGAGAAGCACCCTATTTATGTTCTCGTTATGATACCGTTTCAGGTGAATGGATAGAATTAGATAATAGAATTGGTATTTTAGACAGAAAAATACGAGTTATAAATGAAAACACTACAACACAGGAAGAATGGCTTTTTTGGGTAAAAAAAGCATATCAAGCAACCTATGGTTACGAGTGGCAAGGCGACAGTCTTTTAATTGCAAGGGAAAACCTATTATATACATTTATAGACTATTATCAAGGCAAATATAACGAAATACCAAACGTTAAATTGTTAAGTGAACTTGCAAAAATTATCTCATGGAATATCTTTCAAATGGACGGACTTAAATACGTTATACCGAACTCGTGTAAGCCTATTCCAAAAGAAATGTCGCTATTTGATTTATTAAAAGAAAATCAAGAAGAAACACCGATTCAATGTGAAGGTTGCGAAAAAGGCGACAATAGCAAACATATAGGTATATATAGTAAAATAATGGATTGGTCTGGGAAAAGAACTATTAGATTTATAGATTTTGTGGAAGGTAAATAAAATGGCAATTTACAATACTTCGGATTACAAGTTAATATACATTTTCTCGATTCCTGACGATGCGCATAAAGGGTTAGTGAAAGTTGGAGAAGCAACGATTCATACTACTCTATCTCTTGACGAATTACCCTCAAATTGCCAAGCATTACGAGATGCCGCAGATAAAGGAAGAATTAAAGATTATACGTTTACCGCCGGAATAAAAATAGATTTATTATGGGCTGAACTTGCTATTCGTATAAAAGAAGATATATATCAAGGTAATAAGATTATAACAATACAAGGGTTTAGAGATCACGATGTTCATAACGTCTTGAAAAATAGCGGTATAAAAACTTCTTTCCCAAATGGTATCAAAAATCGTGAATGGTTTGAATGTGACGGAGAAACGGCTAAAAGGGCCATTATTGCTGTTAAAAGCGGAAAAGATTTTCTTGCAGAATGTGACAAAGGTATAAAAGCACCGGAATCACCCATTATTCTTCGTGACGAACAAAAAGAAGCCGTTGAAAAAACACTCGAAATATTCCATAATAGCAATAATATGCTTTGGAATTGTAAAATGCGTTTTGGCAAAACTTTAACTGCTTATGAACTAATAAGAAGTGGCAAATATCAAAGAACCATAGTAGTAACACATAGACCTGTTGTAGAGCAAGGATGGGAAGAAGATCACGGCAAACTTTTCGGTGCAAACAGTTCTCATATCTTTATGAAGAAACAAAATCTTTCTTATTCGGAAGATTATTATGATTATAATTCGGATATTAAAAACGATACAGCATTGAGAAATGCGAAAGCCCGCGGAGACTATTTTACATATTTTGCATCTATGCAAGATTTACGTGGTTCTAAAAGAGCAGGCGGAAAATTTAATAAAAATAATGCTGTTTTCGATATGGATTGGGACTTAATAATCTATGACGAAGCGCACGAAGGCACTCAAACAGATTTAGGACAAACCGTGCAAACACTTTTAGAGTCCGAAAAGAACGGTAAAAAACCTAAAATACTCGAATTATCCGGCACGCCTTATAATATAATGGATAAATTCGACGATAACGTTTATACTTGGGATTACGTTATGGAACAGCGGGCAAAAGAAGAATGGGATTATAAGCATCCTAATGAGTTTAATCCCTATGCCGATATGCCCAAAATGAATATATTTACTTTCGATATGAGCGAAGCAATCGCCACGTCATATCGTTATGAAACGGAAACGTCCGCATTTAATTTCCGTGAATTTTTCCGTGTATGGACGGGAGATGCGGAAAAAGATTATCGTCCCGTTCCCGAAGGTAAACGAATAGGCGATTTTGTTCACGAAGAAGACGTCCGTTCCTTCCTTAATTTAATTACTACTGAAAGCGAAGATACGAAATACCCTTTTGCGACAGATGAGTATAGAAAAGAGTTTAAGCATACCTTTTGGATGGTGCCGGGGGTAAAAGAAGCAAAAGCACTTTCGGCAGTCTTAAAAACTCACCCTGTCTTTATGCACTATCAAGTTGTAAATGTTGCCGGCGAAGGCGATGAAGAATTGCCATATGACAACGCATTAAAATTGGTGCAGGACGCAATAAAAGAAAATGCATATACAATAACAATTTCCTGCGGCAAACTTACCACGGGCGTAACTGTTCGTGAATGGACTGCTGTTATGATGCTGACAGGTTCTGCTACTACCGATGCAAAAGGTTATATGCAGACGATTTTCCGCGTCCAATCCGCAGGTCAAATTGATGGTAAACAAAAAGAAAATTGTTACGTATTTGATTTTGCGCCGGACAGAGCCTTAAAAGTTATATCTGACTCTCATAGCCTTACAAAAAGAGGAAAAACTTCTGATGATAAATTCAAAGATATTTTAACTATCTTTATGAATTATTGCCCCGTTATCGCAATAAACGGAACAAAGATGGAACCGTATAATGCAAATTCGTTAATGCGTCAAATTAAACGAATTAGCGTAGATGCTGCCATTAAATCTGGATTTGAAGACGATTCTATTTATAAAGTCGATGCGGGAATAGTTATGGATGAGCGAGATAAAGAATTCTTTGAGGCCCTAAAAGCCAGATTGAATGCTCATTCAAAAACGAAACAAGAAAAGCAAATAACTATTGCCGATAATGGACTTTCAGATGAAGAATACAAAAAGGCAGTTGCAATAGAACGTAAACCTGCAAAAAATCTTACGCCGGAAGAACTTGAATTAAGAGAAAAATTAAAAGCCCAGCGTAAACAACAGCAAGCATTTTTTGCATTACTTCGTAATATCTCAATTAGATTACCGCTTTTAATATATGGCGCAGATGTCCCGTTATCTGAAAGTCTTCCTCTTGCAAAATTTACGGAAATAGTAGACGACGAATCGTGGAAAGAATTTATGCCCGCCGACGTAGATAAAGAATTGTTTAAGAGAAGTATTAAATATTTCGACGAAGATGTTTTAATGGCGGCGGGGTTGCGTATAAGAAGGCTTACAAAACAAGCCGACGAATATCCGCCAACAGAGCGTATAAAACGAATAACCGAAATCATTGGTCATTTCCGTAATCCTGATAAAGAAACCGTATTAACACCTTGGCGCGCTGTCAATATGCATATGGCAGACACAATAGGCGGTTATTGTTTTTTGAACGAACAGTTTGACACAAAAGAGCCATTAGAAGAACCAAGACTTGTGGAACAAGGTGAAATTACGGCAGATTTATTTGGTAATAAAGACAACAAGATATTAGAAATAAACTCGAAATCTGGCTTATATCCTTTGTATGTCGCTTATTCGCTTTATAAAAAGCAGTTGCCAAAAAAAGAAGAGGATTTAACTTTTGAAGAACAGTCTGCTATATGGAACGAAGTTTTAAAAGAAAACGTTTTCGTTTTGTGTAAAACAACAATGGCGCAAAAAATCACAAAGAGAACATTAGCAGGTTTTACAGAAACTCCAACAAATACTCATTATCAACCCCACCTAATAGAACGGATGCAAGAAGATATGGATTGGGTGGTTAGAAAAATTACAAACCCCACCGTTTGGGGCAAGGAAGGTGAACGTATGAGATTCGATGCAATTATAGGTAATCCGCCATATCAAGGGATTAACCATCAACAAATCTACCCATATTTTTATTTAACTTCAATTAAAACTTCGTCAAAATATGTAAGTTTAATTTTCCCCACAGGATGGCAAGAGCCGAAAAATGCGAACAACTTGTCAAAATTAAATAATGAGGAAGTCAAGGCGGATAAACAGATTGTAAAAATAGATAATAAGCACAACGTATTCCCTGGCATAACTGGCGCAGAATGGGTTAACATTTTACTTTGGCAAAAAGATTATGATAACGGGTTAGAAGGCAAGCAAAATATTTATATTGATGGTAAATTTAATAAAACTGCATTATTACCTTGGGATAATAGTCTTATCGAAAAGCCTAACGAAATAAAAGAATTAGCAAAAATAGTTATGGAAACAAAGGGGTTTGATAATCTCCAAAAAACGACGTCCGTGCTTAAACCGTACGGTTTACGCACGGACGTCGTGGACGATTATAAGAAATATGGTCTTGAGCCTTTGAATGATGAAAAAATGCGAGAAGATGACATAATAGTTTATTGTAAGTCAAATGTTATAAAATATATTAGCAAAAACTATAAACTACCCAAAATTAGCACGGCATTTAATAAATATAAAGTATTCGTTGCCTATGCTTGGGGGAATATGTCAGAGCAAGCAGGCTTAGGTGGTGCCTTTTCAGATATAATCATTGCGAAACCCAAAATGATATGTACTGAAACATATTTAGAGTCGGGCTGTTTTGATGACTTTATTACTGCAAAAAAACACGCAAAATATTTAATGACAAAATTTACCAGAGCATTATTATATGTCAACAAATATTCTCAACATAGTACAACTGCCTGGGGTGCTATTCCTATTCAAGATTATAGTGAGCCTTGGTGGGAAAAGTCAATTTTAGAAATTGATAAAGAACTAATAAAAAAATATAACATACCACAAAACATCGCTGAGTTTATTGATAAAAATATTCAGACTAAAACAGAAAGCAATATTATAAATTTTAACAAATGCGATTAAAAAACGGAGAAAAAGATATGTATCTTAACAAAAATAATATTATTGAAATCAAAGACTTTATAGAAGATAAAGATATTTCCGATGGATTTATAGAACTCTATAAATATCAAGAAAGCAAAGTTACCGATACTGAATATGAAATTCGAGATAATCTTATCGGTGTTAAATGCGCAGGAGAACGTTTGCGTTTTTATGTAAACAAAGCCAAAGACGGCAAATGGTATTTTAAGGCAATGAACGAAATTAGGCACGAATTTAACCTTTCGCAAATATCTTTATATAAAAAAGAAATTGATAAAGCAAACCTGTTCTTTTCTAAAAATCAAACCAAAGTGAAAATCAAAGAAAGGCAAGCCGATAATGGTGAGTTCTCCATAGATAGAACAGTAAATGTAAAAACAGGAACAACAACCGTATCAATCAAAAATTTAAATTTGGTAGAAACGGATAAAGTGGTGGAAGAATTAAAAGCCCTGGCAGATAAAGGCAGTAAAGCCGTTGGGATTAGGATTTATTCTAA
>JAEEGL015697820.1_pt1 | contig 32860 bp, 26 predicted proteins | sample 9134231 | NCBI WGS metagenome assembly JAEEGL01 (sample SAMN16246548, study PRJNA631951) | gut metagenome | biome: gut microbiome; feature: rumen; material: fiber-attached | host: Bos | place: Iran: Karaj | collected 2018-10
AAGAAGAGAATTCTCGTAAGCCGTCGCAATGCTGAAAAGAATAAGTCCGAGCGTTCAGCTGTTAAGACCGCTATCAAGAAGGTATATGCAGCTATCGAGTCAGGTGACAAGAAGGCAGCTTCCGCTGAGCTTACTTCAGCTATAAAGACAATCGAGATGGCAGGAACCAAGGGTGTTTATCACAAGAATAATGTTGCCCGCAAGGTTTCCCGTATCACCAAGGCTGTAAATGCAATGGCTTAATTCATTAGATAATATATTATTGAAAAGTACCTGTACCAGTCATACAGGTACTTTTTTTAATATTATAATACTTTGAAAAATATGATATAATACGCTATTGGAATAGTTTCCGGAATGTTTGAGATTAATTACATTGAGGTGCAGGCATGAAGATAATAGATATCCTTAACAAAAAGAATATGTCCCTTTCCTTTGAGGTATTTCCGCCCAAGAAGGAAAGCGGATTTGAGAGCGTAAAGAAGGCAACAGAGGAAATTGCGGAATGCAGGCCTGCGTTTATGAGTGTAACGTACGGAGCAGGCGGAGGAACAAGCAAATATACTCTGGATATTGCAAGAAATATCAGTGAGAAATACGGTGTGCCCACACTGGCTCATTTGACCTGCGTGTCATCGAGCCACGCTACCGTTAAGGAACGCATAGAGGATATGAAAGCGGCTGGAATAAAAAATGTCATGGCTCTTCGCGGAGATCTTACTCCGGAGCTTGAGGCCACCGATCCTTCTACATGGGATTATCGTCATGCGGTGGAACTAGTCCGTGAACTTAGGGAGTCGGATGCTGATTTCTGCATAGGTGCAGCCTGCTATCCCGAGGTTCATCCCGACAGTGCCAATCAGAAGGAAGATATTAAATATCTCAGAGAAAAGGTTGAAGCCGGAGCGGATTTTCTCACTACGCAGATGGTTTTCGACAACAATCTCTTTTTCAACTTTTTATATAAACTTAGAGAGGCGGGGGTTACATGCCCCGTGCTTCCCGGAATCATGCCTATCACGAATGCAAATCAGGTCGAGAAGGCAATAAAACTTTCGGGTTCATTTATGCCGCAGAGATTTAAGAGTCTCGTGGATTATTTCGGAAGTGATCCCGAAGCAATGAAGCAGGCAGGGATCGCCTATGCGACGGACCAGATAATCGATCTGTATGCCAACGGAATAACCAATGTACATGTTTATTCTATGAACAAGCCCGATGTCGCAAAGGCAATACTTACTAATCTCTCCAACATACTTGGCAAGGACTTTGACAGATAAAGATGATCAATTTCTTACAGGATCTGAAAGATAATAATATTTTACCGGACAGAGTATTTCCGCCGGCTTTATATGAGCGTGTGGCACCGGAAATAAACCGCGGAGAAATACTCAGATACGCAGGAATACCTGCGGCCATTTTGCGTGCAAGGGGAGAGGGAAAGAAGGATGAATCCTACCTGGATGAAAACGGGAAAAGTACGATCCTCGCGGATCCTGAGCTGACAGGAAGGCTGGAAGACGTTATAAAACTTACGGAAGGTCAGCTCTCGTTCAGGATTTCTTATGTATGCGCCGGACTTGGATGGACTAAGGACGGTTATCCGGAACTTCCCTTTGAGCAAAAGTCGTCCGATCTAAAGAGAAATCTTTCGGGATGCCGCGGTGTGATAATCTTTGCGGCAACAATAGGTGCAGGCATCGACCGCCTTATAAGACGCTACGAAAGAACTGAGGCGGCGACGGGCTTGCTGCTTCAGGGAATGGGAGCCGAAAGGGTTGAATCGTTTGTTGATGTCTTTAATGAAGAGATAAAAGAAGCGGCAGAAAAAGCCGGGCTTTTTGCTCACCCCCGCTATTCACCGGGGTACGGGGATCTTCCGATCACGGTACAGCCTGACCTTTTAAGGCTTGTTGACGCTGAGAAAAGGCTGGGGATCACGTTAAATGCTTCATATCTTATGTCGCCGTCAAAATCCGTTACCGCTATCATCGGAATAGAGTAGGATTAATTTAGTTCATCCCAAAGGAGATTTTATTTGGAAGCAAAAGATACTAAAAAACATAACGGAATAAAGCTGAACGATCCTTTAATGAAGGCGCTGAAGATCGTTAATTCCATGTCCGGAAGTTCGATGGATGAAGCCGATCTTAAAAGACACAGGGCAAATGTTGAGCGCGCATGTAAGCTGGCTGCCCATAAAGCCGATATCAGAGTAAAGCGATTTAAAGTCGGCGGTATTCCGTGTGAGGCAGTGATACCGGAATTTGCACATAATCCGTGCTATGTTATTTTGTATGCTCATGGCGGAGGCTATGTGAGCGGTGGGCTCTGGTATGCCAGGATCCTTGCTGCAAAGATGGCTCTGGCTACCGGATTTACTACGGTTTCTTTTGATTACCGTTTGGCACCGGAAAACCCGTATCCTGCGGCGCTTGATGACGGACTTGCTGTTTGGGAATATCTCTCAAGGGAAAAATATCTGCCGGATCATATTCTGTTTGCAGGAGATTCCGCAGGCGGAAATCTTGTTTTATGTATGACACAGAGACTGCTTGCCGAAGGAAAGACACCTCCCTCGCAGCTTCTTCTTTTCAGCCCGTGGACCGATATGACGGGGAATTCAGAAAGCTACGAGACTAATGAAGAGATCGATCCGATCCTGACCAAAGGATATGTAATGGATGCTTCCAAGGCCTATATTGCCGGTGCGGGTGAGCCTGAAAATGCTTCCTTCAGCCCGCTTTTCGGATCTTTTGAAAACTTTCCTTCCGCTCTTATTATGGCAGGGCAAAATGAGATACTGCTTGATGACAGTAAGCGGCTTTACGATAAAATTACCGAAAACGGCGGGAAAGCGGTTCTCGATATAGAGGAAAAGGGGTGGCATGTCTATCAGCAGATGCCCATCCCGCTTGCTGGGAGAGCCATGAAGAGACTCTCGGCCTATGTGAGCAAAGAAATCTATGCTCAAAAGATATAAATCCGTTTGAGAAAATATAAGTTTATGAAGGTTTATCAGAGAAATGGCAAGTAACAACTGGTATAAACTTGATAATGTCGCAAAAGTTTTTTTGGCTACAGTCACAAAAAGAGACACTAGAGCACTCAGAGTCAGCTGCATGCTGAAGGAAAATATAGAGCCCTCACTTCTCCAGAAAGCGGTTCTCTCGGCAATTCAGGACAGACCGCAGGTGCAGGTGAGGATCCGAAGAGGAATATTCTGGCATTATCTGGAGGATACGGATTTTGTTCCGGAAGTCAATGAAGAAAATGGAAGACTATGCCCGCTATTATATTCACCGGGTAAAGCCAGTCTTCATTACAAGGTCACTTACTTTGGGAAGAGGATCAATCTGGATATCTTTCACGCCTTGTGCGATGGAACGGGAGCTTTGGAATTTCTCAATATAATCGTTCTGGATTATCTTAAGCTTAAATATCCCGGAAAGTTCACCGATGTGACGATCCATTCGGGTGCTTCCGCAAACGATCTGAGTCAGGACAGCTATAGACAGTTCTTCGGAAACATGATCGTAAAGGTTGTCGATAACACAAAAAAGAAGGCTTATCACCCGGGCGGTCTTAAGCTTCCTTACGATCAGCTTCAGTTCTTTGAAATTCATATGCCTACGGATCAGATTCTCCCCAGAGCAAAGGAATTGGGAGTATCCCTTACCAGCTATCTCGGAGCTGCCTGGATGCTGGCGATAAAGGATGATATGCCTCCGAGAAAGCGGAAGTTCCCCGTGACGATAGGCCTTCCGGTCAATCTGAGAAATTATTATCCCTCGCAGACCGCAAGAAATTTCTTCAACAATGTAAATGTAACGCACTATTTTGACGGTGATATCACTTTGGAGGAACTTGCAAAGGAATTCGATGAATCCTTTAAGGTCCAGCTTTCTCCGGATAATATAAAGAAACAGATGGACAATTTCGAGACCATGGAGTATTTTGCTCCGGTGCGCGCCGTACCGCTTTTTATCAAGCAGCCGGTAGTACGTCATTTTTCAAAGGTATCCGACGACAAAGTTACCATGGTTTTTTCTAATATGGGCGTTCAGAAACCGCCGAAGGAGGTTTCCGAACAGATTGAGAATTACTGCGGATATTGCAGTTCCAACAAGCTTTTCTCTACCATGTTCAGCTATAACGGAGACCTTTCGCTCGGAGTTTCATCACCGTATCTCAGCACCGGCATAGTAAAAAATCTTGTCAGGGCGCTTTCATATTCCGGAGTCGATGTTAAGGTTTACGCTACGGAGGTGATCGGATAATGAAAAAATGTCTTTATTGTAAAATTGAGGTCGGCGGGGATCTGAAAAAATGTCCAATCTGCCAGAGCAAGCTCATAGGCGAAGACGAGGAAGCATATTTTCCGAAGCAACTGGCACAGCAGAGACGCTCATTGTTTTACAAGTTCCAGCTCTTTACTGTATGGGTACTGGCTATAGTGGGACTCGGTGTGGATTTCCTGTTCCATGTCCGCATTACGTCCTATCCCGATATCCATTGGAGCCTGATACTGATGATGTGGCTTTTTGCTTTTGAATTCGGGATAATGCGCCAGTTCAAACCCGGGACAGGATCGGCGAGGAAGGTTACATCCATGGTGTTCCTCACGCTTATCATGTTTGCGGTAACAGCCTACTTTTTTGACTTTTTCTGGCTTGCGCTGGACTGGGTGATCCCCATTGTAATAATAGCCAGCACCATAGCCAATTTTGTCCTTGCGCTGATAGACAAAAAGGGAAATACGATGGCATATCTTCTTTCCAATCTGCTGGTCGGAGTTATTCCTTACATTATCCTTTACATAAGGCACAAGAGCACTCCGGTAGCCTGGATAATATGTCTTATCGCCAGCGTTATATTCTTTATAGGTGCTATAATTTTCAAGGGAACAACAGTTGCAAAGGAACTTCAGAGAAGATTCTATGTATAAATCTATTTTTACTTAAAGGAGGAGTTTTGTAATGAAGATCAGGTACAGGTGCAGTAAGGGACATGTTTTTAACGGTGACGAAAATACCAAAGTCTGTGCAGAGTGTGGAGAACAGCTTGCGCTTGATAACTGCGGTGCGGTTCAGCTTTATCGTATGGGCAATATGATGGGTATGGCAGTAGGAATGGGAATTTATATTGACGAGGTTCCCTTCGGACATCTTGCAAACAAGGAAAGTGTGCGTATTGTACTTCCTTTCGGAACACATAAGATCCATATGACTCATACTTCTACCAGGAACTGTAATGATCCCACATTCACGATCACTCCGGAAGCACCGCTTGCATTTATGAAAGCACACTTTGGAGCTATGGGCTTTAAGATCGTTGTTGAGCCTGCAGTACCTACAGATATGCCACCGGTATAATGACTGAAAAATGCCGGGTTTCCGATTTGGAAACCCGGCATAAATTTTTACAAAAATATTATTATAGTATTATCCTTATGGTCATCATATTGTCATTGGCGATATATGATGCGTGGTCGCCCTTTTCCACACCTGAAAGGGTAAGGATCTCGTTGAACTGGTAGGGATTTTTTATCGCCGAGAGGAGATTCTGGTATGTGACAATGGAACGGCATTTAATGAATGCGTCCTTGCCCTGTGAGGCTATCATCTCTGCGGCGTTTTCCCTTGAATACTCATCAAGTACCAGGCCCTTTTTGATATAGTAATTATTTTCCGTTGCATCCGTATACATTATCGGATGGTATTCATCGAAATAATGATTCTTGTTTATATCCGCGGAGGTAACGGCAAAGTAGTCATAGGAAATACCGTAGTCTTCGGAATCATCCCAGGTAAGATCGAAGTAGTAGAGCTCGCCGTCGAGCATAGCGGCATTCCAGGCGTGAGAACCATTGGTTATCGAGTTGTTGGCATCCCCGGAAAAGATATAGTTTTCGATCCCGGCTTCGCTTAGCAGATAGGAAAAGGCTTTTGCATATCCCTCGCATACTGCCTTGCCGTCAACAAAGACTCCGTAGATATTATGGATATTTGATGCACTGTCATCATATTCGGCCATATTGCAGATCGCATCATGAAGATAGAGGACCTTGTCAAAATCACATCCTTTCGGAAGATCCTTCATTATCCCCGAAACCGCTTTGTCAATGGCGGCTTTTTTTGTATCGATATCATCATAGACATTGAAGAAATTAACGACATAATACGACGCAACCGTAGTTATCTGATATCTGTTGTCGATCCAGAAAAGCTCCGGCGTATCGTAGACTCTGTATATCACCTTGTCGATGGTGTCCTGTGATGTGATCCCGACATTTACAGAGTTTTCGCCGCTCAGGATGGAGTTTACAAATTTCAGGTAAAGCTCGTCCTCGCTTAAGTTGATATCCTTGGTAAACTTAGTCACATCCGTGGGAAAGCTGTCGGTACCGCGGATCTTAGCTATTATCGAGGGACCGATCCTGAAACCGAGGAAACCAAAGACGGCAACTACCGCCAGTATTTCAAGTACCCGGATGAGCCCGGAGTTTTTCTTTCCGTTATCTGAATTTCGCATATATTACCCCATCTAAGAAACTTCCAAAACATCAATAACAAAAGTATATAGGTTTAGAAGCTTTTTCGCAACATAGCGCATTTACTTTTTTTCATAATTAAATTATACTGAAACGGTCTATACTTTATTTTCGTCGAAAAGAGGATACTTAATTTATTATGAACATTCTTGAATATATGCGTGACAATTTTCTCTTCCTTGATGGTGGAATGGGAACCCTTTTACAGGAGGCGGGACTTAAGCCCGGAGAGCTTCCGGAGAGGTGGAATGTTACAAGGCCCGACGAGATAATCCGTATCCAGAAAGCGTATTTTGATGCGGGCAGCAATGTTGTGCTTGCGAATACCTTCGGGGCAAACTGCCTTAAGTTTGACGATGAAGAGCTGGAGCAGCTGATAAATGCGGCGTTTGATAACGCAAGAAAAGCAAAAGAGGAAAGCAGCTCATCTCAGGAAAAATTCATCGCCCTTGATATAGGATCTCTCGGAAGGCTCTTAAAACCATACGGTGATTTTGAGTTTGAGGATGCTGTATCGGCGTATGCCAAAACCGTGAGACTGGGCGTAAAAGCCGGCGCAGATCTTATTTTTATAGAGACAATGAACGACAGCTACGATACGAAAGCGGCCCTTCTTGCAGCAAAGGAAAATTCGGATCTTCCCGTATTTGTATCGAATGCATACGGAAGTGACGGTAAGCTGATGACGGGCGCGGATCCGGCATCCATGGTCGCTATGCTTGAGGGCATGCATGCAGATGCCATAGGAGCGAACTGTTCTCTCGGACCTGCTCAGCTTATAGGGGTGATGGAAGAGTATTTAAAATATGCTTCCGTTCCCGTGCTTATTAAACCCAATGCCGGGCTCCCCCGCGATGAAGGCGGAAAGACGGTTTTCGATGTTTTACCCGAAGAATTCTCAGACTGTATAAAAACGCTTCTCGAGAAGGGCGTGCGGATAGTGGGCGGCTGTTGCGGGACTACACCTGATTATATAAAGGCGGTAACTGAAAAAGCGGGAAAACTTAAACCGGTTCCGGTAGAGGAAAAGGAACTTTCACTTATTTCCTCATATACACATGCTGTACAGTTCGGACCTTCACCTATACTTATCGGAGAGAGGATCAACCCTACGGGTAAAAAGCGCTTTCAGCAGGCACTCAGGGAGAATGATGTTGACTATATTCTGAACGAGGGATTAAAGCAGGCAGACGCAGGAGTTCATGTTCTCGATGTCAATGTGGGACTTCCGGAGATCAACGAACCCGATATGCTCGAGAACATCACAAAGGAACTTCAGGCTGTTACGGATCTGCCCTTACAGCTTGACACCTCGGATCCCAAGGCAATGGAAAGAGGTCTTCGCTGTTATAACGGAAAAGCCATGGTCAATTCCGTAAACGGCAAAGATGAAGTCATGGAAGCAGTGTTCCCGCTTGTTGCCAAATACGGTGGATTTGTGGTAGCCCTTACGCTTGACGAGGGTGGGATCCCGGAGACTGCCGCAGAGCGTGTCAGGATTGCTGAAAAGATAATAGCCAAAGCATCGCAGTACGGAATAAAGAAAAAGGATCTTATCTTTGATCCTCTTGCGATGACCATAAGCGCCGATACAAAAGCTGCCCTTGCGACAATACAGGCTGTTCATGACATAAGGCGCGGCCTTGGAGTTAACACTTCTCTGGGCGTATCCAATGTTTCGTTTGGACTGCCTTCCAGAAACATTATTACTTCCACCTTTTTTGCACTAACACTCGAGGAGGGCTTATCCGCAGCAATCATGAATCCGTATGCTACGGAGATGATGAATGTTTATCATGCATACAAAGCTCTGCATGACTTAGATCCGAACTGCTCGGATTATATTGAGTATGCTCAGAATCTTCCTGCGCCTCAGACACTACAGGCAGCATCTGCCGGACAGAGCGGAGCCGGATCTGCCGGAGCTCCTGCTTCGGGCGGTGCATCAGGCACTGCGCAGGCTCCGGGAGAAAAAAACGTATCTCAGCTTCAGAATGCGATTATCAGAGGCCTTAAGGAACAGGCCGGGAATATTACAAAGGAGCTTTTAAAGGATATCAAGCCACTTGATATAGTTCAGCAGGAGATCATCCCCGCGCTTGATATAGTGGGAAAGAATTTTGAGGAGAAAAAGGTTTATCTTCCTCAGCTTCTTATGGCGGCAGAAGCTTCAAAGGAAGCCTTCGAGGAGATAAAAAAGGAGATGGCAAAGTCTTCCGACGGGGCCGGACCAAAGAGATGTTCATTTGTGATAGCCACGGTTCACGGTGATATCCATGATATAGGAAAGAATATTGTGAAGCTCATTCTTGAGAATTATGGCTTTGATGTTCACGATCTCGGAAAGGATGTGCCGGAGCAGACGGTTGTTGATAAGGTTGTTGAGCTTCATGCGCCGATCGTAGGCCTTTCCGCACTCATGACGACAACTGTTCCCGCAATGGAAGAAACCATAAGACTTTTAAGAGAGCAGGCACCTTGGGCGAAGGTAACTGTGGGTGGCGCCGTTATGACACAGGAATATTCCGACAGGATAGGAGCGGACAAGTATTGCAGGGACGCGATGGAGACTGTGAGATACGCCGAAGAGGTTGAAAAAAGCCTCAAAAATGAAATAGAATCATAACTTTTTATCAATCAGGACAGAAAATCTTTTATTTTAGAAATTATATTAATATTTATGGATAATATATTGATATAAAATACTTTTGCAATCTGATAGGATATGAAAACGATGGATCAAAGTAAAATCAGAAATTTTTGTATTGTAGCTCATATCGATCACGGCAAGTCCACTCTTGCGGATCGTATCATTGAGAAGACGGGACTGCTCACAAGCCGTGAGATGCAGGAGCAGGTTCTTGACAACATGGATCTTGAAAGGGAGCGCGGGATAACCATCAAATCCCAGGCTGTCAGGACTGTATATAAAGCAAAGGACGGGGAGGAGTATATCCTCAACCTGATAGACACCCCCGGTCATGTAGACTTTAACTATGAAGTCAGCAGATCTCTTGCGGCATGCGACGGAGCAATCCTTGTCGTAGACGCGGCTCAGGGTATCGAGGCACAGACTCTTGCCAATGTCTACCTTGCACTTGACCACGATCTTGACGTTTTTCCCGTGATCAACAAGATCGATCTTCCCAGTGCAGAGCCTCAGAGGGTTATCGACGAGATCGAGGATGTTATCGGAATCGAAGCTCAGGATGCTCCGCTGATCTCCGCTAAAAACGGTATCGGGATCGAGGATGTCCTTGAAGCTATCGTTCACAAGATCCCGGCGCCAAAGGGGGATCCGGATGGTCCGCTTCAGGCATTGATTTTTGATTCTCTCTATGATTCATACAAGGGAGTTATTGTATTCTGCCGTATCAAGGAAGGCACGGTCAGGCGCGGTACAAAGATACGCATGATGGCATCCGGAGCAGTGGAGGATGTTGTCGAAGTCGGAACCTTCGGAGCCGGTCAGTTTATACCCTGCGACGAGCTCTCTGCAGGAATGGTAGGCTATATTACCGCATCCATCAAGAACCTTAAGGAGACCACTGTCGGAGACACTATAACCGACGATGAGAATCCCTGTGCGGAGCCGCTTCCGGGATACAAAAAGGTTCTGTCCATGGTATACTGCGGACTCTATCCGGCAGACGGAGCGAAATATCCCGATCTCCGTGATGCACTTGAGAAGCTTCAGTTAAATGATGCTTCGCTCACTTATGAGCCCGAGACCTCGATCGCGCTGGGATTCGGATTCAGATGCGGTTTCCTGGGACTGCTTCATCTTGAGATAATCCAGGAGAGGCTTGAGAGAGAGTATAATCTTGATCTCGTGACCACGGCACCCGGAGTTGTTTATAAGGTTTACAAGACAAACGGCGAGGTCATAGAGCTGACCAATCCGTCCAATCTTCCCGATCCTTCGGAGATCGAGTATATGGAGGAGCCCATTGTCAATGCCGAGATCATGGTGACCAAGGACTTTGTGGGTCCAATTATGGAACTTTGCCAGGAACGCCGCGGAAGGTATATCTCAATGGAATATATCGAGGCAAACCGTGCACTGCTGAAATATGAGCTACCGCTCAATGAGATCATTTATGATTTCTTTGACGCACTGAAATCAAAGTCAAGGGGCTATGCATCCTTTGACTATGATATGAAGGGTTACGAGAGAGCCTCACTTGTGAAGCTTGATATTCTCGTTAACCGCGAGGAAGTCGATGCACTTTCGTTTATAGTACATGCGGATTCCGCTTATGAGCGCGGAAGAAGAATGTGCGAAAGATTAAAAGAAGAAATCCCGAGACATCTTTTCGAGATACCGATCCAGGCTGCCGTAGGCGGAAGGATCGTCGCAAGAGAGACCGTAAAGGCCATGAGAAAAGATGTTTTGGCTAAATGTTACGGTGGAGATATCACCCGTAAGAAGAAGCTCCTCGAAAAGCAGAAGGAAGGCAAAAAGCGAATGCGTCAGATAGGAAATGTTGAGATCCCACAGGCAGCATTCATGAGCGTCCTTAAGCTTGACGACGGAAAATAAAACATCAAGGTGAATCATTATGGACAAGAAATTTCCGAAATCAAGGCTCGCATGGCTTTGGGAAAATATGGAAGGCAAAAGAGCCATTTTCATAGTGGCTCTTATCGGTACTGTGGTCTACAATGTACTGCAGCTGACGGTTCCTTTTGTTTCCAGCCAGCTTGTAGACAAGTTTCTGACTGGTGCCGAGGCTGCGTATAACTGGGCAAACAACAGGAATCTTTTCTTTATTCTCATAGGAGCCATGGTCGGGGCTACGCTTGTCCGCACGGTGATCGTCTATCTGGATTGTATGGCTTATGAACATGCGTCCCAGGGCGTTCTTTATCGCGTTCGAAATTATCTCTATGATAAGATCCAGAGACAGGATATGAAGTTCTACAGCACCTATCGTACCGGTGATCTCATGACGAGAGTGACCGGTGATCTTGATGCCGTAAGACATATGGTGGCATGGGTAATAAGAGTCATTATTGAATCCTTTGCACTGTATTCCTCAGCAATGATCTATTTCTTTATCATGAACTGGAAGCTTGCGCTTTCGATCATGGTGCTCTCACCCTTTATCTTCATTGTTATATATATGTTCAGAAAAAAGGTCCGTCCGATGCATGCGCAGCTGCGTGAAAAACTGGCGGACATGAATACCTATGCCCAGGAGAATATCTCCGGAAACCGGGTAGTCAAGGCGTTTGCAAGAGAAGACTATGAGATAGACAAGTTTGACAAGGCAAATGAAAGCTACAAGGAGACCAACCAGAAGACTGCTATGGTTTGGGTAAAATTCTATCCCGCTATCGAGGGAATGGCGAGCATGATGTCGATAGCTCTCCTTATGATCGGCGGATCATTCCTTATTTACAGCATTGCACACCCGGACAATGTACAGCTGACAATGGGACAGTTCGTGGCATTTTCGGGACTTATCTGGGCAATCCAGAACCCCATGAGAATGCTCGGAAACATCATGAATGAATTCCAGCGTTTCTCAGCTTCTGCGGCGAAGGTAATGGAGATCTATTACTCAGAACCCGAGATTGTTGATGCACCCGATGCGATAGACCATCCGGACAGCTTTAAGGGCGAGGTTGAGTTTAGGAATGTAAGCTTCATGTATTCGGACGGCAATCTTCCGGTATTGAGGGATATCTCATTTAAGGCAAAGGCCGGCGAAACCGTGGCTATTATGGGAGAAACGGGATGCGGAAAGACTTCGCTGATCCATCTTATCCCGAGATTCTATGAGCCGACTTCCGGCGAGATACTGATAGACGGCGTGAACATCAAGCGATACAAGCTTGAGCAGCTGAGAAAAAACATCGGACTTGCAACACAGGATGTCCTTCTTTATTCGGATACCATCGAAGGCAATATCGCATACGGCGATCCTCATATCACGGCTGAGCAGGTCGTAAAGTTTGCGAGATATTCCGCTGCATCCGAGTTTATAGCAAAGATGCCCGAAGGGTATGATACCATTGTCGGAGAAAGAGGCGTTGGACTTTCGGGAGGACAGAAACAGAGAATTTCCCTTGCGAGAGCACTTGCCATCGAACCTTCAATTCTTATTCTCGACGACACGACCTCAGCGGTCGATATGGAGACGGAGAAACACATCCAGGACAGCCTGAGGCATCTTGATTTTGAATGTACAAAGATCATAATCGCTCAGCGTATATCGACAACTAAGTTTGCCGATAAGATCATCATCCTGCGCGACGGCAGGATCACGGAGGAAGGCTCTCACGAGGAGCTTATCGCAAAGGGCGGTTACTATAGCGAGCTTGTCAGGCTTCAGACAGGGGAGGATTAGTCTATGGCCAGAAATACATACAAACAGGATGAACGGCTTGACGAACCCTTTAATTTTAAACATCTTCTCAGGTCATTCGTTTATATTAAAAAATATGCCGCAAAGATGATATTTGCGCTCATAATCTCTGCTTTGGGCGGTGCGATCGGACTTCTCGCCCCCAAGCTTAACCAGCTTGCGCTTGACGATGCCATTCCGAATTCCAATATGAGAATGCTTATTATCCTCGGCATCGCACTTGTCGGGACGGTTATAATAAGTATTATTCTCACAACCGTAAGATCACGCATAATGATAAAGGTGAGCCAGGGAATAATCTATGATATCAGAAAGGATCTCTTTGCGCATCTTCAGAAGCTTCCTTTCCAGTATTATGATGACAGACCGCACGGAAAGATCCTTATCAGAGTGGTAAACTACGTAAACTCCGTATCGGATATGCTCTCAAACGGACTTATAAACGTGATCCTGGAGATATTCAACCTGATCTTCATCATTATCTTCATGTTTATTGTGGATCCCCAGCTTTCACTGGTAGTTCTCTGTGGTGTTCCTATTCTTGCAGTGTTCATGCTCTGGATCAAAAACAAGCAGCGCAAGGCATGGCAGGCGGTTTCAAACAAGAACTCCAACCTAAACGCCTATCTTCAGGAGAATATTGTCGGCGCGCGTATAACCCAGATTTTTGCGAGGGAAGATTACAATGCGAAGGTTTTTGAAGGCCTTTCCGATGACTGCAGAAAGACCTGGATGACCGCAGTAAGATACAACAACCTTGTATGGCCCGGAATCGACACTATATCGGTTCTTGTAAGAGCGGCAATATTCGTATTCGGAATGGTGGTATTTGCAACAGCTGAAGGCGGGACAAAATCCGTCGGAGTCATTGTGGCGATATCAAGCTATGCATCGAGATTCTGGCAGCCCATCATGAACCTCGGAAATATCTTTAACACCTTCATCAACAACATCGCTTATCTTGAGAGAATTTTCCAGACTCTCGATGAACCCGTGGTTGTCGATGACGCAATCGATGCAACCCAGATGCCTGAGATCAAAGGCGAAGTTAAGTTTGAAAATGTCAATTTTGAATATGAAGCAGGAAAGCCGGTTCTTAAGAATGTATCCTTTACGGTTAAGCCCGGACAGAGCATCGCACTTGTTGGTCCTACGGGAGCCGGAAAGAGCACGATAGTCAGTCTGATTTCGAGATTCTACAATGTTGAAGAAGGGAAAGTCCTTATCGACGGTATCGATATCTCCAAGGTCACGCTCCATTCGCTGCGCTCACAGATGGGTATAATGCTGCAGGACAGCTTCATCTTTTCCGGAACTATAGAGGACAATATCCGATACGGAAAGCTTGATGCCACGATTGACGAGATCAGGGCGGCGAGCAAGATAGTCTGTGCCGATGATTTCATCAGTGCGATGGAGAACGGTTATCAGAGCGAAGTGCGTGAGAGAGGCACAACTCTTTCACAGGGCCAGAAACAGCTTATATCCTTTGCGAGAACACTTATCTCGGATCCCAAGATCCTTGTTCTCGACGAGGCTACATCAAGCATTGATGTTCAGACCGAGAGAGCTCTTCAGAACGGTCTCGCAAACATGATGAAAGGAAGAACTACTTTCATCATCGCACACAGACTTTCAACTATTAAGAACTGCGATGTCATCATGTATATCGACGACGGAGGAATAGTCGAGGCTGGAACTCACGAGCAGCTGCTTGCAAAGCACGGGTATTATTACAATCTCTATACTTCGCAGCTGGATGAGAGAGGAGCCTAAAATCTGAGTGTAGTTACCTTTGCAACCGAAATTTTATTTTTTTGTGGCATTATATTTTTTGTTGTGATATTATGGAAAAAGTGGGGTTTTGAGAATACAAATCCCTCATAATTCAGAATGATTTTCAGGAGGAAGATTGTAATGGCATTTGGAATTAAGATCAAGAAACTGGTAACCAAAAATACATATACCCAGGAGTCCTTTTATGAAGCGATCAAGGATCATGAGTTTTCTATCGGAAAGCCCATGTGGGTTAAGCATCTCACAGGATATGTTATTGCATTCCCTGAGCTTGACAGAAAGAACCAGGTTCAGATCTATCCCTCATTCATGAAAGAGGGCAACAAGTTCACTATTCAGAAGGGCGAAGCAGTAGGCACGGAGAACTTTGCAAAGAATGCTGCTCTCAGCTTTGTTTCAAACGGCTGGTCGGATGTAGGCGGAGTATTCGGAAAGAACACCAAGGCCGCTGAACAGCAGGTTGAAGCTGTCCTCAAAGAACTGGAGGAGATGGGCCTTTAATCTATGAAAAAAATCAAATCACTTGTTGAAACCGCGTGGTTCCAGAATTTTATTCTTATTGTTATTGCAATAAATGCGGTTATCATGGGGCTTCAGACATCGCCGGAGATAGAAGCCGCGATAGGACCGGTACTTGTGGTACTGGACTATATCTGCCTCGGCATTTTCATCATTGAGATCCTGCTGAAGTTGCTGGCATACGGCATAAAATTCTTTAAGGACGGATGGAATTGGTTTGACCTTATCATTGTTGTATGCTCGATATTCTCGGGACTTGCATTTATGAAGGTGCTGAGAGTATTCCGTATCTTCAGGATATTCAGGACCCTTAAGGCACTGAAGGGCTTAAGGGCAATGAGAATGGTCTCAAGGCTTGATAAGCTCCGCCTTATAATCGGGGCGATCGGAAAGTCGGTGCCGGGTATAAGCTGGAGTGCGGTTCTGCTCCTTCTCATTTATTATATCTTCGCACTGATAGGAACAAGTCTTTTCGGAACAGCCTTTCCGGAATGGTTTGGAGATATCCCGAAGAGTCTGTACACTCTGTTCCAGGTAATGACTCTTGAGAGCTGGTCGATGGGGATTTCCAGACCTGTCATGGAAGTGTTCGGATGGGCATGGCTTTACTTTGTACCTTTCGTGCTTATAAGTTCATTTGTCATCATGAACGTTGTTGTCGGAATCGTAGTCAATTCCATCAGCGAGGTCCAGGCTCAGCTTAGCAGTGAAAAAAAATCCGATACCGGAGAAGATTCTAAAGAACAGGACGACAAGGAAGCAGATATCGCCACACTTCAGGCCAAGCTTGCGGATATGGAAAAACAGTTATCCCGCATTGAAAAAATGATCGCAGAAAAAAGTAAATAAGTTCTGCGAAAAATAAAAAAGTATTAGGAGAAATGATCGTTATGAGTGAAAACACAGAAAACAAGACTGAAAACAAACCCGCTGAGACTAAGAAAAAGGGATTCCTTCCCTGGCTTGACGAAAACAGGCTTGAGATGGTGATCGCTATTTTCCTCGGCATTACCGCACTTCTTACCGCATGGGCAACATGGATCGGCTCACTTCACGGAGGCAATCAGGCTACAAACTACACCACAAGCAACAATATTTCCGCTGACGGTAACTCAAGATGGAACGAGGCCTCCCAGCAGTATATGCAGGATCTTATGGTATGGAACAGCATTGTCGATTATATGACCGAGATGGAGATTGCCGAGATGGAAGGCGACCAGGACAAGGCAGATCTTATCAACGCCAAGATTCAGACAATTATCTATGACAGCTGCAGCGACAGCTTTGCCGAGGCTATCGAGTGGGCACTTGACCAGGAAGAATGGGCAAGCCCCTTCGATATGGAAGGCTATATGGACAGCTATTATGAGGATGCTTTAGCTGTTCTTGACGAAGCACAGGCCGTTCTTGAACAGGGACAGGAAGATAACGCAAACGGAGACAGATTCGGACTTGTTACCGTAATCTATTCGCTGGTTCTTTTCCTTCTCGGTATTGTAGGTATCTTTAAGAATCTGCCGAACAGAAAGATCGTATTCATCGTATCGGTTGTATTCCTTCTCGTAGGCTTCATTTACATGCTTACAATTCCGCTTCCTCAGGGATTCCATCTGTAATTCAAAAAAAATAAAAATAACTGTTGACAACGGACAAATGTTTTAGTAGAATAGCATTTGTCCGTTGGAAAACGGTATGCGATAGTAGCTTAGTTGGTAAAGCGCCACCTTGCCAAGGTGGAGACCGCGGGTTCGAGCCCCGTCTATCGCTCTTTTTTATGCCACTGGGTTTCCCGGTGGTTTTTTTTCTTAAAACTTTATTAATACTCTTGTCATATATGTAGTTCGATGTTATATTAAATGTAGTTTTGAAAACTACATACGGGTCAGGGAAGCTAAAAGATGAATTGATCCGTAGTTTCTATACATAGATAAAAGAATTTGCCGCGGGGAAAAGGCAGAAAGAACGGGAGGACACATATATGAACACTAAAGAATTAAAGGATTTTTTCAAAACACATCTTGTACCGAATAAGCTTTATAAGCTTGACGGAAAGCAGAATAAGAGAATCTGCATGGAGAAGAACGGAAACGGCTGGGATATTTATTTCTGCGACGGAAACAATAAGATCGGCCTTATCCATGTTAAGACCGAATTTGAAGCCTGCAGGGTTATGAAGGAAGAGATCCGCAAGCTTATGGTTTCTCTCTATGGTGTTACCTGGGCTATGCAGTATTGATCCGGTTCACAAAATATTGTAGTTTCTCAGAAAAAATCACAAATATTATCTGATATATGGTATAATAAAAGCACTTGGCGGACAGATTGGGGACCGCTAAGTGCTTTTCCTTTATACATTTGGGTTTTTAAGAGGGATAGTGTATGAAATTAATATTTATCGGGGCTGATCATCAGGTTACTGGAAGCTGTCATTATATTGAGGCAGCAGGAAAGCATATCCTAGTGGATTATGGTATGCAGCAGGGTACTCAGATCTTTGAAAACGCACCGCTGCCGGTTCATGAATCGCAGATCGATTATGTTTTTCTTACTCACGCTCATGTCGACCATTCGGGACTTCTTCCGCTTCTTTATGCGAAGGGCTTCAGGGGACAGATCTTCGCTACGGATGCAACCTGCGATCTCTGCAGCATAATGCTCAGAGACTGTGCGCATATCCAGATGCAGGAGGCTGAGTGGAAGAACCGCAAGGCAAAGAGAAGCGAGGAAAATGCTCTTATCGAGCCGCTCTATACTCTTGAGGATGCGGAGGGCGCGATCAAGAGACTCACAGCATGCCATTATGACACTGAGATAGAGGTCTGCGATGGCATAAAGATCAGATTTACCGATATAGGCCATCTGCTTGGATCATCATCTATCGAGGTCTGGCTCACCGAGGAAAATACAACCAAAAAAATCGTATTTTCCGGAGATATCGGAAATAAGCACCAGCCTCTTTTAAAGGATCCCATCACTACCGCGGAGGCAGACTTTGTAGTTATGGAGTCGACCTACGGCGACAGGCTTCACAGCACGGAAAAGCCGGATTTTGTCACCGAGATCGCGAAGGTGATCCAGGAGACCTTCGACAGAGGAGGAAACGTAGTCATTCCCTCTTTTGCAGTAGGCCGCACGCAGGAGCTGCTCTACTTTATCCGCAAGATCAAAGTTAACAAGCTTATAAAAGGCCATGATCATTTTCCTGTTTATGTGGACAGCCCTATGGCGGTTGAAGCTACGGAAGTTTTCCAGGAAAACAGGAGCGAATGCTTTGACGGAGAGGCTCTTGAACTGGTTAAGGACAATATTAATCCCCTCTCTTTCGGCGGACTTAAGCTGACGATCACCAGCGACGAGTCGCGTGAGATCAACTTCATTGAGACTCCGAAGGTTATAATTTCAGCTTCGGGCATGTGCGAGGCGGGTCGTATAAGACATCATCTTAAGCACAATCTCTGGAGAAAAGAGTGTACCATCCTCTTTGTCGGATATCAGGCAAACGGTACTCTCGGACGTGCGATCATCGAGGGAGCCAAAGAGGTCAAGCTCTTCGGTGAGTCAATAAGCATCAATGCGCAGATAAAACAGATTGCCGGACTGTCCGGCCACGCCGACAAGCAGGGTCTTATCGACTGGATCAGTGCTTTTGAGGAAAAGCCCAAGAAAGTGTTTATCGTTCACGGTGAAGACAGCGTGGCGACACAGTTTGCAGAGACTCTGAAGATAGAGTACGGTCAGAGAGCCTACGCGCCTTACAGCGGATCCGTGTTCGACCTGGCTGCAAACCGTTTTACCTACGAGGCTATGCCTGTCAAGGTGGAGAAGAAGACAATTGTTGTCAGCGGTGTATTTGCAAGACTTGTCTCTGCAGGTCAGAGGCTTATGGCACTTATCAAGAAGCTGGAGGGCAGACCAAACAAGGAACTTGCAAAATTTGCGGATCAGATCAATTCCATGTGCGACAAGTGGGATAATTAATATACAGAACATACAGTCAGTTTATTGCTAAAGGAATATCAAAATGGGTAAGATAGTTATCATAGAGGAAACTAGCAGAAATCCTATTTCACTTATGGGACAGCGCGCAGGTGTGTGCTGGGGAGCAGACATCTCCGATAAGGAGAAGAATTATAAGCGTGGACTTGACTGTCTTGCATCAGGCCACGGAAGAGTAATGGAATATGTCAATGTCGAGGTCATTCTTGACGGCTATTCAGCCAGAGTTATCCGTGAGTGGTACACTCATATAGGCGGAGGCCCCACAAGGCTTCAGGCGAGTACGAGATATATCAAATACGAGGATTTTAAGTTTGTTGTTCCTCATACGATAGAAAAAAATCCGGACGCAAAGGCTCTCTATGATGAGACGATGAACAATATCGCCAATGCCGCCTCAAAGCTTGAAAATGAGATGGGCATTCCGAGGGAAGATGCCGCAATGCTGCTTCCTCTTGGGATGGAGACAAAGATAGTCGACAAAAGAAATCTCCGCAGCCTTGTTGAAATGTCCCATCAGAGAATGTGTACAAGGGCGTACTGGGAGTACAGGGAACTCATGAGAGATCTCTGCAGTGCACTGAAGGACTATTCCGAGGAGTGGGCATATCTGGTAGATAATTACTTTATGCCGAAATGCGAAGTCGCAGGTTTTTGTACCGAGAAAAAATCCTGCGGACGAAAGCCTAAGAAAGAAGATTGATCTATGAATTTAGTTGCTGCTGTTGACAGGAATTGGGCAATCGGAAATAAGGGAGAGCTTCTTGTCAGGATACCTAATGACCAGAAGATGTTCAGAGAGCTTACCACCGGAAAGGTGGTCGTGCTCGGAAGAAAAACGCTGTCGACCTTCCCTCAGGGGCTTCCGCTTCCGAACAGGGTAAATATAATACTTACCACGGATAAATCATTTAAAGTTCCGGGGGCGGAGACGGCAAATTCTGTTGAAGAACTTCTTGAAATGATCTCTGAGTATGACAGTGATGAGGTGTTTGTCATAGGTGGGGACAGTGTGTACAGACAGCTTCTTCCGTATTGCGACACCGCACATATCACGCTGATAGATTATGAGTATGAGGCGGACGCATATCTTCAAAATCTCGATACGGATCCGGGATGGATCAGGACTGCCGACAGCGATGAGATAACCTATTTTGACTTATCTTATTCTTTTGTGAAGTTTGAAAGAGTCCCGGAGACCTAAAAAAGCCTTAAAAATGGCTATAATCGGTTTATTGACTTTTTTTAACATGAGTAATAAAGTAATAGATAATTAAATCTGTTCACTATATTTTTATTTACAGGAAGGCTTACAAAATGGAAAAGAAAAACATTGACTGGAGTAACCTGGGATTCGGATATGTTCCGACAGATTATCGCTATGTATCGCTTTACACCGACGGAAAGTGGGATGAGGGCGAGATCACTGCAGACGCAAACATTACGCTCAACGAGTGCGCCGGAGTTTTTCAGTATGCGCAGACAATATTTGAGGGACTGAAGGCATACACTACAGAGGACGGACATATCGTTACATTCCGCCCCGACTTAAATGCGGAGAGACTCAACAATTCCGCTGCAAGACTTGAGATGCCCACTCTTCCCGACGGAAGATTTATCGATGCGGTCACAAAGGTTGTCAAGGCTAATGAGAATGTTGTACCTCCTTACGGAAGCGGAGCAACTCTTTATATCAGGCCTTACATGATGGGCATTAATCCGGTTATCGGAGTAAAGCCTGCCAACGATTATATGTTCAGAGTATTTACCACGCCGGTTGGACCTTACTTCAAGGGCGGCGCAAAGCCTCTTACCATTAAGGTCAGCGACTTTGACCGTGCGGCACCGCACGGCACAGGTCATATCAAGGCGGGCCTCAATTATGCGATGAGCCTTCACGCTATTGTTACTGCTCACGAAGAGGGCTATGACGAGAATATGTATCTCGATCCGGGCACAAGGACAAAGGTTGAAGAGACCGGCGGAGCAAACTTCCTCTTTGTTACCAAGGACGGAGGAGTTGTTACCCCTAAGTCTGACAGTATCCTTCCTTCAATCACCAGACGCAGCCTTGTATATGTTGCAAAAGAATATCTCGGACTTAATGTCGAAGAGAGAGAAGTTTATTTCGATGAGGTTAAGGACTTTGCGGAAGCAGGACTCTGCGGAACAGCTGCAGTCATCTCACCTGTCGGAAAGATCGTTGATCACGGAAAAGAGATCTGCCTGCCCAGCGGCATGAGCGAGATGGGCCCCGTTACCAAGAAGCTCTATGATACTCTTACCGGAATACAGATGGGACGAATAGAAGCTCCCAAGGGCTGGATCCATGTGATCGAATAAAAAGATTAATCTTCGGAAAATGGGTGTGGACAATGATGATAAATCGTTGCCCACACCTTGTTTTTTTGGTATAATATGATATCTAGGGAAAAAGTCGAAAATGCGATTTATGCTTACATAAATGAGCATTTTTGATTTAATTACCCGCGATATCAAAGTAGGGGCAATCGATGCGAGACATAGTAAACAGTATTCTGCAGGGAAACTACATACAGGAAAGCGGCTCGCTCAGTTATTCAGTTGCAAGGATAGAGACTGATCTTTCCTGTGACTGTGATTATGAGGGCACTTTTAGCGTGCAGACAACCGAAGGCGGGACTATGCAAGGCTGGGTTCTCTCATCCGATATGAGAATGGAGATCCTTACGCCTAATATCGCAGGCCCGGAGGCTGATATAAGCTACCATTTCCACGGAGACCTCTGTAAGCCGGGAGATGAGATAAAGGGGCAGATCTCGATAGTGAGCGATCACGGAGAGTATTCGATACCCTTTGATATAAGGATAGAGCCCGGAGATCTTCCTTCTTCCATGGGACCTATCCGCAATCTGTTTAATTTCGTTAATCTTGCCAAGAGCAACTGGGATGAGGCTCTTGAACTCTTTTATTCCCCTGATTTCAGGAGAATCTTTTGCGGTACCGATGAATACTATAACGGTCTGTACAGCTGTCTGTCGGCCAATGTCGGTAATCCCAGGAATCTTGAGGAATTTCTTCTCTGCACCGGCAAAAAATCCCGTGTTCAGTACTATTATGAGAAAAAGATATTTGAGACCGCGATAATCGGAGTCGAGTACTCGGAAAAGCTTGTAGAGCGCGAGCTTGAGATAATGAGGAGCGGTTGGGGTTACACGGATATCGATATAGAGATTGACGGTGATTTTATCCTTACGCGCCGGGAAAATCTCTGTGAAAAGGATTTTACCGGTAATTTCTGTGTCCTCAAGATATTTATAGACACCGAGAAATGCTCAAGAGGACGCCGTGAGGGAAGGATAGTTTTAAGAAACAGCTTTACCGCACTCGAGATCCCGGTAATTGTTAAAGGACGCTCGGAAGTCCTGACAAGCAAGAGAATACGTACCCGATCACTGCTCATGGAGCAGATGACCAGGGATTATATACTTAACAGGCTCGGTCTTTTGAATGACAAGGAATGGTTTGAAAAGACAAGCACCTGCGTTGAGCAGCTCTCATCGGTAAGTGTGGATGATCCATATGTTAAGCTTTTCAAGGCGAGACTTCTCTGCATTGACGGACGTCCCAATGAGGCAAGCTGGCTTGTGGATCAGGCCTCAGAGATCATAGAGCATGAGGAGAGAGAAGGAAAGCTTAAGGGCGATAAGCTTCTGGTAGCCTATGCTTACCATTGGTTAGTTGCCTCCATGGTAAAGCAGGATAAAGAGTTTACAAAGCTGGCTGCTTCCAAGGTTGAGTCGCTATACAGGAAGCTGCCGGAAAGCTGGGAGATAGGAATAGTCACTCTTATGCTCCCTACTACCAATAATGCAAATACCTATACCAGATGGGCGATGCTTGAAAAGCTTTTTGAATCCGGATGCCGGAGCGGAGTTATCTACCATGAGGGTATCAAGGTGCTTAACGAGAATCCCGCTGTCGCCAAAAAAGTTGACGGATTCTTTATTCAGACGGTTTATTTCGGAGCAAGGCTCCGTGTGGTCGGAAGCAGATGCATTGACCAGCTGGTGGCGCTCTCTCAGAGAACAAGAAAATATACCTATGTCCATCTCCATACGCTTGAGCTTCTGTATACGCAGACGAATGACAGAAGATTACTTCAGGAGCTTGCTGCGGGAAACATAGCTGAGGGCAGAGTCGATAAGGCAGCACATAACTGGTACAGAAAAGCCATAGATCAGGATATAAAGCTTACAAATCTTTTTGAATACTTTATTGAGTCGCTGGATGTTCATGAGGAGGAAGAGATTCCGGTCGTTGTTCTCATGTATTTCGGTTACAGCAACAATCTAACCAGTGAAAAGAAAGCGTACTTTTATTACTATCTCATACAGCATAAGGAACAGTATGAGGATCTGTATGTCGGAAGCATACAGAATATGGAATTTTTTGCAAACGAACAGATTTTAAAGGGCAATATAAACAGGCATCTTGCTCTTGTCTATTCCGAGATACTCAATCCGGAGATACTTACACGCCAGCAGGCGATCGGCCTTTCCGATATCATTTTTTCCCGCTGGATCGTCTGTGAAAAGAAGGAGTGTGAGCATGTCCTTGTATATCAGAAGGGCTGCGAGAATCCTTTTGTGTATGATCTTCATGACGGCGAGGGCGCGATCAGCGTGTACGGTCAGGGAAATATAGTTGTTTTCGAAGACCATAACGGAAACAGATATGTTGAATCCGCAAAATACACCTCTCAGGATCTTATGACTGTCGGAAGATATCTGTCGGCGGTTACCGAGCTTGTCTGGGATAATGAAAGACTCAATCTATACATGCTCGGAACGGGAAACAGCACCATAACTGCCACATCGCAGAACATTTCCAGATTTATGCAGCTCGCGGAATCGAAACTCGTAAGAAGACCGGTCCGCCAGAGAATGCTTGTATTTGCAATGGATTATTACAGCATTCACGATGATGAGGAAAGCTTTGAGAGAGCCTTCAGACAGCTGGATCTTGCTAATCTTTCTTCGGAGCAGATGGGCATTCTTTTCCCGATACTGAATAAATACGGACATGAAGATATCATGGGAAAATGGCTTGAGAACTACGGTCCGTATTTTGTAAGCCGTTCACATTTAAAGAGATATCTTGAGCGGGTTATCGGAAAACTTGACAAGGAAAAAGCACCTGAAAAGAACGGGTACACCAAAGCACTTTTGGCTGCGGCGATACATGTTTTCAGGGAGGGGAACGCAGGGCTTGTCATCACACAGTTCCTTGCGTCGTTTTATGAAGGAACCTGCAGAGAATTGGCAGAAATCTGGAAATCTCTCAGGAACTATGATGTTTCGAGGGAGGAATGCGACAAACGCATTATGCTCCAGCACATGTTCTCGGGAGCTTATCTGTCCGATCTTAACGATATAGCGAGGGAATGTGTTGAAAACGAGCCGGGGACGGAGCTCTCCATGGCTATTATCGCACAGGGAGCCTATAATTACTTTATTGGCAAGGACAATGTCGATGAGAAGATAATACCGAATATCGCAAGGCTGTACAAGATGAATTCCGATATGCCGGTATCTACGAAGCTGGCTTATCTTAAGTATTATTCGAACCATCTTGATGAAATAAATGAGGAAAGCGGAGAGATACTTCTTCAGTTCCTGAAGGAAGAGATATCGGATCGTGTTTACTTCGGCTTTTTCAAGAAATTTCTCTATGCGGGGGCTTTCAAGACTGACGAACAGGTCAGAAGATGTGAGAGCATTCTCGAGGAGATCGCTGACAGGACGATTATCGATTACAAGGTTTCAAAAGGCAAGATAGCGAAGATCCATTATATCATCGCAAATGACGGTGAGCAGGATTACGATTACGCCTCCGAGAATATGAGAGAAGCCTGCAGCGGCATCTGCATAAAGGACTTCATCCTATTCTTTGGCGAAACGCTTCAGTATTACATCACCGAGGAGAGCGAGGATGAGGCTTCACTTCAGTGTAACGGACAGATTACATGCAACAATACAGATACTCAGGGAACTGTCAGCAGATATTCGATCATTAATGATCTTATTGTCAGCAATACAACAAAGGATTACAGGCGCTTTGACGATCTGTATGAAGAATACTCACGCCGTGAGTTTATAAACAGCGAACTGTTTAGATTGATTTAGGGGATTTAGGTAAGATGATCAAGCTGCCGGGCTTTATGTCGGGAAACAACAGCAGAATATATGTGGGCTTCAACATTGGAGACAATTACTGTCAGATAAGCTTCAGTCAGGACGGCGAAAGCGTTTCTACAGTATCGCTCATCACAGGGGAAGAGGAGTACAACATTCCGACTGTTCTGTGCAAGCGGGAAGGCGTTAACCAATGGTTCTATGGAAAGGATGCTATTTCATACGCTCGGGAAGAGGATGGGATCCTTGTGGATCATCTCCTGGAGCGCGCATGGAACGGCGTTCCGGTTTTGGTTGACGGAGTTGCCTATCAGCCGGTCTCGCTTCTTGCGCTTTTTATCAAAAGATGCATGTCGATGGTAACCGCGACTTATTCCGACAGGATCGCTGGAGTATTGTTTACCGCTGAGAATCTGACCTATGACAATATCGGTGTGCTTAAGGAAGCTGTTTCAATTCTTAAGCTCAAGACCGAAAAGATTTATTTTCAGAGTCATACGGAGAGCTATTATCATTTTATGATCCACCAGGCAGACTCGCTCTGGAAGGGGGGAAGCATTCTCTTCGAATATGAAAACGATGAGATTACGACATACCGGATGGAAGCTAATCTCGGTACTGTTCCGATCGTTGTTTATATCGATGAAAAAAGATATCCCATGCCCACGGGAAGCAGAGAGAATACCACAGACACGGATCATGAGCTTATTCAGCTTGACAGGACATTTTTAAACATTGCAAAAGAAGCGGTCACAGCCGAGGATACCGTCAGCGTCTATCTTATCGGTGAAAAATTCGGCGATGTCTGGATGAAAGAATCCAAGAAGTTTCTCTGCAGCAATTACCGTGTTTTTCAGGGGAGCAACCTTTACAGCAAAGGTGCTTGCTACGGCCTTTTGGATAGGGTAAAGGATAATGAGGCTGAAAGGAATAATATCTTCCTCGGGAACGACAAGCTTACAGCAAATATCGGAATGAATATACTCAGTCAGAACGACGAGACTTATTATGCACTTCTCGATGCGGGCATAAGCTGGTATGACGCCGAGCAGGTATTTGAATTCTATATGCAGGACGGAAATACGATTGAATTCTTTATCCGTTCGCTTGTCGGCGGAGGAGACCGCATAGCTACGATCACTCTTGATGAGTTCTCGGGTAAGATAACCAGGATGAGATGCAGGCTTTATATGGAAAGCGAAAAAATCCTGGCAGTTGAGATCGAGGATCTTGGATTCGGAGAATTCAGGGCTTCTACGCATAAGGTCTGGAGAGAAGAGATACCGATATGAGAATAACGAAATGTATAGGTAAATATGCGACTACTCCATACACCATACCCGGTCTGGATACTTCGGTCTACTGCCTTGAGGAGTTATGCTATCTTCTCGGAGAGAACGCGGTTCTCGTTGACAGAAGCGTTATGACGAGAAGTCTTGCCGAATGGGTGGAATATGAGCTTGGACTTACGGAACTTGCTTCCCAGATGCATGCCATAATTCAGAGACAGGGTTCTTTAAGTACCTTTGTCTGTCTCATCATGGAGTACACCGGACTTCAGGATATGTACTATATCGATTCCGTCAGGAAGATATTAAAGCATGGAACAGGACTTTCCGCGATAGAGAGACATAAGAGTCAGGTGGATTATCTTGTCAGCAAAAAGAAGTATCTTTCGGCTGTAAGAGGATATCATGCCCTTATCGAAAAATGGGATTATGTTACCAAAAATCAGACCATGATCCTTCCGGGGATAAATGTTCTTGCGGGAATCTACCATAATCTCGGAGTCGCATATACGGGACTTATGCTGTATGACAGGGCGGCAACAGCTTTTTATGAAGCCTACGGCCTCGAAAAAGACAAGGAACATTACCGCGCTTTTATCGCGGCAAAAAGACTTGGACTCGGAGACAGTGAGTATGTGGATTTCGTGGCCGGACTCGAAGAATCCCATGATGATACCCTGCTCCTTGAGAGGACAATAGAGAACTTAAGGGCAGAATGGGAAAACAGAGGAGAAACCCATTCGCTCAAGCTTCGAAGACAGATGCGGAATACCGATGAAGCCCATAAGTATTATTCCGAAAACGAACGCATTCTTAAAGCTCTTAAAGACAGCTACAGAGAAAATGTGAGTGTATGAATATCTTTAAAAAGATAGCATCTTTATTTAGAAAAAAGAATACCGACGACGGTGAAGAAGGTCTGTATTCCGGAAGAGAGGGAGTGAATTTCAAGGATCCTCAGGAGAGAAGCCGGTACTTTATGGACTGTCTCGATCAGATGGAGGAGGCCTCCCGCGAAGTCGAGCTTCTTGCCGGCGAGTATCAGCTGGTAACGGATTATCTGACTGATGCCGATGAAATCGATGCGCTTCCGCCGGGAAAGAGATCCGAGATCGAAGCGATAGCCTCTTCGCTTACCGGATACGCGAGTGAGATACAGAAATACCGCGAGCGAAAGAGCAGGATGACGGATATTGAGTACTATACGCTCAAAAAACGCGAAGCGGAGGTTGAGGAGGGAATCAAAAAGATACGCGAGGGCGAAAAATACGCCATAGCGATAAAGAGAGACCTGAGGCGCCTGGATGGGGAGCGCCAGGCAAGGCTTTTCAGAAAAAATGAGAACAACAGGAATATGAGCAACTATAAAGGAATGGTTGTCATATTCATTTCATCATATATCTTTTGCATGGTACTTCTTCTGTTTTTGCAGTTTGTACTCGGACTTGAAGTATTTATCGGATACATTCTTGCGACTGCGATGGTTGCGATCGCGTGTACGATAACGGCGATCAAGTACATGGATGCAGGAAAGGAAAAGACCAGGATCCAGAATGAGATAAACAAGCTGATAACGCTTCAGAATACGGTCAAGATAAGATATGTCAACAACCGCAAGCTGCTGGAGTATCTCTATCTGAAATATCATGTTGAGAACGGAGAAAAACTCGACAGGCTCTGGAAGGCATACCAGCTTGAAAAGGAAGACCGGAGACAGTTCACGGAAGCCCAGGCTCAGAGCGAGTATTACCAGAAACAGCTGCTCTCGGTATTGTCGGGCTGCCGGGTAAAATATCCTGACAGATGGCTCTATCAGATACAGGCCCTTACGGATGAGAGGGAAATGGTGGAGATCAGGCATGAACTCATTATTCGCAGACAGCGCGTGCGTGAGCAGATAGATTACAACAAAAAGCTGGCGGAGGATGCCAAGGGCGAGATCGAGGATATTGCAAAACAGTATCCGGAGTATGCATCGGAGATCATAGAGCTTCTTGATGCAAAAGACAGTAACTGATAATTGATAACCAATGGATAGATATAAACTATGGAGGTTTTTAAAATGAGCGAACTTAAACCCATTAAAGAAGGCAAGGTCAGAGAGATCTACGATAACGGCGACACTTTGATCATTGTTGCAACAGACAGGATAAGCTGCTTTGATGTCATACTCGGAAACACCGTTACCGATAAGGGCAAGGTGCTTACTCAGATGTCTAAATTCTGGTTTGATATGACGAAGGACATCCTTCCGAATCATATGATATCGGTTGATGTTAACGATATGCCCGAAGGCTTCAGAAATGAAAAGTTCGAGGGGAGAAGCATGATGTGCAGAAAGCTTACCATGCTTCCGGTTGAGTGCATTGTACGCGGATATATCACAGGAAGCTGCTGGGCAAGCTACCAGAAGAACGGTACTGTATGCGGGATTACACTACCCGAGGGTCTTAAGGAGTCAGACAAGCTCCCCGAGGCGATTTACACCCCTTCAACAAAGGCTGAGATCGGCGATCATGATGAAAACATTTCCTTTGAACAGAGCGTAGCTTATCTTGAAGAAAGATTCCCCGGAAAAGGAGAGGAGTATGCGACAAAGCTTCGCGACTACACTCTTGCTCTCTATAAGAAGTGTGCCGATTATGCTCTTACCAAGGGCATCATAATTGCTGATACGAAGTTCGAGTTCGGACTTGACGAAAACGGAAACATTGTTCTCGGAGATGCGATGCTTACTCCCGACAGTTCACGCTTCTGGCCGGCTGAAGGATATGAGCCGGGACATTCACAGCCTTCATTCGACAAGCAGTTTGCAAGAGACTGGTTAAAGAGCCACGACGGACATAACTGGACTCTTCCCGAGGATGTTGTTCAGAAGACTATAGATATTTATCATAAGGGATATGAGCTGCTTACCGGAAGCAGACTGTAACAGAGAAGAAAGCTATACTAATTCAGAAAGAGGTTTTACAATGGCAACAGATGTTTATACAAGTCCCCTGTCCGAGAGATATGCAAGCAAAGAGATGCAGTATATTTTTTCTCAGGACATGAAATTCCGCACCTGGCGTAAGCTTTGGATCGCGCTTGCGGAAACCGAGATGGAGCTCGGCCTTTCCAAAGACGGAAAGCCTGTTATCACTCAGGAGATGATCGATGAGCTCAAAGAGCATTCCGAGGATATCAATTATGATGTGGCGCGGGCAAGAGAAAAGGAAGTGCGCCATGATGTTATGAGTCATGTATATGCATACGGGCAGCAGTGTCCGAAGGCAGCAGGCATAATCCACTTAGGAGCCACTTCATGCTATGTCGGAGATAACACGGATATAATCATCATGACTGAGGGGCTTAAGCTTGTCCGCAAGAAGCTTCTCAATGTTATGAAAACTTTGGCAGATTTTGCCGACAAGTATAAGAAGCAGCCCACACTTGCTTTCACTCATTTCCAGCCCGCGCAGCCTACGACTGTGGGAAAGAGGGCTACTCTGTGGCTGCAGGAGTTCTGCCTTGATCTTGAAGATCTCGATCATGTTCTTGATACAATGAAGCTTCTTGGTTCAAAGGGAACTACCGGAACCCAGGCCTCCTTCCTGGAGTTGTTTAACGGCGATCACGAGACGATAGACAAGATCGATCCGATGATCGCAAAGAAGATGGGCTTTAAGGAATGTTATCCCGTTTCCGGACAGACCTATTCGAGAAAGGTTGACACGAGGGTTGTCAATGTGCTGGCAGGCATTGCTGCTTCTGCTCACAAGATGAGCAATGATATAAGACTTCTTCAGCATCTAAAAGAGGTTGAGGAGCCCTTTGAGAAGAATCAGATCGGATCCTCAGCTATGGCTTACAAGAGAAATCCCATGAGAAGCGAGAGAATAGCTTCCCTTGCCAGATATGTGATGATAGACGCTCTCAATCCTGCGATCACTTCCGCAACACAGTGGTTTGAGAGAACGCTTGATGATTCCGCTAACAAGAGGCTTTCAATTCCCGAAGGTTTCCTTGCCGTTGACGGGATTCTTGATCTGTGTCTTAATGTAACCGATGGACTCAAGGTTTATGATAAGGTTATTGAAAAACATATGCTCGCAGAGCTTCCTTTCATGGCTACCGAGAATATAATGATGGATGCGGTTAAAAACGGTGGCAACCGTCAGGAGCTTCACGAGAAGATCCGCACGCTTTCAATGGAGGCCGGAATGAATGTTAAGCAGGAAGGCCTCGACAATAATCTGCTTGAGCTTATCGCTGCAGATCCGGATTTCGGACTTACTCTTGAAGAACTTAAGGCTTCAACCATGGAGCTGTCAAAATATGTTGGACGTGCACCTGAACAGGTTGATGCTTTCCTTTCACAGGTGGTCAGACCGATTCTCGATGCCAATGCCGATGTTCTTGGAATGAAGGCGGAGATCAACGTGTAATTTATTGGTATAGATATGCGGCATGTTTTGAAAAAATGATTTGATAATAGTTTACGGAAAGGATTTACAACAAGATGGGTGGTTTTTTTGGAGTTGCATCAAAGGAAGATTGTGTTTTTGATCTGTTTTTCGGCATAGACTATCATTCGCATTTAGGAACCCGCAGAGGCGGTATCACTGTCTATGGCGAGAAGGGTTTTGACAGAGCGATACATAATATTGAGAATGCTCCTTTCAGAACTAAATTTGAGCATGAAGTTCACGAGATGAGCGGCTGGTACGGAATAGGATGTATTTCCGATTATGAGGCACAGCCTCTTATGATAAGATCTCATCACGGAACTTATGCGATCTCCACGGTCGGAAAGATCAATAATATTGATGAGCTTACCCAGATGCTTTTTGATCAGGGACATGTTCATTTCCAGGAGATGAGTTCCGGAGAGGTCAATGCGACAGAACTTGTTGCTGCGCTGATAAACAGCAAGGCAAATCTTATCGAAGGAATCAAGTTTGTTCAGGAGGTTGTAGACGGATCAATGTCCCTGCTTCTTCTGAATCAGGCCGGTATTTATGCTGCCAGGGACAGACTTGGAAGAACGCCTGTTGAAATCGGTAAGAAGGCGGACGGATTCTGCGTATCCTTTGAAAACTTTGCATACAAGAATCTGGGTTATCATGATTATAAGGAACTCGGACCGGGAGAGATAGTTGTGCTGACCGAGAAAAACTGCATTACTCTCTCTAATCCCGGAACGGATATGAAGATCTGTACATTCCTGTGGATCTACTACGGTTACCCCGCAAGCAGCTACGAGGGACTGAATGTCGAACAGATGCGTTATACCTGCGGAGCTAAGATGGCAAAGCGCGACAACGTTAAGCCTGATATCGTTGCTGGTGTTCCGGATTCGGGAACGGCGCATGCAGTCGGATATGCAAACGAGTCGGGAATTCCTTTTTCAAGACCGTTTATCAAATACACTCCCACATGGCCGAGATCGTTCATGCCCACGATGCAGAGCAAGCGTGACCTCATCGCTAAGATGAAGATGCTTGCCGTAAACGAACTTATCAACGGAAAGAGCATCCTCCTTATAGATGATTCGATCGTAAGAGGAACCCAGCTTCGCGAGACTACTGAGTATCTTTATGAGAACGGAGCAAAGGAGGTTCACATCCGCCCTGCCTGCCCTCCGCTTCTCTACGGCTGTAAGTATCTCAATTTCTCGAGATCGAATTCCGAGATGGACTTAATAGCAAGAAGAGTGATCGAGCGACTCGAAAACGGAAATGTTACAGAGGAAATACTGAAAGAGTATTCGAATCCGGAGTCCGAGAAGTATAAGAAGATGGAAGAGGAAATCTGCAAGGAGCTGAAGTTTACTTCGTTAAGATTCAACAGACTTGACGATATGCTTGAGGCTACGGGAATAGATCCTTCCAAGCTTTGTACATATTGTTGGGATGGAAAGGAATAATGGATAATATAGAACATTTTGAATATGCTGTATGCCCATGTTGCGGTTGTCATACGCTCGATCCTGAAGATTCCTCATTCGAGATCTGTCCTGTCTGTTTCTGGGAAAATGATCCTTCGCAGGTACGTTACCCTGATGAGACAGGAGCCAATAAAGTAAGCCTTAATCAGGCCAGAAAGAATTATGAAGAATTCGGCGCCTGCGAGGAGAGGTTTACGGAGTACGTGCGAAAGCCACTTCCGGAGGAG
>JAEEGL017060816.1_pt1 | contig 32859 bp, 29 predicted proteins | sample 9134231 | NCBI WGS metagenome assembly JAEEGL01 (sample SAMN16246548, study PRJNA631951) | gut metagenome | biome: gut microbiome; feature: rumen; material: fiber-attached | host: Bos | place: Iran: Karaj | collected 2018-10
TACATTCAATTATACTCATATTTTTCAGCGAAGCACACCTATATGCAATTATTTAATAATATTCTCTGTATAATTTGATAGTTGTGTATAAAGAAAAAGGACGGCATAAGCCGCCCTACCCACAGGAAGAATCTATTCATAATCATTTATAGTCGAACCGAGCCCTTCATCTTTTCCTCATCACCCACAACACATTAAAATCATAATCTGCCGGCTCGATAACCGGTTTAATACGCGCATCGTCGCTTGTAATCTCCTCTACCTCAAACCCGAAACTCTCAAGCATCGAAGCAGAGTCACGTCCAAAGACTCGCAGATGATCATTCTGGCCAAAATGCTTGATCCGTCCTTCTTCATCCGTAATACTCGCATCCTCTTAAACAGACTGCAGAGTTAAATCTACCGGGAAGAATATTATGATCATCCCATCTGATGCCACTATCCTATGCAATTCGAAAAGCGCCTTCCTAAAATCCGTCACATGCTCCAACACATGATTACAAATAATCACAACTAATACAGATTCGTTATCAAAATATTCTTGATTGAAATGAATTAAAATCTACGAGCGTGGCTCACTTCTATATGGACAAATAAATATAAATTGAAGAATAAGAAAAGGACCGCTCAACAGCCGTCCCTTTAACTATTATGCACTCTTATTTCTAATTCACTATGCGTAAACTTCCTGCTCTCCTAAGGTGCCATAAATCAAGCTATACCCAATTTCTAATAACAATCCTCCAATCTTGCCAAACTACGCATTACCTCTCCCCCAATCTATACACCCTCACAAACTCATTCTCCCCCACTTCTTCCGCATCCCTCAAGGTCTTCAAATACCCAATCGTATCGTCTGCCCATTCAAGCTCGCCGTTACCCTTTCTCATCACAACATACTCGGGTATCTTGTTCGGATTAATATCATAGTAGTCCACGATATTCTTCCCATACCCTGGCGTACTGATGGTTGACGGAGTACATACTTCATAATCTCCGATCATATAGACAAGATTGTTGTTTCCTACATACAGCACCTTGCTTCCTGCAGGAACTGTTTCTGTAATCAGTTCGTAGTCACAGTTAAGCTCATACCCTTCCATATAGGCAGCATAAATGAGATCAGCCGGTCCCCATGTAACTTTCTGGCGTACAAACAGAATATCTTCGCAACGCCCTTCGTTACTTGTCCTTACAAACCATACCTGTCCGATCAGCGTCGCTATCAATACAACAGATACCACCGCGATCTTCCAACCGCGATAATCCTTTTCATCATTTCCCAATGATAATGAACAAAGGATCATTAATGTTAATAATCCGCCCGGAAGCAGGTGTACAAACGTCGCCTTAACATTTAGATTAGTGAGCAACAAAACAGAAAAGAACGCAACGATATTTCCAATATACACGAGTTTAAACGTATCGCCCCACTTATCCTTAAGCGTCCCGTCATCCTTAATAAACAATACAAATCCTGCGGTAAAAAGAACAAGGTAACAATAATTGGGGTATGCCAAAAAGGCCCCTCCAAAAAACCATTCTCTTATTTGATCAATAAATGAAATAATTATCCAGAAAGAAACAAATCTTACAATATCTCTATACTCAATACCCTTCTCATGATTAACGAGTTTGATCAGAGCACAAACAATAACCGCTATCAAAGCATAAATAACGATAAATAATAACGCTTTAGGCAACTCACCCAAATACCCAAGTAACTTCGCACCAATCCCATCCGAATGAGCTTCATCATGCAAAATACCTGATATGCATATCTTAAGGTCAGAGAATGCACCATTTACCCAAAGCCATATTAAAATTCCTCCGCCGATCACTATCGCCGGAGCAATGAAAGGTATCGTTCCTTTCCGCTTTCGTAGGATGATAATTACAAAGAAAACTATATAAACCAGCAGACATGAAGGATACGACAAAACCTCCAACAGCATAAAGAAACCTGCCAGGCAAAAATGTACAGGCTTAGAAGATTCCAATCCTTTAAGCAAATAAATGCAGCTCAGTACAAAGAACCAAATCTGCATATTGTTAAATTCCGGGCTTAAAATGAACTTTGGAAGAACCACAAAGAACAAAAAAGACGAAAACAAAGCAGGTAACTTTCCTGCTTTATCTTTAAAAAATCCGTACCAGGCAGCACACACTCCGGCCTGAATAATGATTCCAAACAAGCGAAGAAATAGCACAAGATACTTCGTTCCGCAAGTAACCTTCATAAAGATATACGCAAACGGAACCATTATCAAAGAAGAAGTCTGATGCGGCTCCCATACTTCCTTAATAGGAATATCTCCGCACGCCAACCTGTAAATGGTCGCAATCGAATACTGCTCATCGATATCCAGCCCTACAAACATACGCTTTACGGATGCAAGTACAGCAATTATCAATAAACCCAAAAAGCATGCTAGAAATAAATTATTCTCTTTACTGAATATTTTTTTATCAGTCATTTACAACCAATTCTTCTTTTTCTTCATTCCCACTATCTTTTTGCAAGACCAGTGCAAAAAGCATAAAGAATAACGTAAACGAAAGTTGTCCCAAGCCAAAGTCCATCTCAAAAAAGCCAAATGTAAGAAATGCAGTAATAAAGCATCCTAATATACAAGCATATTCATCCTTGCCTTTAATAAGAAATGAAAAAAATGTTTTTATATATAGAACTACACCACAAATCAAAAGTATTCCAACAGGTATTCCAAAATTAAAAGAAAGCTGAAGCCACCAGTTATGTGCGTGAGGTGCAGTATATATCTCACTAAGTGGTGCTCCGTGTTCAGCGTTTTTATGACCAAACAAATTAAGTCTCTCAAAATACCATTTATATATCTGATAACGTATATTTATTCCTGAAGAATCTCCCTCATCTCCAATTAAATATGTTGTCTCTTCGCCTTCTAATTCCGCAGCATATGCCACCAATGTTGGACTGAATCGATCGATTGCTTCCGATATTTTCTTGGGAAAAAGATTTGAAAACCTGCCACTCAAATTTTCTTCAATCATCTGCTCGAACGTAATATATCTTTCAGAATTCCTCGGTGCTCCTGAATGTACTTTACTATAATCATTGTATTCATTCATAAAAAAGATAGGGTGGAGATGAATTGTGGGCATATATCTTACTGCCAGATAAGTGATTGGTATACTAAAAAACGCAATAGCAATTAGCGCTAATATATATACCATTATGGCTTTCCATTTTTTTTTGAAATTCTTTACGACACAGATTAAAAATGGCACCATTGTTACCATCAATGCTGCCATTGCTGATCTAGAACCAGTAAGAACGATGAAACCAAACATAGCTCCTGAAAATAGTAACATAATAACTTGTATTACTAAAGACTTATTTTCTTCCTTTACAATTAAGTATTTGCACAAGAAAGCACAGTAGGTAATAACATAAAACAATGCATTAATATTACAGTTAAGATACATACCAAGATATCTTACGCTGTCATACGGTCTAAAAAGCAAAGCGGCTCCCTGTATTCCGAAAAAGCCCAAGATAACGCCATCTATAAGTCCTTTATATATCAGCATCTTCCGTTCGGGTTCATACTCCGACAGATAAAAGCAGCCAAACATGATGCCAAACCAAAGTGGCCATATCGCTTCATTTCGAGATAATAGCATCCAAGCTACCATTCCTGTCCAACAAAAGAAAACAAACCACCTTATATTGCTTTTTTTCTCTTTCAACTGCTTTAAGATTACTCTTATGACAATATAACCATATATGCATACGTTAATGATTGCAGATACAAACTGTCCTTTATAGGGATAGTATTGCTCTCCAAAATGTATCGCAATAGGTGCACAAATCAAAGCAATTATCGTCCATATAGCATATATCGGTTTAAAGAAGTCTCTAATACTGTATGCACTTAGAATAATAGCTGCGATGACAATACCGGTACAATTTGTCGAAACAAATTGCACCCGACCTTGCATGCTTCCTGTCATCCAATCTATAATGCAAAGGAAAAGAAAGCAAACTGCGTATAGTGTTTCAATTAACGTGTTTCTATAATGAAGTCTCATGTCTCTTAATCCGCAATGTACTATTATATTCTAAATTAATCCTTTCAATCCCATTATATAAACAAAACTAACCTTTGTTTATATAATGAGCTTTGTATAAATAAACTAACATATATAATAGTATTGTGATAGAATATTTTTATCTATTATATCCCTATTCCATTCGTGAAGCAAAACAATTAAATGTTTCACTATAATGGTGCGATAATACAATTAGTGCATTTTCTCTAAATGACTAATCTCAGTTAACATAGCTATACTATTAACTATCCTCGTATCTGTTCAAGGAGATAGAAATGAAAATTAACAATTTTTTACCCAGATTATCGGCCTTCGTTATATCTTTAGTTATATCGTTAGTTATTATTTTTTCAGTAAACAATAGTGGTTTAATCTACGAAAAAAGGATTATCTTTCTTTCACTAATTACAATGGCCTTTTGGTTAGTTCTTCTTCTTAAATCTAATGGTTTAAAAGAATATCGTCTTGTTAGGCTCATGCTAATTGTTTTCATGTTGATAGGCATTGCTTCTTTTATGTGTGTTACTGTATGGCATTCCGGTTATTTGACCATCAACCCTTTAATTGCCATTAATAAATACGAAAATGGCATTGGACGAGATTCTTTATATCATTGCGCACTAACATCAGGCATTGAATTTTATGGATATCCGACTCTATTGGTAAATTCTACTGCTTTCCACAATTATCATTTTGGAAGCCACATCATTATGGCGTTATTCTCCTACATCTTTAGAATTCCGCCCTTTTTTTCATATTGCTATTGTTATCCCCTTTTCTTTTTCCCGATATATATTTATTTAATTCTATCCGTCATTTCAAGGATTCGTAGATACCTTAATTTGCCAGCTGCTCTTTCCGTTTTAGATATGTTTTGTGTGCTTTGCTTTATCTCATATGTTATATTCCCTAAAGACTTTACTAAAAGTATTGGTTGGGCAAAAACATCCTGGCTTATTTCTGAGAGTTTCCACATTGGCGCTATTATTTTCTTACTTTTCTTTGATGTACTACTATATGCCAATGAAAAACATCATTTTATAAATAAAAAACTGCAATCCCTCTTTTTGCTAGGCATAATACCACTATTTGTCCTTGTTCTTTCTATAACAAAGATATCCTTTGGAGCAGTTTTTGCTTGCTCTGTATCATATTATCTCTTGCGTTTTAAAAATTTTAAAATCAAATACCTTTTTCTTTCTTGGTTATATTTTATTATTGTAGGCTTGTGTCATTATATCCCCAAGTTGTATTATTCGCCTTTTGTCAGCGCTTCGACTGGCGATAATTATGGTATAGATTTTCTTTATTTCTTAGAGAACAGTATTGACAGTCCTAATCTTTGGGGCATCCATCTTATTTTTTATTTTTCTTTTTCACTCATTTTCCTTATATATCAGATTTCTATTCGCCGTAATTGGCATAATCTGAAAAATGATTTTGTCAGTAAAAAAACTGTGATAGAAGAAATATTGATACTCATATGTATATTTGGGTCAATTCCTGGTTTATTATTTTCGATAGGAGGCGGAAGCAGCTTCTACATATCATCCATTCAGCAAATAATAGGTGTAATACTTCTTGTGGGCTATAATATACCTAATAAGTTGTACGACAAAGTAGTGGATCCAATTAACCGATTACAGAAAATAGCTTTAATAATCATCTCGATATGTACCTCCTTTAACTTTATTCTCTCATTGAACGACGATTGTAAAACTATATTTAATGACTGCAAAACAAATGATTTACAATATGCCGAAAGTACCAAAGGTGGAACATATTTATCTTCAATTAACGAGATTAATAAACTAACGCAGAATCACAAAAGAGATTATTACATTTATATTGATGAAACAGCCAATATATGGGAACGTTTCTCTGATCATGACAGTTCCATGTTCTTTTATCCAGCAATGACTGGAGTTGTGTGTATTGGTGAGTATTATCTGGATCAAGGAAACATATATACTAATGATGGAAGTATAAAAAACTATGGTTGGCCAATTATACCCAATACGAATGAGCCCAAAATGACTCGTGATGATGCCCTTCAAAAGGCCTTCGAAGATGGAAAAAAAGCATTGATAATCATCTACAATAATTCATTTTTAATAGAACCAGTAAATTCCGATTGAAAGCCTTATTCGATTTTTCTAGTGAAATACCTTCTAAAATATGATATTTTATAATAGTGCTTTTTATATCGTCTCAAACGTTATATGCACAAAGGCTAGCTTTTGTGCTCATCTATCAATAATAGTATAAGGTGTCTTTGACATGGTTTTAGAGGATCTTGAAAAATTAAAACAATTTGATGAATTCATATGTTACTCATATGATAAAACGTGGTTTCATGAGTTAAATGCTTCTAAAGTAAATAAAATTGTTGCTTTTTGGTTTGACGCCCCAAAGAAAAAAGCCTGCTTGATTGGTGGTCTGCGCCAAAATCGACTCCTTTTTCCTTATTCTAGCCCTTTTTCGATGATTGAATTATTCAAAGAATGTAAGAACGAGGAAATGGAAGCATATATAGATGAAATCGAAAGATTTTGTATAGACTCTTTAGTAGATGATGTATATTTCGTGCTTCCCCCATTTATTTACGATCAAAGTAATATTTCCAAATGGTTAGGTGCTCTACTAAGAAAAGGATTCGAGGTATATGAACTAGGACTCAATTTTCAAATGGAGATAACAACTTCCGAAGAATATGTGACCAAGCTGTTAAAAAATGGAAGAAAGAATCTAAATAATTCTTTAAAATATGATTATTCCTTACATTTATGTACTTCAGAGAGTGAAAAAAAGGAAGCATATGATATTATTGCAGAAAACAGAAAATCCAAAAATTACTACATAAGTATGACCTGGGAGGAAGTTAAAAGAACTATCGATTATGTGGAGCATGACTTTCATATTCTTTCTCTTAATGGCCAAAATATAGCCTCTGCTTTAATTTTTAAGGTTACTGACAGTATTTGGCAAGTTATTTATTGGGGCGAATTGCCTCGCAAAGATGAAATGCGCCCTATGAATTACCTACCCTATGCGCTAAATAACTATTATCATCAAAAAGGTATTAAGTACCTGGATATTGGTCCTTCAATGTGGAATGGTAAACCCAATTATGGGCTATGTGACTATAAAGAAAGTATAGGTTGTAGCATAAGTAGCAAATTCATATTGCGAAAGGAGTATAATAAGTGACTGGAAAAACTAAGAAACTTATTATTATTGGTACAGGCGAATTTGGACAAATAGCATATGAATACTTTTCATATGATTCTGATTACGAAGTAGTTGGGTTCGCAGTTGAAGAAAAGTATATGAAGGAAGAAACTCTTTATAATCTTCCTGTTGTAGCTTTTGAGAAAATAGCTGATTTTTACCCACCCGAACGTTTCTACGTATTTGTTGCCATAACTTATCCAAAACTCAATCGCGTACGTACTCGCATATATAAAAGCTGCAAGGAAATGGGATATACGTGTGCTACATATATTAGCAGTAAAGCGTTTGTTTGGAACAATGTCATTATAGGTGAGAATTCTTTCATCTTTGAAGACAATACAATACAATTCCGCTCTCAAATTGGCAGCAATGTTATCTTATGGAGTGGCAATCACGTCGGGCACGGAAGTATCATAGAGGATAACTGTTGGATTACTTCTCATGATGTAATATCTGGTTTCTGTCACATTGGAAAGAATTGCTTTATAGGTGTAAATGTTTCTATTGGGGACAGGGTGACTATTGCTGATGACATTGTCCTCGGCGCAGGTTCAGTAACTGTAAAAAACCTTTTACAAAAAGGCCAAGTTTATTGGGGATCCCCTGCGAAACCGGCCCCCAAAACATCTTACGAACAATTCGAATTGGAGGAAGAATTAATATGAAATTGATTAAAAGTGACATTATTTATGGTGCCAAAGGAGAATTTGGTGAATGGATGGATAATTCCGCCATGAAACCGATTCCATTAATGGTTGGTGATGTATTACGTATATATGTAACATTTAGAACAAAGGAAGGAGCTGGACGTCCTGGATATGTAGATTTAAATCCTGATAATTTGTCTGAAGTACTTGATGTAAGTAAATCTCCCTTGTTAGAATTTGGTGACAAAGGTTATTTTGACGATAACGGTGTTGTTCCTTGTACTGTATTTGAAGATAGTGGGAAATATTACATGTACTACACTGGCTTTAACCTTGGCGTTAAAGTACGAATGACTTACTTCAGTGGGTTAGGTATAAGCGATGATGGAACTACTTTTCGTAAGTTCTCCACTGTTCCAGTTATGGAGCGAACCGAAACCGGTTCCCTATTCAGAAGTGTGCAATGCGTTGTAAAAGAAAACAACTGTTGGAAAGTCTACTATGTCGCCGGCACTAAATTTCTTCAAGGAAAAAAGAAAACGTTGGCTGAATATGAATTATACTGTTTAGAAACAAACGATCTCACCAAGCTAAACTTCGATGGTCAAATTGTCCTTCCCTGCGTTGACAATGAATATCGTATCGGAGCTCCTCAAGTTGTTAAAGAAAACGGAATCTATAAGATGTACTATTGTACTGGAACTGAAGATGTTGTTTATGATTTAAAATATGCAGAATCATTAGATGGATTTAATTGGACGCGCAAAGACAATATCTTGGGATTTCAGCGAACTCCAGGAGGATGGGATTCCGAAATGGCTGCTTACCCTAGTGTAATAACGATTAAAGGTAGGAAATATATGTTCTACAACGGTAACAATTTTGGACACGATGGATTCGGATATGCCGAATTAATTGAGGAGTAAAAATGATATGGGGAAGCTATCTTTAGTTACTGCTATTTATAAAAATGAAGGAAATATAATGCCTTTTTATAATACCTTCAATAAAGAAATTGCACCATATTTGGACGATTATGAAATTATTATGGTTAACGACAGATCGCCTGATAACTCATGGGAAATAATGAAAAATTTAGCAAAAAAAGATTCCCATGTCAAAATAGCTCTTTTGTCTAGAAATTTTGGTGCTTATGAAGCCAATTATGTCGGATATACCTATGTCACCGGAGACTGTGTTACTGTCAAAGCGGTTGATTTGCAAGAGCCTTCTGAGCTTACCGTTGAAATGTATAATAGGTGGAAAAACGGAGCCAAAGTAGTCTTAGCCACCAGAGAATCTCGAAAAGATTCTTGGTTTTCTAATTCTTTCGCAAATCTGTATTATTGGATAATAAGAAAATTTGTGCAACCCAATATGCCTAAGGGTGGATTTGACACCTATTTGATTGATCGAAAAGTGGCAGATCACATTATTAGTTTGAGCGAACGTAACTCACCAATTTCACTACAGATTTTATGGTCTGGTTATAAACACGAATGTGTATCTTATGTTCGAAAAGAGCGTGAAATTGGCAAATCCAGTTGGACCTTTGAGAAAAAGTTTAAATTAGTAATGGATTCATTAATAAGTTTCTCTTTTATGCCAGTTAGATTCATGTCGCGATGTGGATTAATTGTACTTTTAGGTTCAATTATCTACTCTATATATTTGATAATTGCAAGAATCATTGGATTAACCCAGGTCCCAGGTTATACAACACTAGTAGTATTATTTCTCTTTTTCTCTGGAATAATAATGTTTACCTTGGGTATTCTAGGTGAATACATATGGAGAATATTAGAGAACTCAAGAAATCGTCCTATTGCGATTGTTGAAGAAACTGTTAATATTTTTGACGAGGAAAATGAATAATGAGTTGTATCGATGATGTCAAAACAATTACATTGCCAAACATAGGTGATCAAAGAGGATATCTGGTTGTATGCGAAGGATTAAAGGATATCCCATTTATTCCCAAGCGTATTTTCTATATTTATGGAACTCAACATGACATTACAAGAGGGCAACATGCAAATATGGAAAGCGAATTTGTCTTAATAAATGTATCAGGCAACTCAAAAGTCAAAGTGGTAGATACCTCTGGAGATAGCAAAATATATGAGTTGAATTGGCCTCACACAGGTATTTATATTCCAAATATGATTTGGAAAGATATGTACGATTTTAGTGATGACTCTGTTTTGTTATGCTTGGCTAGTACGCATTATAACCCTCAAGAATATATCAAGAACTTTAATGAATTTCTGAACTACAGGAACACACATGAATAATTGATTCATGTATACTAATTCTTACAAGTTTAATGTGATTATTTATGAAGCAGTTTATAAAGTTTGGAATTGTAGGTATCTCAAATACCATTATTTCTTATATTATATATATAATCTGTCTATATATAATAGAAAATTTTTTTGCCTTTTTCAAATATGATTATGTAATCTGTTCTGTAATATCTTTTCTATTAAGTGTCCTATGGTCGTTTTACTGGAATAATAAATATACGTTTAAATCTGTTGAGAAAAGATTAATATGGAAATCATTATTAAAAACATATATTAGTTATGCTTTCACGGGAATTATTTTGAACAACATATTGCTTATATTATTGATACAAGAACTAGGAATTAACAAGCGAGTTGCACCATTAATTAACCTAATAATTACAGTCCCCATTAATTTCTTGTTAAATAAATATTGGGCATTTAACAATTCAAAAACGAAATCGAAACGATTTCCAAATTAATCGCTTAATTCAATAGTATCATTTTTGAAAAATGCAACTCAATTTAATTAATCCCAAAACGTAATAAAATAACAGAACGAATAGAGTGAATAACAAATGAACCGAAACGGAAATGTTGATTTAATAAGATTCTTTGGTAGTTTAATGATTCTGATTTGTCATATGGAAAATCTCACTGGAGAACAACCATACAAGTTTTTGTGGCTATATGTTGAGTTTTTCCTAATCATATCTGGATATTATACAGCTAAACACTTTGATAAACCAATCAACCAAAATGCTAACCCGTGGAAAGAGGGATTGTTGTATACTCTTAAAAAGTTTCTTCCCTTTTTTCCTTATATCCTGATTTCAACAGTTTTCCTCCACTTGTGTTCTCTGTGTCAATTATTTTTGTACGGAGATCTTACAGTTAATAATTTATTTTATAGTTTCATAGAACGATTGCCATTTGATTTATTATTGATAACTCACACTTTTGCACTTCCCATAAATGCACCAGCATGGTATTTACATTGCACATTTATCGTATTCCCACTTATATGCTATCTCATTCAATTAAAAAATAGATATTTCATCTTTGTCTTTTCTGGGCTTTTCTCTGTTTTGTACTATGGGGTAATCGGTGTAATTGGAGTAACATCTGATTGGCGTGATTTTGGTCGAGTTATAGCTGGATTGCTATTGGGCGTTTTCATTTACGAATTAACAATAATCGCCACAGATTTTTTAGCATCTGTTAATCCATTATCACTAACTATAATAGAAATAACAGGTTTAACACTTCCTTTAGTTATTTGTATTTTCCCACCAACTAATTCTCAGATAACACACTTTATTCTATTGTGCTTTTTCATGAGTCTCTTGCCACTGTTGTCACAATTATCTCTTTCTTCGAAGATTAAAGGAAACTGTATTACTAATTATCTCGGGAAATTAAGCATGCCCATTTATATCATGCATAAGTGCGTCGAACAGACAATTATACTATCGTTCGGATCATCCGATAATACCACCCCCCCCACCAAAAAAGTATCTATAGCTATTTATTTCTTGGGCTCGATTATCCTAGCAATGGTAACTATGCGCTTAGTTAATAAGTGTAAATGGGCACAGAAACTTGATGCCAAACAAAAATAAGTGAATATATTGATTTACTTATTCTTTCTCCAAACCATCTTGTCGACTATACCTACATATGATTGTATTATTCTTACTACTTTATCACTCACATTTATGTCGACATAGTCAGGAACAGGAATACCTAAATCACCTTTGTCCACCATTGTAATAGCTAAGTCTATAGATTGTAATAAACCCTTTGAATCAATTCCCGAAAGGACAAAACATCCCTTCTCCAGAGCTTCTGGCCTTTCTGTGCTTGTTCTTATACATACAGCTGCTATAGGATGATTAATAGATAAGTAAAAACTGCTTTCCTCAGGAAGAGTTCCGGAATCAGATACAACACAAAATGAATTAATTTGTAAACAATTATAGTCATGAAATCCAAGCGGTTCATGAGCAATCACTCTGCTATCAAGTTCAAATCCGCTACTTTCCAGCTTTTTTCTGCTTCTTGGATGACAAGAATACAGTATTGGCATATCATATTTTTCAGCCATTGCATTTATAGCAGTAAAGAGAGATTTAAAATTTTCCTCCGTATCAATATTCTCTTCTCTATGCGCAGATAAAAGTATATATTTTCCCTTCTCCAATCCCAGCTTTGAAAGAATACCGCTATTCTTAATAGCATCGATATTATTACTTAATACTTCTGCCATAGGGCTTCCTGTTACATAGGTTCTTTCTTTTGGAAGACCACAATCAGCAAGATATCTTCTTGCATGCTCAGAATATGCCATATTTACATCAGAGATGATGTCCACTATTCTTCGATTAGTCTCTTCTGGAAGACATTCATCTTTGCATCTATTTCCAGCTTCCATATGGAAAATAGGGATATGAAGACGTTTTGCTCCTATGACCGAAAGACAACTATTTGTGTCACCCAATACTAAAACTGCATCTGGTTTTGTAGCCATCATTGCTTTATATGAACGATCGATTATATTACCAATCGTTGAGCCCAAATCATCTCCAGTCGCATCCAAATATATATCAGGATCTTCTATCCCCAATTCTTTAAAGAAAATTCCATTTAAATTATAATCATAATTTTGTCCAGTATGCCAAAGTAAAGTATCAAAATAAACTCTACATTTATTTATAACGGCTGAAAGACGTATTATCTCTGGACGTGTCCCAACTATAATGGCAAGTTTTATTTTTCCATTTTCTTTCCAATTTGGATACTTCATGATCAAATCTCCGTTCTCAAATATATAATCTAGACTTCTTCCCGATATGTATCAGGAAAAGTAGGATCAAAACTCTCATTAGCCCACATAACAGTTACCAAATCGTGATCCTTCTCAAGATTGATAATGCTATGGCAATATCCTGGCAACATAATAACTGCTCTCATTTCTTCACCGAATACTTCGAATTCTCTTATATCATAATTTTTGCCAGTTTCCGGATTGATTCCTATTTTTCGTTCTCTAATCAATCCATGTCCCGAAACAACTATAAAAATTTCCCATTTAGAATTATGCCAGTGTTGTCCTCGTATACTTCCCGGCCTAGCAATATTTATACTTATCTGACCATTATTCTTTGTCTTGATTAATTCGGTAAAAATACCCCTTTCGTCAACATTCATTTTGAGCGGATATGACATTTTATCTTTAGGAAGAAACGATAAATACATTGAATACAATTTATGTTCAAAACTACCCTGAGGAATCTCGGGAATTATATACGTTTTGTTTAACATTTTAAAGGATTCAAGCAAATCCACGATGGATCCTAGTGTCGCCTTATGAGTGATAGGACAATAACAAAAGGGCCCATCTTCACATGGATATGGTGACAATCCATCCCATAGTTCCTGCGAATCATTATCAATCGTTCCCTTATTGGGGTATACGCAACGATGCGGATGGCCTTCTAACAAGTCAAACATTTCGCTAATGAGATCATCTATAAAAAGTAATTCAAGTTCTTTATCTCGATCATAAACTATATATGGCAAATCATTGGCAACAGAATAGCAAAATGTACCAACCGCACTATTGTAATTAGGTTTAATCCATTTTCCTGCAAGATTTGGAAATCTATATACATAAACAGGGATTCCTGTTTCTTGTGAGTATTTAAAAAGTATACTTTCTCCTTCTTGTTTACTTAATCCATATTCGCTATTCTCAAATCTACCCACTAGTGATGCTTGAATAGATGATGAAAGCATTATTGGACATCTATTGTCATATCTTTTCAGCGTATTAATAAGCGTTTCTGCAAAAATGGAATTGCTGTCTCTAAACTCCTTTTTGTCTTTCGGTCGATTGGATCCTGCTAGATTAAATACAAAATCAGCCTTTTGGCAATACTCATTGAGCGTATCAATATCGCAATCTTTGTCATATTCATAAATATTATTAATGATAATTGATGGCCTAGTCCTATTCTTTCCATCTCGTAAATTTTTTAAATTTTCCACAAGATTGCGACCAACAAATCCTGAAGATCCTGTTACTAATATATTCATAGTTTTCTCCGAACAGAGTTAATAAACAAACTTATAAATCAACGCTATATTATCTATTCATACTCGACACAAAAAGCCAAACAGATATATTTGTTACAAATTTATGCTTCCACAACATGAGGACGTCCTTCTAATTCCTCGCGAACATATTCTGTTGACATTATTTTGTTAACTACACCCTCTACATCAAGCAGATTAGTATTATGACTCGTGTAAGCCTCATCGCTTTCTGTAGTAACAGTTCCCTCTACATAAAATTTATCATAGTTCAAATCACGTGCATCAGGTATAATCCTGTAGTAATTGCCCATATCAATTGAGCGTAATCTTTCTTCTTTTGTCATAAGCGTTTCATACAATTTCTCTCCATGCCTAGAACCTATTATCTTCCTTTCAGTTTGTCCAAATATCCGCATTACTCCTTCTGCCAAATTGCCTATAGTAGAAGCATCCGCTTTTTGAATAAATAAATCGCCCGGATTTGCATTCTCAAATGCGAATGCCACAAGATCTACTGCTTCATCAAGATTCATCAAGAAACGAGTCATTTGAGGATCGGTTATCGTTATAGGAGCTTTCCTCTTAATCTGATCAATAAAAAGCGGAATAACAGATCCCCTACTACACATTACATTACCATAACGAGTGCAAGCCAAAACCGTTCCTGCTTTTTCAAATACTTCTTGCGCTCTTGCCTGAACCACTTTTTCTGCAATAGCCTTAGTCATACCCATTGAGTTAATAGGATATGCCGCTTTATCCGTTGACAGAAATACTACTCTTTTAACCTGATTGTCTACTGCAGCTGTAATAACGTTATCTGTCCCCAGAACATTGGTTCTTACCGCTTCCATTGGAAAGAACTCACAAGAAGGAACTTCTTTTAGAGCTGCTGCATGAAATACATAATCAGCACCATACATTGCATTTCGAACTGATTCAATATTTCTTACATCGCCAATATGGAATTTTACTTTATGAGCATGTTCAGCGTATGAAGCCTGCAAAACGTGCCTCATCCAATCCTGCTTTTTTTCGTCCCTACTAAAGATGCGAATTTCGCCTATATCAGTTGCTAAAAAATGTTTCAATACTGTGCTTCCGAAACTGCCTGTCCCTCCAGTAATAACTAACTTTTTACCTTTAAATGCTTCGCTTATCTGCATCATTACTCCTTCCAAACTAAAACAGTTCTATTCCTTAAATATGTGAGATGTTAATTCATCAAATTTGCTGGGTGATATTGATTTAATAACTATATCTCTCCCACTACCAAAAACCATCGAATATGATTCAATGTCTCTATCTACAACGTAACAATTGGCAGAGAAAATGACATGGTCACCAATATTACAATTCCCCAATACTTTAGAGCCTGAAAGCATGATTACATGATCACTAAGTTTGGGATAAATCCCTTTATTATTACCAACTGTACAACCTTGTTCAAACATAAAGAAATCGGAATACTCTGCCCTTCCCATTACACTCCCTTGCGGATGATCAAAAAACCATATTTGAGGCATTTCTACGCAATAAAATATATCTGATGAAGATATTAGCTTTAATAATCCATATATCTTATCTGCCAAAATTATATCATTGTTTTTGTATACCTCTCGTGACATATAATATAAAAACATTGTCCATTGAGCTGAATGGAGCGGATTAAAGACAGTATCATTATCATCGTGATAGTACTTATTCTTTATATGTAAAAAGCAATAATCCAACCTATCTAATACTTTCTTGTATGCCTCATCTATTAGTTCAGTGTTTAATGGACCTAAAAACATATTGTTTAGCTGATGAATCAATAACTTCTTAGCATCTTGAGAAATAACCATATATCACTTCCTGTAATTAGAAATAACTTTTTTTACTGCATGAATAACATCTTCTACATCTTCATCCGTCATTCTAGGATACAATGGTATACTTAAAATACTCTTATATACCATTTCGGCATTCGGACACAAGCCTTGTTTATATCCCAACCGTTTATAATATGGAAACCAATATACAGGAACATAATGAATCTGACATTGCACATTTTCAGCACTCATAGCATCAAAAAACTCTCGTCTGGTGCAACTAAGGAATTCATCATTCAGCCTAATTATATATAAGTGCCTACATGTATCAGATTCAGCAATCTCTTTCTGTATTATCAACTCTGGAATTTTTGAGAAAGCCTCATCATATTTCTTAACTATTTCTTTCCTTCTAGCTTTAAAGCTCTCAATTTTCTTCATCTGCGAAGAAATCAATGCCGCCTGAAAATCAGTTAATCTATAATTGTATCCTAAACTTATTTGTTCATAATACCAAGGCCCTTCATGAGGTGATTCTTCCATATATTTCTCATCATGAGTAATACCATGCGTATGTGATAATACTAATTTTCTATAATAATCTTCATTGTTTGTGAGAATAGCTCCACCTTCGCCTCCAGTAATCGTTTTTACTGGATGAAAAGAGAAACAGGTCATATCAGCTAATGAACCTATTGGTTGTCCTTTATATTTTGTAGCAATCGAATGCGCTGCATCCTCAATAAATGTAAGTTTATTCTCATTGCATATTCCTCGTATTTCATCTATTTGAACTGCTTGCCCGGTGAAATCTACCGCTATCACTGCTTTGGTACGATCAGTTATCAATTTTCTAATAGAATTGGGATCTATATTATATGTTTCGGGATTAATATCCGCAAAAACAGGCTTGGCATCACAATACAATGCGCAATTTGCAGAAGCAGCAAAAGTAAGCGGAGTAGTTATAACTTCATCGCCTTTCCCAATACCTGCAGCGATAGTTGCGCAATGAAGAGCGGAAGTTCCCGAATTAACTGCAACAGCAAACCGAGCTCCTGTTAATTTACAAAGATTTCTTTCCAATTCTTCAACTTTAGGGCCGCACGTAATCAAATCCCCCTTGAGAACAGAAACAACTGACATAATATCATCTTCGTCAATCCATTGCCTGCCATAGTATATCTTTTCTCTTCGAACAGGAATTCCTCCATTAATGGCTAGTTTTTCCATAAATTAAACGATCCTCCGTATAATAATCTCTATAATAAATATATACAAACAACCCTGATATAGGAAACATGGAAAATGAATAATATGTAGGAGTAAAGAACATTGACAATGCAATCCCTAAAAGTAACATCCACAATTCTTCATGTTTCCTCTTCGCTTTTATTATTGCTCCATAAAAGAAATATATAAAATTTATAAATCCTATTATACCCATTTCATATCCGAAAGACAAAAAATAACTCTCCAATGTTGTTCTGTGAAAGTTATATCTACTTCCCAAAAGATTATATGCACTATAAGAAGAAGTGCCCAATCCTCTACCTAAAATAAAAGATATAAATCCGTCAGAGAAAATATTACCCATAGATTTAGATCTCGTATTCTCTTGATGAAGGAATCGCTTAAAATCAGTAAATATAATAAATATACGTTCAAATGACTTGTAAACTGATTTTGCTAAATGAGATATACGATCTTTAAACAAAAATGCAAACAGCAAAAAAATACCTAACAGTAGTATAACTATGCTGACTCTTTGTTTTGACAAAATGAACCTTTTCTTTATTAATTCCCAACTTTTTATAATAAGTGGTATCCCCGCTATAAGTGCGACCACTTTTCCACCAGCAACAATCCCACCTAAAAAAAGAACGCCGAGAAAAATCCACTTAGTTATCTCGTAAAATTTTAGTTCATTCCATTTTGAAATACAAAGTCCAATCGAAAAGCCCATGAACATTGAAAATTCCTGCGTAGAAGTCATAATAGATGACGCTCTAAATGCAGACATACGTGCAGCATTTTCCGGAGTATTAATGCTACTGACAAATGAAGCAATCCCAAAAACTGTATAATCAACAAAATATTGATATATACCTAATATAGCAAGTATCAATCCTAAAAAAATCAGAAATGATATATAAAAATCTGTAGATATATTATTTCTACAAGCAAAAAAAAGTGTCCAAAATGCAAAAAAAATCAAGTAATCTAACGCGCCAATTACCGAGATAAGAATGGATGGTACCATAATTAATGATATAGCAATCCATACGGTTATAATTGCACAAAAAATAAGAGGGCGACTAATATACACTTTTCCTCGGTTTTTAATAACATATTCACCTAAGATGTAAATGTTTGCCAATAAAATTATTATCCAATGAATATTATTAAAAACATAGAATTGCAAGGGAACTTGGAAGACAGATACTACTGTAACTATATATGGCAATAATTCATTCACTATCTTTGAGTTAACAGAAAAGCATTTAGTAACTTTTCCGTTCTTCAATTCCAAACTCATCTTTCTATTTCCTTGATTACATCCTTTAATTTGTTTGTTGTGCTTAATATGTCTTCTCGACTAACCAATTCCTCTTTCATTTTGTTCTTGTAATAGTAATAGAATCGCAACCACTCTTCAGCCTTTTTTATTCGTGAAAAAGGCCACGTATTTTCAGTAATATGAAAACAATAAATACTATCTTTTATAAAACGCCTTAATCTAATCGAAAATGCTCTGAAATGAGGTCTGTGTATTACATCGTATTTACTTGTATTTCTCATTTCTTCTAAAAGATCGCATATCTTAACAAATGAAAATGAATTAGTTTTATCCCCATAATTCGCTTCAATCAACTTTGTATCTATGGGAAATACATTGTTACCTCCACATTTTTCTTTAAACTCTTCATAACTTGTTATCACATCTGCATTCTTATAAATGGAAATATCTTCTGTTTCATCAAGCTGAATAGGCCTTAAAATGCGACAATTTTTCCCTGAATAGTACACTTCTGTAATAGCAGTGGAAACCATCGTAAATATTTCATCTGCGACCAAAATCCACTGTCTTACAGAATAATCAGTTATAACAAAAAAACGCGAACATCTGGATTTTATTCCATCAAGTATTGAATCAACATTCTCATATGGATGAGGACGATATATTAAATAGTAATCTTCATTCTCTGACAAATACTTTTCTAACCATACTAACGTTTCTCTTCTATTCTTTTCTGACTTATTAAGGTATTCTTTTATTTCCTCTCCAGAACGTGAAATCATTTTATCAACTTCTTCTTTACGAAGATTAGTCGTTGCAAAAGAAGAAATGTAAAGAATCATCTTTTTCTTTGAAAAGCCATATTTCCTATCAATTTCTTCTCGAGAATAATAATAATTCCTTATAGGCTTCCTCAAAAAATCCAATTGAATTGCTCCAAGTAATTTAGCATTTTTTACTCCTGCTTGAATTAACCTATTATATGAAGTTTCTCCCCAGCAAACATGAACAGCCTCTTTTGCTTTGCCTTTAGGCGTGATAAAGTTAATCGCTTTAGAACTAGTCATTGTAACCTGTTCCCACTGCATGTTGAGTATTTTTCTGTATTTTCCCACTATTGCAGCTAAATTTTCCATTCCCCGTTCACTATACAAACAGAAATGAATAATTACCCTAGGTTTTCGAAAATACTTATACCTAAACAAAGGATATTCTTCTGCTTGGGTAAACTCAACACTATATCCGCGATTTTCCAATTCTGCTTTTAATAAGCATAAATTTTCAAACTCACGCATTTTATGTTCATATATAAATAAATAATCTAAGCTCATTTAATCACCTATTAAAAGCGTTTTAGCATTCCTCCCCATAGAAATGTTTTATTGCTATTTTAAAAACAGCCGAAGCTATTTCTTCCGCATTCCGCGTATCTGTATTGACATCGTAAACATTCCTACAGTTTTGCAATAATCTTGTCATGTACTTATTCTGTATATCAATCTCGTCTTTATTGAGATCTTGCTTTCTTTTAAAAATAACTTCTCCGCTAGCTATCAAGTGAATTATTAAATCTGGTTTCCTGACAAGGCCAAGAAATAACCTGTGGAAAGGCCATATTAAATCACGGGTTGTTGGTTGTGTAAAAACGTCATAATAATACCTATCATATAATACAAGGGTACCTCTCCTGAGTTTTCTTTTTACTACGCCGTTTCCAATAATAAATTCCAGTGTGGTATATATAATAACCGCCCAAGTCGCTAACTTGCTTATTAATGACCTTCTTTGCTTTTTTTCATTTTTGTCAGCGGTTAAATCAGATTTGCCTGTGCTAATTTTCCCTTTCATTGAAGATAATCCTAAACCTGTCTTCAAAGGAGGGAATATCTCATAACCCCTATGATAAGTGATAATGTTATGTGGAAAAAAGCGTTCTAGATAATTCTTTTCAAAATTAATAAGTGTAGTTTTCCCAGATCCGTCTGGGCCCAAAAAAACAATCATTTTCCCCTTTGGATGAATAATTGAATCAATTTTATCAGCTATTCGCTTAAAAGTTATAGTAATGTAATTGATTATTTTATTATGGGAAATTATCTTTCTAGCTTCACCTTTCAAACAATCTAACCCATCAATCCCTTTAAGCCGACAAACATCTTCTATTTTATTAATGAATGCCTCACCATATATTGGGCTCATCACTTTTCTAAAAGCATTGATATGATTACTGATATCCTCCACAACATGATTTCTATATTTCTGTTTTATTCCTTTCCCAAAAAAGGCTTTTGTAACAATTGTTGCAATTTCAGCGCCCTTATCAGTCACATAGTAACCATTATACTCTCTTCTTGTTGCAATAATTTTTTTCTCACTAACAATACTATTCCCTCTCCATGAAAGCTGGGTGTATGCGTCCAAATGACATATATCCACAGTAGTATCGGTCACATAAAAACAAACGAAGGAAGTGAAGCCGGTTTCAATATACTTGATAACATAACGCCACCCTAAATTAATGATAATATTGGAACATATTCTTTTTGTTTCTTCGTCACTGTAATCCACAAGAAAATCTATATCATCTCCTTCATTTTGTGGAAGGGTTTCATAATTTCTCAATATACAATAATCAGCTTCCTCCCTCAATTTTTGAAAGAATTGTGTGATAAACTGTTGTTTGATTTCAGAATTCATTTTTATCCTCCGAATAATTGTTCAAAATTAATTTGACTGGTTTATGTCCAACGCGCTCTTGCTCGGGGGGATCTAATGAGATGTCTCCGTATCGATTCCACAAATTTACGGCATAGCCAGATGGAAGAAAAACCTCCAAACCCTCAAAAACTCCTTTTTCACAATAATCTATTCCTTCAATCACAAAATAATTATCTGGTTTGGGAAAAAAATAGTTACCAAATAATAATGATGAACTTGAATTATAGTGTGTTTCTATCCTATCAAGTTCCCGATATATTACTTTGGATGGAATGAATAACAGGCCTATTCGAATAATCTTTCTTATAAGCATTTTCAAAAATATAGAAGGTTTACGCAAGGGTACAGATAAATCTGGGGTTTGCCTAATTGAAAAAATCCTCGATACTATTGAAAACCTATTATGCTCCCTGGCACGTTCTTTTTCGTCTTCAGGTAATCTATCAAGCGGATAAATATCCAAATATATGCCTTGATTAATAGACAATCTTCTAGTGTCGTATGAAACAATGGATGTATCTACCCTGCGGAACTTTATATATGGAAATGCCGCTTGAGGAGTGATAAACGGATGTTGAATCTCATATTTTGAATCGACGATTTTGGGTGCTTCTTTAATAAAACGATCATAATCGTCTCTATACATGCAAACATCAAAATCATCGTCCCATGGAACAAATCCATTGTATTTTATTGCCCCCAAGAGTGTGCCGCCGTACAACATCCATTGAACACCTAGGATTCTACAAACTCTTGATAGTTCCTTAACATTTCCAAGGAGAATACGTTGAATATCCTTCAGTTCAGTTTCTGAATAATAATCTCGCCATTTCTCATCCATCTCTATCTTATCCTTTGAACCGCAAAATCAACGTTCTTTATAAAAAGGAAATTATTACTTACACGATCAATCCTAGATACGTTTTCAGTAATAATGGTATTACTATTAATATCATATATACACTTAGTAAAGCCATATTCATGAAGCACTTTTGTTATTTCATCATTATTTGACAGAGATTCAATAATAACAATATTTGTATTGTCATCTGTCAAGATTCTCCTAGCCCCTGATAAAACTTGTAATTCATAACCTTCTACATCAATCTTAATGACACTAACTTTTTCTACCAACTTGTCGAGAGGCTTGCATTGAACTGTAACAAATCCATCTCCTGTTGCATTTATATCAACATGATTCCTAGTGTCATTACCTTTTGTGAATCTAACCTCCTCTTCTTTCTCCCCTACAGCACATCTAACGCTAGTGATAATATCAGAAAAATTATTCCTCGCGATATTATCTTCCAATATTGCAAATGTAGTACTTTCCGGTTCGAATGCAACTACTTTTACACCCATATTGGCAACTAGCAAACTATAACTGCCTATGTTTGCTCCAACATCTGCAAAAGAATCACTTGATTCTAAATATCTCATAAGAAAACTCTGCTCCATTCGATCAAACAGACCATAATAATAGCATTCTGTTGTTCCTGCTCTATGATGAATTGCTTTAAGAAATAACCTACTATTTTTCTTTGCCGCTTTCCACTCAAAAATGAACGAATCAGTAAATAAGAAACGAATGTGTGCCATCACAAATTTTAGTAACACTCGCATTTTTTGCCCTTCAGCAGCACTATCTAATAACAATTCTTTTATTATTTTAACCGTTCTTTTCATAATCTTTCTCCTGTGGTTTTCTTGATTTTCAATATATCATTAATCAAATTAATCTCTTCTATCTTAAATAATTTCATGCCCGCATAGAATAGAAGAACTGCTACAACAACAGAAATAGCTAAACAAAATATGACAAGACATCCCATACTCAGCATAGCATTACCAAGCAGTCTAGATGAGAAAACGGACATTAAAGATACAAAAGAAACAACACCTATTTTCTTTGCCTTTGGAGCAACTGAAATCATTGGAAAATGTTTTCTTATAAAAAGTACCACACATACGCAAGTTGTCGCGGCAGCAATACTTGTTGCCAAAGCCAATCCTCTATGACCCATATATTTCACTAACAACAAATCTAATGAAATGTTTACAGCTATACTTATCATTGAACTAAATGTACCATATTTCATTCCCTTTAATGAATAGAGTATTTGAACAAGAAGTCCTCGCATGGAAGTAAAAATCATTCCCAATCCATAAAAAAATAGGGCCGCAGAAGTTAATTCCGTAGATTCTGCTGTAAATGAACCGTGTTGATAAATGGATTGAATTATTTCTCTTGAAAAGGCTAGTACTCCTAAACTCGCCGGTATGGCAATCATTAATGACACTGTAATACTTTTTTGTGTTAATAGATTAAATCTTTCATAATCTTCTTTGTTAGCTGCCCTGTTTATTTCCGGATATAGTAGCACTCCTATAATACTCGTAGTTAATGCGGGAATTAAGCCACAAAACATATATCCGTAACTCAACGCAGATACTGATCCTTCATCCAAACCAGCAGCAAGAGTTTTATCTACAAATGCATTGATTTGCCCTAATGATGAACTCAAAAAAACAGGGATGGCTAAAGAGAAGACTCTTTTTACATAATCATCAAGTTTAAAAGACAATTTATATGAATAACCTTCCGTTTTCGCTATAACAAACAGAAAGATCATTTTTAACATACCGCCCCCAAAAAGCCCCAGCACCAATACCTGCGGAACTGTTCTTTTACTTATTATTGCCGCTAAAATAACCGCTATATCAAGAATATAACCTAAAAGCGTAGTGGCCAAAAACCGCTTATTATACTGGAGGAATGCTATCATAATACTTGATAAGCATGTGAAAATAGTACATGTTAATGTTACGCTCAAATAGAATGCTGTTAAATCTTTTGCTTCTAATGTAAATTTAGGTGCGAATACTGCGACAATTTTCTGAGAAAGAAGGATTTCTAGTGATATTACTATAGAGCAAATAAATAGTATCATAGTTATTATTTTATTTGTGAATTTATAGCTAGCTTCTTTGCCCTCCTTTTCAAAAACTTCCGAAAAGACTGGCATATATGCCACCCCTATAGGATCTAAAAACGCTCCTGCTACAATTAGTGGAATACTTTGAGATAAGACATACGCATCCATGATATATCCAGTACCATACACATCTGCATATACCATTTCTCTAACGAAACCTGCAACACGTGACCCTAGCGTAATTACAAACATTAATACAGCCATTTGGGCTGAGGAAAATTTCTTATTTTTCACTGTATCTACCTAAATAATATTTTAACCCATCAAAAATCGATTTAGCCATGTTTTCATACGTATAATCCCGTACACTATTAATACAGTTTTCCCTTAACTCTGTAAAATCAGAGAAAGAGTTGATAAATTGCTTCATAGCATTAGCTAATGCTTCAACGTTTTCTGAATCAACCAAAAAACCGTTCTTGCCATCTTCGATCAATTCATTTCCGGCAACACAGGCTTTTGTTGTAATAACAGGCAACCCACACAATAATGCTTCATTAACTACTAATCCCCAAGTATCCTCTCTTGTTGCCATTACAAAACAATCCGATGCCCGATAGTAATTAAGAATGTCTTCTGTTTTCATAAACGGCAAAAAGTGAACTTTCTTTATACTCTTTCGTCTAACAATATCCTCATATTCGGAGTTTTCTTGTCCACCAATTAGATATAGCCCTGTCGAATCGTTTTCTACCAGCCCGTAAGCATTTAATAATATGTCAATACCTTTCCTGTGAATAAACTGTCCAACATACAAAAACACTATTCTTTCACATATGTTCAGAGTTTTCTTTAGCTCTATACGTCTATTGTCATGATATGATATGTCACAGACTTGCTTTTCATGAATGGACGAAAAAGGGTAATGCCAGACGTTGTCTCGGCTCACGCCATAAAAAGCGAAGTAATCATTCTTATACTTCATACCGCTAAAACAAAAATCTGCTCCCTTAATTATCCATTTCTTGAATTTTTCTTTAAGCCCCTTTCCAGATTTCGGAATACCTCCCTCACTCTGTAAAATGAAAGGTATTTTACGAATTCTCAAATATATGTTGAGAACGATTCCTGTCGGAGTCATCATATTACCCAAAACGAAAACGGCATCGGGATTACGATCAATCTCTTTTATGGCGCTTAACGAAATAGCTTGCTCAGTCCCAATATTAATGCCATTTAAAATCGCATATGTAAAGTTTTTAGCATTTATATCATTCCAACTACTATTTCTGTCAGAAGCCCTTGCACGTTCAAAAACGGCATGAACAGTACACAATTTGCCTAATTCATTAAGAAATTCAACAAAATACGGTGCGGGAATATTTGAAAAAAAAACCACTTTTATCATTATTATGCATCTCCAACAAGAACAAAGAATACTTTCTCGTTTTTCATTTGTTCTGCTAAACTCAAAACCCAGTGACCACCTTTTGAATCACTCATTATATTGGGTGCTAAAGCTAAAACAACTTTGTAATCGGCTGGAATGTTTAATTGTTTTTTTAAATCACTGGATTCAACCGGATGAAAAACATTGGTGTCGATACCGTTATGTATTACCTTGATAGGTTTCTCTTTTAGAAACGACATTTTCACTCGTCTTAACAACCACATAGACGGCGTAATGATTCTAAAATCCCAATCAACCAATAAATTCTTTTTTATTTGTAACATCTTCTTAGTGAAGTCAAAAATAATACTCTTTGGGTAATCTTTAACCGCGGGGCAATTACCGCATTCTTCAGTGAAATTTAAACAATCATATGCATGCCCACATTTACCTGTATACATATATTCGCAGTGAAATGTCCAAACAACCGGTATATTCTTTTTCTTTATATGCTTAATTAAAGCATTAATGTTAACAAAATATGCATGTAACTCATGGATATGAATTATATCAGGGTTGAATTTGTCAATATACTTTATTAATCGTTGAGTTGAAAAAAAGGAAAAGAACCCATTTAATCCAGTTATTCTTGCTAACAACGCATGAACCATTGTTTCCCAATCTAACCCAAATTTATAAATGTTATCCTCTGGTACCTTTGCACCCCTTCCATAACAAATTGTAGATTCTCTGCCATCTTCATTAAGCTTCTTATGGAGATCGTACACAATTCTTCCAGTCGAAGAATATTTGCAATTTACATCAATTAAAAGAATCCTCTCCTTGCGACCATTGACATCATATTCTGCCAAATACTTCTTTGCCATTGTGTCTTTAGAGTACTCTTCGCTAGCCCTCAAAGATATATTGGGATTCTTGTTTTCACTGAGATATTTTGTAACCTTCTGTTTAAGAGCTGTTATGTCTCCATAATTTACGAAATCTTCGCTAGATAGTATTGAAGTCTCTTTTGTACCGCCAGTATCAAAACCTACAACTGGCGTTCCGCAACATTGAGATTCAATACTTGTAGTTGGGAAATTTTCTCTTTTCGAACATATTACAAAAACATCTGCCATGGAATAGTATTGAGCTAAAAGCCACTGATCTGATGTCTTCGGCATTATTATGTAGTTATTCATAAAAGCAATACGTCCTCATTTTCTTATACGCTTCTCAATTCCCAATTTTTCATAAATTTTTATACCCACATTGTAAAGTTGCTCTTGGCTCTTAAACTTACGCTCGCACTCAGGCAATTCAAGCAATAACCTTAGCTTTTCCAATGAAATGTCTAGTTTTTTAGCCACTTCACAAAACAATTCTTCATATTCGATTTTGCTTATAGGCGGTTGTTCAAGGATCAATAAGGCCTCGTCCCTACTCATTTGCCCAGTAATGACCAAGCTGCTTAATTGTGCCCTTCTTATATCATGTCCAAATCGCGTTGGTTGCCAACAACCTTCGAGAAACTTGGTCAGCAAATCCTCAAAGTGCTTTTGTCCATAGGGAACATAGCCATATTCGTCTTCTAGTGTTTTTATCATTGAAGCTCGAGTGAATTCTACCAAGTTAAGTGGTTTGACTGTTTTTATTCCGTGTACATAAGGATTAATGAATTTGTGTCTTAATCCGCTTGTAAACGTATAATGCTTAATCGGAATATTGCAATACTTTTTAACTACATCCTTAATGAATGTACCATCGCCCGTTGGCCCAGATCCCTTTTCCCAGGATGCTGGATCGGCAACTATTTCTGTGCAGATATTATATCCATTTAAGATATATTTTATACCGAGTTCTTTAGAATACTTGTCTATCAATGCTATAAATGCATGGTCTTGTGGAGCATCAAGCATTTCGAGACCTGTTTCAAACCATGCCAGCTGCATCTCACGCATCTCGTTCCAGTCCATCTTTTCCACATGTAACTCGACTCCGAGTTTATCAGTCAATCTGCAAATATTCTCCTCAGCAATTGGGAGATTCCAACCGGCATCAATATGAAAAACATACGGTCTTAATCCCCATTCTTTTACAGCTAAATGGAGCATATATGACGAATCCAATCCACCAGAAAGGCCTAAAATACAGTCGTATTTCTTTCCTTCTCCGGATTTCTTTATGTCTTCGATGAGTCTGGCTAATTCTTTTTCGTGACCCTTTCCATGATTCCATTCCGGCTCTATGCGTTCTTTATATTCATTACAACGCATACAAACACCATTTTCATCAAACACTATATCTTCATCTGTTGTGTCCATCACACAACATTTGCATATTTGATATGATCTATTTGTTTTGGGTTTAATAATTGGTTCTGTCATGTCTTGCTCCATTAATCAACTTTGATATATCCCTGCTTCGATAAGTTCTTTTTCCGAAGGTGCAGTAATCAGCACAGCTCGCAATCTTCCGTAATAGACGAACATACTTCCACCAGCAGCCGCGTGAGCATGACCTTCCTGTAAAGCTGATTTCAAATCATTAATATTGCCCGCTCCGCCGATTGCAATAACGGGAATTCTGACGGAATCTGAAATCATTCTGATCAAGTCAACATCATATCCTTTCATCATGCCATCATTATCTATAGAATTAATTATTATTTCTCCTGCGCCCAATCTTTCTGCTTCTAGTGCCAGTTCTAATGGGTTCCATTTTGTCTTTTCAGTCCCGTCATAGATACAGCACTTATAATCATCTCCATATTTCTTTGCATCAATAGAAGCAACAATGCTTTGCGCACCAAACATTTCTGAAGAGGTTTTTACTAATTCTGGATTAACAACCAATGAAGTATTTAAAATCACCTTTTCGTAGCCAATAGCTAACAGATTATGAACCTGCTCAATATTACTAATTCCTCCTCCATAACTAAGTGGCATAAAGGCTTCACTGGCTATGTCCTTCAGAAGTTCGTAATCAGGTTCTTGACCCTTTTTAGAGGCGCCAATATCCAAAACGGATAATTCATCAATACCTTTTCTATTGAATATTTTCACGGCATTTACAGGATCGCCAAGATATGTTCTCTTATTAAATTGAATCGTCTTAATCATATCCCTATCATCAAATAATAAGGTTGGGATAATTCTTGGCCGCGTGTACATAGTTATTCTCCGTCCGCCTTGCACATCTTAACAAAATTCGATAATAAGGTCATTCCAAAATCATGGCTTTTCTCCGGATGAAATTGAACTCCCATAATATTATCTTTCGCCACAGCTGCGACAAATTTATGACCATAATTGCATGTCATCAAAATAGTATCTATGCTATCGCATGAGGCATAATATGAGTGCACAAAATAATAACGTTGCTGTCCTGTTATTCCGTCTATAAGAGGATGTTTTTTTTCAATTTCAACGATATCCCACCCCATATGAGGAACTTTCAAAAATGTATCTGAAAAGTAGAATCGCTTGCACTCAAACGGAAGTAGCGAAAGGCCTTCCATTCTTCCCTCTTCGCTACCTCTTCCCAATAGTTGCATCCCTAAACAAATTCCAAGAATTGGCTTTCCAGTTCTTGCTTGATCGATTATAACATCGGTCAATCCCGCCTCATTCAATCGTTCCATTCCCGAATCATATGCACCAACTCCAGGAAGAATTATACCATCGGAAGACTCAATTATTTCTTTTTCGGCAGTAATCTTGGATTTTTCGCCAATCACTTTAAGCATGTTTGAGATGGATCCTATATTTCCAAGACCATAGTCAAGTATTGATATCATATTATACCCTCAAATTTCTATTCTCCGATCCAAAGATTTTCGAAATAAAAACTCCAAAACGAATAATCCACATTTGATTTCTATAATCTTTTGGAGTTTTATTGGGGCGAGCTATTATCTCATCGAATTCCTCTTTAGTTATTCCCATTTTCTTAGCAACATATTCCTTGTCTAGTTCCATTTGATCCGAGTCATATGGCATTTTCTTTAAATCTTCCAATGCCTCATCTCTTGTCATCGTTCCAGTTAGAATCTGTGTTGAAAAGACATTTTTCCTAGTATCAAACCCAAATTTATGAGGTAAATAGTATCCCTCAAAAAACCTAGTAAACACGTTTTCATAGTGCTTATTCTCATACTTGGTCCAGTTAAATTTCTCATGAAGCAATTCCATGGCTTCTTCTTTGTCGTAAACAACATAATCCAAGGGGAAAACTCTCTTCATTCTGTATAAGTATCTATACAAAATTCTATATTTCAGCATTCCACACATGGGATATGTTTTCAAAGGAATCTTCCCGAATTTCTTATGAATATCCTTTAGCATAACCGTATCATTCATATATATCCACTCAACCGGAGGTCGGATAAATTCGGTAGCGCTATTAGATCCTGTTAACACATATCTAATTCTGTGCTTCACTGCATAATTATATAACGCAGCAAAAATAGCATGATCCTGGGGTTGGTCACAAGAGGAAATCGAGGCTTTGAAGAATGATAATTGCAAATCGGCCATTTCTTTCCAATTTACAACTTCTGTATACATATCAAGATTCAAGCCTTTAACTATCTTTTCTATATTCTCAACTGCGACATTCAAGTTCCAGCCGGTATCCACTACAAAAATCAACGGTCTTAAATGCATTATTTCGACTGCTATGTATGCCAAGTATGAACTGTCAGCTCCGCCTGAAAGGCCAAGAATACAGTCATACTCTTGACCTTTTCCTGCCTTTCTAATCTTCTTTGCAATCATTTCCAATTCATCAAAGCGATTTTCTTGAGGTTTCCAATATGGCTTAATACTCTTGTCGAAGTTTCTACAATGATCACATACGCCATTTTCATCAAATGTAATCTTTGAATCAGTGGTATCCATTACGCATCGAGAACAGCGTTGGTAAGGTCTAATTTCCATATAAACTACCCTATAAACTTATCCATCTCGTCCATGAGCTTGGATTTATCAAAATGCGACTTGAAATAGCTTACGGCGTTTCTTCCTAACTCGACTGAATCCATAGAGATAAGTCTTTTTATCCCCGTTGCTAACTCTACAGCATCTCCAGTTTTTGTGCATATACCGCAATTTGCACTTTCAATTATCCTCTTTGTTTCTCCTGAAGCAGAAGCAATAACCGCTTTTCCACAAGCCATATAAGACTGTAGTTTGGCAGGGATTGTCCTCTCCCATAGGGTTGAATTATTAAAACTAATAAATCCTGCGTCAACACAACTAAGGATCTCAGGCACTCTCTCTGCCGAAACTCTAGGAAAGAACACAAAACAGTCCTCTATTTCATATTCCGACAATAAATGCTTGAATGTTGGAAGATATCGTCCGTCTCCCACTATAACGAATCTTATTCTTTCACCCCGAAGTATTTTTGCTGCCTCAATAAGCACATCTAACCCTTGAGCTGTTCCCACATTGCCTGTGAAGGCTATTCTATAATAATCACGAATTGCGAACAGTTCATCTATCTTCTGCGCTTCCATTGGTTTATAAAACTCTTCAGCATACTGTGGCCAATAATGTACCTTATTCTTATCGACCGGTTTTTTTCTACCTGTTATTGCATTTACAAAACTTGGACTGGTAGTAAAAATCTGATCGGTCTTTTTGTAAATCTTATCAACCATTCGATCGATAGGGCCAATTATCATTTTATTGTGAATTCCGGTTACGGTTTCAACATTCTCAGGCCATAAATCCTGTACGTAAAGGAATGAGGGGACTTTATATTTTTTCCCATACCATACCCCTATAAGGGCCTGAGTCATCGGACTAACTTCAAATGTGAACACAATATCTGCATGAAGATTTTGGGCTTCTTTGCTTTTAACCCATTTTCTTCCAGAATAAACAAATGAAAGATAATTCGCTGCCATTCCCATCGCATTAATCAGTTTATTAGAACTGTTCCCTCTGGGAATCAGTGGTATTCTTATAATGTCGACACCGTTCCACGTTTCGTGTCTTTTGTGCTTTCTATCGTATCCGTCAAAAAATTTTCCCATAGGGTAATTGGGGATACCCGTTAATACAGTTACCTTATACCCGCGCTTAACCCATTCACAAGCCATATCGTTGACACGAAATGTTTCAGGATGAAAGTATTGAGAAATAAGTAAAATATGCTTCATCCAAATCTACCTTCTGTTCTTCTGATACTTTCATTTAAATCTATCAACTGATACTTAAAATCATAGGTCGACATAGCTTGATCATATGAAGAATTACCAAAAGCCTTGTTTGCCAGATCAGATATTTTACCGGGCATATGTGCAGCCAATGCAACGCACCAATTAAAGGCTTTTGTTATGATCAATTTATGGCCGGCAGTCTGAGCTATCTGCTTTACCATTTCAGAAGTCTTGGTATACTCTGCGTTCTGAGGCCAGAATATGCCACCCTCTTTTCTGATCATGACTTGGCACAAAAACTCGCAAAGATTCTCTATATAAAGCATAGAGCGCTCGTTTTGAATATCTGGGAAAACAGGGAGTTTCTTTGCCATCTTGGCAAGCGTGGGGTAATTTCCTTTACTTCCTTTTCCGTAAATCATAGGAGGTCTAAGAACCGTAACTGTATAGTCTTCTTCTGCAAGTTCTCTTACTCCCTTATCTGCCTGCCACTTGCTGTCGCCATAAAAGTTGGCGGGAGCGGGTTCTGTTTCTTTGGTAATACGCTTGCTTTTGCCATATGGAGCAGAATCCCCATAAATAATCATGGAGGACATAAAAACAAACTGTTTTACCCCCTCCTGCTTTGCTTTCTTACATGTTTCAATTGCTAAATCAGTATTTATTGCGTAATACTTTGCCTTAACTTCTTCGCTTACGTTTCCAACATCGGCATGGGCTATTCCTGCCACGTGGAATACCACATCATATGAAGAAAAATCCTTCTGTCTCCATGTTCCGTCGATCATATCAACAGAATCAATTTCGAACTCATCGGCATAATGCTCTTTAGCGTACTGTTCGAAACTCATGCCTATATATGAATTTGCTCCTGTGATGAGGATTTTCTTCATAAATCAATTCCTTATAGTGCGGGATATGTCTGTTTCGGGTAAGCATTTCTTTACAATAA